>Ga0318572_10000521_pt1 | contig 14513 bp, 8 predicted proteins | sample GRESIP089b5f20_FD_202528 | JGI IMG/M metagenome (GOLD analysis project Ga0318572, IMG submission 202528) | Tropical soil microbial communities from Luquillo Experimental Forest, Puerto Rico - GRE.SIPMG.089b5f20 | ecosystem: Environmental > Terrestrial > Soil > Tropical forest > Bulk soil...
GACATGGCTGTAATTGCCGTGAGAGCGGCTCCAGTTATGAGAAGCGTGCGCTGAGGCCGCATGCGACGCCCAATGGCCGCGGCTGCCAGCAAAATGCGCAGCGTTCACATGTCCCGCACTGAAATGGCTCACTCCGCCGCCGCCCCAGCCATGGCTGCCACCGCCGCCCCAGCCACTGCCGCCACCGTGACCGCCACCACCGCCGCCGTGGCCACCGCCCCGTGACCGGCGAACGCGCTGCCGGCCGCGCCCAAAGCAATTACGATTGTGCCGATGCTTACGGCCAATCTCAGTGCGGCAAGGTTCCTATCAAGCAAACGCATGGCACTTGAACGCATGGCACTTCCTTCCCCCAACGTGGCATTTCCCTAAGCGCACGGCCAACGCCAGATTGGCAGAGCCGTTCCGCCGGCTCCGCGACTGGGATGCTGCGCTGCACGATCGGGGAGACAGTGGCGGGCTATTAACCGGGCGATTTTCGACCGGGCGCTCGTTTCATCTCACAGATTGACTGCCTGGTATGGCGGAAATCGGATCGGCCTGGTGCGCGCAGCTTCACGATCGCGTGCGCAAAGCGCGCGTCTTTGCTCGCCGATGGCCGCCGATGACCGCCTCCAGACTGTCGCCCGAATACCACAACACTGCTTGAAAACCGGTTCTACAAGCGCGTTCTGCACATGCGTCCACCGGCCCGTGATTGCCACGGCGCCATCCCTTGGGCATGCTTGATAACGGGGGTCGCGAGTTCAGTAGAGACCATATCCGTTCGCCGATGCGTGCGAGCGCGTCGCGCATTCTGTGCGTTTTTGCGTGCGTTTGCGTGTTTTGTTGGCGGGCGTTTTGGGCTGAGAACAACGGGTTTCTGGCAGTGCTGGCGTTGGCCCATGCTGATGTGCATCGGGGTGGTTGGGTGCGACGTTGTCTTCTGTCACGCGCGCATACCCGCGCGTCTGCCTTGCTCAAAATCGTCGCGCTGACGCTTGCCGGCTGCACGATCGGACCCAATTACTCGCCCGAGCCGGCGCCGGTGCCCACGCATTACAAGGAGCTCAAAGGCTGGAAGCGCGCTCAGCCGAGCGACGAGGTCGCGCGTGGCGATTGGTGGAAAGTCTACAAGGACCGCGCGCTCGATCAGCTCTTGCCGCAAATCGAGGTTTCCAACCAGACCGTCGCCGCGGCGGCGGCCGCTTACGAACAGGCGCGCGCGATCGTTCGAGAGGCTCAGGCCGCGTTGTTTCCCGTGGCAACGGCCGGCTACACCGTGACCCGCACCCGGACCGGGCCCCTGGCGATCGGCGGCAGCACGAATGTGGGGACGGTCAGCAACCCGCGCGGCCGGGGCGCGATCTACTCGACGACCTACACCGTGCCGATCAGCGCCACCTGGGATTTAGACGTCTGGGGGCGCTTGCGCCGGCAGATCGAAGCCAATACGTCGGGCGCGCAGGCGAGCGCCGCCGATCTCGACAATGCCAAGCTCGCGGCGCAGGCGCAGCTCGCCATTGCCTATTTCAATCTGCGCACGTCGGATTCCTTGATCACGCTGCTGATGCGCACGATCGTGGAATACAAGAAAACCTACGAGATCGTGAACAATCAATTCAAAGCCGGCTACGCAGTCACCGCCGGCGACGTCGCCACCGCCGACGCCCAGATCGCCACGACCGAAGCCCAGCTCTCCAATGCGCGCTTGCAGCGCGCGCAGTTCGAGCACGCGATCGCCATCCTGACCGGCCGGCCGCCCGCCGAGCTCGGCGTCGGCCCGCGCAATCTGGCGCAGCACATTCCTAAGACCCCGCTCACCGTGCCTTCGGTGCTCCTTGAACGGCGTCCAGACATTGCTGCCGCGGAACGAACCATGGAGCAGCAGAACGCGCTCATCGGTGTCGCTGAGGCAGCCTGGTTTCCCGACGTGTCGCTCTCGGCAATAATTCAGTATATCGGCCCGATACCGCTGCCGTTGAGCGCTGCGCGTTCGGTCGCTTCGCTCAGCGCCAGCGCCGCCGAGACTTTATTTAACGGCGGGCTCACGGCGGCGCAGGTCGACGCCGCCCGCGCCGGCTATTGGCAGAGCATCGCCAATTACCGGCAGACCGTGCTCACCGCATTCCAGCAGGTCGAGGACCAGCTCGCCGCCATCCGCTATCTGTCAGCGCAGGTCGCGCAGCTACGCCGCGCCGTCGCCGATCAACGCCAGGCGGTGGACGTATTTTTGAATCAGTTTCGCGCCGGCACTACGGCATTCACCACGGTCGTCGTCGCCGAGGTTCAGTTGCTGGCCGACGAGGAGGCCGAACTCACCGCGCGGCAGAATTTGTTTCTTGCCAGCGTCAACCTGATCGTGGCGCTCGGCGGTGGATGGGACATCGCGTTACTGCCGACGCAAGGCCAGTTGCAACGGGATTTCTCGCTGCTGCCACAGCTTGAATCGCAGCCCTCCCCGGTCGGAACGATTCCGAGCGACATCCTGGTGCCCCCGCCGCTCGCGCCACCGCCCGGTGCGCAATAGGCACGGGCGTGGGTTGCCGCAGCGCAACACGGCCGGCGCCGCGGCAAGAGACCTAAAACTTTCGTAGTGGCACTGAATTTACTAGAGAATTCGGCGATAGCCGCATCGCCGCGGTAGCGTCAGGACCGCACGGAATAAAGACTTATTCGCGTTGCCTGCTGCGCCCTTCGCATTAGCGAATATTCATTAGGTGACCCAAGTTAGGGCACTTTATAAGTCAAGGCCGGTTGAAATCTCCCGGGATCGACCGAAGCGCATGGACGAGCGAACGCGCAGGACTGATGACGAACTGGCGCCAGGCGCTCGCCGCCTGATTCCGGAGCCTGTGCGACCATGGGTAGAACCATGGGTCAAGGCGCCCCGCCGCTCGCGCTGGCGAATCGCGGCCGGCGCGGTTGTCGCCCTGCTGCTTGTCTTCGCCATCTACGAAACTGCGAAATGGATCAGAAGCGCTCCGGCGCCAGCCGGGCGCTTTCAGGGCGCGCTGCAAACCGTCGGCGCCTCGACGGCGGCGCTCGGCAATGTGCGCGTGATCGTCAATGCTCTCGGCACAGTGACCCCGCTCGCCACCGTGACGGTGCAGACGCAGATCAACGGCCAATTGATCGACGTCGGTTTCACCGAAGGCCAATTGGTCAAGAAAGGCGACTTTCTCGCCCAAATCGATGCGCGGCCGTACGAGTATCTAAAGGAGCAATATGAAGGCCAGCTTGCCAAAGATCAGGGCCTGCTCGCGCAAGCGCAAATGGATCTCAAGCGATACCAGACGCTCGCCCAGCAGAACTCGATCGCCCGGCAACAGTCCGAGGATCAGGTCTTCATCGTCCAGCAATATGTCGGCTCGGTGAAACAGGACCAGGGCCTGGTCGACGCGCAATTTCTGAACATTTCCTATTGCCGCATTGTCGCGCCGATCACCGGCCGTGTCGGGCTTCGTCTGGTCGATCCCGGCAATTACGTGCAGACCGCCAACAACAGCGGCATTGCCGTCATTACCCAGCTCCAGCCTATTTCCGTCGTCTTTACGATCCCGGAAGACGAACTGCCGGGCATCATGCCGCAATATAGTGCCGGCACGCCACTCACCGTTACCGCCTATGACCGCGCCAATATTCGCCAGCTTGCGGTCGGCAAAGTTTCGGCTGTCGACAGCCAGATCGACACCACGACCGGCACCGTCAAAGTGCGCGCGCAATTCGACAACGAGGACGACACGTTGTTCCCGAACCAGTTCGTCAATGTGCGGCTTCTCGTGAAAACACTGGAAAACGTCGTGACGGTCCCGACCTCGGCCATCCAGCGCGGCGCGCCCGGCGCCTATGTTTACGTCATCAACCCCGACAATACGGTTGCGGTGCGCCCAGTCTCGACCGGCCCGATCGACGGCAATGTCACTGCCGTCAATTCCGGGCTTTCGGCCGGCGACCGCGTCGTCGTCGACGGCACCGATCGTTTGCGCGACGGCTTGAAAGTCATCATCGCCGGCCAAAACGGGCAAGCGCCAAATGCAGCCCCAGGCGGGCCGGGCAGCGGACAACAGCAGCGTCGTTCGCAAAATCAGCCGCCGGCCGGCAACAGGTAGGGCATGATCGCAAGCGCGGGGGCGAGCGCGGATCCGCGGCGGTAAAACGAAGCGATGAACGTCTCCGAGCCTTTCATTCGGCGTCCGGTCGGGACGTCGCTGTTGATGGCCGCGATCATGCTCTCGGGCATGGTCGCCTATAATTTTCTGCCGCTTTCCACCTTGCCGCAGGTCGATTATCCGACCATCCAGGTGCAGACGCTCTATCCGGGCGCCAGTCCCGAGGTGATGACGTCCTCGGTAACGGCGCCACTCGAGCGGCAATTCGGCCAGATGCCGGGCCTCAATCAGATGACCTCGGCGAGCTCTGCTGGCGCGTCGGTCATCACGCTTCAATTTAGCCTCGATCTGAGCCTCGATGTCGCCGAGCAGGAGGTGCAGGCGGCGATCAACGCCGCCGGCAACCTGTTGCCGTCCGATCTGCCGACTCCGCCGATCTATTCGAAGGTCAATCCGGCCGACGCGCCGATCCTCACGCTTGCGATCACTTCAAAGACCATGGCGCTGACCGAGCTGCACGATTTCAGCGAGACCCGGCTCGCGCAGAAAATCTCGCAGCTTAGCGGCGTGGGGCTCGTCACCGTCAGCGGCGGCCAGCGGCCCGCGGTACGCATTCAGATCAATCCGCAATCGCTTGCCGCATACGGGCTCAACATCGACGACGTCCGCACCACACTCGGCAATCTCAACGTCAATACGCCGAAGGGCAGTTTCGACGGGCCGACCCAAGCGCTGATGATCAATGCCAACGACCAGGTCACCAGCGCCGATCAATACCGCACCCTGATCGTCGCCTATCGCAACGGCGCCCCGGTCCGCTTGTCCGACGTCGCCACGATTGTCAGCGGACCGGAAAATACCAAGCTCGGCGCCTGGGCCAATACGACACCCGCGATCATCATCAATGTACAGCGGCAACCCGGCGCCAACATCATTGCCGTCGTCGACCGCGTCCAATCGGTCTTGCCGCAGATTCTTTCGACCGTGCCCGAGGCCATGAACGTTACGGTCATCAGCGACCGCACCGTCACGATCCGCGCGTCGGTCGCCGACGTGGAATTCGAATTGGGACTCGCGGTAGTTCTCGTGGTCCTCGTCATTTTCCTGTTTTTGCGCACGCTGCCAGGCACCATTATTCCAAGCCTGTCGGTGCCGCTGTCGCTCGTCGGCACGTTCGGGGCGATGTATTTATTGGGATTTAGCCTCGACAATCTGTCGCTGATGGCGCTGACCATTGCCACCGGCTTCGTCGTCGACGACGCCATTGTGATGATCGAGAACATCGCCCGCTATGTCGAAGGCGGCATGGACCCGTTCCAGGCAGCGTTACGCGGCTCCGAACAGATCGGCTTCACCATCATTTCGCTGACGATCTCACTCCTTGCTGTCTTGATCCCGCTCTTGTTCATGGGCGACGTCGTCGGACGGCTGTTCCATGAATTCTCGATCACGCTCGCGGTGACGATCGTGATTTCTGCGATCGTGTCGCTCACTTTGGTGCCGATGCTCTGCGCCAAGCTCATTCGTTATCATCCCGACGCCGAACGCACGCGGTTCGATCTCAAAGCCGAGCAGATCTTCAACGCCGTGATTGCCCGCTATGGGCGCGCGCTCAACTGGGTGCTGGATCGCCAGCCGATGACATTACTGGTTGCGCTAGCCACGCTGGTCCTGACGATCCTGCTCTATATCGTGATCCCCAAGGGCTTCTTCCCTGTGCAGGACACCGGCATGATCGTGGCGATTTCGGAGGCCCCACAAAGCATTTCCTATCAATCCATGGCCGAGGCGCAGAACAAGCTGGCCGAGACCATCCTTAAAAATCCCGACGTCGAGAACTTGACATCGTTTATCGGCGTCGACGGCACCAATCAGGCGCTCAATACCGGCCGCTTCCTGATCACACTCAAACCACACGACGACCGCGCTTTATCGGCGAGCCAGATCATCCGCCGTCTGGAGAGCGAGGTCGCCGGCATCCCGGGCATCCGGCTTTACATGCAGCCGGTGCAGGATCTGACCATCGACGCGACCGTTGCCCGCGCGCCGTATCACTTCGTGCTGGAAGACGCCAATCCGACGGAATTCGCCACCTGGGTGCCGAAACTGGTGCAAGCGCTCGGCGAGCGTCCCGAAATCACCGACGTAGCCAGCGATCTGCAAGCGCAGGGGCTCGCCGTCGACATCGTCATCGATCGGGCCACCGCGAGCCGGTTCGGCATCACCCCGGCGACGGTCGACAACGCGCTCTATGACGCCTTCGGCCAGCGCATCATTTCGACGATCTACACACAGTCCAATCAGTATCGCGTCATTCTCGAGATCGATCCGGCGTTGCAGCGCTCGTTGACCGGACTGTCATCGCTCTATTTGCCGTCGTCGTCCTCGGCGACGAACGGCCAGGTGCCGCTCTCGGCAATCGCCCATATCGAGCAACGCGCCGCGCCGCTCGTGATCACCCATTACGGCCAGTTTCCCGCGACCACGATCTCGTTCAACACCGCGCCCGGCCATTCGCTGGAATCTGCAATCGCCGCGATCAAACAGACCCAGGCGCAAGTCGGCCTGCCGTTGAGCTTCATCACCGCCTTTCAGGGTACCGCCGCGGCTTTTCAGTCTGCCTTGACCAACGAGGTGTTCCTGATCCTCGCCGCCGTAGTAGCGATGTACATCGTGCTTGGCGTTCTCTACGAAAGCTTCATCCATCCAATCACGATTCTGTCCACCCTGCCCTCCGCCGGTGTCGGCGCGTTATTGTCGCTGATCCTCCTCCGCTACGACCTCGACGTCATCGCCATCATCGGCATCGTTCTGTTGATCGGCATCGTCAAGAAGAACGCGATCATGATGATCGACTTCGCGCTCGACGCCGAGCGCAGCGAAGGCCTATCGCCGCGCGAGGCGATCTATCAAGCCTCGCTCCTGCGCTTCCGGCCGATCATGATGACGACCATGGCTGCGATCCTCGGCGCCATGCCGCTGATGCTCGGCACCGGCACCGGATCGGAATTGCGCCAGCCGCTCGGCATCGCCATCATCGGCGGGCTTGTCGTCAGCCAGGTGCTGACGCTGTTCACAACGCCGGTCATCTATCTCTACTTCGACCGGCTGGCCGTGCGTTTGACTGGGCAGCGGCCGTCTAACCCGCTCGCGCCGGGAGCGCCCGCGGAATGAACATTTCTGCGCCATTCATCAAGCGCCCGGTGGCGACGACGCTGCTCACGCTCGGGATTGCGCTCGCCGGCACGCTCGCTTTCACCAAACTGCCGGTCGCGCCATTGCCGCAGGTCGATTTCCCGACGATTTCCGTCAATGCGCAGCTTCCAGGCGCCAGCCCCGAGACCGTCGCCACCAGCGTCGCCGAACCGCTGGAGCGCCACCTCGGCCAGATTGCCGACGTCACGGAAATGACCTCGCAGAGCGGAATTGGGCAGACGCGGATCACGCTCCAGTTCGATCTCAACCGTGACATCGACGGTGCCGCGCGCGACGTGCAGGCCGCGATCAATGCGGCGCGCGCCGACCTGCCGTCGAGTCTGCGAACCAATCCGACCTATCGCAAGGTCAACCCGGCTGACGCGCCGATTCTCATTCTGGCGATGACATCGAAGACATTGACGCAAGGCCAGATGTACGACGCGGCGAGCAACGTGTTTCAGCAGCAGCTCTCGCAGATCAGTGGCGTCGGCCAGGTGATCATCGGCGGCTCAGCGCTGCCAGCGGTCCGCGTCGAGCTCAATCCGACTGCCATGTTCAACTACGGCATCGGGCTGGAAGATGTCCGCGCCGCACTCGCCTCCGCCAATGCCAATAGTCCGAAGGGTACTATCGACGACGGTGACCGCCGTTTTCAGATCTACACCAACGATCAATCGATCAAGGCGGCGGATTACGCGCCGCTGGTGGTTGCCTACCGCAATGGCGCCGGCGTGCGATTGTCGGACGTGGCGGAGGTAGTCGATTCCGTCGAAGACACCCGCAACCTCGGCCTGTCCAATGGTCAGCCTTCGGTGCTGGTCATCCTGTTCCGCCAGCCCGGCGCCAATATCATTGAGACGATCGACGCGATCAAAGCGGCGCTGCCGCATCTCGAAGCGGCGATGCCGGCCGATGTCAATGTCACTATCGCCATCGATCGCAGCATCACGATTCGGCAATCGTTGCGCGACACTGAGTTCACGCTGGCGCTCGCCATCGGCCTGGTGACGCTCGTCGTCTATCTGTTTTTGCGCGACATCCGCTCGACCATGATTCCGTTTGTCGCCGTGCCGGTATCGATCATCGGCACGTTCGGGGCGATGTACCTTCTCGGCTATAGCCTCGACATCCTCTCACTGATGGCGCTCACCATCGCCACCGGTTTCGTTGTCGACGACGCCATCGTGGTCCTGGAAAACGTCTCGCGCCATCTCGAGGCCGGCATGCCGCGCGTGCGGGCGGCTTTGATAGGCGCGCGCGAGGTCGGCTTCACCGTGCTTTCGATCAGCCTATCGCTGATCGCGGTGTTTTTGCCGATCCTGTTGATGGGCGGAATTCTCGGCCGGATATTTCGCGAATTCACGCTGACTTTGGCGTTGGCCATCCTCATTTCGCTGGCGATTTCGCTGACCACGACGCCGATGATGTGCGCGCTGTTTTTACGCCCGCGGCCGCCGGAGCTCGAGCGCGAACGCCGCCGCAGCTTCTTCGAACACGTGCTGGGCGCCTACGAGGGGTCGCTGGTCTGGGCACTCGATCACCGTCGCTTCGTTCTGTTCATCTTCTTCGCCGCGATCGCGCTGAATGTCTTCCTGTTTTATGTCGTGCCGAAGGGCTTTTTCCCGCAGCAGGATACCGGCCGGCTCGTCGGCACGCTGCAAGCCGATCAGAGCGTGTCGTTTCAATTGATGACGCAGAAACTGCGGCAGATGATGGCGATCGTACAGCAGGATCCCGCCGTCGAACATGTCGTCGGCTATACCGGCGTTGGCAGCGGCGGCGGCTTCGGCCAGATCAATACCGGCTCGGTCTTTGTTTCGCTCAAACCCATTTCGCAGCGGCCGTCGATCGATGAGGTGATTGCGCGGTTGCGCCCGCAACTCGCCAAAGTGCCGGGTGGCCGGCTGTTTCTGGTCGCGGTCCAGGACATCCGCTCCGGCGGCCGGCAAAGCAACGCGCAATACCAATACACGCTGCAAGCTGACGATTCCGCGCAATTGAGCAAATGGACGCCGCTTCTGGTTCGCGAGCTCGAACACAGTTCGGTCCTGGCCGACGTGAGTTCGGATCAGCAGCAGCGCGGGCTCGAATCCGATTTGATCATCGATCGCCCGACCGCGTCACGCCTGGGCATCACGCCGGCGCAGATCGACAACACGCTCTACGACGCCTTCGGCCAGCGCCAGGTCTCCGTCATCTACAGCGCGATCAATCAGTATCACGTCGTGATGGAGATCGACCCGCGCTACACGCAACACCCGGCCTCGCTCGCCGATATCTACGTCACGCCTTCGGGCAGCGGCGCGGCGGGAACGGCGCAGTCGAATCTTCCGCTCGGCACCGTGAAGGCGGCGAGTTCCGGCGGCGCCAATGCGCCGGCTGCGACCAGCGCGACAGCGGCGGCCGCCGCCAACAACAATTCCGCGCGTAATGCCGCCATCAACGCGCTCGGCAACCGCGGCAAAGGCAGCGTGTCCTCGGGCGCCGCGGTTTCGACGACCAAGGAGACCATGGTCCCGCTTGCCGCCTTCGCCCATTACAATGCCGGCAACGCACCGCTCTCCGTCAGTCATCAGGGTCTGTTCGTCGCCACCACCATATCGTTCAACTTGCAACCTGGCGCCTCGCTCGGCCAGGCGGCGAACGAAATCAACGATGCGATCACGCGGCTGCGCATGCCGGCCTCGGTCCATGGCAATCTCGCCGGAACGGCGCAGATATTCCAGCAATCGCTCAACAATGAGCCGATCCTGATCATGGCGGCGATCATTGCCGTCTACATCGTGCTCGGCGTGCTCTACGAGAGCTACATCCACCCGATTACGATTTTGTCGACGCTGCCTTCGGCCGGCGTCGGCGCGCTGTTGGCTCTGATGCTGTTTCACACCGAGTTCGACATTATCGGCCTGATCGCGGTGATCCTCTTGATCGGCATTGTCAAGAAGAATGCGATCATGATGATCGATTTCGCCATCGAGGCGAAACGCGCCGAGCACTTGACCTCATATGACGCGATCTATCAGGCCTGCCGCTTGCGCTTCCGCCCGATCATGATGACGACCAGCGCCGCCATTCTCGGCGCGGTGCCGCTCGCCTTGAGCTTCGGCAATGGCAGCGAAATTCGCCGCCCGCTCGGTATCGCCATTATGGGTGGGCTGGTCATTAGCCAGCTTCTGACGATCTATACGACGCCGGTCGTCTACCTTTATCTCGATGATCTGGCGCAACGGCTCGCGCGTGGGCGGCAGCGGCTGTGGCCGCGCTGGCTCGGGGGCACCACGCCCACCGCGCCGGCGGAGTGAGGCAGCACGTCGTAGGCCTCGCCCTTAACTTCAATGTAGATCGTTGCGTCCGAGCGGTTCCTGGCGCTCGGATTTATCCTTCGTCAGATCTAGCAATTGCCGGCGAGCCTGATCCGCTCTGGCGTTCACCGCACGCCACGCCGGATCGTCAAGGACTGCGGCATTGTCATAGACGTTCCCGCCCGGCGCCTTGTGGCAGCGCAGTGCTGTGCTCAAATCAACCATGATTGCATGCTCTTCCGGGCTGATGAGGCCGCACCGTCTTGCATCATCGAGTCCTTCGTTCTTCAACGCCAGGGAAAGCAGAAACAAACTTAACGTAGGACCAATGCGGATCGCTGCGGGCCGATCAAGCCAAGTCGGCGTTGTAGTTCGCGGTCGGAGATTTCGTAGAAAACCACCAACGCCGGAGCGCCGCCACCACTGAAGAGCGAGTCTCGTTGTCCGCGGTCTCATTCGTGACTTTCTGAAAGTCGCGTTGAATCACTTTTCTCGTCGTGATGCGCAGTCTCATGAAAGGTTCTCTTCTGAGAATTTCCGTCGCGACGTTGGTTCGCCACAGGCGCGCCGCTAGCCCATAATGAACGTGAACGGAGCAAAATCGTTGCGGATGACGTCAGGCGGTGAATGTCGGGGCAGTGTGAATTTTTTTCACGAACACATGATCGTTTTGCTAATCATCCTCACCGCACGTAAATCGGCTTGCGGCTATAGCAGCACGGACTGGCGGTGATGCGATGCACCGGGCCGAGAATCCGGCGTAGGTAATGCACTTCGGCGCGCGCGCCGAGAATGAGCGGACCTTTGTCCGATTCATCGACGTCCGGATTAGCTTCCAAGTGTGCGATCACTTTGGTGTCGGCATAGATCGCGTCGCGAATGCGCCAGGGGCAGAACGCTTCCGGCGACGGCGAATACTCGACGGCCGGCAGGAAATATTCTACGCGCCGCAGCTCGGCGGCTTGCGTTGGCGCCGCACTTGCCGCCAGCAACGACCCGACCAGCTCGAATAAGGAAAACGAAAAGCCCCGAATCATCGCTGGCTCCGCTTCCGCCAAGCGTCATCATAACGAAATAGGTTCGTTAGCGGAAACCAAAATCGCCTGAAGCCGGCTCTGCGGCACCGAACTTTGTTCACAGCCTGGACGCCGCCCATCTCATCCGAGTTGTTCCGGCCGCGCAGAGCGAGGGAATTATCAACGTTTTGACGGTACACGACGGCTTTGCCTGTCTGGCGCCCCAGGCCACGCGCTTCGATCAGATCATCCGACGAGAACTGGCCATGTTATACGCGCGCCAAGATCACCTCCGCGACCTTCGCGATTACAACGGACTCGATGCTGATCTTCCAGAGTGTGGCCGCCTCGACGCACTCGACCTGCAGCAGTCCGAATACCCATTCATCTAAGCTTGTTGGAGACGAATTTATGGCGCGCGCTATCGGGCGATTCGACAACATCGTCGCTCAACTCGAAAAGCTTCAGAAGGACGCAAATCAAATTCTCGACGCCTATACCGACGAACTCTTGTGCAAAGAGCCCCGTGGAACATCTTGGGGGGACCTAAAATATCGTGCGCCGGCGGGTTCAACGATCAATCATATTAATGCCCTCAAGCTCTTGTCAGAGAGAAACTTACGGAACAGAAAATCCCGACCGAAACAATCCTGCTAGGTAGATTTCATCCCCGAAAAGATGAGTTGGAACGGTGTGTGCTTTACCCCCAAAAGCGGACATTGGCTCGTTAGCGACCTTTTTGAAATGCGACCGTCGGAAATACCAGCAGCACTCCCGCGGGGCAGGCTCGCGCGCGTTCACATTACATAAAGTCCTGCCCTCTAAATTTAGGCGGGATTTCGTGATCCTTGGGGGATTGCGGGTTGTGACGCCCGACCGTTCGGCGCTGTTGCTGAATCGTCGGCTTTTGGGGCGTGGGATGAGGAAGGCGTGGGCAGGCTTCTTGGTGGCGGCGCTCGCGGCGGCCAGCCTAGCATTACCATTTGTTTTTATACCCTTCTTGGGCACACCGGTCCTTGCATTAAACGCCAACGACCTCCGTAATAACCTTGTCAAAATTCCTCGATTCAGCCCCGTTGCAGCATCGCGCTACGTAGTTGATGGCCTATCCCTCGGTGGTCACGTTAACTCCGGGAATCAGGCGTCTCGCCCGTATCAATGCAGGCCAAGCGATAAGTTCCCTGGTTTGATTTGGTGCCATGAGGAACACGCAACGCCTGACAATGAAGTCATGCGTTCTCATTCGATTTTACAGTCTCAAGACGGAACAGCATATTACGTCAGCTCATACTTCCAACCCGCCTTTTTCGACCCAAACGATATTCAAAACGAAATAGACCGTATGTCATCCGAATTTGGCCAGCAGGCACGTATCATCCGAATGTCACAGCGCGAGGGGCTTCCGAGCGCGGTTATGGCAATATGGGGCGCAATTCAACTTGAGCCGCTCAAACCCGACGAGATTTCAGTAGTTGCATCGGGCGGCAGTCCTCCCGGAATTTTGTTTAGCTTTCTTGGCGACGAAGAACGTTCCGCAAAAGCGGGTGTTCCAGTTTATAGGCTGGCTGGTGGTGCAGGATTTCTGTGGGTGGCGACCTTCGATCAGAACGGACGAGGGGTATTACAGTATCTGGCGATTGACGATTCAAAGATTGAATCCTCTCGTCAAGTTATATCAAACTCTGAAACTCACGCTGAATCGAACTCAAGCGCTGTAAACCCAACTGTCGTTACACCGCCAGGCTTACGACAGCAATCTCGATCCCAAACAGAAGATGCTCAAACCAAAGCTAAAGAGGACCAATACCGCCAAGAAGAGGAAAAGCGGCAAGTCGAAGAAGCAGATCGGCAACTGAAAGAGGCGCACCAATTATTGGACCCGCAGCAAAATCGAAGACTAGCGACGATTACTGAAGTAGCCATCACCGTTTTCGTTCTTTTGTGCGGAGTGGCAGTCGCGGTCCTCCTAAGGGTGAAGCGCCCAGCATCACAATAAGTTATCGCTGCGTAAGTCACCCCCATCAATGTCGGACCAGTGTCCGCTTTACCCCCGAAAGCGGAAATTCGATGGTGCGTTTCAGATGTCTGCTTAGTGCCAAAAGCGGACATTGCCGCAGCGCCGTCGCGCAAAGCGTCATTTGGATAAATAGACAACCCGAAGGTCGAGCGCGCTGAGGATCTTTTCTGACGGTGGTACCATCCCCCTCAATGTTTTGGAGACCACGCTAACATTTACATTGGCTTTTTCGCGAATGTCCTTTGGCTTCCGGGCTCGTATAACTTCCGAGAGTTTCCAACAGTGACAAAAACTTTACGAGTTCGATGAAATAATGGCCCCTCTGCGGGAGTGGGGCTGTGTCCCGGTGGCAGGAAGAAAAGGACGCACGAAATACACGGGCGCTGGTGCGCCTTTCCAAAAGCTTGCCCGCAATCTTTCCGCATGCCGTGCTCGCGCGCGCCCTCAGTCGCCCGTTCATACCGCCAACGCCGCGGCTAGCGATCGACTCCTATTGGCGGGCGCATCCAATTCGAGCTGATCGATTAGCGCGCACTCTGGCGACCCGCAGCGGCGCACCGAGCGGCTGGACGTGGCAGCTTGGTAGCAATCGCAAAAGCGGTTTGCCAACCACATTCCGAACACCGCCAGCGCCGTATCGAGAGCGGAAATACGCGCGGGGAGCTGGATTCTGTTGCGTGTGCGGGCAGCCCGTTTACCGCTTCGGCTGGCATGTTGATCTCTGGAAGGCCGGCGCCAACAAAAACGCGAACTGGCATTGCGCCTGTGTGATCGCGTGGGAATTCTGGAATGCGCCAAGTGGTGAGGCCCCGCTCCTACGATGCCTGCAAGCGCGGCGCTGCGGCCAAACGGGCGGCCGGCTATGGAAGGATGCTGAGGTAGACCACCG
>Ga0318572_10000530_pt1 | contig 14428 bp, 12 predicted proteins | sample GRESIP089b5f20_FD_202528 | JGI IMG/M metagenome (GOLD analysis project Ga0318572, IMG submission 202528) | Tropical soil microbial communities from Luquillo Experimental Forest, Puerto Rico - GRE.SIPMG.089b5f20 | ecosystem: Environmental > Terrestrial > Soil > Tropical forest > Bulk soil...
TCAATCGGGCTTTGGAAGGCTTGATCCGTCAATGCCCCAGCCAGTACGCCTGGGGTTACAACCGCTACAAGCGCCCCCGGGGAGCACCGCCTGCACCCACGAACATGCGTGCCGAAACCGTGGCCAGTACCACTTCTCACCCCTCGGCCAAGGGCGAGGGGAATCCGTGATGGTTGCATCATGATGGGACGGCTCGCCATCGTTGCTCTGTGGCTGTTGCACTGGCTGCCTTTCCCGCTGCTGGGGGCCGTGGGGCGGGCCTTCGGCCTCTTGCTGTGGACCGTTAATCGGGAACGGCGAGAAGCCACCCTGACTAATTTGCGCCTGTGCTTCCCCCAACGCAGCGAGGCCGAACGGCAAGCATTGGCCCGGGACCATTTCATCGCCTTCGCCCAGACTGCCCTGGAGCGCAACCTCCTTTGGTGGTCGTCACCCCAACGGTTGAAGCATTTGATTCGCCTGGAAGGGTTGGACCAGCTGGTGGCCCTGCGTGGACAACCGGTGATTCTGCTCGCCCCCCACTTCGTCGGTCTCGATATGGGCTGGACCCGGTTGTGCCTGGAGCAGGACATGGTCACCATGTACGCCAAGGTCAAAAGCCCCGCCTTCGACGCCGCCGTACTGCGGGGGCGGACCCGCTTCGGACAACAGAAGCTGCTGTCCCGCCAGGATGGTCTGCGCGCCACAGTCAGCGCTTTGCGTAGCGGTTTGCCTTTCTACTATCTGCCGGACCTGGACTACGGCGCTCGGGATGCCGTGTTCGTACCCTTCTTCGGTATGCCTGCCGCCACCATCACCGCCGTATCCCGCCTGGCCAAAGTGACCGGCGCCAAGGTGCTGCCGGTGATCACCCGGCGTCGGGTGGACGGCTACGTCACCACCATCGGTGCCCCTTGGCCCGACTTCCCCACAGCCGATACCACGGCCGACGCGGCCCGCATGAACCGGGAAATCGAACAGGCCCTGCTGGCCCAGGATGGGGCCGACCTGGGCCAATACCTGTGGTCCCACAAGCGCTTCAAGACCCGTCCTCCCGGGGAAAAAGGGGTTTATTGAGGCCCCTCTTCCCGTACCGGAACAAAAACAGCGGGTTACCATAGCCCGATGCCCGATACGACTTTCGCCAATCCGTCTCTGGATGACATTCGCACGCTGCTGCGCACGGTCAAGACCGTCGCCGTGGTGGGCTATTCGCCCAAGCCGGAACGGCCCGGTCACTACGTGGCCGAGGCCTTGCAGCAGCGCGGCTACCGCATCATTCCGGTCCGTCCCGGCATTCGGGAAGGATTGGGGGAAAAGGCCTACACCCGTTTGACCGACTTGCCTGAGGTGCCGGACTTGGTGGACGTATTTCGCGAACCATCGGCCGTAGCGGGTATCGTGGACGATTGCATCCGTCTCGGAGTGAAACGGCTCTGGTTGCAGGATGGCGTGATCGACGAAGCTGCTGCCCTCCGGGCTCAGGCCGCCGGCATCACCGTAGTCATGAACCGGTGCACCCTGCGCGACCAAGGATTATTGGCATGAGCCAACCTATGCCAATAATCCTTTGCGGACAGGGGTGTGCCCACCCCCCATCCCCCGCCCCACAGGCGGGGGCGATGAGTGAGGACCGGCCTGGGGCCGGCCAATTTGAATCATTGGAAACATTGACCGTTTCGGCAGGATTGCGATGAAACTACGCTTCACCAAAATGCACGGCCTGGGTAATGACTTCGTCGTCATCGACGGCATCCGTCAGCGCTTCATTCCCACCGAGGCCAAGGCCCGTTATCTCGGCGACCGCCACTTCGGCGTCGGTTGCGACCAGATTCTGATCGTCGAACGGCCTAGCCGTCCCGACGTGGATTTCCGCTATCGCATCTTCAATGCCGATGGCAGCGAAGTGGAACAGTGTGGCAACGGCGCCCGTTGCTTCGCTCGCTTTGTCGCCAACCAGGGCCTCAGTGAAAAGAAGGAAATCAAGGTCGAGACCAAGTCCGGCGTCATCGCCCCGCGCCTCACCGACGACGGCCAGGTGACGGTGGACATGGGCGTGCCCCGCTTTACGCCGGCCGACATTCCCTTCGTCAGCGACACGGATGCCGCCGAGCAGCCCCTGGAAGTGAACGGCAAGACCGTCACCATTAGCGCCGTCTCCATGGGCAACCCCCATGCGGTACAGGTGGTGGACGATGTGGATGCCTTTCCTGTAGCTGAAGACGGTCCCGTCATCGAACATCACCCCCGTTTCCCCCAGCGAGTGAATGCCGGCTTCATGCAGGTGGTGGACCGTAATGCGGTTCGCCTGCGAGTTTTCGAGCGCGGCGCAGGGGAAACCCTGGCCTGCGGTACCGGCGCCTGCGCTGCTGTTGTAGCCGGCATCCGTCGCGGTCTGCTGGATTCTCCGGTGCGCGTGACCACCCGTGGTGGCGATCTGTCCATCGCCTGGGCCGGTGCCGGCCAGCCGGTGTTGATGACCGGTCCTGCCGTCACCGTCTTCGACGCCGTGATCGACCTGCCCGACAACCTTTGATTTTTTGCCATTGAACCTTGGCCAATACTTAAGCCGACCGCCTTTTCGGAGCCCCCTATGAATGCTGAAGAAGTCGCCATCTACCTGAAGACCCATCCCGAGTTTTTCGAGCAGTTCGGCGATCTGCTGGCCAATATCAAGTTGCCCAATCCCCACGGCGGTGCCGCCGCCTCCCTGGCCGACCGTCAGGTGGCCGTGCTGCGGGAGCGGGTGCATGTGCTGGAAAGCAAGATGGGCGAGCTGTTGCGCTTCGGCGAACAGAACGACGGTATCGCCGAGAAGGTGCACCGTCTCGCCGTGGCGCTGATGGCGGCCAACACCTTGGCCGAAGCGGTGCGCAACCTCTACAACCACCTGGAAGGCGCCTTCGCAGTGCCCCACGTGGCCGTGCGTATCTGGGGCGTGGGCAACGGCCAGGATGCCGCCGCCACCGAGTTCGCCGAAGTGCCCGATACCCTCAAGGCTTTCGCCGGCAGCATGATCAACCCCTACTGCGGCTTCTCCGCCGGTCAGGAAGCCGTGGCCTGGTTTGGCGACCGGGGCGAGCGCATCCGTTCCATCGCCCAGGTTCCCCTGCGGGAACACGGCCACGACGGCGGCGTCTGCTTCGGCCTCTTGGTGTTGGCCAGCGAGGAAGTGGAACGCTTCTATCCTGACATGGGCACCCTGTACCTGTCCCGCATCGGCGACATGGCGTCTTCCGCCCTGTTGCGGGTGGTGGGCTGACCATGGCAACCCGGCCGCGGTCCGGGCCGGTGGCGCAACCCGCTATCGTTTCCCTGGACCCGGCCATCCTCCAGTTCCTCACCGAACAGGACCACCAGCGGCGCCTCAGCACCCACACCCTCACTGCCTACCGGCGCGATCTGGGACAACTTCAGTCCTTCGCCCAAACCTTGCCCCTGCGCGGGCTGCAATATCCCCAGGTTCGGCGCTTCGCCATGCAACTCCATGGCAAGGGCCTGTCGGCCAAATCCATTGCCCGCACCCTTTCCGCCTGGCGCGCCTTCTATCGCTGGCTGGCCCGCCGTGGCGAAGTGGCGCGCAATCCCGTGGATGGCATTCGCCCCCCCAAGGCCCCGCGCCGTCTACCCAAAGTGCTTTCTGTGGACCAGGCCCAGGCCATGCTCGACGGCGACGCCGAGAGCCTGCTGGAATTCCGCGACAAGGCCATGCTGGAACTGTTCTATTCCTCGGGCCTGCGCTTGGCGGAACTGGCAAGTCTCGACTGCGACCACGGTCTGGATTTGCGGGAAGGGGAAGTCACGATTACCGGTAAACGGTCCAAGACCCGCACGGTACCCCTGGGGCAGAAAGCCCGGGAGGCCATTGAGGTCTGGTTGACCCAGCGGTCCCAACTGGCAAAACCGGAGGAGCCGGCGTTATTCGTCAATCGTTTCGGCCAACGGCTCTCGGCCCGGTCCATTGCCCGCCGTCTGGGCGAATGGGCAAAGCGTCAGGGCATCGAAGTGCATGTCCATCCCCACATGCTGCGCCACTCCTTCGCCAGCCACGTGCTGCAATCCTCCGGTGACCTGCGGGCCGTACAGGAAATGCTGGGCCATGCCTCCATCAGCACTACCCAGATTTACACCCATCTCGATTTCCAGCACTTGGCCAAGGTGTATGACGCGGCCCATCCCCGAGCGAAAAAGAAATCGGGCTGACTTGCGGCAGTGACGAGACCGGCCAGCGCAACCGGTCCGGTCGGTTCAGCGCTTATCGGCTGCCAATTTCCGTAGTGCCTCAGTAACGTCGGCGATCACGCTCTCCCAATCGCCCATGGTGGGCTGGCGGAACAGGCGCATGACTTGCGGATACCAAGGGGAATCGGTGCGCTCCTTGAGCCAGCGCCAATCGGCCTTGTACCAGGGCAGCAGCACCCAGCAGGGCTTGCCTAGGGCGCCCGTCAAATGGGCGACGCCGGTGTCCACGGCGATCACCAAATCCAGTTGGCTGACGATGGCAGCCGTGTCGGCAAAGTCCGTCACCTGGCCGCCCAGATGCAACAGAGGCAAGCCGGCAGGCGGCTGTTGCGCTTCCGTTTCCCCGGCACCCTTTTGCAGGCTGATGAAGCGGACCCCGGGGATTGTTCCCAGCGGCGCCAACAGATTCAGGCTGGGCAGGGAACGGTCGGCATCGTTCTCAAATCCCACGCTGCCCTTCCAGACCAGGCCCACCTTCAAGACATGGGGATCACCGTTGGCCAGAGTCGGCGCCCATTGGGCCACCAGCTCTGGGTCTGGGGACAGGTAGGGTAGGTCGGCCGGTACGCTGTCGAGGCGGGTTTCGAAATAGAAGGGCAGGCTCAGGGGCGGCGACCAGTAGTCCCAACCCTCGGCGGGCACGGGGCGGTCGAGGGGAAAGATGTCGTCGGCCCCCACCAGAGTGGTGAACAGACGGGCCAGGCCCGGATGGCACAGCACTCCAACCCGGCTGGCGCCCCGGGCCTTGATCAGGGCGGCGTAGCGGGCGAACTGCATCATGTCGCCGTGACCGGCTTCCACCCCGATCAGCAGGGACTTGCCGTCCAGGGATTCGCCGCGCCAACGGGGGAATTGCAGATAGCGCTCCAGGGGGGCATACCAGTCCCGGGCCTCCAGCCGCGACCAGCCTTCTTCCATGCGACCCTGGCGCAGGAGCAGGTAGGCCAGGTTGAAGGCGGCGGTGGGGTAGTTTTCTTGTAGGGCCAGGGCGGTGCGATAACAAGTTTCCGCTTCGGCTTCCTGTTGCCGGCAGGCGAGCAGTACTCCTAGGTTGGACCACAGGGTCACGGCGCCGGGATCGTTTTCCAGCGCTTGGCGATAGAGGGCCTCCGCTTCGTCGAAGCGCTTGCATTCCGTCAGCAGTCCGCCCAGGTTGAGGTAGGTATGGAGTTGCTCGGGGCGTAGGGCGAGGGCCTCGCGATAGTGGTGCTCGGCTTCCGCCCAGCGTCGCTGTCGGTTCAGCAACAGGCCCAGGTTGGCATGGACCTCGTAGAAGTTGGGAACCAGTGCCAGGGCTGCACAAAAGCTGGCCTCGGCTTCGACAGCATTGCCTTCCGCCATCAGGCGGCTGGCATCGTGGAATAAGGTTTCGGCAGCGGCGGGGTAGGTACTCATGGAGCCATTCTAGCGGCTCCCCTGATGGCCTACCCCGACAGATATTTACAGGAACATTCCGCCGGAAACCTCGATGCGCTGCCCATTGACCCAGCGGCAGTCGTCGGAGAGCAGAGCAGCAATGGCACCGCCGATGTCGTCAGGGAGACCCACCCGACCCAAGGCAGTCTGGGCAGCAATGAAGCTGTTCACTTGGGCATTGTCCCGCGCCGTGCCACCGCCGAAATCTGTTTCGATGGCTCCTGGCGCTATCACGTTGACCCGAATGTCCCGGGGCCCCAGCTCTTTGGCGAGATAGCGGGTCAGCACCTCAATGGCGCCTTTCATGGCGCCATAGGCCGCATAGCCGGGCAGGGCGAAACGGGCGAGTCCGCTGGACAGGTTAACAATGGCGCCGCCATCGGCGATCAGGGGCAGCAAGTGTTGGGTCAGGAAAAAAGCGCCCTTGAAGTGGATGTTCATCAACTGGTCGAACTGGGCTTCCGTGGTGTTGGCGAAAGGGACGTTGATGCCGATCCCGGCGTTATTCACCAGATAGTCCGCGCTATCCCGTTGCCACTTGTTTGCCAGCAAGGCTTTCACTGCAGCGGCAAAGGCTGGGAAGGATGCACTGTCGCCGGTGTCCAGTTGGAGGGCAGCCGCCTTACGACCGGATTGTTCGATTTCATCGACTACTGCTTCTGCTTCTTCCTTGCGGCTGTGATAGGTCAGAACGATGTCTGTCCCTTTGTTTGCCAGGTGGAGCGCGGTATTCTTGCCAAGGCCGCGGCTGCCTCCCGTGATGATGGCGATCTTGTCTTTCATGGTATTTCTCCCGTAGATGGATGTGTTTGGGAATGCTGCTGACGGGAGCCAGAATATTCCCCGCCCAGTCAGGGATAAAGCCGGTGATCGTAGTTACACTGTTCGAACAATCCGAACAGTAAGAGCGAGAGGGCGACGGCATGAACAAATTGGAGGCCATGAGAATCTTCGTTCGGGTAGCCGATCTGGCCAGTTTTACCCAGGCGGCGGATCAGCTCGAGCTACCCAAGGCCACCGTGTCAGAAGCTATCAAACAGTTGGAAAACCTGTTCGGCGTTCGCCTCCTGCAGCGGACCACGCGCAAGGTGCAGATGACCCATGACGGTGGTCTCTGCTACGAGCGCTGCAAGAATGTGCTGGAGGAAATGGATGAACTGGAGGGCCTTTTCCAGTGCGGTGCCGAAGATCTGGAAGGGCGCTTGCGGGTGGACATGCCCCTCGGGGTGGCCGATCACATTGTCATTCCTCGCCTGCCGGAATTTCTTCAGGCCCACCCCAAATTGGAAATCGACATCTGTAGTACCGACCGGCGAGTGGACTTGATTCAGGAAGGTTTCGATTGCGTGCTGCGCATTGGCATCTTGACGGATTCAACACTGGTGGCCCGGCCCCTGGGGCGGTTTGAATTGGTCAACTGTGCTAGTCCCGATTACCTTGCTCGCTTCGGCACCCCCCATAAACTTGCCGATCTCGCCAAGCATCAATTGGTGCACTACGTCACAACGCCAGGTGGCAAGTCCACGGGCTTTGAGTATTTTGACGGCCAGCAGACAAACTTCATTCCTATGGCCGGCCCGGTGACGGTAAATAATTCGGATGCTTATCGCAGCGCTTGTCTTGCCGGACTGGGCTTGGTGCAGATACCCCGGGTCGGCAATCTTTCCCTGATCGAAGCCGGACGTTTGGTCGAAGTCATGCCCAAGTATCGCGCCCTGCCCATGCCGGTTTCCCTGATGTTGCCCAACCGCCGCCATTTACCCAAGCGGGTACAGGTTTTCATGGCCTGGTTACAGGACGTGATGGCACCCTATTTGAGTTAGCTCGTGCACAATAGACAGCAGCCCCAAAATTCTCTCAACCTCGACTTGCACCGATTCGGATACGGAGTTCATTCATGAAGTCATCTTGCCTCTGCCGTTCGCTGATCCTCATCACCGGAACCACCCTGTTGCTCGGCGCCTGTGCCACGGGCCAACCCCTGGTGGGCGCCAGCAGCCCCGACAAGAACGGCACTGTCGCCGCCAGCAACACCTTGCAGGTGTCCGACATCACCGTGCCTCCCGGCGCCAAGCTCGACACCGAGAAGTCCCTGATCATGGGGGCCAGCGACAAGTGGCTGGGCCGCATCGTCCTCAAGGCCGAGCAGCCGCCGGTACAAGTGTTCAATCACTTCTACAACGGCATGGCCACCTACGGCTGGACCGCCATCACCGCCGTGCAGGCCCAGACCAGCATCCAGACCTACCAGCGCGGCGACCGGGTCGCCCTGATCCAGATCGAGCCCTCATCCATGGGCGGCAGCACCGTGTCCATCACCGTCACATCCAAGCAGATGACTGGCGGAGAGCCGGCCAAGACCAAGTGAGGGAAAGCGCCGTGAAGCGTATGGTCTGTGCCGTCCTGTTGTCCTTGCTGGCGGGCACCGTGCTGGCCAAGCCCTACCAGGGACCTGACTACAGCGGCAGCTATGATTGCAAAGGCGACGACCATCAGGAAGGCGCCTACACCGGCGTGGTCACCCTGGAACTGGTGAAGGAGCAAAGCGATGGCGCTTACGGCGCCTACCGCTTCAAGCTGGAAGTACCGGGCTTCGGTACCTACCCAGGCCACGCCGCCAGCGAAGGCGGACGGATGGCCATCTACTTCGCCAACACCAATCCGGCGGAGAACGATTTCGGTACCGGCATCGCCCGGTTCCATAAGAGCAAGGGAGGCAAGTGGACCTTCACCAAGTTCTACTACGAGCCCGAGTACAAGGGTGGCAATCACGGCATGGAGTGGTGCCATCAGCGGTGACAAATGCGTCTAAATGAACCAATGCATGCCGCTAAAGCCATATTGGATTTGGCCGAGAGGCATGCCTTCATTGAACCGCAACAGCGAACTGCAAGGCGGTGGGCCATGGCGGTTAACGATCGAACGGGTAAAGGAAAGCTTTTACGGAACGTTGTCTCACTACCCCTTTATCGAGGCCAAATAAAGCATTTCGATCCCTCATGGCCGTCGATCAGTCGGAATTTTTCTAGGAATAAGTCTCTTGTCTCAGATCTAACACCCGAAGACCGCGCTAGTCTTTTTAAGAGATTAGTATTGAATCGTTGGTTTGCGACAGAGCTGCAAAAACATCCAATGATGCAGTGGGCAAATTCGGAGGGAATTGAGGTTGACCTAATCGCGATTGCGCAGCATTACGGAATACCAACTGCGTACTTTGATCTTTCTGAGTCTTTTGCAATAGCAGCATTTTTCGCAACTTGCAGAATGGTTGGTGATACAGGTCATTGGGAGCCAATGGCTGAAGGGTCAGGTGTCATTTATTGCATTCAAGCGATGGCGGGTGACCCAAGAATATCCGCTATTTGCCATCAACCATTTCCCCGGCCATCATTTCAATGGGCTTGGATAGCGGAACTCCGCTTAGGGGAGAGCCTCTTGCAAGCCCCCTCATTGCAATCGATACATTTTGAGCATGATCAGCGCGTAGGAGAAGCGTTGCTAGAAAAATTTGATGGAGGTTTGAAGCTCTTTCCTCCCGATCCAAGTGCAAGACTAGCAAGCGAGATGTGTAAAACATCCGACCTGCCAGTGATTCATGTAGATGAGGTTGAGGCTTGGCTTGCTAATGACCCCAAAGGGCTCTCGCTAGAAGAAGTAAAAATAGTTAGGCGTGATTTGCAGAAACAAGGAGTACGTTTTGTGACGGCTTCTCAAGTTGCTTACTCTCAACAAGACTTATTTTTGGCAGAAAAAGAATGGAGCCAGATGAATGGCGATTTCTACCAAGACGTAAGTGTTAGGTATGCCTTACCAGTAGGTAGCGATGGGGCGAACGCAAGCGCTATCCCGTCAAATACTTCCGCCATCCCCCAAGTTCCGTAATATCCGTCGCGCCTTCTGCCGCTACGGCTTCGCAGACAAAGCCCAGTACTGATCCCCCGTCTTCCAGCTTCACCGTGCCGATGCCCAGTGGGGCAGGAATACCGGCGACGAAGCTGCCGAATTCCTTGGCGGGCAGTTCCCAGATTTCCATTTCGATGGCGCCACCACCGGCTGCGACACGCACCATGCCGGGCCGGTAAGGGGGGCCGCCGGGCAGGGCGTAGAACTTGTACTCGGGGGCAGAGCGTACCGTGCGCACCAAACGGCCGCCCCGGCTGGTGAGTTGCCCATTGAGGGGCAGGCCGGAGAGGTGGGCGCCGCAGACAGCCACTTGTACTTGGCCGCTGGACAGAGCGCGATGAACGGCAGGGTCCGTTGCTGTGGGTAGGGGATAGGCCGTGGCACCCAAGGGCGAACCCACGGCTTTTTGCAGGCGCGCGGCCAGATGGAGCAGTGGGCCGTCCTGATGGGCCGGCGCAAAGACCGTGATGCCGAAAGGCAGGCCGTTCATCTCACCACCTTCATGGAAGCCGGCGGGGATGGCCGTGGCGGCGTAGTCCAGCAGGTTCATGAAGTTGGTGTAGTAGCCCAGGTTGGAATTGCGCTGGATGGGGTCGGCTTCCATTTCTGCCACGGTGTAGATCGTGCCTGCCGTGGGGGTGACGATGCAATCTACGGACGACCACACGCCATCGCACAGTCGCTTGGCGGCTTTGAGTTTGTAACCGTAGGCGTAGGCATCGGTGGCACTCCATTTCTTTGCACCGCCGACGATGGTTTGAATGACCGGCAAGGGCGCCGTGGGTTGGGCGTCGAAGAACTCGCGGATGGCGGCGTAGCGCTCGGCTACCCAGGGGCCTTCATAGAGCAGCTTCGCGGTATCGAGGAAGGGTTGCAGGTCAACTTCCACCACTTCGCCGCCCAGGGTCTGCAGGCGTTGCACGGCTTCACCGAACAGACGCTGGGCTTCGCTGTTGCCGAAGAACTGCAACTGTTCTGCCTTGGGGACACCTACCTTGAACGTGGCGGCCTTGCCGAAGTCGAAGCCATGGCCTTCGGCCTTGCGGGCAAAAGCATCGGCGGCATCATAGGCGGCGGCCACGGCCATCACGGTTTCCGCATCCTCTGCCGTGAGGGCGAAGACGGAAATAGTGTCCAGACTGCGGCAGGCAGGGACCAGCCCGGTCGAGGAAATCCAGCCCAGGCTGGGCTTGTGGCCCACCAGATTGTTGAAGGCAGCCGGCACGCGGCCCGAGCCTGCTGTGTCGGTGCCCAGGGAAAAGCTGGCGTAGCCCTTGGCCACGGCAACGGCGGAGCCGGAACTGGAGCCGCCGGAAATGTAGTCCGGGTTGAAGCTGTTGCGGCAGGCGCCATAGGGGGAACGGGTGCCGTTGAGGCCGGTGGCGAACTGGTCCAGATTGGTCTTGCCCACGGGAATGGCGCCGGCGTTGATGAGCTGCTGGACGACGAAGGCACTTTGCGCCGGCGTGTAGGCGTATTCACGGCAGGCCGCTGTGGTGGGCACTTCGGCCAGATCAATGTTGTCCTTGATGGCGAAGGGAATGCCGTAGAGGGGTAGCGTGGCCGGGTCCTTGTCCATCAGGGCCTGGGCGTAGCCACGGATGGCTTCATCACTCAGGCGCTGAATCCAGACGTTGTGGGGGTCCGTCGTGGTGCGGGCGATGATCTCTTCCGCCAGTTGCAGCGGCGTCAGGGAATCGGCGGCGTAGGCGGCCTTGAGGCTGCCGATGTCGAAACTCAGGTGTTGCAATGGGGTGCTCATCTTCATTCCTCCGCCACGATGACCAGCAAATCCTGCCCGGCACTGACCCCGGCCCCTTCCTTGCAGAAGAGGTGGGTGAGCTTGCCGCTGCAGGGGGCGGTGAGGGGGATTTCCATCTTCATGGATTCCACAATCACCAGTACCTGGCCTTCCTTCACGGTGTCGCCCACCTGGGCATCGATCTTCCACACGCTGCCGGCCACGTGGGTGGCAACGGCGCGACCATTGGGAGGCAGGTCCAGCTCACTGTCGGTGCCCGCTTCGGCCACGGTGTCGTCGCTGGCGACCACATCCTGCCCGGCAGCCTTCCAGCGATCCCGCTCGGCTTCGAAAGAAGCCTGTTGGTGTTGCTTGAAGTCGTTGATGGCACCGGCGTTGTCACTGAGGAAGCGACGGTAGTCCTTGAGGCGGAAGCGCGTCGGTTCGATGTTGAGCTTGAACTTGCCGGCGACGAAGTCTTCCCGCAGTTTGAGTAGTTCATCCTGGCTCACGGGATAGAAACGGATCTGGTCGAAGAAGCGCAGCAGCCAGGGCTTGCTGAAGTCCGCCGTGGTCTTGTGACGGTTCCACATCTGCACCGTGCGGCCGACGAACTGGTAGCCGCCGGGGCCTTCCATGCCGTACACGCAGAGGTAGGCGCCACCGATGCCCACGGCGTTCTCCGGTGTCCAGGTGCGGGCCGGGTTGTACTTGGTGGTGACCAGGCGATGACGGGGGTCCAGGGGCGTGGCCACCGGCGCACCGAGGTAAACGTCGCCCAGCCCCATGACCAGATAGCTGGCCTCGAAAACGATCTTGTACACGTCCTCAATGCTGTCGAGGCCGTTGATACGGCGGATGAATTCGATGTTGCTCGGGCACCAGGGCGCATCGGGACGCACGGACTGTATGTACTTCTCGATGGCCAGTTTGGTGGCCGGGTCATCCCAGGACAGGGGCAGATGCACGATGCGGGAAGGCACTTCCATGTCGTCCAGGGGCGGTAGGGTTTCTTCCAGGGCGACGATCTTCTTGATCAGGACATCCTGGTCAACGACGCGAGGATCGAAATGCACCTGCAGGGATCGAATCCCCGGCGTCAGGTCGAGGACGCCCTTGAGCTTCTTGCCCGCCACGGCTTCCTGCACGGCTTGCATCAGGGCCTGGATGCGGAAGCGAAGTTCCAGATCAAGCACCAGGGGACCCAGTTCGAACAACAGGCTGGCGTCGCCGGATTGACGCACGACGAGGGCAGGCTTCTCACCGTCCACATCCAGCTGACGCAGGATGGGCGAATGCAAGGTGCCGGCATGCTTGGGCAGCTTGGCATAGGGCGCTGCATCGAGCAGCGAGATGGCCACATCTTGAGCGGCTTGCAGGGCGTTGGCCTGTTCACGGCTCAGGGCCTTGAAGCGCACCCGGTCGCCGGGTTTCAACTGGCCCATCTTCCACAATTCGGCCTGCACGATGGTGACCGGGCAGACGAAGCCGCCCAGGCTGGGGCCGTCGGGGCCGAGGATCACCGGCATGTCGCCGGTGAAGTCCACCGCGCCGATGGCGTAGGCGTTGTCGTGGATGTTGGAGGGATGCAGCCCCGCTTCGCCGCCGTCGGTGCGCGCCCACTGGGGCTTGGGGCCGATGAGGCGAACGCCCGTGCGGGAGGAGTTGTAATGCACTTCCCACTCGGTGGCGAAGAAGGTGCGGATGTCGTCGTCGGTGAAGAAGTCCGGCGCACCGTGGGGGCCGTAGAGCACGCCGATTTCCCATGCATGGGTGACGGGGGTGTGCAACTTGGCGGGCAGGGCTTTGCGTCGGCCCGCCTGGCTGAAGTTGTCGGGATGGGCAGAGACAATGGGCAGCACGTCGCCGGTACGCAGGGTGCGCCCACCGTGACCGCCGAACTGGCCGAGGGTGAAGGTGGATTTGGAGCCCAGGTAGTCGGGCACCTGGAAGCCGCCTTGCACGGCAAGATAGCTGCGCAGGCCGGCGCCGACGATGGCCCCCAGCTTCAACACGCTGCCGGCCTTCACTGGCCGGGCCTGCCAGACGGGAAAGGGCTGACCGTCGAGAGTGGCGGTCATGGCCGCGCCGGCCAGGGCGATCACAGCGTCGCAGTTGAACTTGAGGGTGGGGCCGGCAGCAGTCAATTCCAGTGCGGCGGCTTGTTCGTCATTGCCCACCAGACGGTTCGTCAGGCGATGGGAGAGGGCGTCCATGGGGCCCGAAGGCGGAACGCCGATATCCCAGTAGCCCTGGCGGCCGGGCCAATCCTGGATGGTGGATTGCACGCCGGGTTCCAGCACGTCGATGGTGGTGGGTTGGTAATGGAAGCCCGCCAACATGCGGGTGGTTTGCTTGCCCATGACGAAGTTGGGCATGGCCAGCACCTGAGCCAGATAGGCCCGATTGGTTTCGATACCGGCCACCTCGCTGGCTTCCAGGGCGGCGATGAGCTTGCGCCGGGCCGCTTCCCGGTTGGGACCGTAGGCAATCAGCTTGGCCAGCATGGGGTCGTAGTTGGGGGGCACCACGGTGCCCGCCTCCACCCAGCCGTCCACCCGCAGCTTGTCCGGATAGGACACGGCGGTGAGCAAGCCGGCAGAAGGCTGGAAGTTTTTGTTGGGGTCCTCGGCGTAGAGTCGCACCTGGATGGCAGCGCCTTTGGGTTTGATGGTGAAGCTGTCCAGGTCGGCTAATTCATTGGCGGCGAGGCGCACCATCCATTCCACCAGGTCCACGCCGGTGACTTCTTCAGTAACGCCATGCTCCACCTGGAGCCGGGTGTTCACTTCAAGGAAGTAGAACTCACCATTGCTGGCGTCGTAGACGAACTCAACGGTACCGGCCGAACGATAGCTCACCGCCTTACCCAGTTTCACTGCCACATCCTGCAAGCGCTTGCGTTGGGCGCCGGTCAAGCCGGGGGCGGGGGTTTCTTCCACCACCTTCTGGTTGCGCCGTTGCACTGAGCAGTCCCGCTCGCCCAGGGCGATCACCTTGCCTTGACCATCGCCGAACAATTGCACTTCGATGTGTCGGGCCTGCTCCACATACTTTTCCAGGTAGATGCCGGCTTCCTTGAAGTTGGCCCGGGCCAGCCGGTCCACGGCAGCGTAGGCGTCGGTCAGTTCGTCCTCACTCCAGATC
>Ga0318572_10000532_pt1 | contig 14373 bp, 6 predicted proteins | sample GRESIP089b5f20_FD_202528 | JGI IMG/M metagenome (GOLD analysis project Ga0318572, IMG submission 202528) | Tropical soil microbial communities from Luquillo Experimental Forest, Puerto Rico - GRE.SIPMG.089b5f20 | ecosystem: Environmental > Terrestrial > Soil > Tropical forest > Bulk soil...
GCTGCACTTCGGCCAGGCCGCCAGTCGGCTGCACATCACCCAGTCCGCTCTCAGCAAGCAGATACGCCGACTGGAAGACGAAGTTGGCGCACCGCTGTTTGCCCGCAATGCCGGCAGCACTCGGCTGACCAAACTGGGCTGCGCACTGCTGGACGATGCCGCCCGCTTACTGGACGACAGCCAGGCCTGGCTGCGTCAAGCGGCAGACTTGCAGGCTGGGCGCAGCGGCAGCCTGCGCATCGGCTTTGGCGCATCCACCCACACCCTGCTGCCGGGGCTGATTGCCCGTTTTCGCCACAGCCGACCGCAGGTGCGCATTACCCTGAGCGACCTGTCCAGCCACCACCAATGGCAGGCTATGCGCGAAGGCCGGCTGGACCTGGGATTCTGCCGCCTGCCCGCCCCCAGTGGCTGGCCCAGCCTGCCGGTATTGCGGGACAGCTTCCTGGCCGTACTGCCACCCGACTATCCAGCAGACGCCAGCTTGCAGGCCGTAAGCACCCTGCCCTTGGTCATCATCCGACGCGAGCTGGCCCCGGCCTATCACGACCAGGTGCAGTACTACCTGGCCAGCAGCGGGCTGGACTGCTGCGACATCCTGGCAGTAAGCGATTTTCCAGCGGCCATTGCACTAGTTGCCGCAGGCCTGGGCTGGGCCTTGCTACCTGCATCCACGAGTCTCGGCGCTCAGCAGGTGCGCAGTATCCGCTTGCAGGAAAAAGCAGCCTCCTGGCAAATTGGCCTGATCCGCCCGCCCGGCACGGCGGCACCGCTGGTGGAAGATTTCTGGGAGATGGTGCGCTTGTCGCTAGCGGACAGCCCGGGCACCCTCCCGGCGAGAAAATGACACAAGGCCCGGCAGGGCCTTGCTGCGCAAGGGCTTGCCCACTCAGGCATGCGGCCAAGCCAGTTGCCAGGCGCGGCCCAGATAGGCGCATGCTCCAAAGCCACGCCGTCCATGCATCAGACAGATGCTAGAGAAGATGACAACCCGCTCATCAGCACCATCGTCGCCATGGCCACGGCCACACAGGTGCTTGCAGAACATTCTCCAATAGCCGTCGCAACACATTCAGACCGGTGACAGCACTAGGCCAGCCCTAGCCTTGCGCCAACTGACAAATATCTCCAACGCTCCAATCCAATCCCATGCAGCCAACAGGTTTTACGCTGCCAGAAAACCCACGAGCGCACGGCTTCGAGAGCGGTTGCAGCATCCCATCGATAAATGGCCGTCCCTGCAATAGGGCCCCATATCTGGCTTCCAGGATTAGTGCAGGCACTGGTGTACGCGTAGCCGGTTCCCGATCACACCGCGACATTGCAAGGTGACCGGTCGTAGGTGGAAATACACAGCCTGCAGAACACCTGCACTAGTGGTTTTTTGCACAGCGTAACGCAGGCCCGACAGTTCTCTTCTGCACGTTCAAGCACCGGTTCAAGCCGGGGAAATCAGCAAAGCACGATTTGGGATAGTGGCTTTTCGCCCGCCCCAGGCGATGACCTTATCCTGCTCGACCAGGAAATTTCTCGATGCAATTACTGATACGCCTTGGACTGTCGAGCTAGATAAATCGCAGCAGCGGGCTCATCTCACCACGCATTAATGTGGTGGAAAGTGAAGTGCAAACTGGATGGTCATATTTTACTCATGGACTAATTCAAGAAAAATCCTTCAGCACACCAGATTTTATTTATTCATAAAATCCACAATCTTTATAAGATTGAAATTTAATTCAATAGCATTGCATGCAACTCACAAAAGAAGCAATTCCAATATGCAAAAAGTATTAAATAGCAATATCAACAAAATCACAAGCACATCACACCTAACTGTCGCCATAGGATTTGCCATGTACTTGGCAACTGAAAATGCAGCAGCTGCAATAAATGGTGGTCAAATCATCCGGGAAATTGACCAGCAAAACAGAATGGACATACAAGCCCCACAACAGCCAATACAGTTAGATATCAACAAAGAAACAGGTAAAAAAACAGAACCCAGCAACAGCGCCATCAAAATATTAATTACTGGATTTATTTTCAAAGGCAACAAATCATTTAATGATGAAACACTAACATCCATCCTTAAAGATAGCAGTGAAAAAGAATACAGCTTCAGCGATTTACAAAAAATCACCAACAAGATAGAACAATTCTATCAAGAACAAGGCTATACGTTTTCACATGCATTCATACCGCCACAAGAAATTAGCGATGGAAAATTAACAATAGAAATTACAGAAGGAAGCTACGGAAAAATCAAGATAAACAATCAGTCACGACTAAAAGACTATGTCATAAAAAACACCATCAGATCAATTAAAACCAACAAGACAATTCAATCCAATGAACTGGAAAGCACGCTAATCAGATTAAATCAGATTCCAGGAATTGATGCCAAATCAACACTACAACCTGGCACCGAAAATGGCCAAGCAGATTTAATCATAGATGTAAATAATTCAAGCACCATAAATGGGGAATTAAACATTGACAACTTCGGTGACAAAGATACTGGCGCATACAAAACCACGGGCGGCCTGATAATAAAAAATCCATCAGGCACTGGGGATCAACTCAACCTGAGGGCGATGATAAGCAATCTAGAAAATCAATACCAACGCATTGCCTATCAATTACCAACAAATATAGGAGATGCCAAAATTGGTATTGCATACTCATCCATACAATATAAAGTTGGCAGAGCCTTTCGAGATCTAAACCTAAGCGGCAATGTTAATTCACAAAGTATTTACCTACAGCAACCTATCATTTCACAGACCGACAGATATGCAGACATGCAGCTTCAATATGAAGACAGAATAATCAAAGACAAGGGTGACTACTATGGAAGCACAATTAAAAAACAAATCAATGTTGTGTCATTATCAATATCAGGAGGCGGAGCCAATGTATTTACAGACAGATCATTATTTAACCTATCCACCACATACAGCACAGGCAGAGTTGCAATACACAACACAAACTGGGATTCATACTATCAGAAAACAACTAGATCCCAGGGCGGATTTAGCAAATTAGTTATTAGTGCAAATCAAACAAAGTGGTTATCCAGCAAATTAAGCGCCTTTGGTCAAATATATGCCCAATGGGCTGACAAGAACCTGGATCCATCTGAAAAAATTGGCCTAGGTGGCCCATACGGTGTAAGAGCCTACGCCGCCAGCGACGTATCAGGGGATATCGGTTTCATTAGCAATATCGAATTACGCTATGCAATAAAGCAGCAAATTCAGGCATCGGTATTCTATGACTATGGGAAAGTGCATCTTAATAAAAATGGATGGGGTCAACAAAATCCATTTATTCAACGCGCAGCTACGGGAGCAGCCTTGGAATGGGCAAGCAAATACGGCTCAATAAAATTAACCTCCGCGCTACCCATTACTCTCGGCAAAGATGAAAAGGCCAAAAAAGCGCCATCAGTATGGGTTCAGCTTAGTTACTCACTATAAAACGCCAAATAAGCAATACGAAAAATACAGACAACATCCCAATAAGCACTGCAATTAATAAGTACACCTCAAATTACCAAATAGCAATTATCACACACTACCAACCCACAAGGAGCCAATCAAAGAAAAACACTGAATTTATAAAAATAAATAGTAATTATTAACCCTACCTTCCTTAAGGAATTTCCATGAACATCATTTTCAGCCGCATCTGGAATGCACAAAAAAATTGCTGGGTAGCCTGCAGCGAAAAAGCGAAAGCATGCAGAAAAACGGGGAGCATCAGCCGTACTAACCTCCACCTGCTGACAGCAATTAGCGTGATGTCGATACCGGTAGCATTTGCACTCCCCACCGGCGGGACTATCGTCTCTGGTGCAGGCACCATCCAAACGCTTAACAATGGACAGCAAGTCGCTGTGAATCAAAATAGTGACAAATTGATTGTCAACTGGGACAGTTTTGGCATTAAACAAAATGAAAAGGTCAATTTCAATCAACCCAATAGCAATTCCGTTGCTTTAAACCGAATTATTGGTGTCGAACCCAGTAGTATTCTTGGTCAGCTTACTTCCAATGGAAAGGTATTCATCATCAACCCCAACGGGGTTATGTTTGGAGCCGGCTCAAAAATCAATGTTGGCAGCCTAACTGTTTCAACACAAAACATTTCCAATGACGATTTCAATAGTGGAAATAACCGATTTATCGGAACCTCTCAAGCAAGCATCACTAATGAAGGAAGCATTAATAGCGATAATGGCTCTGTTATTTTAATGGCCAATAAAGTCATTAACAATGGCACTATCAACGCCGCGAACGGAAGCATTGCATTGGCAGCGGGTAGTTCATTTACAGTCAATCCAGATGGCGCAGGCCTGGTTAATGTAAAAATTGATGCAGGCGCAGTTGATGCTTTGGTAAAAAACACCAACAAACTGAGTGCCAACGGAGGGCAAGTTTATCTTGCAGCCCAGGATAGTAGCAGCATAATTAAAACTGTCATTAACAATAGCGGTACTATCGAAGCCAATACGCTCAACCTAAAGGCCGGGAAAATTGTCTTGGATGCCGGTACTAAAGACATGGTCAATGTGAGTGGAAGCTTAACTGCCAGTGCGCAAGGAACAAATCGTGGCAATGGTGGCTTGATTGAAATCAGCGGTAAAAATGTTCGTGTGGAATCAAATGCAGTGTTTAACACCACAGCCGACAATGGCGCTACAGGTTGGCTTGATATCAAAGCTGACGATCTGCGCGTAAACTATCGTGAAAGCATGTCAGATAGTCTCATTGTATCTGAAGCTTTATCCCGGGCACTAAATAATTCCAATGTATCACTTACCAGCACCAACGATAATTTAACCTTCGATGCCCCAACATCATGGAGCAGCAAAAACAAACTGGAGTTGAATGCAAAAAATGATGTTTTGATTCTCAATGACATCACGGCAACGGGTGCGAATGCTGCCTTAGCATTCAATACTGGCTCCGGTAGCTATTTCCTGGATGATTGGAGTGCAATTACCTTATCTGGAGTCGGTGCAAGCTTTTCGCTTAACAATAAGGCATACAGTGTCATTCAAAACCTTACTCAACTACAGCGCGTAAACAGCGACCTTCATGGACTTTATGTTCTGGGCAATAATATAGACGGAGGTAATAGAAACTTCCAATCCATTGCAAGTAGCATAGATCCTAAAATTAGGTTTGATGGAGTTCTTGATGGATTTGGTCATACCATCAGCAAGATAAACATTAAAGCAAGCGGTCCAAATGCGGGCTTGATTGCCTCAAATATTGGGGAGATACGAAACATCAATCTGGCGTCTAGCACAGTTACGGCAGGAATACCGCAATACGAATCAGCCATTGGCAGCCTGGTTGGTTACAACAGCGGCAAGCTCATTAATAGCAGCAACAGCATAGGAATGGGCTCCACAAAAGCAAGCTCCTTCACTAATAGCACAGGGGGGCTGGTGGGGATCAATACTGGCTTGATTGACCGTGGCCGCAATACTGGCACGGTAGCCAGCTATGACAACTCCCATGCCATTGGTGGTATCGTGAGTACAAATAACGGCGGAACCATTACTAACTCAAGCAATATAGCCACAGTCACTGGCAGCATGGCTGATAATATTTATTTTTATAGTGGTGCCGGTGGTTTAGTGGGCGTCAGCAACGCGGGGATCATTGATCAATCCAGTTCAAGCGGTACAGTTAGTGTTTACAACTCAGAAAACACTGGCGGGCTGATTGGATTAAGCATGGATAGTAAAATCAGTAACTCATCAAGCAGCGGCGTTACTCGTTCTGCACCTTACGATAGTGCAAACAAGCGGAATATCGGTGGCTTGGTTGGACTCATGTACGATGGCCGCATTGATAACGCCCGTACTGATGTCACCATCATGGGTAGCAAATCATCTACTGTCGGTGGGCTTGTTGGGGTCAATGTAGATGGGACGATTGCCGATTCCTATGCAACAGGGTTGATTACCAATTCATCCGGCTTTGAAACCGGTGGGTTAGTCGGTGTCAATTATGGCGGCCTGATTAAGAACTCCGGCGCTGCTGCACTAATTTATGGAGGTGCAAAAACGAGCGTTGGTGGCCTGGTTGGGTATAACAAAGAGGGTACCATACAAGATTCAACAGCGTTTAAACAAACGCCATCACCAAGTGGAAAGGAAACTATCGTTTTCGCAGGCGATAACACTAATATCGGCGGTGCAGTGGGCACCAATTCCGGCACCCTGATCAGGGTAACAGCGGATACCAAAGTTAAAGGTGGAAATTCAAGCAATACCGGTGGTTTAGTTGGTATAAACAAGGGCAGTATTAATGACTCCCTATCCTACTCCACCGTATCATCAGGCTTCAATAGCAAACTTGGCAAGCTAGTTGGGATTAACGACCGTACTGGTGTTATTTTCAACTCTCAAGTCTACGGAAATTCGGGGAATGGTCCCCAAGTGACTAGCGGTCTGTTTGGTATCAACCGAGGAAGTGTGAACAACGATCTTAGCGCAACGACGACAACCCCTTAATTTTATTATTAACAGCTAACACACGATAGCCACAGCAATTTCCAAACAGTAAAAAATAATAAAAAAGCACGAAGTAACAATCCACTTCGTGCTTTCTCTTTTCAAGATTATATTGAACATACTCAAACGAACACACCAAGCACTTCACCCTGCACGACCAAATATCAAACCATAACACACATTAAAATGAACAACACTAAAAAAATCACTTGACTAATATAGTGCCATACCTATGCAATCAATTAATCTGCCGGTACCAACCTTTATTTCAATAGCGGGGAAATATTAGATAAACTAGTTACGGGACAAGCATCGGGAGGCACATTGCTGCTGCTGTTTTAACAAGCCCCGTACAGCAATGTAGCACGATCAGCAGATCAACTAGACCCAGCAAACCGATGATGCCACCCGCCATCATGGAGAATGCTTGTGAATACAATAGGTGCCACCCAGTGCTTTCCTCGCACTCAATGGCGTCAGCAGCTCCACCATATGGTTGAAGAACAGCTCAAAGTGGGAATAGGAACTTGCCTGTCTTGCAGAAAAATTAACTATACTGCCATCTCAACTTATCCATAATAAAACACAATCCGAGCCACACTGATCTACTTGATCATGAACAAATTACAGCACGCAGAAAAATTTCTCCTGACGCTTCTGCTCATCATAATTCTGTCAACTAGCTGCCACAACAGTGCGCTGTAAAATTGGTAGCGGCAGCAACACAACCGTAACCAAGGTTTCTCCCATCACCAGCCTGGCTAAAGCACTAGTCATACTGGTTCAGCCAATGCTTGGCCAACAGAATATACCACATTAACATGACAGATCGCCAAAACAGAAAACGAAGTATTTAAATGCAATGATTACTTTGGCCATCCAACACATTGCAACTCAATGGCCAATAAAACATGGTCGGCTAGTCTTGTGGCTGCACCTTGTGACACACCAATCAGTGGCATGAGCTCAATACAAACGGCTTAAATTACCCTATCTCGCTACAACAACTCCATACAACCTCATCAAAAACCATTGCCAGTTACCAACCAAAAAACATCGACAACACTATTGATTAAACCAATACCATCCTCATTATCCGCAAGGAAAACACCATTAACCTGACTACAGTCGCCCGTACCATCAACACCAGCAATATCAATATCACTCTATCAATTGCCAATACCATTAGCAACACTGCCAGCAACCCACTATCATTGTCAATGCCACGTATTCAAGCAGCGTCAATGCCTATGCAACTTCTACTGATATTAACAAGCGATGACACACCAGCAATCAGTTATCTCTTACACCCTGCTCTGCAGCCAGTGGGTTAGTCATTCAAATTAAAAACAATAATGATAAATTGATCTATTTAGAGCAGGACTCGGCCAACCTGGGGAATACCAACCCATTCTTGGTGATGAACAGCATCAACAGAACACTGTCGATTCCATTCACTGCCAATAGCATAAAAACCGGGACAATGACCGCAGGCGACGTTACTGCTAGGATAACACTTATCTTTTCCCTACCAAGAATGGTCATTCACCGCCGGCATGCTCCATCAGACTAGCGTGCCCGCTACCGGGCCTGACAGCGTTTACTTAAGCATATTTGCTGCCAAAAAAAAGCACCGTTCCTGATAACAGGATTCGGTGCTTTTTTATGCTTGACGGCCCGTTGCAGAGCGCAGTCAGAGTACTTGGCCTCCGTAAGGAAACCTTGTGTCAACGGTATTCCCTACAGGACCTTTGCCGATCAATGGCGTGATCGCTCAGGCACGCGGACGTACCAGCTGCCAGGCGCGTCCCAAGTAGGCCAGCGCACCAAAGCCGCTCCATACATGCACCAGACGGGTGAAGGGGAAGATGACGAACACGCTCATCCCCATGAACAGGTGCAGTTTGAAGATGGGCGAGGCAGCCACGATGTACTGGGCAGCGTCACCGCGGAAGGTGACTACATGCTGCGCCCAGGTCATCAGCAGCACCATTTCGTGGCCGTCCAGGTGCTGGGCGGATACAGCGATGGTGCACAGGCCCAGCAGCAGCGTGGCCAGCAGCCACAACAGAACCAGCTTGTCGCGCCAGGTGGTGTTGGCGGCCAGGCGCTGGCTAGTCAAGCGGCGATGCAGCAGGATCAGCAGGCCGACCAGGCCTAGCGAACCCATGATGCCACCCGCGGTCATGGCGAATACCTGTTTGAAGCTATGGGTGACGCCCAGTGCTTCCCACACACTCAAGGGCGTCAGCAGGCCCACCAGATGGCCGAAGAACAGCCCCAGCACGCCGACGTGGAACAGGATGTTGCCCAAGCGCAGATTGCCGCGATACACCAGCTGGGAGGATTCGCTCTTCCAGCTGTACTGCTCGCGCTCGAAGCGGATCAGGCTGCCCAGCAGGAAGATGCTGAGCGCGATATAGGGATAAATCCCGAATACAAATTGATGCAGATAGTCCATATCTCTCTCCTTGCTGTTCCGGCCTGCTCAAGACAGATGACAGAGCGGGCCGGAAACAGGCAGATTCAGGCGCTGGGTCGCGACGGGTAGAAATTGACCGGAGCAATGGCCGGCAGGGCGGGCTTGAGCAGGGGCTCGCTGCCATCCGCACCGGGGCCAAAGGTTTCCAGCAGTTCGTCCATGTCGCGGATCGGCGGCACGCTCAGGGGTTCGGGCGGTACTGGCGACAGCCATACCAGCAGGTCGAGCACGCCGGCATAGGGTGAGGTTGACTCGCGCAGCTTGCCGGCAATATGGCCCAACACATGCACCGCATCACCCAGCAGGCGGCTGCCCTCTTCCGTTTCGCATTGCGAGAGGAATTCCAGGAACAGCGGTACGTAGTCGGGCAGCTCGGCGCACACCGGCTCGAAACCATGGGCCTTGTACTCTTCCATCAGGTCCACCATGGCCTGACCGCGGGCGCGGTCCTCGCCATGAATGTGCTCGAACAGGTGCAGCGAGTGTGCCGGACTGCGATCGAAAGTCTGCACATAGCTTTCCTGCAGCGCGATCAGCTCGCTGCCCTCCAGCTGGGCCAGCAGCGGTTCCAGCATGCTGGCGGCCGTGGGGCTGGCTTGCAGTTCGCTGCGGATGTCATCCAGCGCCGCCAGCAACTCTGGCTCCGGATAGCACAGCAGGGCCGAGGCAATCTTGAACAGTGACTGGTTCATGGTTTAGCTCCCGGCGTTGGCCTTGCGGTCGCGCCGCATGTCGTGGAACACGATGGGGGTGGCCTTCTTCTTGCCAAACAGGCTGCCATCGGAAGTGCCGCCGGAGCAGCCATTGCCAAAGGTGAAGCCACAGCTAGCCTTGTCTTCGAAGGTGTTTTCCACCATTTCCTTGTGGCTGGACGGAATCACGAAGCGGTCTTCGTAATTGGCAATCGCCATCACCTGGTACATTTCTTCCACCTGGGCCGGTTTCAGATGCGTGCCGCGCAAGGTGGCCGGATCGCTGATCTTCTCAACGCTCTTTTTACGCATGTAGCGCCGCATGGCCACCATGGTTTCCAGCGCGCTCACCACCGGCTCTTCCTTGCCTGCAGTCAGCAGGTTGGCCAGATAGCGGATCGGGATACGCAGGTCCTTCACGTCGGGAATGATGCCGTTTTCACCGATCAGGCCGTTTTCCAGCGCGCTCTGGATGGGAGAGAGCGGCGGGATGTACCACACCATCGGCAGAGTGCGGTATTCCGGATGCAGCGGGAAGGCAACCTTCCACTCCATGGCCATCTTGTATACCGGCGAATTCTGCGCGGCGGTGATCCAGGCTTCCGGAATGCCCTGCTTGCGCGCTTCGGCCTGGATCTCGGCCGAATTCGGATCGAGGAACACGCCCAGCTGTGCTTCGTACAGGCTCTTCGGATCTTCCACGCTGGCAGCGGCTTCGATGCGGTCGGCATCGTACAGCAGCACGCCCAGGTAGCGGATGCGGCCTACGCAGGTTTCCGAGCACACGGTGGGCTGGCCGGCTTCGATACGCGGGTAGCAGAAGATACACTTCTCGGCCTTGCCACTGGTCCAGTTGTAATAAATCTTCTTGTACGGGCAGCCGGACACGCACATACGCCAGCCGCGGCACTTGTCCTGGTCGATCAGCACGATGCCGTCGTCTTCGCGCTTGTAGATGGAGCCGGACGGGCAGGAGGCGACACAGGCCGGGTTCAGGCAGTGTTCGCACAGGCGCGGCAGATACATCAGGAAGGTGTTCTCGAAGGCCGAGTACATTTCCTTCTGGATACCTTCAAACAGGGCATCCTTGGAGCGCTTGGAGAACTCGCCGCCCAGGTCGTCTTCCCAGTTGGGACCCCATTCGATCTTGTCCATCTTCTTGCCGGTCAGCACCGACACCGGGCGGGCCGTCGGCGGCGTCTGCATTTCAGGCGCGTTCTGCAGGTGCTCGTAATCGAAGGTAAACGGCTCGTAGTAGTCGTCAATCGACGGCAGATTGGGGTTGGCAAAGATATTGGCCAGAATGCGCATTTTGCCGCCCTGCTTGGGCACCAGCTTGCCATTGGGCTTGCGTTCCCAGCCGCCCTGCCATTTTTCCTGGTTTTCCCAGTCCTTGGGGTAGCCGATACCGGGCTTGCTTTCCACGTTGTTGAACCAGGCATATTCCACACCGTCACGGCTGGTCCAAACGTTTTTGCAGGTAACCGAACAGGTATGGCAGCCAATGCACTTGTCCAGGTTCAGCACCATGCCGATTTGTGCACGGATTTTCATTTGTCTTCTCCTGCAGGCTGATCCATCCAGTCAACTTTTTTCATCTTGCGCACGATGACGAATTCGTCACGGTTGGCACCGACGGTCCCGTAGTAATTGAAGCCCCAGGACAGCTGGGCGTAACCGCCAATCATGTGCGTCGGCTTGGTGACTGCACGGGTTACCGAGTTGTGGATGCCGCCGCGCTTGCCGCTGGTTTCCGCGCCCGGCACGTTCACGATCTTCTCCTGGGCGTGATACATCAGCGTCATGCCTTCCGGTACCCGTTGCGATACCACCGCACGGGCAGTCAGCGTGCCGTTGACGTTGAAAACTTCGATCCAGTCGTTGTCGACGATGCCAGCCTTTTTGGCGTCCACTTCCGATACCCAGACGTGCGGGCCGCCACGCGACAGCGTCAGCATGCGCAGGTTGTCCGAATAGGTACTGTGGATGCCCCATTTCTGGTGCGGGGTGATGAAGTTGAGCACCAGCTCGTGATTGCCGTTGGACTTCTTGCCCAGGATGGCCTGGGTGGTTTTCAGGTCCACATGCGGCTTGAATACGCACAGGCCCTCACCAAAAGCACGCATCCACTGGTGATCCTGATAGAACTGCTGGCGGCCGGTGATGGTGCGCCATGGAATCAGCTCGTGCACATTGGTGTAGCCGGCGTTGTAGCTGACTTCTTCGCTTTCCAGGCCAGACCATGTCGGCGAGGAAATGATCTTGCGCGGCTGCGCCTGCACGTCGCGGAAGCGAATGCTGTCATGCTCGCGCGGCAGCGCCAGATGGGTGTGGTCGATACCGGTGATCTTGGACAAGGCGTCCCAGGCTTTCACTGCTACGTGGCCATTGGTTTCCGGTGCCAGCGTCAGAATCATCTCGGCCGCGTCGATGGCGGTATTGAGCTTGGGCTGCCCCTTGCCCGCACCTTCGGTCACGGTATGGTTCAGGCCGCGCAGCACGTCTACTTCATGGCCGGTTTTCCAGCTAATGCCCTTGCCGCCATTACCCACTTTTTCCAGCAGCGGGCCGATGGAGGTGAACTTGTCGTAGATGGCACCGTAATCGCGTTCCACTACCGTCATCGCCGGCATGGTCTTGCCCGGTACCGGCTCGCACTCGCCCTTCTTCCAGTCACGCGGGTCAAACGGCTGGCCCAGTTCCTGCGGGGTGTCATGCATCAGCGGGGTGAGCACCAGATCCTGCTGCACGCCCAGGTAATCCTTGCCGATTTCGGAAATCTTCTTGGCAAAGCCCTTGTAGATTTCCCAATCCGACTTGGCCTGCCACAGCGGCTGCACGGCTTCGGACAGCGGGTGGATGAAGGGGTGCATGTCGGACGTGTTCAGATCGTCCTTTTCATACCAGGTCGCGGTCGGCAGCACGATGTCGCCGTACAGGCAGGTGGTGGACATGCGGAAGTCCAGCACCACCAGCAGGTCCAGCTTGCCTTCCACGGCCGGACGCACGGTGATTTCGGTCGGCTTGATGCAATCTTCCTCATTACCCATCACTGCGTTCTGGGTGCCCAGCAGGTATTTGAGGAAGTATTCGTGGCCCTTGCCGGAGCTGCCCAGAATATTGGAACGCCACACAAACATATTGCGCGGGAAGTTCTTCGGGTTGTCCGGATCGTTGCAGGACATGTCCAGCGTGCCGTTTTTCAGGCTATCCACGGCAAACGGGATGGCATCCTTGCCAGCGGCCTTGGCGGCGCGAGTGATGTCCAGCGGGTTGGTGGTCAGCTGCGGGGTGGACGGCAGCCAGCCCATGCGTTCGGCCTTGGCGTTGTAGTCAATCAGGCTCATATTGGCCATCTTGCCGTCGGCCGTCGGGCACAGGATTTCATTAATGCCCAGCTTTTCATGGCGCCACTGACTGGTATGGGCATAGAAGAAGCTGGTGCCGTTCATCTGGCGTGACGGGCGTACCCAGTCACCGGCAAAGGCCAGCGGAGCCCAACCGGTTTGCGGACGCAGTTTTTCCTGGCCCACATAGTGGCACCAGCCACCACCGCTCTGACCGATACAGCCACACAGCATCAGCATGTTGATGATGCCGCGGTAGCTCATGTCCATGTGATACCAGTGGTTGAGCGCTGCACCCACAATCACCATGGACTTGCCATGGGTCTGGTCGGCGTTCTGGGCAAATTCGCGCGCGACCTGGATCACCATTTCCGGCTTCACGCCGGTGTGTTTTTGCTGCCAGGCCGGGGTGTACGGAACGTCGGCCATGTAATCATTGGTGACGTTGCCGCCAGCGCGGTGCTGCCATCGGCCAGTACCACCTGGCGGGCCGGTACGTTGCGGGTAAGCAGTTCTTCGTGTTCGGCCCCGAAATACGGGAAGCCAACGCCTACCACTTCGTCACGGTTTTCAATCAGCGACAGGCGGGCCGATACTTCACGCCCGGTGCTGCCATCATGCTGTTGCAGGTTCCACTTGCCGCTCTGGCCCCAGCGGAAGCCGATGGAACCGGTGGGTGCCACGATGTCGCCGCTGGTTTCGTCAAAGACCAGGGTCTTCCATTCCGGGTTGTTGTCTTCGTTCAGGTTGTTGGCCAGATGACTGGCGCGCAGGAAGTAGTCCGGCACATAGCGTTCACCATCCTTGCGCAGGGTCACCAGCATCGGCATGTCGGTGTAGCGGCGGATGTAGTCGGTGAAGTAGGCCGACGGCTTGTCCAGGTGGAATTCTTTAAAGATGACGTGGCCCATGGCCATGGCCAGCGCGGCATCGGTGCCCTGCTTCGGTGCCAGCCAGATGTCGCCGAACTTGGCCATTTCGCCAAAATCGCTGGAAACAGCTACGGTCTTGGTACCCTTGTAGCGCACTTCGGTATAGAAGTGGGCATCCGGGGTACGGGTCATCGGCACATTGGAACCCCACACCATCAGGTAGGTGGAGTTGTACCAGTCGGCCGACTCGGCCACGTCGGTCTGCTCGCCCCACACCTGCGGGCTGGCGGGCGGCAGGTCGCAATACCAGTCGTAGAAGGACAGCGGCACGCCGCCGATCAGGCTGAGGTAACGGCTGCCGGCAGCGTAGGACACCATGGACATGGCCGGGATCGGCGAGAAGCCCACCACGCGGTCCGGACCGTAGTTCTTGATGGTGTAGGCATTG
>Ga0318572_10000533_pt1 | contig 14369 bp, 7 predicted proteins | sample GRESIP089b5f20_FD_202528 | JGI IMG/M metagenome (GOLD analysis project Ga0318572, IMG submission 202528) | Tropical soil microbial communities from Luquillo Experimental Forest, Puerto Rico - GRE.SIPMG.089b5f20 | ecosystem: Environmental > Terrestrial > Soil > Tropical forest > Bulk soil...
CGAAGTCGTCGGCGCCTCGCGCGACGACCGTGCGCCAGCCGCCGCGCGCGATGTCCGAGAAGCCGATGTGATAGCCGAACCCGGCGCGGCCGAAGAAGAAGGTGATCCGGAACGGGGTCGCCGCGGGAAGGTCGCCCACCGCCTCCGGGCCGAGCGCCGCGAGGTAAGCCGGGTCGAGCCGGAACGCGAACGCCTGCTTCTCCCTCACGAAGAAATTGGTCTTCAGCGTGTGGCGGATGAACGCGAGCGCGCAGCGGTAGATCGCGCGCCGGACGTCGTCGAGGCGCCTGTGGCCGGTGTTGTAGTCGTTCACCGCGCGCTCGGCCTGGGCGAGCGTTGCGCCGTCGCCGCGGACCTCCGGCGCGAGCGACGGATCGAAGCGGCGCCGGAAGAGCGCCACGAGCTGCAGCGTGAGCTCGGGGTTCGCGTGGAACGCGCTGCGCACCTCCTCGAGGTGGAAGCGCTCGGGCCCGGCGTGTGCGAGGTTCGTGTGGCAGAACGCCACGAACGCGTTCACGAGCGCCGCGTCGTCGCCGCTCATGAGGCCGCTCGCGACGAGCTCGGTGTAGGCCGGCGAGGCGGTGGACAGGATCAGGGTGTTGAACAGCTCGCGCTCGAGCTGCGTGTGGAGGGACGACCCCAGCGCGAGCGCGCCGCCCCCTCGCGGGCGGACCCCGAAGGTGCCGAGGAAGAACGGATGCTGGCCGGTGGAGATGGTGAGGCACTGCGCCTGGCTCACCCCGAGGTCGAGCCGGTTCAGCACCTCCATCACCTGGATGAGGAAGTCGCGGTTCGGCGGGTTCGCGACCGCGAAGAAGACGTTCGCCTCGCCCTCCGGGGTGGGGGCCTCCTCGACGTCGAGGTAGAGCCCCCCAGAGCGCCGCGCGAGCTGCACGAGCCGGAGCATCTGCGCCACCCGGCGCGCGGGCGAGAGCCTGACGTAGCGCTCGTCGTTCACCCACAGGAGGCCGAGGAGCGCGTCGAGCTCGGTGAGGTCGAAGTCGGCGTACGCCTCGCAGAGCGCCGCGGCGACCCGGTCGCGCACGTCGGGCGGCACCTGCGCCGTCGCGTGGCGTTCGGCGACCACGGCGTGAGCCTTCGCTTCGAAGTCGAGCCGCTGGATCTCGAGCGTCCGGTCGAGGCCCGGGATCGGCTGCGCGGAGTGCGCGAACATCGCGTAGGAGACGTCGCGCCGCCGCACCGCCGGCAGGCGCAGGGTCTCGTACAGGGAGCCGGGCACGTTGCGCGTGGCGAGGACGAGCGAGCTCGGCCGGTCGGCGAGGACGAGCTGCCCGTTCGCGCGCAGGGTCCCCACCTCGCGGGCGAGGAGCGCGAGCGCCTCCGGCTCGTCCTGCATCGCATCGAAGAAGCCCGGCGGCATCGCGCGCGCGAGCCAGCCGGCGTCGTCCTCCACGTGGCGGGGCAGGGGTGGGCATGAAGGGGGCGTGTCGCGCACGGTGGACCTCCGCTGCGATGGCGCCGCGGCCAGGGCGGCCGCGGCGCGTTCGAGGATTCGAGATGAAAGTCGGCGCGTGCTACTCGCCCACCGCGAGGCGCGGGAGGGGCTCCACCGGAGCGACCTTCCCGTAGATCGGCGCGTTCGCGGGGATCGCCTTCTCCCAGGCGGCGACCACGACCGTGGCGCAGCAGTTCCCGACCACGTTCACGCAGGTGCGCCCCATGTCCATGAGCTCGTCGATGCCGAGCAGGATGGCGACGCCCTCGAGCGGGAGGTTGAACGCGGCGAGCGCGCCGGCGAGGACCACGAGCGACGAGCGCGGCACGCCGGCGACGCCCTTCGTCGCCACCATGAGCACGCCCATCATCGCGAGCTGCTCGCCGAAGCCCACCTGCACGCCCGAGGCCTGGGCCACGAATAGCACGGCGAGCGAGAGGTAGAGCGTAGAGCCGTCGAGGTTGAACGAGTAGCCGGCCGGCACGACGAAGGCGACGATCGAGCGCGGGATGCCGAGCCGCTCCAGCACCTCGAACGCCTTCGGCAGCGCGGCCTCCGAAGAGGTGGTGGTGAAGGCGACGACGGCCGGCTCGCGGATCGCGGAGAGGAAGGTCCGCATGTTCACGCGGGTGATGAGCTTCACCGCCACGAACAGGATGACGAAGAAGATCACGAGCGCACCGTACAGCGCGCCGACGCACTTCAGGAGCGGGAGGAGCACCTTCACGCCCTTCGCGCCGAGCGCGGCCGCCATCGCGGCGCCGACGCCGAGCGGAGCGAACTTCATCACGTAGCCGACCACCTTGAACATCGCCTCGGCGCCCGACTCGGCGATCTGCAGCACGAGCTTCGCCTTCTCGCCCGCGGCTGCGACCGCGAGGCCCACGAAGACGCTGAAGACCACGATCTGGAGGACGTCGTTCCGCGCGAGGGCGTCGAAGATCGAGGTCGGGAAGGCGTCGAGCACGAAGTCGGCGAAGCCCTTCGCCTTCGCGAGCTTGCCCACCGCAGAGGCGTCGTGGGCGAGCTCCACGCCCACGCCGGGCCGGATGAGGTTCGCGGCGCCGAGCCCGATGAACAGGGCCACCGTGGTGGCCACCTCGAACCAGACGAGCGCCTTGAGACCGATGCGGCCCGCCACCTTCCCGCCGGCGCCGGCGAGCCCCGCCACCAGCGTGCAGAAGAGGAGCGGCCCGAGGAGCATCTTGATGAGCCGGAGGAAGAGCTGGCTCACCGGCTTCAGGGAAACCCCGAACTGCGGGAACAGCCAGCCGACGAGCACGCCGGCGATGAGCCCTAGGATGATGAGCTGGGTCTGCGACACCCGGAAGCGGCGCCGGACCTGGTTCTGCGAAGCGGACATGGAGTACCCCGTGCGCGGATGGCTTTTGCGCCGGAGACGGCGCGTGCAGCCAGCCTTCGCAAGCCGGGTGCCGGCCGCCGCGGCGCGGATCGCCGCGAGAACCCTGGGTGACGGCGCGGTGACGCCGGCGTGATGGGGTATGCCCTCCCGCTCCGACGCGGCGCGGCGCGCGGGGCTCGGGCACGGGGAAGAGCGCCTTTCGCGCGGACGACGGCGGCGCACAACCGGCGACGCGAGGTTATAGGGGGTCGTCCCGCCGCCGCGTCCGCTTCGCGAGGCGCTTCGAGAGCGCGGGCTGCGAGATGCCGATGAGCCGCGAGGCGATGGTCTGCTTCCCCTCGGCGCGCCGCAGCGCCTCGTCCACGAGGAGGTCGATGACCTCGTGCAATCGTGGCAGCGGCTCGCCCTCCACGAACACGTGCCGCTCGGCCCCGCCAGCGGGGCCTGGGGCCCGCTCCAGCTCGGTCGCGCCGATGGCGCGCTTGAACGCGCCGAGCGAGAGCATGCGCGAGCCGTGCAGCGTCATCGCGTCGAACACCATCGCCCGGAGCTCGCGCACGTTCCCGGGAAAGCCGTAGTTCGCGAGCAGGATCGGCAGCTCCTTCGGCACCGCCGGCTTCTTCTTCCCGAGGCTCCGCGCCGCCTCGTCGAGGAAGTGATCGAGGAGCACCGGGAGGTCGTCGCGCCGCTCGCGGAGCGGCGGGATCCGGACCTGGTGCGCGCAGAGCCGGAAGTAGAGATCCCGCCGGAACTGGCCGGCCGCCTGGCGCGCCCCGAGATCGGCGTGCGTCGCGACGATGACGCGGGCGTTCAGGCGCCGCGGGGTATCGCTCCCGAGCGGGAAGTACTCGCCCTCCTGGAGGAGCCGCAGGAGCTTCACCTGCGAGGCGACGGAGAGATCGCCGATCTCGTCGAGGAGGAGCGTCCCGTCCTCCGCCTGCTCGATCATCCCGGCGCGGCTCGCGTCGGCGCCGGTGAACGCGCCGCGCACGTGGCCGAACAGCGTGTCGCTGAACACCGCGTCGTCGAGCCCCGCGACGTTCAGCGCGACGAAGCGCCCCCGGCGGCCGCTCACCGCGTGGATCGCGCGCGCGACGAGCTCCTTGCCGACCCCCGTCTCGCCGGTGACGAGCACCGGCTGCGGGCTCCGCGCCACCGCCTCGCAGTAGAGGAACACCGCGTCCATCGCCGGGTCCCGGGTCACGATGGGCGCGAAACAATCCGGGCGCCGCAGCCGGCGGTCGAGGACGCGCGACCCCATCTCGCGGTTCTCCCGCTGCAGCTCCGCGAAGCGCAGGGCGCGCCGGACGCCGTGGACGAGCCGCTCCTCCTCCACCGTCTTCACGAAGAAGTCGAAGGCGCCGCGCTTCATGCACTCCACCGCGGTCTCGACCTGGTTGAGGCCGCTCACCACGATGACCGGCACGTCGGGGTGCTCCTCCACGATGCGCGGCAGGAGCACCTCGCCCGAGAGGTGCGGCATGTTGAGGTCGAGCAGCACGACGCGCGTGCGCCGCCGCGCGAGGAGGTCCATCACCTGGCGGCTGTCGCTGCAGCGCTCGGCCTCGATCCCCGCGTTGAGCGCGAGCATCATGCTGATGCCGCGGAGCCACGCCTCCTCGTCGTCCACGACCAGCACCTCGGCGGTGCGCGGCTCCGTGCTCACGAGCGTCCTCCGGAGATGGGGAGCGTCACGGTCACGGTCGTCCCCGCCCCGACGCCGGAGTGGAACGAGATGCGGCCGCCGTGCTCCTTCACGATCCCGGCCGACACCGACAGGCCGAGCCCGGTCCCGCCCTGCTCACGCTTCGTCGTGAAGAACGGGTCGGTGAGGTGGGCGAGGTGCTCCTCCGGGATACCGACGCCCTCGTCGGAGACGCTGAGGATCACCTCACCGCTCGCCGCGTCGTGGGCCGTGCGCACCGACACCGCGCGCGCCGGCGAGTCGAGCGCCTGGCATGCGTTCACGAGCAGGTTCACCACCACCTGCTCGATCCGCAGCGGGTTGCCGAGGAAGCTGGGGAGCGCCGTGCCGTACTCGACGTCGAACCGCTCGGTCGCCTTCCGGATCGAGTTCTCGGCGAGCCGGACGGCGGCGGCGACCACCGCGTTCAGGTCCACCGCCTCGGTGGGCGCCGACGCGTCCTTGCGCGCGAACTGCTTCAGGTCCTCGACGATGCGCTTGATGCGCTTCGCGCCGTCCTGCATCTCCTGCAGCATCCGCGGCGCCTCCTCGCGCAGCGTCGACCAGCGGAGCCCGCCGATGAGGAAGTCGCCCTCCTCGCGGTAGCGCGCCTCGAGGCCCGCCTCCGCGGCCTGGTACGCGCGCCGCAGCACCGGGAGGTTGAGGAGGATGAGGCCCGTGGGGTTGTTGATCTCGTGCGCGACCCCCGAGACGAGGATGCCGAGCGCCGCCATCTTGTCGGCCTGGATGAGCTGCTGGTGCTGGACGCGCAGCTCCTCGGTGCGGCTCGCGACCTGCTTCTGCAGCGTCCGGCTCCACACGACCGTGGCGCCGAGGACGAGCAGGAGCGGGCCCACCACCGCCGCTGCCCACTTGATGACCCGCGACCAGGCGACGCCCTGCGGCTCGAGCGCGCCGAGCCAGCGATCGTAGATCTGCTGGTACCGGCCGGTGTTCTTGAGGATCGCGAGCCCTTCGACGAACTGGGTGAGGACCTCGTCGTTCCCCTTGCGGACGGCATAGCCGTAGGGCTGGCCGCCGAGGAGCCGCCCCACCGCGCGGACGTTGGACAGCCCGAGCTCGCGCCCGAGGTAGAGCCCGGGGACGTTCCCGACGAGCGCGTAGTCGTGCTTCCCCGACGCGAGGAGCCGCATCGCCTCGGCGTGCGTGTCCACGAACACGAGCCGTGCCCCGACGTGCCGCTGGACGAGGTAGTCGTGCATGAAGCCGCCGCGCTGCACGATCACCTCCTTCCCCTCGAGCTGGGAGACGTCGATGATCGGGCTCGCGCCGCGCCGGCCGAAGACCGACTGGTGGACGATGAGGTACGGCGGCGAGAAGTCGAACAGCGCAGTCCGCTGCTCGGACTGGACGACGCCCTGCACCGCGTCGATCTTCCCCGCGAGGAGCTCGTGCCGGATCTCGTCCCAGTCGCCGAGCCGGATCTCCACGCGCATCCCCATCACCTCGGCGATCGCGCGCGTGAGGTCGACGTTGAAGCCCGCTGGCTTCCCGTCGCGGTCGAGGAACTCGTACGGAGGGTAGGAGTGATCTCCCCCGACCACGACGGTCGGTCCCACCGGGCCGGGGACGTCCTCGGCTGCGGCGCAGGGCGCGGCGCCGAGCAGGCCGAGCGCGCACGCCGCCACCACCGCGACGCGGCCCGCGGCACGGCGGGGAGGGCACGACAGGTCGCTCAAGCCCGCCGATTCTGAAGCGGCTCAGGGATCGTGTAAAGCGGCGCCCGCTCGCCTGCCGGTGGAGCGGGCGATGAACTGGTCGGGGTGTCGCCGCGTCGGGAGCGCGGGTGCATCGTGCTCATGAGCCACGGTCAGCGACACGAGAAAGGGTCCGACCATGTCGCGAGTCACGGAGGCCGTGCGGAGCCCGCTCGCCATCGTCGGTGCCCTGATCTGTACAGTCAGCGGGGTCCTCATCCTCGTCCTCGCGCTGGTCGGGACCTTTGGCTATCGCGGTGGGCCGTACCTCGGGGTCCTCGGGTACTTGATCTTTCCAGCGTTCTTCCTGCTGGGCCTGGCGTTGCTCGTCATTGGATCGACGTCGGCGCACCGGCGAGCGGCGCGAGCCGTCGCCGCTGGACAGGCACCTCCGGCCCCACCTGTCATCGACCTCGGCAAGCCGCATACGCGTCGCGTGCTGCTCGTCGCTTCGGCTGGCGTCGCCGCGAGCCTCGTCGTCCTCTCCGTGTCCAGCTACACGGCGGTGGTCTTCATGGACAAGCCGACGTTCTGTGGCTCCTGCCACAAGGTGATCGGACCCGAGTACGCGGCGCACCGGCGCTCGCCGCACGCGCACGTCGAGTGCGTGGCGTGCCACATCGGTCCCGGTGCGTCGTGGTTCGTGAAGGCCAAGCTCTCGGGCGTGATGGAGATGGTGCATTACTTCGCCCGTAGCTATCCACGGCCAATCCCCGTGCCGGTGAAGAACCTCCGGCCCGCCCGCGACACCTGCGAGGCCTGCCACTGGCCCGCGAAGTTCGCGGGCGACAAGCTCGTGGTGAAGACCCGGTACAAGGACGACGAGGCCAGCACCCCGACGAAGACCGTCTTGCTCATGCACATCGGCGGCGGCAGCGGCTCGCGCGGGGGCGGGAGTCACTTCCACGTGGCCCCGGGTGTACGGATCCGCTTCCTCGCCGACCCGACGCTCCAGAAGGTGGACGTCGTCGAGGTGTCGCGGCCCGATGGCACGACGACGACCTACTTCGGCTCCGCGGACACGCCGGATCCCGGCCCGCGTGCGGAATGGCACGTCATGGACTGCGTCGACTGTCACAACCGAGCGACCCACGTCTACCGGAGTCCGGAGGACGCGCTGGACCTCGCCATCTCCGACGGTCTCGTCGATCGATCGCTGCCCTTCGTGCGCCGCGAGGGAGTGCGGCTCCTCAAGGCGTCGTATCCATCGCAGGAGGCGGCGCGAGCGGCGATTCGCGCCGGCCTGCTGGAGTTCTACGAGAAGCTAGACCCCGCGGCCTATCCCGGGAGGAAGGCGGCAGCGGAGAGCGCGGCGAAGCAGCTCGGCGACATTTGGTCGATGAACGTATGGCCGGAGATGAAGATCACCTGGGGGACCTACCCGAGCTTCATCGGACACGACGCGTCCCCAGGCTGCTGGCGGTGCCATGACGGCGGGCACACGACCAGGGATGGGAAGGCGACCATGTCCCAGGATTGCACCGCTTGCCACGCGGTGCTCGCGCAGGACGAGAAGGACCCGGCCATCCTGAAGCAGCTCAACCCCGAATGACGCCCACAAAACAGGACCCCGACCGCCGCTCCGAGAAGGCGGCGATCGGGGTCGGGAGATGCAACTGCGAGGCGAGGCCTAGGCGCTGCCGGGCTTCATCGCCTTCGCGAGGTCCACGTAGAGCTGGTACTTGCTCTTCACGTGCTTCTGCTGCTGCTCCATGATCGTCGCGAAGCGCTCCGGGTTCGCCTTCTGCACCTGGCGGTAGCGGTTCTCGCCCTCGACGTACTTCATGAGCTCCACGCTCGGCTCGTTCGAGTCGAGCTTCAGCGGGCTCTCGCCGGCCGCGACGCGGCGCGGGTCGAAGCGGAACAGCGGCCAGTAGCCGGTGTCCACCGCGAGACCCTGCTGGTCGAGCCCCTTCTCCATGTCGAGGCCGTGCGCGATGCAGTGCGCGTACGCGATCACGATCGACGTCCCGGGGAAGCTCTCGGCCTCCTGGAGCGCGCGGACCGTCTGCGCGTCCTTCGCCCCGAGCGCCACCTGCGCCACGTAGACGTTGCCGTAGGTCATCGCGAGCATCGCGAGGTCCTTCTTCGGCGTCGTCTTGCCGGCCACGGCGAACTTCGCGGTGGACCCGGGCGGCGTCGCCTTCGACGCCTGCCCGCCGGTGTTCGAGTACACCTCGGTGTCCATCACGAGGATGTTCACGTCCTTGCCCGACGCGAGCACGTGGTCGAGGCCGCCGTAGCCGATGTCGTAGGCCCAGCCGTCGCCGCCGAAGATCCACACGCTCTTCTTCACGAGGTAGTCGGCGAGCGCCTCGAGGCGGCGCGCCTCGGGGCTCTGCACGCCGGCGAGCTTCGCGCGGAGCGCGGCGACCCGCTCGCGCTGTGCGGCGACGCCGGCCTCGGTGACCTGGACGGCGCCGAGGATCGCGGTGACGAGCTCGTCGCCCGCCGCGCCGGCGAGGGCGCGGAGGAGCTCCTTCGCCTGCTCGGCGTGCTTGTCCACGGCGAGCCGCATGCCCATGCCGAACTCGGCGTTGTCCTCGAAGAGCGAGTTCGCCCAGGCCGGTCCGCGGCCGTCCGCGTCCTGGCAGTACGGCGTCGTCGGGAGGTTGCCGCCGTAGATCGACGAGCAGCCGGTGGCGTTCGCGATGAGCGCCCGGTCGCCGTAGAGCTGGGTGATGAGCTTCACGTACGGCGTCTGGCCACAGCCCGTGCACGCGCCCGAGAACTCGAACAGCGGCTGGAGGAACTGCGTGCCCTTCACGTCGAGCTTCACCTTCGCGCGGTCCGCCTCGGGGATGCCGAGGAAGAACTCGAAGTTCTTCTTCTCCTGGTCACGGACCGGGAGCATCGGGGCCATGGCGAGCGACTTGCGCCCCTTCTCCGTCTTCGACTCCGCGGGGCAGATCTCGACGCACAGCGTGCAGCCGGTGCAGTCCTCCGGCGCGACCTGGATCGAGTACTTGTTGCCCTTCTCGGGCGCCTTGAAGTCCACCGACTTGAACGTCTCGGGCGCGCCCCCGAGCGCCGACGCCGGGTAGAACTTCGTCCGGATCGCCGCGTGCGGGCAGATGAGCGAGCACTTGTTGCACTGGATGCAGAGCGCGCCGTCCCACACCGGGATCTCGGTCGCGATCGCGCGCTTCTCCCACTGCGTCGTCGCGGTCGGCCAGGTGCCGTCCACCGGGAAGGCGGAGACGGGCAGGAGGTCGCCCTTGCCGGCGAGCATCACGCTCGTCACGCGCTTCACGAAGTCCGGCGCGCCCTCGGGGACCGCCGGCGGCCGCGGCGCGCCAGTGATCTTCGCGGGGACCGCGACCTCCTCGAGGTGCGCGAGCGTCGCGTCCACGGCCTCGAAGTTCTTCCGGACGACGTCCTCGCCCTTGCGGCCGTAGGTCTTCTGGATCGACTTCTTGATGTGCGCGATCGCCTCCTCGCGCGGGAGGACGCCCGAGATCGCGAAGAAGCAGGTCTGCATGATCGTGTTGATGCGCACGCCCATGCCGTTGTCGCGCGCGACCTTCAGCGCATCGATCACGTAGAAGCGGAGCTTCTTCTCGACGATCTGCTCCTGGACCTCGCGCGGCAGCTGGCCCCAGACCTCGTCCTTGCCGTACGGCGAGTTGAGGAGGAACGTCGCGCCCGGCGCGGCCGCCTCGACCATCTCGTACTTCTCGAGGAAGCTGAACTGGTGGCACGCGACGAAGCTCGCGCGCGTGACGAGGTACGCGCTCCGGATCGGCTTCGGGCCGAACCGCAGGTGGCTCGTGGTGATCGCGCCCGACTTCTTCGAGTCGTAGACGAAGTAGCCCTGCGCGTAGTTGGGCGTGCCCTCGCCGATGATCTTGATCGAGTTCTTGTTCGCGCCCACGGTGCCGTCGGCGCCGAGGCCGAAGAAGAGCGCGGCGACGACGCCCGGCTCCTCGACGTCGAACGACGGATCCCACGGCAGCGAGAGGTGGGTGACGTCGTCCTTGATGCCGATGGTGAAGTGGCGCTTCGGCACCGGCGCGCGGAGCTCGTCGAGCACCGCCTTCACCATCGACGGCGTGAACTCCTTCGACGAGAGGCCGTAGCGGCCGCCGATCACCGGCAGGTCGCTCCCCGACTCGCGGAGCGCCGTCATGACGTCCTGGTACAGCGGCTCGCCGACCGCGCCCGGCTCCTTCGTGCGATCGAGCACCGCGATCGCGCGGGCGGTCGCCGGGATGGCCGCCATGAAGTGCGCGACCGAGAACGGCCGGTACAGGCGGATCTTGAGGACGCCGACCTTCTCGCCCTTCGCGATGAGCCGCTCCACGGCCTCGTGCGCCACCTCGGCGCCCGAGCCCATGATCACGAGCACGCGCTCGGCCTCGGGGTGGCCGACGTAGTCGAAGAGCTTGTACTTGCGGCCGACGATGGCGGCGAGCTCGTCCATCGCCGCCTGCACCGCCGCCGGCGTCGCGTCGTAGAAGCCGTTGCAGGCCTCGCGCGCCTGGAAGAAGACGTCGGGGTTCTGCGCCGTGCCCCGGATGACCGGTCGGTCGGGGGTGAGCGAGGCCTCGCGGAACGCGGCGACCTTCGCGTCGGGGACGAGCTTGCGCAGGTCGTCGTCCTCGAGGAGCTCGATCTTCGCGACCTCGTGCGAGGTGCGGAAGCCGTCGAAGAAGTGGAGGAACGGGACGCGCGTCTTGAGCGTCGCCGCGTGCGCCACCGCGGCGAGGTCGTGCGCCTCCTGCACCGAGTTGGAGCAGAGCAGGGCGAAGCCGGTCTGCCGGACGCTCATCACGTCGGAGTGGTCGCCGAAGATCGAGAGCGCGTGGGTGGCGAGCGTGCGCGCGGTCACGTGCATCGCGAACGGCGTGAGCTCGCCCGCGATCTTGTACATGTTGGGAATCATGAGCAGCAGGCCCTGCGACGCCGTGAAGGTCGTCGTGAGCGCGCCGGCCTGCAGCGCGCCGTGGGCCGCGCCGGCGGCGCCGGCCTCGGACTGCATCTCGGAGACGGCGGGGACCGTGCCCCACACGTTCTTCTTCCCCTTCGCCGACCACTCGTCGGACAGCTCGCCCATCGGCGAGGAGGGGGTGATCGGGTAGATCGCGATCACCTCGCTCAGCCGGTGGGCGACGGACGCCGCCGCCTCGTTGCCGTCCATCGTCGCCATCTTCCTCGTAGCCATTACCGAACTCCTCGCGCTGCTGGGATGTCTGGAGAGAGGGAGCGCGGCGGCGAGACGTCCGCCGCCGCGCGTGTGGAACGCGTTACGCCGCCTTCTTCGACTGCGCCCGCGCCGCGGCGGCCGCAGGCGCGGCGCCGCCGAGGGCGATGGACAGCACCACCACGACCGCGATCACCGCCGCGGTGCCGCCGAGCCACGCGAGGCCCTCGCCGAGCGACGGAGCCGCCGCCGCGACCGCAGCGGCGCCCTTCGTGTACGTGGGCACCATGAAGTGCAGCACGTTCGACTGGAGGTAGCAGAGGACCGCGATCACGCCGGTGAGCAGGATCGAGTGCTTCAGCGTGAACCGGAAGAGGTCCGGCTCCTTGCCGACGAGGCCCACCGCGGCGGTCGCGACCGCGAGCGACTGCGGGGAGATCATCTTGCCGCAGACGCCGCCCGAGGTGTTCGCGGCCACCGTGATGACCGGGTCCACGCCGAGCTTCGTCGCCGTGACCTCCTGGAGCTTGCCGAACAGCGCGTTCGTGGAGGTGTCGGAGCCGGTCATGAGCACGCCGAGCCAGCCCAGGAACGGCGCCACGAACGGGAAGGCCGAGCCGGTCGCCGCGAAGGCGTTCCCGAGCGCGTACGCCATGCCCGAGAAGTTCATGATGTAGGCGAAGCCGAGGATGAAGGAGATGGAGGTGATCGGGAACTTCAGCGACTTCATCGTCTGCCCGAACACCTGGAGCGCGAGCTTCGGCGAGGCCTTCATCACCGGGAGGCACACGATCGCGGTGAGGAGGATCGACGTGCCGGCGGCGGAGAGGAGGCTGAAGGCGAAGGCGGCCGGCATCGGCTTGCCCGCGCGGAGCACCATGTTGTCGAGGCCGGGGATCGAGAACTTCCAGAGCGCGTAGTGGTCGAGCGCCGCCTTCACCGGCTTCACGCCCCAGGCGCCCACGAAGATCGAGAGGATGATGAACGGCGCCCACGCGCGGAGCACCTGGCCGCCCGTGTAGCGGAGCTTCTCCTTGCCCTGGCTCGGCGCTTCACCCTTGAACCGCCAGCTCTCCTTCGGGTGCCAGAAGCGGAGGAAGACGGTGAGCGACACGATGGACGCGATCGACGCGATGATGTCGGGGAGGAGCGGGCCGAGGAAGTTCGAGCTCAAGTACTGGGCAATGGCGAACGACGCGCCGGACACGAGCGCGGCCGGCCAGACCTGGAAGCCCTTGCGGAAGCCCGCCATCAGGACCACGAGGTAGAACGGGATCGCGATCGACACGAACGGGAGCGTGCGGCCGACCATCTGCGAGATGGCCATCGTGTCGACGCCCGAGACCTGGCCGGCGACGACGATCGGGATGCCGATGGCGCCGAAGGCGACCGGCGCCGTGTTCGCGATGAGGCAGAGGCCGGCGGCGTAGAGCGCGTCGAAGCCGAGGCCGACGAGCATCGCGCCCGAGATCGCGACCGGCGCGCCGAAGCCGGCGGCGCCCTCGAGGAAGGCGCCGAACGAGAAGGCGATGAGCAGCGCCTGGAGGCGGCGGTCGTCGGTGATCGAGGCGAGCGAGTTCTTCAGGATCTCGAACTGCCCGGTCTTCACCGAGAGGTTGTAGAGGAACACTGCGGTGACGACGATCCAGGCCACCGGCCAGAGGCCGAAGAGCATGCCGTCCACCGTGGCGAGCACGGCGAGCTTCGCCGGCATGCCGAAGCCGACGATGGCGGTCGCGACGCCGAGCACCGCGGCGCCGATCGCGACCTTGTGGCCCTTCATGCGCTTCACTGCGAGCGCCCAGAAGAGGAAGAAGAGGGGAACCGCCGCCACGAGCGCCGAGAGCGCCACGTTGTCTAGCGGGTTCGTCGCCATGTTCCAGGTCATGTAGTGGACTCCCGGTCGGGGAAAATCGACGGCAGCATCCGACGGCCGGGCGCGGAAGCCCCCGACATCCGCGTGATCGGACGTGAGCGGACGCTTCCGGTCGAAAACGGGAGGTGAGCGGTTGTAGGCCGCCGGGGCCCCAGCAGCTTTGCTGCTGGGGCGGGGCAGCATGCCCCGTCCGACAACTGCCCCCTACAACCCCAGGGCGGCCCGGAGCCTCGTGAGGTGGCGGCGACTCACCGGCACGGTGTTGCCAGACTTCGTCTTGATCACGCCCAGGGAGTTCTCGCCCAGGCTGATCTCGTCGATCCGGTCCACGTGGACCAGGAACTGCTTGTGGCAGCGCAGAAGCCCGGCCCGGGCCTCCAGCACCGAGAGCGTGAGCTCGGTGAAGTACTCGCCGGCCGCGGTCACGACGTACACGCCGGCCTCGGAGGAGCGGACGAACTCCACGTCGGCCATCGGCACGAGCTTGATCGAGCGCTGCGCGAGGCACGGGATGCGGGTGATCGGCGGGGCGGTGAGCTGCGGCCGCGGCAGGTCGCCGTGGAGGTCCTCGAGCCGCTCCACCGTCCGCGCGAGCCGTTCCTTCTCCACCGGCTTCAGCAGGTAATCGACCGCGCTCTCCTCGAACGCCTTCACCGCGAATTCGTCGTGTGCGGTGACGAACACCACCGCCGGGTGCAGGTCGTCGTCGAGCATCCCGACCAGCTCGAGCCCCGAGACGCCGGGCATCTGTACGTCGAGGAAGAGCACGTCGGGCCGCTCGCTGCGCACGAGCTTCAGCGCTTCCACGGCGTTCCCGCACTTGCCGACGATCTCGAACCGCGCGGTCTCCCCCAGCATCCCGGCGAGCTCCTCGCGGGCGAGTGGCTCGTCGTCGACGATGATGGCGCGAAGCATCGAGTCTCCTGGCGAACGGCAGTACGCAGCGTCGTATAGCGCACGTTGGACCGCGATGCGCGGGTGCGACATCTGCCCACGTACTCCCGCATGACCTCTTGGGTTTCATGGCGCCCGACGCGGCCAGTCGCGGCGCGCTCGATGCCGCTCGGTGCCACGCCAGCGCCGGTCGCCGAGGCTCTCCGAAGACCGCACGGAGCGAGTGGTTGAATCC
>Ga0318572_10000534_pt1 | contig 14361 bp, 10 predicted proteins | sample GRESIP089b5f20_FD_202528 | JGI IMG/M metagenome (GOLD analysis project Ga0318572, IMG submission 202528) | Tropical soil microbial communities from Luquillo Experimental Forest, Puerto Rico - GRE.SIPMG.089b5f20 | ecosystem: Environmental > Terrestrial > Soil > Tropical forest > Bulk soil...
CGACGGTTGGATTGCAGACACGGCGTACACGCAGACGACCGCAGCACTGAAGCCTGCACCGGCACCGAAGGTGCCAACGCCTGCAGCCAAGAATGCTGTCGAGATTATCTTCCGGCCTGATCCGAACATCTACGACGGCCGCTGGTCCAACGTGGGCTGGCTGCAGGAGCTGCCCAAGCCGGTGACGAACCTGAGCTGGGATAATGCTGCGATCGTCTCTGGCGCGACACTGACGAAGCTGGGGCTTGAGGAAGACGACATCGTCGAGTTGACGGTGGGCTCGGGCAAAGTGCTTGCGCCGGTCATCGTCGCACCGGGCCATCCGGACGATTCAGTCACCGTGTATCTTGGCTACGGACGCCAGGCTGCGGGCCGCGTGGGCTCGGCTGCAGGCTTCAACGCGTATCTGATTCGTCCCACGTGGGCGCCGTTCTACGCCACGGGCGCGATTAAGAAGGTCGATGGCAAGTGGGGCACGGCCATCACCAAAAGCCACTACCAGGATCATCGCTCGAAGGCGTTTAGCGAGCACGGCGATGGCGAGAACCATTCGCTTGAGGCCAACGAGGCTCTCGGGCCGCGCGGCATCATCCGCGCAACGACGCTCGAGGAGTTCAAGGCGAACCCGCACTTTGCGCACGAAGGCGAAGGCCGCGAGACGCCTGAACGCGACACGACGCTCTTTCCTAACTGGAACTACCCCGACAATAAGTGGGGCATGTCAATCGACATGAACAGCTGTGTGGGCTGCAACGCCTGCATCGTGAGCTGCTATGCCGAGAACAACATCCCCGTGGTCGGCAAGCAGCAGGTGCGCATTGGACGCAATATGCAGTGGCTGCGCATCGACACCTACTTTGAAGGCGATCTGGCCGCGCCGCGCGCGCACTTCCAGCCCATGACCTGCCAGCACTGCGAGAACGCGCCGTGCGAACAGGTGTGCCCGGTGGGCGCAACAGTGCACACGCCGGAAGGCCTGAACACGATGGTCTACAACCGCTGCGTGGGCACCCGCTACTGCTCGAACAACTGCCCGTACAAGGTGCGGCGCTTCAACTTCCTGCTCTACTCCGATTTTGAGACAGAGAGCCTGAAGCTAATGCGCAATCCGGATGTGTCGGTCCGCTCGCGCGGCGTGATGGAGAAGTGCAGCTACTGTGTGCAGCGCATCTCCGCGGCGAAGATCGAAGCCGACAAGGAGAACCGTGCGATCCGCGATGGCGAGATTGTGACTGCCTGCCAGCAGGCGTGCCCGGCCTCAGCCATCACCTTCGGCAACCTGAACGACAAGACCAGCAAGGTGGCTAAACTGCAGGCCGATGAGCGCAACTACCAGGTGCTGGCTGATCTGAACACGCGCCCGCGCACGACGTACTTGGCCGAGGTGCTGAACGTGAACTCCGAACTCGAAGAAGCGCCGGTGGAGCACGCGCCGGCGAAGGGTTAACGCGACGATGGCGACCAGAGAAGTAAAACCCGGCAATCCCGGCATCGATCCGGCGACAGGGGAATACCGCGTTGTTGGCCCCACTGAGACCTTCCGCTCGGTCACCGACAAGATCACGCGCATCGTGCTCACGCCGCACACGCCGCTTGGCTGGCTGGCGCTGTTCGGCCTGGGCGGCGGCGGCGCGACGATTCTGCTGGTCGCGGTCACGTGGCTGTTCCTGCAGGGCGTGGGCATCTGGGCCATCACGCAGCCGGTGGCGTGGGGCTTCGCCATTATCAACTTCGTCTGGTGGATCGGCATTGGCCACGCAGGCACGCTGATCTCGGCGATTCTGCTGCTCTTCAAGCAGACCTGGCGCAACTCTATCAGCCGCTTTGCTGAAGCAATGACGATCTTCGCCGTGGTCTGCGCGGGCATGTTCCCGCTCATCCACGTAGGTCGCCCGTGGCTTGGGTACTGGCTGTTTCCGTATCCGAACACGATGGATGTATGGCCGCAGTTCCGCTCGCCGCTCTTGTGGGACGTCTTCGCGGTTTCGACTTACGCAACTATCTCGGTGGTGTTCTGGTACATCGGCATGGTGCCCGACTTCGGCACGATGCGCGATCGCTCACAATCGAAGCTCGCACAGTATGCGTACGGCCTGCTCTCGCTCGGCTGGCGCGGCTCCGTGCGCCACTGGATGCGCTACGAGACGGCATCGCTGCTGCTGGCGGGGTTGGCGACGCCGCTGGTGCTCTCGGTGCATACGGTCATCAGCTTCGACTTTGCGGTGGCCGTGCTCCCCGGCTGGCACACGACGATCTTCCCGCCGTACTTTGTTGCGGGCGCCATCTACTCGGGCTTTGCCATGGTGCTCACTCTGGCGATTCCGCTGCGCAAGTTCTATCACCTTGAGTCGCTGGTGACGGACAGGCACATGGACAACATGGGCAAGGTCATGTTGGCGACGGGCTTCATTGTGGCCTACGGCTACGGCATGGAGGCCTTCATGGCGTGGTACTCGGCCTCACACTGGGAAGCCTTCATGTTCTGGAACCGCATGTTCGGGCCTATGGGTTGGTCGTACTGGATGCTGATCCTGACCAATCTGGCGATTCCGCTCACGACGCTGTGGTCGCGCAAGTTGCGCACCAACATGTCGTATATGTTCTTCCTTTCGATCGTGGTGAACACAGGCATGTGGTTCGAGCGTTTTGTGATTGTTGTGACCAGCCTGTATCGCGACTTTCTGCCATCGTCGTGGGGCACGTATCGCGCCACGCGGTGGGATTACTTCACCTTTCTGGGCACGATGGGACTGTTCACAACACTGTTCCTCTTGTTTGTGCGCTTCTTGCCCATGATTCCAATGAACGAGATTCGCATGATTCTGCCCTCGGCCAAGATCAAGGCCAAGGCAGCAGCCGAGGCGGGTGACTAACGATGCCTTCACGCGAAGGGACCTACGGCCTGCTGGCCGAATTCGATACGCCGGGCGACCTGGTAAGGGCCGCACGGCAGGCGCACCAGGATGGCTGGCGGCGTCTGGATTGCTACACGCCTTATCCGGTGGAAGAGGCGGCGGAGGCCATCGGCTTTCATCGCAACAAGGTGCCGCTGCTCACGCTGGTGGGTGCGCTGATGGGCCTTGCAGCCATGTTTTCGCTGGAGACGTGGGTCTCGACGCTCGCGTTTCCGCTGAACATCGGCGGACGTCCGCTGTACTCCTGGCCGGCCTTCATTGTGCCCGCATATGAGTGGACCATTCTTTGGGCAGGTCTTTCGGCCGCTTTCGGCATGCTTGCGCTCAACGGACTGCCCTCGCTCTATCACCCGCTCTTCAACGCGCCCAACTTTCGCGACGGAGCGACAACAGACAAGTTCTTCTTGTGTCTCGAAGCGTTGGATCCGAAGTTCGATCTTGTCGAGACGCGCGCGTATCTGCAGGACTTTCAGCCCGTGTCGGTTGTGGAGGTGGAGTACTAATGCACATTGACCTCTTCAACAAGACACGCCGCGGCGTAGCGCTGCTTGCAGGAACTGCGGCCCTGTTCGCAGCAGGCTGCCGGCAGGACATGCAGAATCAACCAAAGATCTTCCCGCAGCGCGGCTCGGAGATGTTTGCCGATCACCGCGGGGCTCGCCCGCAGGTACTGCACACCGTGGCACGCGGGCAACTGGAAGCGGAAAGCTACTTCAATACGGGCGTGGTTATTGGCGAAAACGGCTACAGGGAAGAGAAGAATGTGATGCCGTTCCCCGTGACGCTCGAAGTGCTTCAGCGTGGACAGGAGCGCTTCAATATCTACTGCACGCCATGTCACTCGCGCGTAGGCAACGGACTGGGCGAGATTGTGCAGCGCGGTTTTAAGCCAGCGGCAAATTTGCAGGACCAGGTGCGGCAGGCGCAACCTGTCTCGCACTACTTCTATGTGATGACGCACGGCTATGGCGCCATGCCGGACTATGCATCGCAACTCACGCCGGTGGATCGCTGGGCGGTAGCCGCGTACATTCGCGCGCTGCAGCTGAGCCAGAATGCCACTGCGGCAGAAGTGCCCGCGGGTGCACAGGTGAAGGACTTGAAGGATGTCGCAGCTGCCGAACACTTGCCTGCAGGTTTTGCGCAGCCCTGGCCGCAGCCCGCAACCGCGGTGCAAGCGTATCCGCATGTTGAGAAGGAAGGAACGCCGGGCATGGCTCCTGCGAATCCTGCCGACCCGCTGATTTCGATCCCGGCCAGCAAACCAGCCGCGCCGGCAGGGAAGTGAGGACAGAGAAGATGGCACACGAGACACACATCCATTCGCTGCCCTCGGAGTTGAACGCGCCGTCGTTCGTCGACGCATGGAGAACGCGCGCGCTGATGGTTGGCGCGGTGTTCGCCGTCGTCGCTGCTGCACTGGCCTTTGCAGATGGCTCGGTGGATCACCTGCTGCGTGCGTGGGTGTTGGGACTGATGCTGACCTTCGGCTGGGCCGTTGGCGGACTGGCGCTGCTGATGGTGCAGTACTGCACGGGCGGCAAGTGGGGGCTGCTGCTGCGCCGTCCACTGGAGGCGATGAGCCGCACGCTACCGCTGGTGCTGGTGTACTGGTTCGTCGTCGCGCTGAACATGAAGAGGCTCTACCTGTGGGCGCAGTTCACGAGTGTGCAGGATACCGCTACTGCACTGGCGAACGGAGCGATTACTGAGATTCAGGCGCACTGCCTGGACTACAAGCGCGGCATGCTCTCGCCGGCGATGTTCTGGATTGTGGGCGCGCTGTGTTTTGCGATCTGGTTCTTCTTCGTGTACAGGCTGAACGCGCTGGGCTTGAAGCGCGACACGCAGGGACCGGAGACGACGCCGGTCTGGATCAAAAAGCTTGAGAACACTGCTGGTCCGGGCATTTTGATTTACGCGCTCACGATGACGGCTGCGGTGATCTATTGGGTTATGTCGATGGACGTGACCTGGTACTCGTCGGTGTATGGGCTTCTGTTTCTCGTTGGGCAGGGATACTCGGTACTCGCGCTGAGTATCATCGTGTCCGTCGCGCTCTCGAAGGCTGAGCCGTTCAAGACAATCCTGCGGCAGACCGAGCAGCACGATCTCGGCAAGCTGACCTTTGCCTTCGTGATGCTGAACATCTATCTAGGATTCGCGCAGTTCCTCATCATCTGGTCGGGCAATCTGCCTGAAGAGATTCCGTGGTACCTCGATCGCATTCGCGGCCACTGGGGCGTCATCATCACGCTCGACTTTATCTTCCACTGGCTGATTCCGTTCTCGCTGCTGCTCTCGCGTGACTTGAAGCGCAACAAGAAGCGGCTGACGCGCGTGTGTCAGTGGATGATCTTCGCCAAGGCCTTCGACCTGTTCTGGCTCATCGAGCCAAACTTCAAGGACGCGGCGCGCAACCTGCACTTCAGCTGGGGGATTCTGGAATACGTGGCGGTGCCGGTGGCGATGGTGTCGTTCTGGATTGCCTTCTTCTGCACACGGCTGAAGTCTCGTCCGCTGGTGCAGACCAACGATCCGCATGTGGCGGAGATTCTGGAGCCTGAGCATGTCCACGCATAACCACGAGCCGGAAGACCACAAGCCCGAGGAGGTCGACGCGTCGCTTGGCTACGAGCGGTCCGATGTGCGCGTTACCGGCATTGTCGTGTTCCTCACGGCGCTGACCATCTTCGTCGCCGTGACCGGCGTCGTGTCCTTCGGTATCGGCAAGCTCATCAACGCCCACATGAACAAGGAAGACGGTCCGAACACGAAGTGGACGAAGTCGGTGGAAGTGCGCGAACTGGGCAACCTGCCGGCGAACCCCGAGTTGCAGCACAAGATGGCAGAGCTGACGCAGTCGTTTCCTGCACCGCGCCTGCAGACTGACGACGGCAGCCAGGATGTGGCCGACCTGCACCAGCGCGAAGACCTGTTGCTGGAGCACTACAGCTGGGTCGATCGCTCGCAGGGCAAGGTGCGGATTCCGATCGAACGCGCGATGGAGTTAATTGCAGCACGCGGATTGCAGGTCGCTCCGGCAGAGCAGAAGCCGGTATTGATGACCGGTGACGGGCAGCCCGCGATTCAGACGCCGCTGACCAACGGCTTTGCGCGCACAGGCTACGAGCAGGAGCAGGCTGCAGCGGAAGCAGCAGAAGCAAAACAGAAGCAGTAGTGGAGCAGGTATCGATGCGGTTCACAAGATCAGTCCGGAGTTGGCGGCGCGACGCAGGCATGGTCGCGGCTGCGCTGAGCTTGTGTGCGTTCTCCGCAATGGCGCAGGTCTCCGGCTACGGTGACAAGCAGATCGGTACGACGAACGAGCAGCCCTCTGTGCTGGGCAATGTAGGCATCGCGCAGAGGCTCAACCAGCCTCTGCCGCTGAATCTCGCATTCACCGACGATGCAGGCAAGCAGGTTCGCCTGGGCGACTACTTCGGCAAACGGCCTGCGATTCTGGCGCTCGTCTACTATCAGTGCCCCATGTTGTGCTCTGAGGAACTGAATGGACTCACGAGTGCGCTACAGATGGTGCGCTATGTGCCGGGCAAAGACTTCGACGTGATCGTGGCGAGCATTGACCCGACAGAGGGCCCCGACCTGGCCGCTGCAAAGAAGCGCTCGTATCTGAAGCGCTATGGCAAGCCGGAGACGGCGAGCGGCTGGCACTTCCTTACGGGGCAGCAGCCGAGCATCGACGCGCTCACGCAGGCTGTCGGGTTCAAGTATGTGAAGCTCGATGTGCCGGGCAGCAAGGTTACGCAGTATGCGCATGCGAGCGCGATTCAGATTGTGACGCCTGAAGGAAAGCTGGCGCAGTACTACATGGGCGTCGAGTACTCGCCGAAGGATCTGCTGCTGGGGTTGAATGAGGCTTCGGCAAATCGCATCGGCACACCTGTCGACAACATCTTGACCTACTGCTATCACTACGATCCGCAGCTGAATAAGCATTCGCTGATCGTGGCGCGGGTGGTGCAACTGGGTGGATTTCTGACGCTGCTCTTGTTGGGCGGCTTTATGGCGGTCATGTTCCGCCGCGACTATCGCAAGGCGCACGCGGCTGTGCATGTATCGACAACTGCAGCAAAGGTGAACGGATAACCGAATGGACCACATCAGTCCAGTAATCTGGCAATTCCTCGTCAAGTGGATGACGAGCTTCGCCCTCTTCCCGCCGGAAGCGTCGAAGATCGCGCCGCAGATGGACGCGCTTTATTTCTTCATCGTCCTCGTCAGTCTCATCGGTCTGACGATCGTCGTGCTGCTGGTAACGAGCTTCTCGATCCTCTACAGCAAGCGGCGGCATCCGGTGGCGGTGCAGATTGAAGGGTCGACGCTGCTCGAAGCAACGTGGACGATCATCCCGCTTGGTCTGTTCCTGATGATGTTCGTGTGGGGCGCGCTGATCTATTTCCGCGTGTACACGCCGCCAGCCAATGCGATGAACATCTACGTTGTGGGCAAGCAGTGGATGTGGAAGGCGGAGCATCCGGGCGGACAGCACGAGATCAATTCGCTGCACGTGCCGACAGGACAGCCCATCCAGCTCACGCTCATCTCGCAGGATGTGTTCCACAGCTTCTCGATCCCTGCCTTTCGCGTAAAGCGCGAGGCGATTCCGGGCCGTTACACGAGTGTATGGTTTGAGGCGACTGTGCCTGGAACCTATCACCTGTTCTGCACGCAGTACTGCGGCACGGAGCACTCGCACATGATCGGCGATGTGGTGGTGCTGACGCCAGATGACTACAAGAAGTGGCTGGCGAGCTCGACCAGCGGTATGTCGCTTGCGCAGAATGGCGAGCGCCTGTTCTCAAGCCTGAGCTGCACGGCCTGCCACAACACGCGGCCTGACGCGCGCGGACCGAGCCTGGCGAATGTCTACGGCTCTACGCTTACGCTCTCCAGCGGGCAGAAGGTAAGCGTGGATGATGCTTATCTGCGCGACGCAATTTTGAACCCATCGCAGCACATCACGCAGGGCTTTGCGCCAATCATGCCCACCTATCAAGGGCAGGTCAGCGAAGAGGGCGTGATCGCGCTGGTGGAATACATCAAGAGTCTTGACTCCGACTATCGAGTGCAGCAGACGACAGCGACTACCACGCTGCTGCCGGAGAGTGAAGGACGGCCGGCGGGCGCCAAACCGGCAGCAACCCAAGGGATGGTGAAGCCATGAGCGACACAATTGTCAGTCTCCCTGACCAGGCAACTGCGCGCATTCCCAAGCTGAACTACCTCAGCAAGGAGAAGGGATTGCTGAGCTGGCTTTTGACCGGAGATCACAAGCGCATCGCGATACTGTACCTGATCTCGATCAGCTTCTTCTTCTTCATCGGAGGCTCGCTCGCTGCGCTTATCCGCCTGGAACTGCTCACGCCGCAGTCGGACCTGATGGCAACGGACACCTATAACAAGGTGTTCTCGATGCATGGCATCGTGATGATCTTCTTCTTCCTGGTGCCCTCAGTGCCCGCCACGCTTGGGAACTTCTTCATCCCGATGATGCTTGGTGCGAAGGATCTGGCGCTGCCGAAGATCAACCTGCTGAGCTGGTATCTCTATATGGCCGCGGGCATGATGGGCCTGTACACAATGATCGCCGGCGGCGTGGATACGGGCTGGACCTTCACCACTCCGCTCTCGACGCACTACGTGAATACGCATGTGATCACGACAGGTGTGGCAATTTTCATCGCCGGATTCAGTTCTATCTTTACCGGCTTGAACTTCATCGTCACCATCCACAAGATGCGCGCGCCGGGCATGACGTGGTTCCGCATGCCGCTGTTCATCTGGGCGCACTACGCGGCCAGCATCCTGATGGTGCTGGGCACGCCTGTGCTGGCCATTGCAATCGTGCTGGTGGCGCTGGAGCGTACGGTCGGTATCGGCGTCTTCGACCCTGCGAAGGGCGGCGATCCGCTGCTCTTCCAGCATCTGTTCTGGTTCTACTCGCACCCGGCCGTCTACATCATGATTCTGCCCGGCATGGGCGTGATCTCGGAAGTGATCTCGACGTTCAGCCGCAAGCGTGTCTTCGGTTACACGGCGGTGGCATTCTCGTCAGTTGCCATTGCGGTCTTCGGCTTCTTCGTCTGGGCGCATCACATGTTCATCATGGGCATCTCGAACTACGCGGTGCTCGTTTTCTCGCTGTTGACGATGCTGGTTGCAGTGCCCTCGGCGATCAAGATATTCAACTGGGCTTTCACGCTCTACAAGGGTTCGATCACGTTTGAGACGCCGATGCTCTACGCCTTCGGCTTCATGGGGCTGTTTACGATCGGCGGCATGACGGGCGTCTTCCTTGGCACTTCGGGTACAGATATTCACCTAACAGAGACTTACTTCATCGTGGCGCACTTCCACTTCGTCATGGTGGGCGGTATGCTGATGGCGTTTCTCGCCGGCCTGCACTTCTGGTGGCCAAAGATGACGGGCCGCATGTATCCGGAGAAGATTTCGCAGCTCGCAGCTCTGATTACGTTCATCGGATTCAACTTCACGTTCTTCCCGCAGTTCATTCTGGGCACACTGGGCATGCCACGCCGCTATGCATCGTATCCGCCGGAGTTTCAGGTGCTGAACGTGCTGTCGTCTGCGGGCGCTTCGATTCTGGGCGTTGGCTATCTGCTGCCGGTCTTCTATCTGCTGTGGTCGCTCAAGTACGGCGCGATTGCCGGTGACAATCCGTGGCAGGCGACAGGGCTCGAGTGGCAGACGCAGTCGCCTCCGCTGACCGAGAATTTTACAGAGATTCCCATCGTGGATCACGAGGCCTACGACTACGAGTGGCTCGAGCGCCAGAAAGAAAAAGAGGTCCCCAGTGTCGGATAGCACAGTGATTGCGCAGAGCGCGGCGGCGGACGAGCATCACGCGCATCCGCCTTACCAGCGCCACCACTTCGAGACCATCGACCAGCAGAACGACGCCACGAACTTTGCCATGTGGCTGTTCCTGCTGACGGAGATCATGTTCTTCGGCGGGCTGTTCACGGCCTACCTTATCTACCGCAACTGGTACTATCCGGCGTTCGTCGCCGCATCACACCAGCTCGATATCTTCTGGGGCGGCTTGAACACGCTCCTGCTCATCAGTTCGAGCTTCACGATGGCGATGGGCGTGTGGTGCGCGGAAACGCGTAAGCAGAGCGGTCTGGTGCTGTGTCTCGTGCTGACGTTTGTGCTGGGCCTGGGTTTTCTCGGTATCAAGTCGATCGAGTATCACGAGAAGTGGGAGAAGCATCACATTCCCGGATTGCACTTCAGTACGCAGTCGTTTGCCGATCCCGAATCTGATACTGAGGTCTTTGAGAAGTATCACGACAAGGCGCTGGCACCGGACATGGCTGCGCATACGGAGCTTTACTTCTTCCTCTATTTCGCCATGACGGGCATGCACGCGCTGCACATGATCATCGGCATCGCCATTCTTGCCTTCATGATTGTGCGGGCCCGCGCGGGAGCCTACACAAACGGGCACCTTGCGTTTGTTGAGAACTTTGGCCTGTACTGGCACTTCGTCGATATCGTCTGGATTTTCCTGTTCCCGCTGCTCTACCTGATCAGCCGGCATTGAGAGGATTGCGCGCATGAGTGAACACAACGAGCAAGAACACCACATCGTCAGCCCGAAGGTGTATCTGGTCATCCTGACCGCGTTGCTGGTGGGCACGGCTGTCACCATCTGGGCTTCCTTCGTCGATATGGGGCCGCTGAATCCTATCATTGCGCTGGCCATCGCGTGCACCAAGGCGGTGCTGGTAGTCCTGTTTTTCATGCACGTGAAGTACAGCACGAAGCTCACCAAGCTTACGGTTGGCGCGGGCGTCTTCACGTTTTTGATCCTTGTGGGAATGACTCTGGCGGACTATTTCACACGCGCTTGGGGCCGCTGGTAGCGGCTCTGGACTGGGTACTGAAAAGGGCTGCCTGCGAGGCAGCCCTTTCTGTTGCGCAGATGCTTTCGACCGAATCAAAGCCGAAGTTGAATTCTATTGAGGGCATCAGACCTCTGACGCGAAGGCCTGCCGAAGCCCGCACCCACGCTGCACAATGAAGAGATGGCGAAGCGGATAGATAAGGAGCTGCCCGAGGAACTGGCGCGTATTGCCTCGTCTGTGCGCGTGCATGTTCGTCGCGGTGGTTTGCCACTGCGCGACGGCAAGTGCGTCGTTTATTGGATGCAGCGGACGATGCGCATTCTCGATAACCCGGCGCTCGATGTGGCGATCGAAGCGGGGAACATTCTTGGCTTGCCTGTGGTGGTGTTCTTTTCGCTGATTCCGAACTACCCCAATGCAAATGAGCGGCACTATCGTTTTCTTGCCGAGGGGTTGGCAGACATTGCGGAAGACGCAACTGAGCGCGGTGTGGGCTTCGTGTTGAGGCGGCATCCGGACAATGCGCTAGCGCCGTTTCTGGCGGAGGTGAATGCTGCGCTGCTGGTGGGCGACGAGAACCGTTGTCGCGAGCCGGAACGCTGGCGGCGCACGCTCGCCGCTCGACTCACTCTGCCGTACTGGACGGTGGATGCGGATGTTGTTGTGCCGTCGCGCGTGTTCGATCGCGATTACTTCCTCATGCATCACTTTCGCCCGCACCTGAAGAGAGAGATGCCACGCTTTCTGGACGAGCCGCTGGGGATGCGCCCGCTGCATGTGTGGCGGCCCGAGCGGGCAATCGATGCGGTGACGCCGGATCTGCATGCACCAGAAGCAATGCAGGGCATGGACCGCAGTGTGCGTCCGACGGATGCCTTCAGGGGAGGTACACATGCGGCGCTCGAGCATCTGCGCCGCTTCGTAGCGGGCCCACTCTTCGGCTATGAGACGGAGCGCAATCGTCCCGAGGTGCGCGGCACGAGCCGTCTCTCGCCGTATCTCCACTTCGGGCACATTGGACCATTCACCATTGCGAAGGCTGTGCGTGAAGCGGTTCAGAAGGGGAAGGCGACGGCCGCTGCGCAGGAGCGATTTCTGGAGCAGGCTATCGGCTGGCGTGAGCTGTCCGTGCTCTTCGTGCGCCACAATCCTGATTACGACAACTGGCAGTGTGCCGAGCCCTGGGCGCAGAAGACGCTCACAGAGCATTGCGCCGATCCGCGGCCCGCGCTCTACAGCTTTGAGCAGCTTGAGCGTGCGGAGACTGGCGACGATCTGTGGAATGCGGCGCAGCGCGAGATGCTCGAGACCGGATGGATGCACAACTACCTGCGCATGTACTGGGCGAAAAAGATCCTGGAGTGGACGCCAAACCCGGCGGTTGCATTCGAGTGGGCGGTGACACTCAATGATCGCTACGAACTTGATGGACGCGACCCGAATGGCTACGCAGGTATAGCGTGGGCTATTGTGGGCAAGCACGACCGCCCCTGGTTCGATAGGCCTGTCTTCGGGTTGATAAGGCCCATGAGCGGAGCATCTCTGGCAAAGAAGTTCGATGCGCAGCGCTATATCCGCCAGAATGCGGGCTAGCCGCGAGCCGGTTTGCGCACACGGACATTCACGTACGCGGACCCGCATCACAGCGCACGTCCCTCGAATGTCCTAAAATGGAACACATTTTCAGACCCGGAATCTGCGTGCTTTACGTTTCGTAATTTATTGGGATTCGCTCATCTCCCCCTCGGATGATTGGGAGAGGGGAGGCGGACCCGGTCCGGACGCGAGTGAATATTTTTAGTATTGGAAGCTGGTTTTCTGTTGAGCGGAGCTCCGGGTGTGCCGGTTTTGCGGGCGGTACCCGGACTCTACGCTTGGTTCTGGTTGCCGTCTCTCTGATTCAGGCGGGTGCGGTGTGCAGCGGCGGGCTTGAGCCTTCCACTGACACGACGGTACCTCCGCGCGTAGTGCAGGCAACGCGCTTTCTGCGCGAGCGGGGCATACGGTCCACTGCTCGTTCGCAATCTGCGCAGAGTGCCCCGCGAAGCATGGCGAAGGTGTCACCGCAGGCAGCAGTCAGCACGCCGGTGTGGCAGTCGCTCGGGCCCGGGGCGGTGCAAACCGCCGACTTCGGCCTGGTCTCAGGCCGCGTTACCGCGCTGGCCTTCGATTCCTCGGATGCAACCGGGAACACGGTCTTTGCTGGGACAACCGGGGGCGGCCTGTGGCGCTCGCAAAACGCCTCGTCGTCGAGCGGAGGAGATGTTGTCTTCAGTCCGCTAACGGACAACGTAGGCGCGCTGGCGGGCATGCAGGACTCCTCCATCAGCATTGGAGCTGTGTCTGTGCAGCCGGGCGCTACGGGGGTGATTCTCGCGGGCACCGGCGACATCAATGACGCGCTTGACTCGTATTACGGCGCGGGCCTGCTACGATCCACCGACAACGGCTCATCGTGGAGTCTGGTCGCGGGCAGTGCAGACGGCTTATGGAGGTTCATCGGTGAAGGTTTTGCAGGGTTCGCCTGGAGCACGACTAACCCGCAGTTCGTGGTGGCGGCCGTTGGGCAGGCCTACGACGGCACGCTGGTGAGCGCGCCTTTGCCGGGCGCAAGCTACCAAGGGCTCTACTACTCTTCGGACGCAGGCACGACGTGGTCGTTGGCGACCATCACAGATGGAGGCGCCTCTGCTGTGCAGGGGCCAGCCGCGGCGTATGACACGCCGGACGGCAATGCAGCCACGTCAGTCGTGTGGAACCCGATACGGCATGTGTTTATTGCAGCGATTCGCTTCCACGGCTACTACCAGTCGGCTGATGGAATCACGTGGACGCGCCTGACGGCACAACCCGGCACCGCGCTGACCACGACGCAATGCCCGGCGAACTCAGGCGGAACAGGATCGCTGGGCTGCCCGATCTTTCGCGGAACTCTGGCTGTGAATCCGCTAACCGGCGACACATTTGCGTGGACGGTGGATGCGAACAATCAGGACCAGGGAATCTGGCAGGACAGCTGCAGTGTCAGCGGCGGCTCCTGCACTAACCAGACCATCACCTTCTCCACGCGGCTTAACACTACCGCTCTCGAAGTGAATCAGGCGCCGCTTGGCGCGGCCACGATCAGCAACGGCGACTACAACCTGGCGCTGGCGGCGGTGCCCTCCGGACAGGACACGCTGCTGCTGGCAGGCGGCAACGACCTGTGGAAGTGCAGTCTGGCCGCGGGCTGCGTGTGGCGCAACACGACCAATGCGACGACGTGCCGAACTGCGGCTGTGGGTGAATATCAGCACGCACTGGTCTGGAATGCGGCGAACACGTCGCAGGTGATGGTGGGCAACGACAGCGGCCTGTGGCGCTCAATGGACGTGATTGGCGAGAGCGGCTCCGTTTGCAGCGCGAGCGATGCGACGCACTTCGACAATCTGAATGGCGGGTTGGGTTCGCTGGCAGAGACGGTGTACCTCGCCAACGTCACCACCTCGCCCTACACGTTGCTGGCAGGCCTGGGCGTGAACGGAGCTGCGGGCGTGAAGACCACGGCAGGC
>Ga0318572_10000536_pt1 | contig 14351 bp, 10 predicted proteins | sample GRESIP089b5f20_FD_202528 | JGI IMG/M metagenome (GOLD analysis project Ga0318572, IMG submission 202528) | Tropical soil microbial communities from Luquillo Experimental Forest, Puerto Rico - GRE.SIPMG.089b5f20 | ecosystem: Environmental > Terrestrial > Soil > Tropical forest > Bulk soil...
TCGCTCACTATGAAAATCCTTGTTACCGGTGCCGCCGGCTTTATTGGCATGCATGTGTGCGAACGTTTGTTGGCCCAAGGGGAGACCGTTGTCGGTATCGACAATCTGAACGACTACTACGACGTGGCATTGAAAGAAGCCCGGTTGGCGCGCTTGACCCCCAACCCGGCTTTCTCTTTCCACAAATTGGATGTCGCCGACCGCGACGGCATGGCCCAGTTGTTTGCACAGGAACAGCCCCAGCGCGTCATCCATTTGGCAGCCCAGGCGGGAGTTCGTTACTCCCTGCAAAACCCCCATGCCTATGCTGACAGCAATCTTGTGGGCTTCGTCAATGTGCTGGAGGCCTGCCGCCACAACCGGATCGAACATCTGGTCTATGCCAGCAGTTCCAGCGTTTACGGCGGCAATCGCAAACTACCGTTCTCCGAGCATGACAATGTGGACCATCCGGTCAGCTTGTATGCTGCGACGAAGAAGGCCAACGAGCTGATGGCTCATACCTACAGCCATCTCTACGGCCTGCCCACTACCGGTCTGCGTTTCTTTACGGTGTATGGACCCTGGGGCCGTCCCGACATGGCGTATTGGAAATTTACCGCCGCCATGTTGGCTGACCGTCCCATCGACATTTACAACCATGGGCAGATGGAGCGGGATTTCACTTATATCGATGACATCGTGGAAGGTGTCCTGCGGGTGGCGGCTACCATTCCCGGTGCCAACGAGCATTACGATGCGACCAACCCCGACCCTGCCAGCAGCAACGTTCCTTACCGGATTTACAACATCGGCAATCACCACCCGGTAAAGCTCATGGATTTCATCGAAACCATTGAGCGAACGCTGGGCGTGACGGCCCGCAAGAATTTCCTGCCTTTCCAGGATGGCGATGTCCAAGCAACGAATGCCGATGTGTCCGAATTGATCCGTGCCATCGGGGAACTGCCTCACGGCGATTTAACAATGGGAATCGAGAAATTCGTGGCTTGGTACAAGTCCTATCACGGTGTGGCACATCCCTAAGCGGCAAGCGAACGACAACCCTGGGCCGAGCGGAGACAAAATGCATATCCAGCCTGTAATCCTTTGCGGTGGTTCCGGTACCCGGCTTTGGCCCTTGTCGCGGGAACAATATCCCAAGCAGCTCCTTAAGCTGAATGGCGATTTTTCCATGTTGCAGGCAACGGCGCGCCGTTTGGATGGTTTGGCTCTGGGCAAGAGCGATCAATTGCAGGTGCCCTTGTTGGTCGGCAATGAGGAATACCGTTTTCTGATTGCTCAACAACTCAAGGAAGTTGGCATTGAGAATGCCACCATTCTGTTGGAACCTTGCGGTCGCAATACCGCACCAGCGTTGACCTTGGCTGCACTGGCGGGCATGCAGAATGGCGTCGATCCCATCATGGTGGTCATGCCGGCAGACCACGTCATTCAGGATCAGGCGCGATTCCAACAGGCGATCCTGGCGGCCATCTCTTTGGCGGATCAGGGCAAGCTGGTGACGTTGGGCATCAAGCCGACGAGTCCTGAAACAGGCTACGGCTACATCAAGGCTGGTGCAGCCCTGGATGGTGCCAGTTTGGTTGAGCGTTTTGTCGAAAAGCCAGACGCAACCACGGCCCAGACTTATCTCGATAGCGGCCAGTATTTGTGGAATGCCGGCATCTTTGTCATGAAGGCGTCGGTCTGGCTGGCGGGTATCCGCGCATTTCGCACCGACATTGCGCAAGCGGCGGAACAAGCTTTTACCGGTCGGACCCAGGATCAGGATTTTCTCCGGCCTGAACGGGCAGCTTTCGAAGCATCCCCCAGCGACTCCATCGATTATGCCGTTCTGGAGCGCTTGGCTGATGGCACAGGTAGTGAGGGCGTTGTGGCCGTGGTTCCTCTCGATGCCCAATGGTCCGATCTCGGCGCCTGGAGTGCGCTTTGGGAGATCGAACAAAAGGATGCGCAGCAGAATGTGCTGATCGGCGACGTCGTCCAAGTAAACAGCAAGAACACCCTGGCCATTGCCCAAAGTCGTCTGGTGGCCTGTGTTGGCCTGAACAACATCGTGGTGGTGGAAACACCGGACGCCATTCTGGTGGCGGACAAGGATCGCATTCAGGCTGTGAAGGATGTGGTTGGCCAATTGAAGTCCTTGAAACGGAGCGAAGCCCAACTGCATCGCAAGGTTTACCGGCCCTGGGGCTGGTACGACGGCATCGATGCCGGCAGTCGCTTCCAGGTCAAACGCATCACAGTGAACCCGGGGGCAGCCTTGAGTCTACAGATGCACCACCACCGAGCCGAACACTGGATCGTGGTATCTGGCACGGCACGAGTGACGCGGGGAGAGGAGAGCTTCCTCGTTTGCGAGAACGAGTCCACCTACATCCCCATTGGGGTGCGCCATCGCCTGGAAAACCCCGGGAAATTCCCCTTGGAAATGATCGAAGTGCAATCGGGCAGTTATCTCGGTGAAGACGATATCGTTCGCTTTGATGACGTGTACGGTCGGACGAAGAGTGAGTGATGCAATGAGCAAGATCTTCGTGGCAGGGCATCGGGGAATGGTCGGCGCAGCGATTTGCCGACAGTTGGTGGTGCGGGACAATACTGAACTGGTTACGCGAACCCATGCCGAATTGGACTTGACCGATCAGGCTGCCGTACGGGCATTCTTCCAGAAGGAGAAACCGGATCAGGTTTACCTGGCCGCTGCCCGGGTTGGCGGTATTCATGCCAACAATACCTTCCCGGCCGAATTCATCTACCAGAACCTGATGATCGAGGCCAACGTGATTCACGAGGCTTGGCAGGCGGGCGTGAAGAAGTTGCTTTTTCTCGGCTCTAGTTGCATCTATCCGAAGTTCGCAGACCAACCTATTCGGGAAGATGCTCTGTTGACGGGAGCCCTGGAGCCCACCAACGAGCCCTACGGCGTGGCCAAGATCGCTGGAATCAAGCTTTGCGAAAGCTACAACCGCCAATACCGCGAGCAGGGGGTCGATTACCGCTCAGTCATGCCGACGAACCTTTACGGCCCCGGCGATAATTACCATCCGGAAAACTCCCATGTCATCCCCGCCTTGATCCGGCGCTTCCATGAGGCCAAGGCCGAGGGGCGGGAGGATGTAGTGATTTGGGGGACCGGCAAGCCTTTGCGGGAGTTCTTGTATGTGGACGACATGGCAGCCGCCAGTGTGCACGTGATGAATCTGCCGCGGGAAGTCTACGAAGCCCATACGCAAGCGATGCTGAGTCATATCAATGTCGGTTCCGGGAGCGATTTGCCGATTGCCGATTTGGCCCATCTGGTGGCCAAGACCACAGGTTTTGTGGGCAATATCCTATTCGATAGCACCAAGCCGGACGGGACACCAAGAAAGTTGATGGACAGCTGTCGTATCCATGATCTGGGATGGCAGCCGACGATTTCGCTGGAGGCAGGATTGGCCCTTGCCTACCGAGATTTTTTGACCCAGGCCACGCGAGGAATGTGAGCATGAACGTATCTGCAAACGGCAAGGTTGCGTTGATCACCGGTATTACCGGGCAGGATGGTTCCTACCTTGCGGAATTCCTTCTGGAGAAAGGCTACGTGGTGCACGGCATCAAGCGCCGCGCCAGTCTTTTCAACACCGATCGGGTGGACCACATTTACGAAGATCCCCATGTCGATAATCAGAAGTTCGTGCTTCATTACGGTGACCTGACCGACACCAGCAATCTGGTTCGCATCATCCAGCAGATCCAGCCCGATGAAATCTACAACCTGGGCGCTCAAAGCCATGTGGCGGTGAGTTTCGAAAGCCCCGAATACACCGCGGACGTGGATGCCATGGGTACTTTGCGTCTGCTCGAGGCCATCCGCATCCTCGGTCTAGAAAAGAAGACCCGTTTCTACCAGGCCAGTACCAGCGAGTTGTACGGCCTCGTCCAGGAAACACCCCAGACCGAGAAGACGCCCTTCTATCCGCGCTCTCCCTACGCGGTGGCCAAGATGTACGCCTACTGGATCACCGTGAATTACCGGGAGGCCTATGGCATCTACGCCTGTAACGGCATCCTGTTCAACCATGAAAGCCCCCGTCGCGGCGAAACCTTCGTTACCCGCAAGATCACCCGCGGTCTGTCGAACATTGCCCAGGGCCTGGAGCAGTGTCTTTTCATGGGCAATATGGATGCCCTGCGGGATTGGGGCCACGCCAAGGACTACGTCCGCATGCAATGGATGATGTTGCAGCAGGACAAGCCGGAAGACTTCGTCATCGCCACTGGTGTTCAGTACAGCGTCCGCGAATTCATCCAGTGGACGGCCGCTGAGTTGGGGCTGGAATTGGATTTCATCGGTAAGGGCGTGGAAGAACATGCCGTGGTTAAGTCCATCAAGGGCGACAATGCTCCTGCCTTGAAGGTGGGCGATGTGGTGGTGCGTATCGATCCGCGCTATTTCCGACCAACGGAAGTGGAAACCCTACTGGGACACCCAGGCAAGGCCAAGGAAAAGCTGGGCTGGGTGCCCGAAATTACCGCCCAGGAAATGTGCCGGGAAATGGTGGTCAACGATCTGAACCAGGCAAAGCGCCATGCACTGCTCAAGCAGCATGGTTACGAAACCCGGATCAGCGTCGAATAAGCCCCTTCAGATACTGCCTGCGGCTTATCCGGCATGAGCTCTCTACTGGTTACCGGCGGGTTGGGGTACATCGGCTCCCATACCTGCGTGGTGTTATTGCAGGCGGGTTATCGCCTGACAGTGCTCGACAATCTCTGCAACAGTCGCCGCGATGTTCTGGATCGTATCCAAACCATCACGGGGAAATCCCTGTCCTTCGTGGAAGGGGATATTCGTGATGCCGCACTGCTCGCCACCATTCTGCGCCGGGACGACATCCGGGGTGTGTTGCATTTTGCCGGCCTCAAGGCCGTGGGAGAGTCGGTCGAGCAACCGCTTAACTACTACGACAACAATGTGACCGGTACCCTGAGCCTGCTCAAGGCCATGGCCCAGACACAGGTGGAAACCCTAGTCTTCAGCTCCTCGGCAACGGTATATGGCGATCCGGCTACGGTGCCGATCCGGGAAGATTTCCCTACCCACACCACCAATCCCTATGGCCGCTCAAAGCTGATCATTGAGGAAATTCTCGAGGATTGCTGCCGAATAGCACCTCGGCAGCGCGTAGCCCGCCTGCGTTATTTCAATCCGGTGGGGGGGCATGAAAGTGGTTTGCTCGGAGAGGAACCCAACGGCCCACCGAACAACCTGATGCCCTATGTTGCCCAAGTGGCGGCCGGGCGCCGGGAGCGCTTGAGTGTTTTCGGTAACGACTACCCGACGCCGGACGGTACCGGCGTGCGTGACTACATTCACGTTATGGACTTGGCCGAAGGCCATCTGGCGGCTCTGCACTATTTGGAGAGCCACCCGGGCATGATCACGGTGAACCTGGGTACCGGTCGCGGCTATTCCGTGCTGGAAATGATTCGGGCCTTCGAGCAGGCCTCCGGCCAGAAGGTGCCTTACGATATCGTCGGTCGCCGTTCCGGCGATATCGCCGAATGCTGGGCCGATCCTGGTCTGGCGGAACGCCTGTTGGGCTGGAAGGCCCAGCGCGGTATCGACGACATGTGCCGGGATACCTGGCGCTGGCAACAGTGGGTCAAACAGCAGGCATCAGCCTGACGCCTCTCAGCCGCACAGCACTTGAGGTTTCAGACTGGCGGTAGTTTCACTGCCCCTTGTTCATGTGTTCGTGCATGGCTTCATGCATTTTTTCGTGAGATGCGGGCATCGTGGCCGTCGCCGTCATGTCCCGTACTTCCGCCTTGACCTCCACCTTGCGCTTTTTCCCCGCCTTGTCCTGGTAGGTGAGGATGATGGGTATGGCGCTGCCGGGCTTCAGCGTGCTCTTCAGGCTCATCAACATGATGTGATAACTGCCCGGTGCCAGTTGAACCGTTTGCCCCGCCGGCACCTCCAGTTGGCGAACCGCGCGCATCTTCATGACCCCGTCGTCCATCTTCATTTCATGGACCTCGGCAATGCCGGCGACTGGACTGGAGACACTCAGAACGGTAATGCCTGAAGCGCTACTGATGTCCATGAAAGCGCCAGTGGCCGGCTGGCCTTCCACCGTGGAACGAACCCAAGGCGTCTTGATCTCGGGATCGGCGCAGAATGCGGTGCTCGTCAGCCCCAGCAGCAAACAGAAAAATATTTTCTTCATGGCGGATGTCCTTGTAAGTCATCGTGACAGGCGATGGGGAATGGGGATTATCGACGATCGCCCAGAAAAATGGCCCGAAGCAACAGGGAGGGTTGCTTCGGGCCGGAACTGCAATCGCGATGCCATGGTAGGCGGTGAGTGCTTCTCTGTCGATTGGGCGAATTGCCGCGCGGCAATTTGTCGCAGGACTCGAGCAAGGGAAGGTCACCCCGTAAAATGACGTCTCTCAAGACAGATGGAACACCTCACCCGTGCAATTGACCACCGCCGCCTTGCAGATGCAAAGGCTGCTTCAACTTCGCTGGACGGAAATCACCGGTCAGATGCTGGCGGTACTGGTGGCGATCTACGGCCTCGGTTTGCCCCTGCGGGTGGAGGGCCTGCTGGCGGTCTGTCTGTTGCTGGCCGCCATTAACCTCTTCAGCCATTGGCGGCTGACCCAGCGTTGGCCGGTGTCCCGCAGCGAGGTATTTTTCCAGCTGTGCATCGACGTCCTTGCCCTGGCATTGCTGCTGTACCAGAGCGGCGGCGCCAGTAACCCATTTTCCTCCCTGCTGTTGGTGCCCCTCACCGTCACGGCGGCCATGCTGACCATGACTTGGGTTTGGGCGATGGCTGCCGTGACGGCCTTGGTGTTCTCCTTGCTGCTGATCTGGCACCAACCCTTGCCGACGCCTTCTCTGCCCCTGGATGGCCTCAACGATTTGATCTGTACCGTGACCGGCATCGACCGCAGTCTGCTGGACCACGACAACGGCTTTTCCCTGCACGTGGTGGGCATGTGGATCAACTTTCTGTTGAGTGCTGCCATCGTCACTGTCTTCGTTACCCGTATTGCCGCCGTGTTGCGTCAGCGGGAAAAAGACTTGGCCCGGGCACGGGAAGGAATCCTGCGCCAGGAACGTCTACTGGCCATCGGTACCTTGGCCGCCGGTACGGCCCATCAGTTGGGTACGCCCCTGGCAACTATGGCTGTGGTGCTGCATGAATTGCAGCGGGACCACGTCGAGAATGCTGCTTTGCAGGAAGACCTGAGTTTGTTGCGTAAACAGGTGGACCACTGCAAGCACATCCTGTCGGTTTTGGCGGACAAGGCCAGTCAGTCCGCAATCTCGTCGACATCGACGATCGCCGTTCAGGCACTGATCGCCCGTGTTCTGGAACAGTGGCAACTGTTGCGCCCAGGCACCCCTTTGGCCGTAATCGATATGGTGGAGGCGGAACTTCTGGCCGTGGCAGATGATCCCGCCCTGGACCAGGCCCTGCTCAACCTGCTGGACAATGCTGCTGACGCCAGTGGTCAGGCCGTGACCTTGCGGGTACAAGCGAAACAGGAAGGTGGGCGCTCCTGGTGTCGAATCGAAATCCTCGATCAGGGACCAGGTATCGACGATGCCGTCGTTGCCCGTCTTGGGGAGCCTTTCATTACCACCAAGGGTGAGACCGGCGGCATGGGTATCGGGCTCTTCCTCTCCAACGCCACGTTAGAAAGGCTTGGCGGGCGAGTCGAGATCGTCAACCGGGAAGAGGGCGGTGCGTGTACCCGCGTCCTGCTTCCCGCATTAGAGGAAAAACAAGCGTGATGGAACCGGGTGCAACCCTGTTGGTGGTGGACGACGAGCCGGTCTTTCGCCAAGTCATGGTTCGTGCCCTGACCCGACGTGGCTTCGAAGTTCTCCAGGCGGAAAGTGGCGAGGATGCGCTAACCCAGGCCGAGACCCATTGTCCGGAATACATCCTGCTGGATTTGAAGCTGGGCAATGATTCGGGTCTGCTATTGATCGAGCGCCTGCTGGCCATCGATCCCCAGACTCGTATCGTCATACTTACCGGTTACGCCAGCATTACCACCGCTGTCGAGGCCATCAAACTGGGAGCCGTCAATTACCTCACCAAACCGGTGGATGCGGACCAGGTGCTGGAGGCCTTCGAACGGATCGAGGGGCGGGCCGATGTGGCCCTGGCTGCCGACCCGCTGTCGGTGGATCGCCTGGAGTGGGAACACATCCAGCGTGTCCTGGCAGAGAACGGCGGCAACATCTCTGCCACGGCCCGGGCGCTGAAAATGCATCGACGCACCTTGCAGAGAAAGCTGGGGAAGCGTCCCGTCAGGGAGTGAGTTTGGTCAAGGATTCAACATAAGCATAAGGCCCGCAAAGCGGGCCTTGTCATTTCAACGAACAGAGAGACTGCTTAGCTTCCGTCTCAGAATTTCACGTTCATACCAATATCAATCGAACGACCGGTGCCGACCAATGGTGCCAGGGTAGCGCCGCTGGCTTTGGCCTCGGCGATATTCACGCCGCCCAGGGGCAGGGCGTACTGGCGATCGAACAGGTTCCGGATGCCTGCCGTCAGCGTCATGCCGCCGGATAAACGGTATTGGGTGCCGAGGTTGGCTAGGGCGTAGCCGCCAGTCTTGTCTTCGTTGCGCTGGGAATCTACGGCCGTCTTGGCTGCCACCAGTTGCAATTCCGCCGTGTGAGTCCAGGTACCAATCTGTTGCTCCAAGTTCAGGCGCAGATTAACCGGCATGATGTGGTACAGGTCGCCGCCATCGTTGCGCTTGCCCCGGGTCCAATCGAGTTTGCCACGCAGTGTGCCGCTGCCGAGGCTCGCTGTGTCCCACAGGGCCACTTGACCGCTGAGGTTGAGGCCATAGAGATGAGCATCGTGATTGGCGAACTTGAGCAGGGACAGGGTGCGGCCGTAACGGGTGAAGCTGCCGATACGGTCGGCGTCGATGTAATCCTGCACATAGGTGTAGAAGGGCGTCGCCTGCAGGTTCCACTGCTGCCGATCACTGCCGTGCCAATCCGCCGTGGCACTGAGGGTGTGGGCCACTTCGGGCTTCAGGTCGATATTCCCCACATAGCCGTTACCATCACCGAACCAGCCGATCATGGTCATGTCCATGGTGCTGCGTCCCCAGGAATAGCGCTCGTAGAGATTGGGTGAGCGAGTCTTGCGGGCATAGCCGAACTCATAGTCCGCTTCAGTAGTGGCGTTGTAGCGGAACAGGGCGGTCAGGTCCCAATTATTGTCCCGCTTGTCGCGGCTGCGGCCGTTGAAGGCTGCAATCGCCGTCACATTGGCCGCCGTCATGGCGTTGTAGTCCTGTACCGTACCGGCGTCCATATGTACTGATTCGAACCGGACGCCGAGCAGCGAGGTCCAGCGAGCGGCCAGGCGTTTTTCGATTTCGCCGAACAGAACGAAGCGATCCCGTTGACCGTTGTTGATGTTGACGTAGGTATTGGGCGCCATCATGCCGGTTCCGACCGGTGGCCACCAGTCATCCAGGGTGGTGTGGTGGAACTCGTGGCCGATACGCAGACGGTCCTCATCCGATAAGGGCAATTCGGCTTTCACCGTGTAGCCCATGTCGCGACCATGGGTGTCCATGGGCATGGAACCGGTCTTGTCCGGGCTGAAGAACCCCATCTTGTGTCGCGTGTCCTGCCAGTAGAGGCGCGCATCCAGGTGACCCCAGGCAAACTCGCCTCCATAGGCTAGGTTGGCGAACACGCCATGGTTGCCGGTCATGTCCATGTATTGGCCGGGAAAGCCCTGGTAAGGAATTTCCTGTTCGCCGACCCGGAGTACCCACAGATTGCCTTCCCCCTGGGCCGCCAGGGTCACGGTCTGGTTACGGGATTCGTAAAGGGTATCGCGCACCTTATTGCCGTTGCCATCCTTGTAGCTGTCGGCATGGGCGATAGAGCCGTCGTAGCCGAGACTGAAGCGGTCGCTGGCAATGGCGCCGGCCAGGGATGCCGTCAGACTGCTGTCTACACTACGGGTGGCGAGGGAAGCGCTGCCCTCCTTGCGCAGGCCGTCGGCAGTGGCAGCGAAGAGGGGCGCACGACTGTCGATGGCGATGGTGCCGGCGATGCTGTCGCCACCGGCACTGACCGGCGTGATTCCAGCCATGACCCGCAAGCTGCCGACCTTGGCCGGATCGATGTAGGACGCTGCCGGATTCATGTGGTTGCCGCAAGCAGAGGTGAATTCCATGCCGTCGACCCGCAGCTTGATCCGGTCGTCCGCCAGGCCGTTGATTACCGGCAGGGAGGACACGCCACCGCCGGAATAGGCGCTGACGCCCGGGCGACTGGTCAGCAGGCCGACTGCATCGTCACCGACGGCAGATACGTCGCTTGCCGTTTGCAGAGGGCGGCCGCGAACAATCACTTCCGACAGGGTGGTTTCCTCGGCGGCCGATGCACCGAAGGGAAGGGCCGCCAGGGCCACGGCAAGAACACGATTGCGCATAACGCCTCCTTGAAAGCGGGCGATTCTAGGAAGGAAGGGCGCTGTCATTCCTGCGGCATGGCGTCGCAGGCCCGCCGTTGCGGGCTTTGAGTCCCGCGACAGAGTGCCGCAGGACCCGCACGATCAGTAGCTGTATTTCAGATTGGCCACCAGAGTGCGCTGGGGGAAGGGGTGGAACAGGGTGTACTTGTAGTTGTTCAGATTGTCGATGCCGACCGAGGCCACCCAGTGCGCATCCACTTGATAGCGCAGCTTGGCGTCGATGACGAAGAAGCCGGAGAAGCCCTGGTAGGTATTGTCATGGACGTCGGTGTTGTCCATGGTCGAGTACATCTTGCCGCTGTAACGGGCGGACAGAGTGGTGGACAGCTTGTCGCTGGTCCGGTAAGTGGCGCTGAGGGTGGCTCGCCAGTCGGGTACGTAGGGCGTGAACTTGCCAGTGGAGGTGGTGCCGGAGGTGGCCTGCCAGCCCGGATTGCTGATGATCTTCGAATAAGCGTAAGTCAGGCTGCCGGAAAGGTCGAGACCGGAGAACAGCGCATCTGTTTGCTGAGCAGCGAGTTCAAAACCGGTGGTGCGGACCTTGTCCACGTTCATGGTCACCGTGGTGTTGGCACCGTTGAGAATGGTGGTCTGGCCGATCAGGGCATCGCTGACATCTTCATTGAACAGGGACAGACGCAGTTTGCCGTTGGACAGCGACCGCTCGATGGAAATCTCGGTGGACAGCACATTCTCGGGTTTGAGGTTGGGATTGGGAATGAAACTCTGGGCGCCGGAAGTCACCAGTTGATATAACTCCGCTGCCGTGGGAAAGCGATAAGCTTTGCCGACGGAAGTTGTGAGCAGCCAATCGGGACTGGCTTCCCAGGCCAGGGATGCCTTGGGCGAAAAGTGACTGGCCTCCACGGTCGGTTGGGTTGTGCTGATGCCGCTACCGCTGCTGCTGTAGTTGTAGCCATCGAAGGCTCGCCATTTCTCCCAGCGGCCGCCAAGGGTCGTCTTCAGGTCGGATGCCAGGCGCCAGGCATCTTGAAGCCACAGGGCCTGGGTCTCGGTCTTGCCATTACCCTCGCTGGCGCGACCGGTGAAGTTGCGCCCATTGGCCCAGTCGTTGGTGGTGTAGGTGGCGTTCACCAACTGGTAATGGTCCCGGTGATAGCCGAAGCTGAGTTCGTGGCTCCGCCCCTCGCTACGCCAGATACCTTTCAGGTCCTGGGTGTTCCAGCCCGTGCCTTCCAGCAGAGTGATGCGGCCGGCGGTTGGTAGGCTGGTACCGGTACCCACCGTGTTGGGTGTGCGTTGGATGTCGTGGTCGATACTGTAACGGGTGGCTACGGCTTCCCAGTCCCAGGTTCCGCCAGTGTCGGATTTGAGGGACAGGCTGTGCATGTCGTGCTGTTGCTGCAAGGTGTATTGACCTGAGCCGAAGCCAGCTTGATTGCCGTAGGTCACGGCGCCGGCGGCGGTACGCAGATAGCTGTCCACTCCGGCATGGCCATCATTGCTCCAGAAGCCGTAGGTGTAGGCCACCCGCCAGGCAGGATCCAGGTCGTAGGCTAATTTGACCTTGGCATTGTCCATGACGGTATGTAATAGCCCCGAGGCGCCATAGACGTTGGCCACACCGCCGGTCTTGTTGAGTTCGCCATAACCACCAGTTGTGCCGGCAGGTTGGGTTGTCGCGGTGACATAGCTCAAGGGTTGGCTGTGGCTGTCCTGATGGTTGAAGCTGAACCACCAGGATAGATCGCCGTCCCGATTGCCTAGGGTGGCGGCGGTCTGGGAGCTGCGATAAGTATCGTGGGTGCCGTACTGGTTGAAGTCCTGCCAGGCTTCCATCTGGGAAACGGTGGCCTCGAACTGTCGGGGCATACGGGTGCTGATATCCACCACGGCCCCCAGGGAGTTGCCCGCATAGGCGGCGGAGAAAGGGCCGTAGAGCACGTCGATGCGTTCGATTTCTTCTGGTGCCACCAAACCCCAGCGTGGGGCACCGATGGAATTGTTGTTGGCAACCAGGGCCGACAGCAGCACGCCGTCCGCGTACACCAGGCTACGGGCGCTGGCATTGACGCCCCAGGTCCGGGTTGCCAGTACGGGTTGGGTATCCCCGTAATTGCGTTTACGCACGAACAGGCTGGGCAGGTATTTGAGGGCATCTTCCGTGTCCACCACATTGACGCTATCGGCTATCTGGGCAGCTGTGACGCTTTCGGTGGTCTGCGGCAACTGGTAACGAGTTGCGGCGGTCTGATTTTCCCGGACGGAAATTTCGGCCAGGGTGGCCTCTTCGGCTAGAGTGTGGCCGGGAAAGAGGGACAGCAAGGCCAGCGCTAGGGGGGGCAGTGCGGCGAGAGTATGAGGGCAGCGGTGAGCACGCATGGTTCAGTGCTGGTGCAGATTGGCGGCAGGAATGGGAACAACCTCCAGCAGGGCGGCCGGTGTCTTGCTATCGGCAAGTTTGCCGCCTTCGGCAGGCACATCCACCCAATCGATACGCCCCGTTTCGCATACCTGGCTGATCTTCCAGTACAGCTTGCCCGCTTGCTCCGGCAGCTTGACGAAGAGAACGAACTCGTCGTACCAGGCGTCGGGCAGGGGGCCGCCGGTCCAGCGAACCAGGGCGGTGTCTTCACTGACGGTCTTGCCGTGGCTGCGGTAGGGCTGCGCCAAGACGGCCTTCTCCACCGTCAGTTGCCAATCGGCCTTGGGCATGGGTTTGGCCCCCTGTACGCCCTCGGGGATGCGTACGGTGATTTCCTTGATGGCAGAGCCATCGCAGCCATGGCCGACACGGAACACGGCCTTGTAATAACTGCCGGCTTCCGCCTGACGGGTTTCGAGCACGATGTGGGCTTGGGCGTTCGGCAGGGCAAGGCCGATCAGGCCGCTGAGGCCCAGCAGCAAGGCAGGGCGGAGTAGGGGAAAGCGCATGAGATTTGAGGGGCGGGGCAAAGCCCCGGATGCTACGGGATGGCCCCGTGCCGGGGCTGCGACATGTTGTCGCAGCAAACTGTCAAAGGACGATGGCGAGGACCAGGGGCAGGGTGATGATGGAGGCCAGATTGCCCACCAGCACGATGGCGGCCATCTTGTCCGGCTCCTGCCGGTAGCGTTCGGCGAAGACGTAGTTGATCACCGCCGGTGGCAGGGCGCCGTATACCAGCAACAGATCGGCCTGGCGGCCTTGCAGCCCGAGCAGACGAGCCAGGGCCCACGCGATGAGCATGCCGGCCACGGGGCGTGCTACGGCACCGAGCAGGCCGTCGCGCCAATGGCTGAGGCCGGCTTCGGTCATACGTACGCCCAGGGCGAACAGGGCGAGGGGAATGGAAATGTCCCCCAGCATCTTGATGGCTACCGCCAGGGGGGGCCACAGGGGAAGGCCCAGCTCCGCCAGGGCGAAACCGGCAATGGCCGCTAGCACGGCGGGAATGCGCCAGACGTTGGAGAGCTTGGTCTTGTGGTCCAGCAACCAGATGCCCAGGGAAAAGTGCAATCCGGTGGACACTACGAAGAGGACGATGGTGTAGGGCAGGATGTCCGGGCCGAAGGCCAGCACAGCCAATGGGACGCCGAGGTTCACGCTGTTGTTGAACATCAGCGGCAGGGCCAGGGTCAGGGGCTGCTGACCGGTGGTGCGGGCCAGTAGCCAGGCCACGGTGCCGGTGCCGAGAATCAACAGCACCATGGCCAGGGCCAGGGTGCCGTAGCTGGCCAGGTCGTAGCTGCGGCCGGAAAGGCCGGAGAAGATCAGGGCGGGGACGAAGATGTCCATGTTGAGCCGGTTGGCGGCAAGCATGTCGGGCGCGTGGCGCCGGCCATACCAGTAACCCAGGCCGGTGAGCCCGA
>Ga0318572_10000537_pt1 | contig 14348 bp, 13 predicted proteins | sample GRESIP089b5f20_FD_202528 | JGI IMG/M metagenome (GOLD analysis project Ga0318572, IMG submission 202528) | Tropical soil microbial communities from Luquillo Experimental Forest, Puerto Rico - GRE.SIPMG.089b5f20 | ecosystem: Environmental > Terrestrial > Soil > Tropical forest > Bulk soil...
CTCGCCACGCATGAATCTTCTCTATGCGTGCTTCTCCGGAGGAACACCGCTACATGGATCGCAGAGATCTGCTCAAACTTGCCGGCACCATCGGAGTAGCCGCCGCGCCGCTCGCCGCAAATGCCACTGAGAACGCACACTCTTCTGCACCACCCTTCCTCAACATCCGCGACTTCGGTGCCAAAGGCGATGGAGTCGCCATCGACTCCCCGGCCATCAATCGCGCCATCGATACGGCAGCAGCGCAGGGCGGCGGAACTGTCCAGTTCCCGGCCGGAACTTACCTCTGCTACTCCATCCGCCTCAAAAGCACTGTCGGCCTCCATCTCGACCACGGCGCAATCATCCTCGCCGCACCGCCGCACGAAAGCGACCCTAATCGCGCATACGATCTCGCCGAGCCGCAAGGCCCCTTCGAGTCCTACCAGGACTATGGCCACAACCACTGGCACAACTCGCTCATCTGGGGTGAGTCGCTCCGAGACATCTCGATTACCGGCCCCGGCCTCATCTGGGGTAAGAACCTGAGCCGCGGCTGGGATGACGAAACCACTTTGCCCGACAGCCGCAAACCCGGCGTCGCCAACAAAGCGATTGCGCTTAAAAACTGCACCAACGTCCTTCTGCGTGATTTCCGCATCCTCCAGGGGGGCTGGTTCGGCGTCCTCGCCACCGGCGTAGACAACCTCACCATCGACAACCTGCTCATCGACTCCAACCGCGACGGCCTCGACATCGACTGCTGCCGCAACGTGCGCGTATCCAACTGCACCGTTAACTCCCCGTGGGACGACGCCATCTGCCCCAAAAGTTCCTTCGCGCTCGGCTACGCGCGCCCCACCGAGCACCTCACCATCACCAACTGTTATGTCACCGGTTGCTATGAAGTCGGCTCGGTGCTCGACGGCACCCGCAAGCCAATCGCCGCTGCACGCGCCTGGTACACCGGCCGCATCAAGCTCGGCACCGAGTCCAACGGCGGCTTCCGCAACATCACCATCTCCAACTGCATCTTCGAGGGCTGCCAGGGCCTGGCCATCGAATCCGAAGATGGCGCACTCGTCGAAGACATCGCAGTCACCAACATCACCATGCGCGATCTCCGCAGCGCTCCGCTTTTTCTCCGCCTCGGAACGCGCATGCGCGGTCCCGCCGGCGCAAAGCCCGGTGTAATGCGCCGTATCGTCATCAGCAACATCGTCTGCTCCAGCACATCGCCTCTGCCCGCCATCATCTCCGGCGTGCCCGGCCACCCTATCGAAAATCTCCGTATCTCCAACATCATCTTCGAGCAATCGGGCGGCGCCGATGCGGCAACCGCCGCACTCATGCCCGAAGAACGGGAAGCAGCCTACCCGGACCCCGGCATGTTCGGCCCGCTACCAGCAACCGGCATCTTCGCCCGTCACGTCCGCGACCTGTCAGTCAGTGATTTCAGCGCAGCAGTTCAGAGCAGAGACGCGCGCCCCGGAGTATGGCTCAACGATGTCGCAGAGGCCGACTTCTTCCGCGTCAAGCTACCGTCGGAAGCGCCCGTATTCAAACTGCACGCGTGCAGCCGCTTCCGCAGCTTCGGCAGCCCGCAGCACGACGATGTGAAGTTGGAAGAGGTTCAGGAGAAAACTTTGTAACGTGGCGGCCGCCGTTCTCCAGCCGCCACGCGCTTACATCCCTGCGTAGAAGTTCGATATCCAATTCTGCAATACCGCCGGGAAGCAACCAAGCGCCACCACGCCCGCCGCAATCAGCACCAGTACCAGCAGCGTCGTCGGATGCACCGCGATCGGCCTGTCATCGACCGCAGGCAGCACGTACGCACGCTTCAGCACCTGCAGGTAGTAGTAGAGTGATACCGCACTCATCGCTACGGCGAGTGCCACCAGTCCCAGCGCCATCTTGCTCGTGCTCACGCTCAGCACCGCGGCAAACAGGTTGAACTTCGCCCAGAATCCCACCAACGGCGGAATGCCCGCCAGCGAGAGGAACAGTACCAACAACACCGCGGCCAGCAACGGACTCCGTTTCGAAAGTCCCAGGAACGAGTCCAGCCGATCGCTTCCCGTCGCCTTCTCCACCACGCTGATCACGCCAAACGCGCCGACTGTCGTCAGCCCGTAGGTGAATATGTAGTAGAGAATTGCCTGCTCACTTCGCGGCGTGTAGGAGTAGAACGCAAGCCCCAGCAGCATGTAGCCCGCATGCGCAATCGCCGAGTATGCCAGCAGCCGGCGCACGCTCGTTTGCGCCAGCGCCGCCAGGTTGCCAACGACCATCGAGACCCCGGCAAGCACAATCAGCAGCTTCGACCATCCCGGCATAAAGCCCGGCACAAACTTCTGCGGGCAGCACGACATATGGAACGACATCACCGTCGAAGCCTGTGCCCCGTCAAACGCGTGCAGCGCCGCCGTGCCAATCGAGATCAGCAACGCAAAGCTCGCCACCTTCGATGCCGATGCAATAAACGCCGCCGCCGGTGCGGGCGCGCCTTCATACGCATCCGGAGCCCAAAGATGGAACGGTACCGCAGCCACTTTGAAGCCCAGTCCCGCCGCAATCATTACCAACGCCATATACAGCAGCGGTGACGCCAGCGCCGCATTCGCCGAGTAGAAGCTCAGCATAATCGTGTGCAGATTCGTCGAGCCTGTAACGCCATACAGGTAGCTGAAGCCGAACAGCAAAAACGCCGCCGACATGCCACCGAACAAGTAGTACTTGATACCCGCCTCAGCACTCGCACCCGAGCTCTTCGCAAACGCCGTCAGAATGTATAGCCCAAGGCTCAGCAGCTCCAACCCAACAAAGATGATCAACAGATCCTGAGCGGCAGCAATCAGCAGCGCGCCCGTCGCAGACATCAGCACGACCGCGACGAACTCGCCTACGTTCCGCGTAAAGTCCGAGTTGATCAACAGGAACAGCGTCAGCACCGTCAGCGCCAGAATGCACGTTTGCGCCACCGCCGTCGATCCCATCGCCGCCAGCACGACTTCGCTGCTGCCCGGATACGCGAGACCGGTCACCGGAGCCAGCAAGAGTGCTCCCTGCGCAGCTACACATCCGAGTACGCCCAGCAATGCAGCCACAGCCAGACGTGTCTGCAACTGCGCCTTGCGCAGCAACCCTAGATCCACTACCAGCACCAGCAACGCTGCAACTTCGAGTATCGTCTCCGGCAATGTAATGCGGAAGAGTTCTGCGTAGTTCATTGCACGCCTCCCGCAAGCAGCGCCTTCACCGTCGGCTCAATCGCATCCAGCAGCACACGCGGATACAGTCCAACCACCAGGCTCGCAAACAGCAACAGCGACACGCCCGTCACCTCAGGCCACGTAATCGCCGCCAGCTCATGCCCATGCTCGTGTACATGCGCCTCTGCATGCATATCGCTAAAGAACGCCTTCTGCAACGCACGCCACGTGTACGCCACGCCTACCACAATGCCCACGCCCGCCGATCCCGTCCACCATGGGTCCGCCTTCCATGAGCCAGCCAACACCTGCAACTCCGCGACAAATCCAGAGAAGCCCGGCAGCCCCATCGACGCCATACCCGCAATCACAAATACCCATGCCGCAAACGGCAGCCGTTTCGAGAGATGCATCCCCTCAAGTTCAGTCAGTTGCCGCGTATGCGTACGTTCATACACAATGCGTCCCACAATCGCGAACAGCAGTCCCGCAATCACGCCGTGCGAGAACATCTGCAGCACCGCGCCCGTCATGCCAATCTGGTTCAGCGTCATCAGACCCAGCAGCACAAACCCCATGTGGCTCACGCTCGAGTAGCCGATAACGAACTTGAAGTCGCTCTGCACCAGTGCCACCAGTGCGCCATACACAATACCAATCACCGCCAGCACCGCGAACACATCGCGCCACGACCCGATCCCGATCAGCGAGAAGCCCCACGGGTCCATGCCATGCGGATAAAGCGTCATCGCCACGCGCAGGCACCCGTAAGCGCCCAGCTTCATCACCACACCAGCCAGCAGCATCGATGCCGCCGTCGGCGCAGCCACGTGGCCCGTAGGAGCCCACGTGTGGAACGGCCACATGCCCGCCAGAATCCCGAACCCGACGAACACCAGTGGGAACAGCCACATCTGTGCGTTCACCGGCAAATTCGCATGTGCCAGTTCAACTAGCCCTGTCGAACGCCCGCCAGACATCGCATAGGACGCCAGCAGGCCGATCAGCACCATGGCCGAGCCTACAAACGAGTACAGCGCCAGCTTCATCGCGCCGTACTCCCGTCGCGTCGATCCCCATATCGCGATCAGGAAGTACTTGGGCACGATTGCAATTTCGTAGAACACGAACAGCAGAAAGAGATCGAAGCTCAGAAATACGCCGTACACACCGCCAATCAGCGCCAGGTAGAACGCGAAGAACTCATTTGTACGTTCATCGATATTCCAGCTGAACAACACACCGGCCACAGCTGCGAGGCCAGTCAGCAGCACCAGCACCAGGCTGATGCCATCTGCGGCCAGCGTGTAACGGATGCCCATCCCGGGCACCCAGGGCACATCGGCAATCGTCACACGGCCATGTCCGGCACACGTGGCAAAACCCACCACCGCAAGCACAAGTCCTACCGCTGCCACCGCAAGAGCCAACGCACGCGCCAACGCGGGCTTGCCCTTCGGCAGCAGCGCTTCAGCCAGCGCTCCGGCAAACGAGAGATAGATCGTCCAGGCCAACATTGTTCCCTAAAATCTCCAGTGCGCCAGCAGGTTCACCACCGTCGAATTCACCGTATCGGTCACCAACTGCGGCAGCAGTCCCAAAAGCAGCATGATCCCAATCACAGGCGCCATGGCGAGCCGCTCTCCGCCGTGCAAATCCGCAAACCCCGCCCACTTCTCCGGCACGGGCCCTGCAAACACCTTCTGAATCACGGTAAGAATCACTGCCGCGGTAATCAGCAGTCCCAGAATCGAAACAGACGCAGCAACCCAAGACAGCGCAAACACACCGCGGAAGATCAGAAACTCGCCTACGAACCCATTCAGTCCAGGCAGTCCCAGCGACGAGAACAGCGCAATCCCCATCAACCCGGCAAACACCGGCGCCGGTTTGCGCAATCCACCGAACTCATCAATGTCACGCGTTCCGCCACTGCGTTCCTGCAACATGGCGATAAACCAGAACAGCGCCGCTGCCGTCACGCCGTGGTTGAACATCTGCAGGATCACGCCATTCAACGCAGCCGCCTGGCTCCCCTGCGACGCAGTTGGAACCGCAATCGCAAAGATGCCCAGCAAGCAGTAACCGAGGTGATTTACCGATGAGTACGCAAAGACTCGTTTCAGATCCTTCTGCGCAGCAGCAGCCCAGGCACCCATCACCACCGTCAGCACTGCCAATACCAGCAGCGGTGTCCGCATCGCCGCAATCTGCGGAGCAAACAACGGCACCGCAATCCGCAACAGGCCGTAAACACCCATCTTCGACATCGTGCCCGTCAGCAGCATGGTCACTGGCGAAGGCGCCTCAGAGTACGCCGCAGGCAGCCACGTGTGAAACGGCGCCAGCGGCACCTTCACAGCAAAGCCCGCCAGCACACCCATCGCCAGCCACATCATCACCGGCCCCAGATGCGCCACTACCTGCTGTGCCAAAGTGCCCTTCGATGCCATCTCAGCCAGATCGACAAAGTCCATGCTACCCGTAGACAGATACACCGCGAGGAACGACAGCAGCAGCGCTACAGACCCAGCCATCGTGTAGACGAAGAACTGCGTCGCCGCAGGTCCGCGCTTCGCACCACCCCACAGCTTGATCAGGAAAAACGCCGGAATCAGCCCCAACTCCCAGAACAGAAACCAATGGTAGAAGTTCAGCGCAGTAAATGTGCCGAACAGCCCCGACTCCAGCAGCAGTACCATCGCAAAGTAGAGGTTCGGCTGACGGTGCACATGATGCGCTGCGTCGATGCTCATCAGCGCCACAATCGCCGACAGAACCAGCATCAGTGCGCCCAGCCCATCCGCGCCCAGGTGATACTCGATCCCCAGCGAAGGCGCCCAGGCCCAACGCTCTACCAGCCCAATCGAGCCATCGGCAGGCAGATGCATCCACACGACCAACGACACCGCAAGCGCAGCCAGCGTCGTCAGCATCGCCACCGCGCGTGCGTGCTTGCCGGCCAGCAGAGCCACCAGTGCGCCTGCCGCAGGCAATGCAATCAACAGCGTCAATAAAGGAATCCCGTTCATCCCCGGCTGCTCCAGATCAGAATCGCGGCCAGCACCACCACCGCCAGCGCCAGCAGTCGCAGATACCTCTGCACTCGCCCGCTCTGCACGCTCGCCAGCAACCCGCCGCCATTCGCCAGTTCCTCGCAGCCCTTATCGAAGCCGCCATTCACCCAATACGTGTCGCACAGGCGGCTCAGATGTGCGCCGCCCTTGAATGCCCATGACACCAACGACACTGCCCCACCCCAAACACACCGGTCCAGCCAGTCCGCCACGCGAGCCCACGCCGCGTAGAACCAGATCACCGTCACGGCATACAACTCGTCGACGTAGAACTTGTCGCGCAACACCGCCCATACCGAAGGCAGAGCGCGCTCAATCGCATCCGGTTCTTCCGCCGCCGGTGACTTGCTGCCGTACACCATCCATCCCAGCCCGATGCCAACCGCTACGATCACGCAGGACGTGGCAAGCATACCGAGGAATTCCGACTCGCCGAGCAGGCCGACCTCCACCCCAGCAGCGCGATTCTCGAGAAACGCCCGGAACCACGGCCACGCAGGCGTACCCAGCGCGCCCAGTGCCATCGCGAAGAACGCCAGAATCGCAAGCGGCAGCGTCATCACCGCCGGGCTCTCATGCGCGTGCCCGTGCCCACGCCAGTTGCCGAAGAACACGTAGCTCATCTGCCGCGTCATGTAGAACGCAGTCAACACAGCGCCGACCACCAGCATGTAGAACGGCCCCTTCGCCACGCCCCAGTGTTGCGCCGCTTCCAGAATTCCGTCCTTCGACCAGAAGCCAGAGAAGAAGATCGGCACGCCGCTCAGCGCCATCATGCCTATCGCATACGGCACAAACGTGCGCGGCATCTCCTTCCGCAGGCCACCCATCTTGCGAATGTCCTGCTCCTCGTGGCAACCGTGGATCACCGAACCCGCGCCCATGAACAACAGCGCCTTGAAGAACGCGTGCGTGATCAGGTGGAACATGCCCACTGCCACACCGCCCATCCCCAGGCCCGCCATCATGTAGCCAAGCTGCGAAACGGTCGAGTACGCCAGAATCCGCTTGATGTCGTTCTGCGCCACGGCTACCAGCGCCGCAAACAGCGCCGTTGCCGCACCCACCCACGTCACCACCGTGAGCGACGTTGATGTGCTGCCAGCCAACGAACCCGCTTCCATCAGCGGATACACACGCGCAATCAGGTAAACGCCCGCAGCCACCATCGTCGCCGCATGAATCAGCGCCGACACCGGCGTCGGACCTTCCATCGCGTCCGGCAGCCACACATGCAGCGGAAGCTGTCCGCTCTTGCCCGCCGCGCCCGCGAAGATCAGCAACCCGATCGCACCCGCAGCTGTCAGCCCCAACCCCGCAGGTGCCAACAGCAACCCGGCCAGCGCTGTCGGTTCCATCGAGCCTGCACCGTGGTTGTAGAACAGCAGCGTTCCCGTCTGCGAGAACAGCCAAACCATCCCCAACAGGAAGAACACATCGCCCACGCGCGTCGTCAGAAACGCCTTCTTCGCCGCCGCAGCTGCCGAGGGCTTGTGATACCAGAAGCCGATCAGTAGATACGACGTCAATCCCACCAGTTCCCAACACATGAACAGGAGCAGCAGGCTGTTCGCAATCACCACGCCAAGCATCGCGCCGGCAAACAGGCTCAGGAAGCAGAAGAACCGCGTGACATTCTCATCGTGCTCCATGTAGCCGGTCGAGTAGATAAAAATCAGCAGCCCGACGAACGTGACCATCACCAGCATCACTGCCGACAGCGGATCGAGCACCCAGCCCAGGTCCACCTGCGTCGCGCCCGCCTCTAGCCACGTAAAGTTCACCGTCTCGCGCACCGCCGCACCGTGCGCCCAGCCACCCAACACGTGGCCAAACGCCACCAGCGCCAGCATCAACGACATCCCGAGTGATCCAATCGAGAGCGCCTTTGCCAGAGACTTACGCGGCTGCTTCAAGAATGCAATTACGCCCGCAGCCAGCATCGGCAGCGCCGGTATCAGCCAGAGCGCACCGGCAATCGGCGAAGCCGCGAGTTGTGGAGTGAATCCAACTTCCTGCATTACCCGTTCACCCCTTCATCCTGTTCATCTGGTCCAGGTCTGCCGTCTGCGCATGGCGATGGACCGAGATCACCAATCCCAGCCCCACCGCAGCCTCAGCTGCAGCCACAGCGATCGAGAAAATAGCAAACATCATTCCCGTCAGAGCCTCCGGATGCGGCCCGTAGCGCCAGAACGCTATCAGATTCAGATTGGCCGCATTCAGCATCAACTCCACGCCGATCAGCACCAGGATGGCGTTGCGCCGAGTCAGCGCACCCGCCAGCCCAATCGCGAACAAAAGCGCTGCTACCAGCAAATACCCTGCGAGCGGTGTCACTTCGCCCCCCCAATCTTCGTCGCCGGCTTCTCATGCATGGCAATAATCACCGCGCCAATCGTAGCCGCCGTCAGCAGCAGCGCTACAATCTCCAGCGGCAGTACGTAGCGGCTCATCAGCGCCTGGCCAATCTGCAACACTGTTACGCTCGGCACCGCCTGCGCATTTGGCAACCCATTCACGCTGTAGACAATCGCACCCGCCACCGTGGCAAACACCGCTGCCGCGACTGCCAGCCCTGCAAGCCACGTCGGGCTGAAGACGCCACCATCTTTCGGCGTCTCCGAACTGCGCGTCAGCAGAATCGCGAACACCACCAGAATCGCCACCGCGCCCACATACACCAGAATTTGGGCAAAGCCCGCAAACTGCGCATCCAGCTGCAGGAACAACACAGCGAGGCCCGCGAACGTCAATGAAAGCGACAGCGCGCAGTGCACCAGGTTGCGAAGCAACACCGCAGCCAGCGCCGCAACCACGGTCAACGTCGCAATAATCCAGAACGCGATACTCACTGGCCCTCCCTTCCTGCGCACTCGGCCACAACAAACTTATTCCGCATAGCGATAGCTCCTCGGGCCAAAGTGTTTGCGACGCATGCCCGTCAAACCCACACCTGCATACATCAGCACCAGAATCGCCGAGCACACTACCCAGCGCAGCAACCCGTCGCCCATAAAGCGCCATATCGCCGCCACCACAAGGTTCAGCAACGTCATCGGCAGCACGAACTTCCACGCAAAGTTCATCAACTGGTCCTGGCGAATGCGCGGCAACGTTCCGCGCATCCAGATGAACATGCAGATCGACATCATCACCTTACCGAAGAACCATATCCACGACGGCACCCAGTTCAGCACCTCGAGCGGCGACGACCATCCACCCAGAAACAACGTTGTGCCCAAGCCCGAAATCGACAGCATCCCCACGTACTCGCCCAGAAAGAACTCCGCGAACTTGAAGCCCGAGTACTCCGTGAAGTACCCGGCCACCAGCTCCGACTCACCTTCAGGCAAATCGAATGGTGAGCGGTTCGTCTCCGCTGTTGCCGCAATCGCGTACATCACAAACCCCGCCAATCCCCACGGCGTGAAGATGTACCAGTGCGGCAGGCCCCACGAGTACTGGTTCTGCGCCTCCACAATCTTGTCCAGATCGAGCGATCCAGTGATCATCACCACCGCCACGCTCGACATCAGCAGCGGCACTTCGTAGCTGATCATCTGCGCTACACCGCGCATCGCACCAAGCAGCGAGTACTTGTTGCGGCTCGACCAACCAGCCATGAAGATCGTCAGTTCAGACGACGCGCCCATGGCGAAGTAGAACAGCAAACCTGCATCCATTCGTGCCAGCGTCATGTTCCGGCCCATGGGCAGCACCGCATAGCCCATGAACACCACCGTCACCAGCACTACCGGTGCCAGAAAATGCACCACGTGGTCCGCGTTTGTCGGAACAACGTCTTCCTTGGTCAGCGACTTGATACCGTCCGCGACCGGCTGCAGCAACCCAAATGGTCCCACGCGGTTCGGTCCAAGCCGGTTCTGCATGCGCCCCAGCCCCTTGCGCTCCAGCAATACGGCAATCGCAAACAGCGCCGGAAACACCGCGATAATCGCGACCACGCTCAGCACCACACCGGCAATGCCCTGCCAGTTCGCCGGCAGAAAACTCACCACCCAGTCGCGCAACAGAATGAAAATCTGGTCTAGCTTTGCAAACATGGCTTACGCTGCGCCTCCGTCTGTCTTGGGCGCTGCGGTGGTCTGTGCAGCAGCTGCAGCCTTTGCCGCGGCCGCCTCTGCGGCAGCCTTCGCCTTGGCCTCTGCTTTGGCCAGTTCATCGGCCCGTCGTGCATCCACCTCTGCCGCTTCCGTCGAATGAATCTCCCGGTAATACTCGTTCGAGTGCGCTAGTTGGTCTTTATGCAGCAGCAATCCCTCAAAGCGATCGTCCGTGCTCAGTTCAAACTCGGTGTTCATCCGGATCGCATCAAACGGGCAAACCTCAACGCAGATCTGGCAGCTCATGCACACCGAAATGTCGATATCGAATCGCGCTGGATAAATCTGCGGGCGGCCAGTAAAGTCCGGCTTTTTATCTTTCGACTTCTCGATAAAAATGCACTTCGGCGGGCATTCCTTTTCGCAGATCTGGCATGCCACACACCGCAACCCCGCCTGCCAGTCGTCGCCGTCGTAGACAAGAAACGGGAACACGCGCGCTGCTTCGACCGTCGGAATGCGCTGCTCAGGATACTCAACCGTCGTCAGCCGTTCCTTCGATACAAAGCTGCCCGCGAAGTTCTTCGCTGTCGCCGCCAGCCCCTTCAGGATTCCTTCACCCAGCAATGCCTTTTCTCCTCATCCTGCCCCGGTGTCTCAGTCCGCTACCGATCCACTTCACCCAGCACAATGTCCACACTTCCGAAGATCAACACCACGTCCGCCACATTATGCCCCAGGCACATATCTTCGAGAGTCGTCAGATTGATCAAACTCGGCGGACGCACTCGGTAGCGGTACGGGTTCGGCCCTCCATCGCTGATCAGATAGAAACCGAGCTCGCCCTTCGGTGCCTCGATGCGCCCGTAGGATTCGCCCGGCTTCGGCCTGAAGTTGCGGATCTTTGCCTTCGGGTCCATCACCGGTCCGCCAGGAATCTCCTTCAACGCCTGTTCCAGAATGCTGATCGACTCGCGAATCTCCAGCATGCGTACCATGTACCGGTCGTAGATATCGCCATGATCGCCAAGCGGCACGCGGAACTTGAATCGGTCGTAGATTCCGTAGTGATCTACCTTGCGAATGTCGTAGTTCACGCCCGAGGCACGCAGCATCGGCCCCGTGATCCCTGCATTCACTGCAAGCTCGGCCGGCAGCACGCCCATTCCTTGCGTCCGCGCCATCACAATCTCACTGCCGCGCAGAAAGTCCTCAAACTCGTCGACAAACGCGGGCAGTTCCGCAACCACCTTCCGCGCCGCGTCCAGCCATGCAGCCGAGGGATCCACGCGGCAGCCGCCAAAGCGCAGATAATTGCACATCATGCGCGAGCCCGTCAGCGACTCAAACAGGTCGAGAATCTTCTCGCGTTCGCGGAACGCATACATCAGCGGCGTACCGCTCGCGCCCATCTCCTGCAACAGAAAGCCCACAGACGAAGCGTGATTCTGGATTCGCGTCAGTTCGGCCATGATCACGCGCAGATACTCCGCGCGCTCCGGAACCTCCTGCGCAGCCAGCTTCTCCACCGACAACGCATAGGCCCAGTTATTCGTCATCGAGCAGAAGTAGTCCAGCCGGTCCGTGTACGGCATCGACGCCAGATATGTCGTGCCTTCGGCAATCTTTTCGTGGTTGCGGTGCAGATAGCCAAACACCGGCTTCAGCTTGATCACACGCTCGCCGTCCAGCACCACGTCCATGCGGAACACGCCGTGCGTCGACGGGTGATGCGGCCCCATCGCCACTTCCAGCAGTTCGCCTTCACCCTCAGGGTTGATCACCGGAGGACGGTTCCAGCCCTCTTGCCGCGCCAGACGCGCCGTTACTTCAATCGGTGCACTCATTGGCCGGCCCCCTCTGTAGTGGGTGTCGCCGCCTGATGCGCCTTGGCCCGCGTCAGCACCTCGTCATGCGCCGTTGGCTCATATTCAAAGTCGTCGGGCTCTACGTAGTCCCTGCGCATCGGAAAATCTTTAAACTCGTCCCACATCAAAATCCGCCGCAGGTCAGGATGCCCTGTGAACACAATGCCGTACAGATCGAAGACCTCGCGCTCCTGAAACTCAGCAGAGCGCCACACCGGCGTCAACGATGGCATCGACACATCATCCGTCCGGTTGCCGGTACGTACCCGTACAATCACTGGTCCGTGCTTCCTCTCCATCGAGTACAGGTGATAAACCGTCTCCAGATAACCGGGGACCGTGTGCTTGCGCGTCTCCTCCACGGTCTCTTCCACCGTCTGCTCCACGCCGTCCACCGTCTTCGTCACCGGCTTGGTCACCTTCACCTTCTCGGTAACTTCCTTATCCAGCCAGTCCACGCCTGTCACGTTCGAAAGAAAATCCAACGCCAGCTCGGCGTCGTCACGCAGAAACGTCGCAACCTTCGTCGCGTGCGCACGCCCAATCAGCAGCGAGTGCTGCGCGCTTGGTCCGGGGTTCGACACAATCTCCACCCCAGCCCCCGACACTGCCGCTTCAATCGCCGCCTTAATCTCTTCAACCGTCTTCACGCTTAATACCTCAGTCCCTCGACCCTGACTGTATGTTTACCGGCCACACGCCCTTGTTCGACGCGGGCACAAGGTCATGCTCCGCCTGCACTGGAACTGGAAACTTGCCCTGCGCCTCAGCATTCAGGAAGCGGGGCCTGTCCGCACCCGTTAACGACTGCCCGGCAATCTTCTCCTGCAGCGTCATCAGTGCGTGCAGCAACGCCTCCGGCCGCGGCGGGCAACCCGGAATATGCACGTCCACCGGAATGTAGCGATCAATGCCCTTCAGCACGTTGTAGCCCTGCTTGAATGGACCACCTGAGATCGCGCACGCGCCCATCGCGATCACATACCGCGGCTCGGCCATCTGGTTATAAAGCCGCACCACCTGAGGCGCCATCTTCTTTGTCACCGTGCCCGAGATGATCATCATGTCCGCCTGCCGCGGTGAGGGACGAAACACCTCCGCGCCAAAGCGTGCCATGTCATACCGCGCCATAGTCGTCGCAATCATTTCGATCGCGCAGCACGCCAGACCAAATTGCATGGGCCACACAGAGCTCTTCCGGCCCCAGTTGTAAAGTTCCTGCAGCGACGTGACGAATACGCCCTGCTTGCCCATCTCAATCTTCAGTTGTTCCTCAACCGCCATGTGACCTGCCTGTTCCCTAATCCCTGCTCCCTGTCCTTAAGCCCAGGTCAGCACACCCTTGGCCCATGCCCACGCCAGTCCCTCTACCAGCATCAGCACAAACACCAACATTGCCAGGCACGCCGCAGCGCCCAGCCCCGTAAACGCCACCGCAAACGGCAGCAGAAACACCGCTTCCACATCAAAGATCAGGAAGATGATTGCATACAAGTAGTAAGCCGACCGAAACTGCACCCACGCATCGCCTTTGGATTCAAGGCCGCACTCGTAGATCGCATTCTTGATCTCATTCGGCTTTTTGGGCGCAAACACCCGCGCCCAGAGCCACGCCAAACCCAGCGGAGCCAGCCCAAAACACAAGGCCGCCACAAACAATACCGTGAGTGAAAAATAAGGACTGAGAGACATGTCGTTGAATTTCAGGAACCGTCAAAAAACACCGTACCAGTTTCGACCCAGCTTTGGCTAAGTCCAATCGCCGTCTGAAAACGGATCAACTCCATTTTCTCTCCATTCATCCCACGTTGTGAACCGTTAGCTGCAACGAGCGCACCAGTTTTCGCGACGCTCAAACAAACACTGCCAATCTTCCAGCCTCATACAGTTTTCATCTTTTTCATCAATGTTTCTCCACCCCAGGGTGGAGGACACTCTACGCCTCTGGTCTGCTATCGTGTGGCTGTTCTGCTTCTCGCTGGTGATCTACACCACAATGAAGCCGCTGTTCCTTCGGAGATCGAGCCCTTCATGTCATGCTTTGCATCACGCCGCCTGCTGCTGACCGTGTTCGCTGCTTCCCTCTCTCTCTCGGTCACCTGCGTCGTGCGTGCCGCCCGCGACTCCGACCCTCCCCCAGCC
>Ga0318572_10000543_pt1 | contig 14288 bp, 20 predicted proteins | sample GRESIP089b5f20_FD_202528 | JGI IMG/M metagenome (GOLD analysis project Ga0318572, IMG submission 202528) | Tropical soil microbial communities from Luquillo Experimental Forest, Puerto Rico - GRE.SIPMG.089b5f20 | ecosystem: Environmental > Terrestrial > Soil > Tropical forest > Bulk soil...
GCCTGAGTGATGTTCGTGTCGTAGATGACCTTGCTGCGCCAGCCAGGCGTTCCGTTATGCGCCCAGCCGTGTTTGGCCACGATCTCATCGAACTGCTTGCGGAAGGCCGGGTAGCCGGTGCCTTTTTCCTTCGCCTGGAGGATGGCGTTGTAGAGGTCTTCCACCAGGCCATCATGAGCGGCACCAGCCACTACAAAGCCGTGGCTATGCTGCTCTTGCCAGAGGTCCGTCCAGCCCGAGGAAGGCAGACGGGTTTTCTGCTTGAAGAAGTTGATAGCTTCGGAGAAGGGAAGTTGTTCAGGAGAAGCTGGCATGACAGTCCTTTTTAGCAGTTTTCATAAGCCGCAGTACCCGCCGAGTCCTCCCGAAACCTCCAGTAGCCGTTCCAGTCGGACGGTCTTCTGCCATACATGGAAGACCTCTCTCCAATCGGATCATGTACCGATAGGCTGTTGGCCTGGAGACGTGGCAATGCTCTTTTATCCATTGCCCATCAACCTCACCGCCCTCAAACAGATGCTTGGCTAACGCAAGCATATGATCCACCAGATCGCCGGGGCTGCTCTTCTTACCCATGGCCAGCCTCAGACTTCCGCCCGCCCGGCCAGGTTCGCCGCTGCCATTCCCAGCGCCATGGCTTCCGCCCATTTCGGGTTTTCCGCTGTCAAGGCTTCGATCTTGGCCAGGGCCGCGTCGTAATCGCCTGCCTCAGCGACAATGGCGGTGATCTGCTGGATGAGGGCTTGCTCATAGGGGGCACACAGGGCGGCTAACTGGGCGGCGTAGGGACCGGTAATGTCCGACTCCCCGGTCTTGGCGTTGGCCAGGGCGGCTAACCGGGAAAGCGCCGCATCATGGGGTGGGATAGCCGGAGCTTTACCAGACGAAACCAGCAGCTTGGCCTTCTTGTCGGCTCTGGGAATCTGCATGACCTTATGGGCGTACTCCACGTCGATCTCCATCCCCATCCCGGCGGCCTTGTCCAGCACGTCCACCAGCTTGGCCTGGTCGGGCGTTTCCTCGGTCAGGTAGCCGAAGGTCGGCACCCGATCTTCGGGGAACATGCCATTGATGAGGACCACCGGGCGCACTATCTGGCCATTTATGGTCGGTTCGATCTGGCGGACATCGTGCAGCATGATTTCGCGCCGCACCTTGTCATGAATCAGGCCTAGGGCGTTGGTGCTGGTCTTGCCATCGGCTTGGCTAGTCAGCGTTCCGCCCAGGATCGCCAGGGACTGCTTGCGCTCCCAGTAGGAAATCGCATTGAGGAAGTCATCGACCGTTCCGGCCTTCATCGCCTGGATAAAGTCGATGGTCATGTTGCTCGGAACCACGCCCGCGCCATCGTTGCCGATGTTGCGCACCGCTTTCAGCAGTTGGTCGCGCTGCTTGTCGCCGATGCCTGCCGGATACTTGCCCAGCCGCAGCGGCAGGCCGTACATCTCCAAGAAACGCTGCATGTCGCGGGTGTTGTACGCCTTGTAGGGATAAGTCCAGGCCAATACGCGGAAGAGCGCCGCCTGCTCGATATAGCCCGACTTCGCCCGATGTTCATGAACCACCCATTTCCACTCCTGTAGCGGTTCGGGCATGCCGAACTTAAGGTATTGCAGGGCGCCCGTCGTCCGATCTACTCGGAACTCGCGCTGAGGAACCCAGTTCAATGCCTTCGGATACCAGGTGCTGCCGGTCTGCCATTCGATTTCCTGGGCAGACAGGCCCTTGCCGATGGCATCTGTTACGTCATATTGGGAGTCTTCAAAGCGCGGAATCTTGCGCAGGATGTCTTCCAGTTCCTCGGTGCGGTCGATTTCTGACTGGTTGGCATCATCCAGTGGCGTCAGCTTCCAGCCCAGGCCGGTAACCGCCCGGCGGCGCTTGGAAAGTTCGGAAAAGATGTGTGTGTCTTGCTCTTCAATCAATTCAAACAGGCTCGCCTGCTCTGTAATAAAGCCCTGGTCGGCAGCGGTAAAGGCAGCCGCCAGCCGGGAGGGTTCAAGGGTATTCACCGAGGCATAGTTGAGGGCCGTCGATTGCGCGGACCGTGGCCCGGCCTGCAAGGCAGTCAGTCCCTTTCGGGCTACAGCGGTGAGTGCGGCTTTAGCCGCATTGATTTTGTCCTTAATCATCGTCGTCCCAATCGTCAGAAGAATTGCCGCTGACGCGGCTAGTGCTTCGGCGGTCGCGCCGGGAGGCCGCCGCTGAGGTGTAAATCCATTCGCCCGAAAACTGGGTGGCCAGCTTCCAGAGCTTTTCCAGGGCATCCGGGCCGTCGTCATGGTCTGCCTCGGGCCAGAACTTCAACTGTTCGACCATCACCGTCTGTGAGCGGTGCAGCCTGATCTTCCCGTTACCCACATGCGGTTGCAGACTGATGATGCGCAGTTCCTTCTCGACATCCTCGGGCATCGGAATACCAGGGAAAGCGATACCTGCAAGCGCCGCCCGCTTGAGCAGTTCTGTGTACATGAACTCCTGAAACTGAACGGTCTCTACGCCCCAAGCCAGGCACTGGTATTCAGCCTGTAGGTCGATGGCGCGGCTGATGATGAGGTCGGGAACCCGTCGAGCGATGTCCGCCTCCACCACGTCCAGCACCATCGTGTTGCGGTTCAGGCCACCGACCAGAATTGCCGAGGGATCGCGCTTCTTGTTCTTCTTCCCCAGTGATGGGTCGATGGAACCGAAGAAGAGCCAGTCGTTGCGCCGATCCACCCAGAATTGCACGGTCTTGAACGGGGCCGTGTCATCGTTGCCCGCTTCGTTCTGCTGTTCCTGGTTGAAGGCATCGTGGTCACTGGCCCGCATGCACATCAAGCGGTAAAGCGGTCGAACCTCCGGCCAGGACACCACAGCACCGGCTTCCATCACGCCCCGGTTCGCCTGGTAGAAGGCCAGCGCCTCAGCTTCGGCCACTTCCTTGGCGTCGTCATCGTCGCTGGTGGATGCCGAGGTATAGATGCCTTCCCACTTGTCCCATAGGTCCATGCGGTCGGGCCAAGTCATGATCGACTTGAACACCCGACGCCGCCAGCCCGGCTTGCGGGACACGCGGTTGATCGCGGCGTCGTAGTGCAGGCTGGTGCCGGGCCAGAAGATGTCCATGCCGCCCGCCGGGCCGGCCAAGCCGACGATGGCCTTGGTGACGAACGCCTCTACCTTGTCGCGCTGATCCTTGTCACGTACGTTATCGTCGTTTTCCAGATCATCCAGGAAGATCAAGTCAGGGCGATGCGGACCATGCTTCATGCCGCGCATCTTCTTACCCGTACCGCCCACACGAATCTTGATATTGTTGGCGGTAAGAATCGTGGTGGCCTGCCAGATGCGCCCCTGTCCGACTGCCTTGGGAAAGTCGGCGGCAAGGCGGGGATTGCTGTCCAATTCGGCCTTGATCGCCTCCAGCATTTCCGCCGACTGTTCCAGCGTGTTCATGATGATGCCGATCAGGTGCTTGCGCGCCTTCTTTGAAGCCGTCGGCACCAACTCTGCCAGGTAGTCAGCACGGCAGATGCACCACAGGCTGCCTAGCTGGGTTTCGTAGGTAGATTTGGCCTCGCCACGTGGCGCCTCATGCACTTCCCGGCCATCCGTAGGGCCGTCGATGGTCTGGGGGAAACGATGGAAGATGAACTGCTGGAACAGAGAGAAATGCGGCGTCGGCACATAGTGCGGAAAATAGGTCTGGCAAAAGAATTGATAATCCACCACGGCCCGTTCCCGCCGGGCCTTGCTGGCGACTGGATCGACCGGAAAGGCTTCGCACTCCAGTTCGATGGTCTGGCGTAGCTCTTCGCCCATCGCCTCCATCTTCTTCTGGAAGTCGCCGAGGTTTTTGACCTCTTCTAGGTCTTCATAAGGGTCGCCCCAGTCGAACTCAGCCATACCGCTTGCCCAGGATGGCCCCTACTTCTTCCAGATGCGGATGCAGCGCGCGAAGCGCAGCAGGGTCGGTCTTCTTGAGGTGGTCGGCCAGGGTCTTGAGCGTATCCAGGGCCACCGACAGACCGGAGAAAGAAGGATTAACGCGGGAGAATGCCTTGCTGAACTTGGCATAGGCATCGGCCAACTGGGCCAGCAACGTCGCCTTGTCCGCAGCCGGAATCTTGGCCTCTTCCAGTTCCCGCGTCGTCGTAATGACCTGGCGGGCGAAGTCTTCCACCAGTTGCTTGTTGAGATCATCCATGCCCTGATCGCTGATGCGATAGGCAGCCCGTGCCGTGTCCCAGTCGTCGCCCTTGGCCTGAGCCTTGGCCTTCCAATCCCGGGCCGTGTCGTAGCTCACGCCGCAAGTCACGGCGGCTCCATTGAGCGGCATCCCCTCAATGTAAAGCTGCCGCACCTTATCGCGGGTTTCTTGGGAATGGGCCATGGTCAGAGGTGCTTAATGAGTTCAACGGCAGCCGCCGCCAAGGCACCACCCACACCGCCGCCCACGGCACTGAGCTTCGCTGTTTTTTCGATCAGGCGCTTGTCCTCGGCTTCCAAGTTGGTGACACGGGTGCCCAGGCCGTCGATGCGCTTGTTCACATCATCCCGTACCTGTTGGATTTGAGTGGTCAGGTTCGACTCAACGTGGTTGAGGCGTTCCGTCTGCGCGACTTCAATCCGGCGAATGTCATGCCGGATATCTTCAATTCGTGCCGTAAGCCCCTGCTGGAGCGCATTGACCGCACCGGTGAGCTGACCGATGCTGTGCATAATCTGGGCGGTGTCGGCGCCCTTGTGTTCGTCTGCCATTACTGCTCCCCTTGGTGTTTTCGATCTGCATTGACGACTACCTGGCAGGCAGTCAGTTGTCGGACGACTTCGTCGGCTTCACTGGCGAGTCCGACAAGAAACTCAGAAGCCTCGACAGAAAGTTCGGCTCGCGTTTCACCATCACGTCCGCCGGTGCTGGTGCCAGTTGCGCCGGTGGCACTTCCACCGGCTGCATCGGGGCAGGTAACGGGGATTTGCAGCCGTAGGTCGCCACGGCGCAGATCAGCAATAACGCGGTCTTTTGCAGCTTTCTCATGCTTCAAGTCCTTTTGGTATTGGGCCGATGCGTCGGCCATGTCCTGGGCGTGTTCGCGCTCTTTTGCGCGGGCTTGGTCCTCCAGTTCCTTGATGCGGGCGTTGGCCTTGGTCAGAGTGGCGTTTTCTCGGGTCAGCCAGGCGGTGCGCTCGGCCTTTTCGCCCAGGCCGAATTGCTGTTGGCCATAGGCGTAGAAGGCTCCGATCAAGAGCCCTGCCAATACCACAATGACCAGCAGCTTTACCCGAGGCGAAATGACGGGGAAACTCATGCCGCTACCCCTCGGCCCCAGGCCAAGTAGCGGGCCTGCAATACATTCAGGATGCGGCGGGGATAGCCCAGGTTTTCCGGGCAGAGGCTGGGGTGTCTCCGCGTCTTTCCACAGGCGCCGTCCACCGTCTTCCGATCCAATGCCGGACGCACCGTAGCGGCTTCCTGTTGCCAGTTCCCCAGCCCGCCGTTGTAGGACCGTAGAGCGGCCCAGAAGCGGTCGAACTCGGTAGGGCCACGCACCCGGTCGAACAGCCAGCGGTCATAGCCCACCAGTGCCCGCATAGCCCATACCGGATTGGTCGGCTGGCACTCGGTAGCAGCCAGCCCGTTGGCATCGCACCACCACCGCGCCGTAGCGGGCATGAATTGCGCCATGCCGGTGGCACCGACGCGGGAGACAGCCTCCGGGTTCCAGCCGCTTTCCTGATGGATTTGAGCGGCAAGCGCGGCAATGGGGGCATCCAGACCCCAAGCGGAGTAGGCAGCACGGGTAAGGTCGGCCCGATGTTTGAGCGCAGTACGGGGGATGTCCTGCGCATATGCGGTGGAACTGGTTGTAACAAGCAACGTGAGAGCGGCGAAGGTCAAAAACACCACCAGGCTGCAAATAGCCAGGAAAAGTGAAAAGCCGCTGTTACGAATGAGACGGATGGGGCTGTGCATGTCAGGCCCCCAGGCCAATGGCCATCATGGCGCAGCCGACGATGATGGCTCGGCGCAGCATGGCCATAGCGAACATGAAGCCATCGCCATCGACCACTTCCCACGGAGTCAGCTTGCAATTGCTGCCCAGGTCGATGTCGCAGGCCTCCGCATCGGGCTTGATCTTGACGATGAATGAATCGGGACGGGCGTAGGGGAAGAGAGAGCGGTCAAGCCAATACCCGACCACTCCGGCCATGGTGACCAGAGAGAGCTTGTAGAGGCTAACGGGAAGCTGGTGTGGATAGAGCAGGCCGATGACGGCCAGCAGCAGGACGGTGGCAATCAGCCACCCAAAAAGGCGGGGTTGTTTCATCGCGCAAACTCCGTTTGTTCATGGGTTATGACAAACGGAGGGTACGCGGGCGCGCGAGGCCGGGTTAGGCGTGAAACGTTTCCAGCTTTAGGGCTTGTGGGTTAGAAACAGAGCGAAGGCGATGATCCCGATGCCAGCATAAAAGAACGCTGTAACCACAAAAAATCCTAGCAGCTCGCCTAGCGGGGTGGTCTTGATCGATTGCTTTGCAAGGGCAAACCCCGTGAGCCCATCATCTTGCAGCTTATCTATTCGACTCTTGATTGAGGATGCATCGTTGGCAGCGAGGAAAAACTCAAGGAAGTTGGAAACCATCGCAAATAGCAGCATCACGGTGAAGGCTGCCAGAACGGCTAAATCACTGCCATTTGTCCAACTGAATTTGGGAAGTTGAGGAAAAAAGACAACCGGCGTCAGCAACAAAAGCTGAGATGGAAGATTGCGAACGAAAGCCAAGTAAGCCGCTCTGCCGTCTTTGGTCAGGAGGAACATGGTTCGCTATTTCCCTCCTGCCTTTATTTCACCTAGAAACTGGCTGGCTCTGATTTTGGCAGTTTCTAACAAATCCTTCTCCAAGCTACCGCAATACGTTTGAACATTGATTTCGTCGTCGGTGTTCGCTTGAGGGTGGTCAGAGTTCAATACCACCAGATACCAAGCACATCCCAGTACTCGGTTTTTCTCCTGGCCAGGATATGGATGCGCTGCAAAGCCATAGGCAAGATTTCTTTGGGCCTGGTAATCACCTCTCTTTGCAGCATCAAGCATTGACATGACATCAGGTGCTGGAGCACTTACGGAGGATAGTTTGGCGGCGTTGCTATCTGTTTGATTGCTCTTGGCCTGCTTGGCGTCAATAAGTGCTCCGATCAATAAAGCTGATAACAGCACTATGACAGCAGGCATCCACTGTGCCCACTTGGGCAAATTCCTTAACTTAACCAACATCTGATTCCTCATTAAGTTGCACGCCGTAAGCATTGCGAAGAGCTACGAGTCCATTTAGGCCTGCCTGCCGTGCTTCCTGATTCGGGAGTGCCCGACAGTTCCTTAGGTAGGCCAATTCCATTGGGCTACTTGCGGTGTTTTCACCACGCATACCTGTGAGGATGTAGAGCACATCCGCCCCTGCCGCCGCAATGGCAGCCAGGTATTCAGCATCGGGGGCACGCGTTGATGACTCATAGAGCATCTGGGTCTTTTTGGTGACCCCTCCCAATTCCCCCATTGCTGTTTGGTTTAGGCCGAAGCGTTGTCGCTCCTCCCGTAGGCGGTCGCCAAAATGAACCGTTTGTTCCATAAATACCCCTTGACAGGGAACCGAACGGTTCCCATAATGCGACCCATTGACAGTCAGTAACAGGAGCATATCCACATGGAAGCAGCAGTCAATAGGAACGCCGTGCTGCATGCACTGCGCAAGCGCGGAACCAACCTTCGGGAATGGTGCGCCAAAGAGGGTTACGGATATCGCAATGCCTCGAACGTCCTACGCGGCATCAGTCGCGCCCATTTCGGCCAAGGCAAAGAAATCGCCGAGAAGCTCAACGCCATCGCAACCTCAGCATAAGGAGACAGGGAAATGTCAGGAATTAAATACCGCCATCCCAAAGAAAAAACATTGACCTGGACGGGTAAGGGAAAGAAACCGGTATGGGTAACGGAGGCGCTGGACGGTGGTTACTCGCTGGACGACTTGGACGTGATCAATCAGAACCAAGATGGCATCGACCTGGGGATCGTGGATGTAGCTGCTGTCCAGGATTCGACCAAGGCCGACGAGGTCGTGGTGGTCGATTCGTTGAGCCTGATCGCGGTTTCATGCAGGTTTGGAATTGCTACTGACGACTTGGGGGAGTTGGCGCGAATCGGTTCCGACTCCATCAATCGGGCCATGTTTGAGATTGCACGGGCAGGCCTTGCCTTCCTCCGGGCGCAGGAACTGCTGTCTTTAGGTGATTTCGGAACGAATAAATCCTCCGTTTCCGAACGTTCGGAAACAGAGACTGGCGGCTTTGTCGCCTGGATCAATGAACACGGACTGGCTCAGCAGCGCGTCTATGAAGCCATGCGCATCGCCAAGTTCGTGACGCATCTCCCCCAGGATCAACTGGACGATGTACTGTCCCTGGGCAAGGTCAAGGTAATGCTTCTGGCATCGCTTCCGCAGGAGATCATCGACCAGGCCGCCGAGTCCGGCAACGACGTGATCGAAAAAGCCGACCTGATGACGGTGGCTGAACTCAAGGAAGAAGTGCGGTCCTTGAAGCGCCGTGAGAAAAACTACGAGGCCGAACTGGAGCGGGCGAATTCCCAGGTCAAGCGCCTCTCCGAGGCCAAGAAGCGCACCACCGATTTCCTGGTGCGCACCGAGGAAATCCGCGAAGAGTGCATGGCCCTTCAACTGGGCGCCGAACTGAATTTGAACAGCCTGCAAAAGCTGTTCGATGAGGTCAATGCCGAAGACCCCAGCCTGCCCGAGTGGCGGCTCCAGCTTGAGCAGGTATGGGTAGCCGCCCACGTTGTCGCCGCCCGCGCCATGGACATCGTGGAGCGCATGAAAGACACGGCCAAGGCCCCCGACATGCCGGAACGGGTGATGGGGACGCACATCCTGACCCCGTCGGAGGCGGAACGGTGGCGCCTCGACTACGCCATGATCGAAAACAACCATGCAGCGGAGAAGGCCGCCCGCGAAGAGAAACGCGATGCCGCCAAGCCCAGGGGGCCGGGTCGTCCCAAGGGTCCCGCCAAAAAGGCAGGGGAGTAAGCCATGCGCCGAGGGCAAATGGTCAAGCACATCGAAACGGCCCAGGGCGGCGCCGTCGCGGTACTTCCTGTGGCCAAGGTGCTGGCACTGCGCAGCCGCGACCCTTGGCGCGAAGCCACCGACCGCGCCCGACAAGTCGCCACCTGGCGGGAAACCGTAGTGGCCTACATCCGGGCACTGGTGGATGAGGGAGTGACGCAGAACAACGCCGTGGCCCTATTGCTTGAGCGTGGGACGGCTGGGCGACTGCCTACCCACTTCGCCGTGGCGCTCGAAGGGGCGGCTAAGGCAGGTCGCTCCACTCCTTCCCGCTCCGCCATCTGCGAGTGGTGCGCCCAGTACCGCGAGGGCGGCATTTCCGCCCTGTTGCCCGATCACAAAGGCCGGGTAGTGGAAGCCGCTGGCTGGTGGGGGCCTGCCCTGGAATATTTCAACGCGCCAGGCAAGCCCGATATGTCTGCCGTGCATCGCCAATTGGTCGAGGTGGATGGCTTTCCCATCAGCTACGACCAGGTGCGCAACTACCTAACAGGAGTACCCGCCATGCTTGGCCGCAACAGTCCCGCCCGGATCGGCAAGAACCTCTACCGCCTGACCGAGAAAGCCTACATCCGCCGCTCTACCGAGAACGCCCTGGCCGGCGACGTGTATGTGGCCGACGGCTACCGCGCCGACGTGTATTTGGCCCACCCGGTAACCGGCGACATCTGGCGTCCCGAACTGACGGTGGCCCTGGACATGCGCAGCCGCTTCCCGGTGGGCTGGCGGGCCGATGAACACGAAGGCACCTACGCCGTACAGAACATGTGGGCCGAATGCTTTGCCCGCTGGAACCACGTGCCGCCCATGCTCTACATCGACAACGGCTCCGGCTACAAGAACAAGCTGATGAGCGACGAGATGACCGGTTTCTATGCCCGTGCCGGAGTACAGAAGATCATTCACGCCATCCCCGGCAACCCACACGGCAAGGGCTGGGTGGAACGCTTCTTCCGCATCGTCAAGGATGACTTTCTCAAGCTGTGGCGCCCCGAGTTCTACTGCGGCACCGACATGGCCGCCGAGGCCCTGAGCCACACCGTGCGCGAAGTGAAGGCCGGGCGACTCGCCCTGCCCACCCTGGCCGAGTTCGCCGATGCCTTCAACGCCTGGCTGCTTCGCTACGCAAACCGCCCGCACCCCGAAGACAAGTCCGTGACGCGGATGGAACTGTGGTCAAGGCTGGTCCCTATCCCGCCCCATGCCAGCGCAGTGGAACTCAAACGCCAGGCCGTCACGCTCACGGTGCAGCGGGCCAGCGTCAAGCATGGCAAGCGGGAATACAAGCACCCCGACCTTCATGCCTTTAACGGCCAGAAGTTGATCCTGGAATACGACCTGATGGATGACCGCGTGGCCGTTATGCGAACCCTGGAGGGCCGCTGGATTTGCGACGCCACCTTGATTTCCGCCATCGACGCTATTGCACCGAACCGCCTGGAAGAGAAGCGCATCGCCCGTGCCGACGATGCCATGAAGCGCCTGCAAAAGAAGATGGACGAACAGAAGGCCCGCGCCGGGATTCTGATCGACGCCGATGCCATAGCCGACGGCGCGGTACTGGAAGGAACCGCCACTCGCTTGCTGGATGCCCCCGGCGACGACGACATCAACCTGCTCGACTTCTGACTACCCCTCTGGAGGATCGCCTGAACATGAAATCCCCTGAAAAGCTCCCTACCTGGCCCAGCCACTACACCAGCGCCGACGTGGCACTGATCGAAATCGCGCTGAAGTGGATCGCCGACCGTAAATACACCCAGGCCGCCCTGGCACGTCTGGCCCGTATCTCCAGCAGTAGCCTCAACCAGATACTCAAGGGCGTGTATGTCACCAGCCCGACCAAGATGCTGGCCGCCATCGAATCCGCCATGCGCCACGCCGACGAAACCAGCGGCCATGCCGTGGCCCCGGTGGAAACCAGCGTCTTCCGCCTGGCCAACATCGCCTGCGACATGGCCCGGCGTTACCGCAACTTCGCGGTGCTGTCCGCCTTTGTCGGCACAGGCAAGACCTTCGCCGTCAAGCACTACGCCGCAACCCATTCCAACACCTACGTCATCGAAGCTACCCCGACGATGACGCCCCAGAGCCTGACCAAGTTGCTGGCCCGTCTGGTGGTCGGCCTGGAGAAAGGCAGCATCGCCGACAAGTTCGACCAGGTGGTGGCCAGCCTCAAGAACACCGACAGCCTGATCATCGTGGATGAGGCTGAAACCCTGACTCCCCATCAACTGCACACCATCCGCCGTATCCGCGACCTGGCCAACATCGGCATCGTCCTGTGCGGCACCGAGCATCTGTCCGGCCTGATCAAGCCCGCCCACGGCCAGTTCGACCAGATTCGCTCCCGTACCGGCTTCTGGCCTGAGACGGTGCGCAGCATCACCGATGCGGACGCCGCCGCCCTGGTGCAGTCCGCTTTCGGTGCCGAAGAGGTGGCTGAGGACGTCATTTCCCGGCTCTACGCCTACTGCAAGGGCAGCGCCCGGATGCTGGTAGAGGGTCTGATCGCCGGGATCAAGGAATTCCGCCGGGGTCGCCCCCTGGATGTGAAGTTGGTGGATGCAGTGGCCAAACAGGCCCTGTGCCTGCAATCCCTAGCCTGAGGATGCCGCCATGAAGGTACTCACACCGAATTTCATCAAGCGCCTGGCGGATGCCAATGCCTCATATCGGACTCTTCGCAGTGCCGGGTTCCGCGTCATGTCCTGCCAGGTCGCGCCGGGGGACAGCCTGGTCAAGACGCAAATTGAGGTTGCCGGTGGGCCATGCGGAAATGCAGTTCAAATGCATGACTGCATCATCACCCGGCATGTCGGTGGGGTACGCTCGTGAGTTCCGGGCTTCCCTGGACGGCACAAGAAGACGACGTGCTGATAGCGGGAATCACAGCGGGCGATTCCGACAAGGTGATTGCCAAGCGCCTAGACCGATCTATCTATGCAATCACTGCGCGTTCCCACTGGCTGCGGGTTCAATGCCGCCTGCCGCCAGCTCCGACAGGCCGTCGCCGCAAGCCTATCGACTTTTCCCAGGAAGTCTTGGCATTAGGGCGAAAGGTGCCCAACGGTATGCGGGTTCTGTTCTGTGGCGGCCCAGCCAGTACCGAAATCGAACTGACCCACCCGGACGGTGATGTGAGCCATCACAGCATCGGCCACCAGGCTTAACAAAAGGAGCAATCATGCAACAAGAGAATCAGCAGCAACCGCAAAGCCAAACTGTGCCCCCCGGCTATTGGAGAGACGCCGAAGGTCGATTGGTCCCCGAGGAACTGATCAAGGAAATCGACAAGTGCCGCCATGAACTAGTAATGGATTTGGCGATACAGGCCCAGAACATGAGTCAGGCCATGGCCAAGTTCAAGGCCGCCGCCTTTGCCGACATTTACGCCTTCACTGACCTGAGTATGGAGAAGTACGGTGTCCAGCACGGCGGTAAGAAAGGCAACCTCACTCTGTACAGCTACGATGGCCGCTACAAGGTGCAGGTAGCTATTGCCGAACACATGGTTTTTGACGAACGTCTCCAGGCCGCCAAGGCCCTGATTGATGAGTGCATCCTGGAATGGAGTCAAGGGAGCCGGGCAGAAATCCAGGTGCTGGTGCAGGACGCTTTCCAGACCAACCAGGCGGGCAAGATAAACACGGGCCGGGTACTGTCCCTGAGCCGCTTGGACATTAAGGATGACAAGTGGCAACAAGCCATGACGGCCATCAACGACAGCCTGCAAGTAGTAGGCAGCAAGAGCTACGTGCGCTTCTATAAGCGGATCGGCAACACCGACCAGTACCAGCCCATCAGCCTCGACGTGGCGGCGCTGTAAGGGGATACCGATGAGCGACCACAAGGAAATCCTGGCCAAGATCAAAAAGTGCCTGGCCCTGTCCGCCAGCAGCAACGAACACGAAGCCGAGGCTGCTCTCCGTCAGGCCCGCAAGCTGATGGAGGCATACGGCATCACTGATCTGGACATCCGGGCCGCTGAAGCCGAAGAGCAGCAAGCGAAAGCCGGGGCGAAGTCTCACCCATCCAACTGGGAAACGATGCTGGCGGTCAGGATCGGCGATGCCTTCGGCTGCCGCGTAATTTTCACCGAGGGATTCTTCTGGGACGAGAAAGGAACGTGGTGCTTCATCGGCTGCGGACCATCCCCGGAAATTGCCCACTATGCCTTTACGGTACTGCTCCGCCAGGCCAAACGCGCGCGGGAAAGTCATATCAAGACAAAACTCAAGCGCTGCAAGGTCAGCACCAAGACACGCCGGGCCGATCTGTTCAGTGAAGGCTGGGTACGTTCTGTAGTCGGCACGATTGCGGTCTTTTCCGGCAATGAGCAACAAGCCACCGCTATCGACGCCTACATGGCCAAGCACCACCCGAGCTTGGGAAAGCTGAAAACACGGGACCGTAACGATGGCCGGAAACTTCGTGATCACGAACACGATGACTATGCCGCAGGTAGTCGTTCCGGGAGGGGTGCGCAACTGAACCGAGGCATGGAGAGCGCAGAGCAGCCGCTCTCGCTGGAGAGCGTGCTGTGAGCGACCTACTGACCCACCGCCGCCAGCTAGTAGGCATAGCCAAGGGCTGGGCCATCAAGAACCTGCCCGGCTGGTGCGACGATACCCACCGCGACCTGCTGGCCCGCCACGGCGCCACGGCAGTGGAGGGCCGCGTGTCCGCCAATACCTTATCCGTGCCCCAACTGGGCGAGGTGCTGAACGACTACGAACGCCGGGGCTGGCCCCGTCAGAAAAAGGTCTTTGGTCAGGGCAAGGGTAAGCCCACGCCAGTGCCCACCCGCATCGCACACCTGGTGCGGCTATGGGGCAAGCTGGGCGATGCGGGTAAGGTGGAACACGCCACCCGATCCGCCTTGCTGGCCTTCTGCGTCCGTCAGGTGGGCCGCGAGGTGCCCAACCTGGACAGCCTGGCCGTAGAAGAGTGCCAGGCCATCACCGAAGCCCTCAAAGGCTGGCTGGGACGTAGCTGACATGGGCCGCCCGCGCCAACGGCAAACCCTGTCCCCGGTGCCTACACCGGAGAGCGAGAACAGCTTTCCGTCGGTTGATGAGGAACTGCTCAAGACGCTGCCGGCTGTGCTGCGGGCCGTGGTACGGGCATTGGGGTTTGGCCGGGCGCGGGAATGGCTGTTGGATCAC
>Ga0318572_10000544_pt1 | contig 14275 bp, 12 predicted proteins | sample GRESIP089b5f20_FD_202528 | JGI IMG/M metagenome (GOLD analysis project Ga0318572, IMG submission 202528) | Tropical soil microbial communities from Luquillo Experimental Forest, Puerto Rico - GRE.SIPMG.089b5f20 | ecosystem: Environmental > Terrestrial > Soil > Tropical forest > Bulk soil...
CAACACACCGATCATCTGCTCCACACTGAAGCGCTTCTTCCTCATCAGCCAACCCTCCGCCTTTCCAGGCTCGGTTCTGGCCGAAGACTAACAGTCAATCTGGTTCAGGAATATCGAGGCCGATCACTACCTGGCCTTCACCAGCCTCATACTCGCTAACCTCGCTCACTCGCGCGATGTTAATAATCGGCTCTAGCCTGGCTCCCACTTGTTTAGGAACCGCATGGTAGAGCGGAGACAGGAAATAGACATTGCTCGTACGGGCTTGCACTTCAGATAGCTATGCTGAAACCTCTGGAAAAGATTACAGCCGAAACTGTCGGATCATGGAGTCCAGATCGTTCGCAAGTCCAACCAAATTTTTCGTAGAGACAACGGCCAAGTCCGCTCCACGAGCATTCTCAGTAGTCCATTGAGAGATCTCGGCTGCAGATTCTGAGATTTCACCAGAAGCTGCCGTTTGTTCAGTTGCAGCGGTGGCAATCAATCCGATTTGCCTGCCCACTTGCCTGGAAGAGTCGATGATTGATTCTAGACTGAGCCGCGCGCGTATAGTCTCTTCCAGACCGGTCCCAACTGCTGCTCTGCTCTCTTCCATCACACTCAGCGTTTCGGCCGTCCCATTCTGAATACGCTTAATTGTTGCAGAGATCTCTTCGGTCGCTTCTTTTGTTCGCTCCGCGAGGCGCCGAACTTCACCAGCTACCACACTAAACCCGCGCCCGTGTTCACCGGCCCGTGCTGCTTCAATTGCTGCATTGAGAGCCAGCAGATTGGTCTGCTCACTGATTTCACCAATAACGCTGGCTACCTTCCCAATCTCCTCGGAGTGGAGCGCCAAGGAGTTCATTTTCTCAGACACTGTCGCCGTTACCCGCGAAATCTTCCCCATCGTCGACTCTGCCGACTGCATTACCTTTCCGCCTTCCTCGGCTTTTCTGGCCGAGTCTTGGCTGGCCACTGCTGCTGCCTCTGCATTGTGGCTGATTTCGCTGATAGTGGCCGTCATTTCCTGCGCCGCGACCGCGATCTGCTGGGTATTTTGGGATTGATGCTGGGCGTTTGCGGACGCCTGAATTGAATTGCCGCTGATTTCTTGCGATGTCAAGGCAAGCTGATCGGCACCTTTTAATACGGCAATAAGCACCTGTCGCATTGAGCTGACGCTTGTGTTCAAGGCGCTCGCGAGTCTTCCGATCTCGTCTTTTGTCTGGGAATCTACCTGGACGGTCAGGTTCTTGTCAGCCAGAGATTCGAGGGCGGCAGTCATTTCTTCAACCGGCCGGACGATCATACGGGTCAGTAGCACCCCGGTCATGACGCCTAACAGAGTGACGAGCACCATGACAAAGGCGACCGCCCGACGCATAGCTGAGTTCGTTCGCTTGAGAAGTTCGCTGTTGTCTCTGCTGGCATCTGCAAATTGATGTCCGATGTGATCCATGCGATTCGCAGCCTGGTTGAACTGTACAAGCAATTGCTGCTCCTGAGTGCCCAGACCTGTTGGATCTTTGTGAAGCTGCTGATTGAAAGCCGAGATTATCGAATCGCTGCCGCTTTTGTACTGAAGGAAGGTCTCATCCGCAACACGAAACTCATTTCGGAATTCTTCAGACATTTGCAAGGACAGGAAGTGCTCCTTCACTGTTCCGTATTTCTCGAGTTCTGTGTTGCGACGGGCGATGTAAGCGTCGGCGCATTTCTGATCGGCACAGAGAAGCATTGCGAGTTCCATGCGTCGCGCAGCCTGCATCTCTTGGCGCATCTCGGAAGTTTGTTCAAGTGCGGCGTGTGTTCTGGTTGTGAGATCAGTTGAGACGCTATCGATTCGGTACAACCCGATCAGTGCGGCTATTCCTTGCAGTACGGTCAGGATACAAATGACGCCGAACGCGGCAGCGAACTTGTATGAGAGCTTCAAATTGCGAATATTGGAGAACATTAAACCTCGCGCACAATCCCTCAACGCGCCCTGGGCGGAGCGTGAGCATATTGCTGGTTGAAACGGTTTGGAATGAGCTGGAAATGAGCGGGCCGCGAATCGCGGATGAGGTTTTCCTTAACGATTCCGATGTACTACACACATGATTCTTCGTCCGATCTACAAAAAACTTGACGGCGTTCTCGTGTCAACCCGGGTCTTCAAAGGACGACGCCGATAGAGTTGAGTGCTCGATCTGCTGCTCTCAGGAAGCGGCCGCAAATCACGCCTAGCAAGATGCTGGCACGGAGGCAATGGCCTCTTCGACGGCTATTGTCCCTGTGTCGCCCTTCAATGGATCAAAGATCGCCGGGCATTCCACCCGCGTCCCCGGTCATCCACCCAGCGGCGTGTGCTGGAGTTATACATCATCGAAAGTTTCTGCGTCCCTTTATCACCACATTGTGGGCAAGAGAATGACATGAGTTCCTCCGAACTCACCCCTATTGACTCCGCGCGCGTAACCATTAGCAGGTTTCAATACTTCCATCGTCGACGAGGACACGTCGGTCGCGCCGGGGGCTTTTCATCTTGCAGCGCCACCAGTTTTCTGTGAGCAATGCATCTTCATTTGCCCTATTTCTTTCAGCAAAGTCACCGGGTCACATGACTTTGTAGTATTACTCCCAGAAAACTCCGGCACTACAGTCGCTGACGATAGGAATAGGCATGCTAGGAGGGCTCAAATCTTTCGTTCTCATCGTGTTGATTGGTTCCACCGCCGCCCAAACGCAGGCAGTCCCAGCGACTGACGCCGCAAAGCATTTCGGGGAACTGGCCACTATCTGCGGCACGATTAGCGGTGAGCACTACGCGGCGTCTTTACCGGGAGCACCAACGTTCATCAACTTTGAGCGCCCATAACCGAATAAGACTTTCACCGTACTCGTGTGGGGTCGGGATCGTGCACAGATCGGTACGCTGCCGTCAGCAGAACGGATGTGCGTCAAAGGCGAAATTGAACTGTATGGGGGGAAGCCTGAGATCGTCCTGCACGACTCGGCAAGCTGGTACGCGCCGAAGGGTACGGCAACTCCGCAGCGGCAGTTGAGAATCGACCGCTGTTACAGGAATAGCGGCGGACGGCAGGTACATTGTCCAGCCTATTTAAGCGGAGGAGCTCCGGCTGGAGCTCCGCACAATGTTCTGATGGAGCATACAGCTTCAGCCAGTGGCCTCAAGGGCATCCATTCCACTTCAGATCGCACTTCTTTCCTGCGCCTCGGCTTCAAATGACTGCGGTAGAGATTGCAGTACTTGGCGCGTAACCAGGGTAAGTGGAACCACCTGCACCATCAATTGTGCGATTACGGTCCCGAGTACGGCACCAACGATCCCTAGATACTTCACAAATAGGATGGATAAGCCGAGATTGAGTACCGCCATACACGTTGCGCAGATGGCTTGAACCCTGTACTGGGCTGTGCCGTTCAGCAAAAATCCAATGGGCTGCAAATACGCATAGACCATGCATTGCACTCCGAATACAGCTAGCAGTAGAGGCGTCGCAGTCATCTGCGGACCAACCCAGATTGCCAGAATTCGGTTTCCACAGATCATCAGTACAAACACCGCAAAGACCGTAAACACCGCACCGGCTATGCTCACTCTCAAGAAGCTCCGGCGAACCCACTCTGCATCTTTACGAGCAACTGCATCTGCGTAGGCGGGCCACATCGAACCGGATAGCATGATCAATACATTATTCACAAGACTGAAGAGCCGCGCAGGTACAGCATAGTCCGCCACAGCCGTCGGGCCCATAATCTGGGCGATCACGACGTTGTCCGTCTGCATGCCAATCGAGATCGCAAGCTGTAGCACGAAGTACGTGGCTCCCACGCGCAGCATCAACAACGCTGTGTCTCGGTTAATCGCAGAAGGACCTGGCGCCAGATCCCTCTCTTCGCCTCCAAAAAGCGCCACACCATTGAATAGCAGAGCCAGGATCGGTGGCACAGAAAGGCTGAGGATGAGCACCGGCAGCCCAGCCCGCAAATGAATTGCGAACAGCAATCCGACGAGCGAAGCGATTGTGCCTGTCATGCCCCACAGATTATTGGAGGCTGCGTTCTGCATCCCGGTCTGGGTGCCCCTGACTGTGCCGAGCGGCAAGTTCACAATGAAGCATGCGAGCAACGCTAATGCAGAAAGGCCGGCTTCATGTACAGCAAGGTCAGAGTGGACATTAAACAAGCGGGACACGTTGACAAATGGATACGTGCTAGCGACCAGGACTGTCAGAATTAGTGAAATGCCGCTGAGCATCCAGAACGCGCTCGAGATTGCCTGCTTTGCAGCAACCCGGTTGTCGCGGCCCAGGGAGTCTGCAACCAGATTGATCAACCCATTGCTCATCCCGAAGTCCGCAAAATTTAGCATCAGAACAAAGGCGCTAATGGTCAGCCACATCCCATAGCGTTCTGCACCTAGATAGCGATAGGTCAGCCGCACAGTAAGAAGAGAAGTGCCAATCGAGACCAACTTACTCGCCACCGCAGTGATTCCCGACAATGCCGCACGCCGATAGCGCTCCTGCGACCGGCTCGCGGATCCGCTATCGCGATGGGACAGAACACACAGTGCATTCCACGCGCAGGATAGGATCGCTGTTCCTGGCCGTCCAGTCTCCTTCATATGCCTTCTTCCACCTGGCGTTCAGCGGCCTTGAGCCGTTACCGGAACCCGTGGCACAAACTGCCCTCGCTGCCAAGTGTTCCGTCGAAGAGGCAGTAGGGATCTGGCCGTCATCCCTGAATCTCGCAGCAGGTCAAAAGTCATGACGATAAGAAATCCTTCAATGAGCCTGCGCGAAGCCCCGAAAGGCGAAAAGAGAATGTCCCACACATTACCAATACACAGGTAGATGAGCAACGGAGAAAACGGCGGACGCTTCAAAGAAACTCGAAAAATGGCCTTCGACACCATCCATAACAAGTAGAACCAAAACAGTGCGCCGCCAATTCCAGAAAATACCCAGGCCCCCATCAAGTGCGAGTGCGACGGAATCACTCCTTCGCCATTGGACTCCACAGAATCCAGGTCCTCCTGCTGGATCAGTCCGTATTCACGCATGCGGTCGTATAGGAGCTCGGTGTAGTGGTAGTCTTTGGCCCACGACCCATGCCCTAGAATTGGGCTATCGATCACCGCCTGTGAGGACACTACAATCTCGGGCCGGCCGCCAATTAGAAGACCGCCCTTCACCTGTGCCTGACTCGTATTCTTTTGCTGTGCTTCCTCGCCAAGATACCCGGCTACAGACAGGGTCTTTACTGCCACGAAGGCCACCAAACTGGCCCCAACTGCCAGGGCAATGAGTATCCACAGCCGACTATAGCTTCCCAACGGCGGCAGTACACGCCACGCGCCTATATACTCCGGAATCACAGGCATCGCCAAGGCTATCGTTACGAGGAATAACAGTACTGGCGAGCGGAAGTTCACTGCCATGTTCACCGCGCTGATTCCCAACAAGACAATCAATGCGATGATATATCTCTGTTTGTTGCATAAGATGCTGGCGATTAAAACCGCCAGAAGGTTTACACCCATCGAATAGCCGAATTTCCAAGGATATGAGCTCGAGAAATCGGTCGGAAACAGCAGCGTGGAAAGCATCGAGCCAATCCCCAGTGCTGTTATGAACATGATCTTTCGTCGTTGATTCCCCGTTATCAACATCGTAATAAACAGCAAATCCATGAAGAAGAAAACTATCCCCGCGTTGCCGCGAACCCAGTCGATTGACGGGGTTCGACGATAGATATCTGTCAGAATCTGACTGAGCAGCCAAAGAGCCTGAAGGCAATACAGGATCCTCAGGTCCGTCCGCAGACCGCGTTTGTGATACATCACAAAGATAGGCGCCACCAGCACGAGGACTAGAATCTCCCCTACCGGCAAATCTCCTACTAGGCGCACCGTTGTAATAACCGTCAGTCCAAGCAGGATCGTCAGCGCATCTCCAGCAGCCGACGTCACCGAAAACTGCTCCCTCGCAGAATGTGCTCGGCTTGTTCGGTTGAACCTGGAAATCATAATGTGCTGCTCCCCTTTGTGACAGTGCTTGCTTCGACTAGACTCAGTTGGTGGAGCCCGAGCAGACATTGCGGTTCGAAAAGCCCAGAAAAAGTGGGTTCGGGCCAAGGCTTGACGCATAAACTACAATTCGTCCACCGTACCGGCAGCCGGTTCGAAGCCATCGCCCCCTAGGATTCGGATCAGCTTGTCTACGGGCGCAGTCGTGGACAAGTTCCGATTCAGGTGTGGACAAGTTGCGATTCAGAATTGGCAATAAGTAACGCGGTCCGCCTCAAGCACAATATACGACATCACCATTATGAACCGGAAGCTGCTTACACAGGAACACCAGTTCTGGCGGTCATTGAGAATCCGTTGTCGGACAACGCGGAACAGCGCACGAGAATCACCGCGCGTACCCAAGCAGAAGGACTGTTGGCTTCAATCTGTTGAATGCGATTGCACGGGACTGTGTGGAAGCATTTCAGTTCATGCCGCCGGGTATTGATCCCGGGAAAGCTCGGTCAATTAGCGGATCCTCTATCAGCAAAGGAGAAATCTCGGTCGTGCTTGCTAAGCTTCCCACTTCACCATTGGGCATCGGCACAGATGAGGAGTTTCGCATCTCGGCTGCTGAGAAGTTGCCCAGCAGTTTCAGACTGGAGAATCGACTGCAAAGACATGCTCCAGGGCAATTGTGTGGAATTCCTTTCGGCCAAATCAGATGTCTGTGGGGCGAGCATGGCCGCATAACCGATATAGATTATGTGGAATTGGACGGTGCGATCACCTGGGCCATATACCAGCCCGCGGAAGCTTGGAGAGTTGAAGAGTTGATTTTTCTGCTAGGGCGCGAGACGCACGGAGGGGTTGGTAGAATCACGTTGATATGAGTACGGCAGGAGTGGGTGGAGTGTTGACTCGGTTTTATAGGGGGATAATCGGCCGCTTGAGCAATTTTTGGCAACGATGCGTGCTGCGCCCCGTTTCCGCGACGGAAAGGCGAGAGGTGTTCGCGCTTGCGCGCGCCCTTTCCCAACTGGCGACTGGTGATGAATTGCGCGAACTGGTACTTCAAGCCGATGAACGAGAGGAGCATTACTGCTACTCGGTTACCGAGGAGCAATGGGTATGGAACAAACCAAGTCTATCCAGAGTCTACGTGCGCCAAACTTGCATGGTGTTTTCGCATCCAGACGAAGCCTTGGATTGGTACTTCCAGAGGCGACTGCACATCATAGCAGTTGAGCGAATGCATCGCATTAACGAACCGCTGCGCCCGCTCAAGCGCTCTATGTCGATTTGACCTGCGTCTCGCGTGAACACAGCCACGATAGGCGGCGAGCGGAATCGCGTGCAGTCCTGCGACTGAACTGCGACGAAATCCATACTCTTGGCGCCAGAATCACTCCTCCTCTCTCAACTGGTGTTTGACTGTCGCCTTACCCTGGACGAGAGAAGGAACAAGCGACGCAATGGGATGTCCTATTAATTCGGACGGACCATACGGACCTTAACAGCCTCCCAGATTCATGTCTGCTGAAGTCGCCGCATATGATTGGTCCGCATCCGATTTAAGCGCACTGTCGGACGGAAGGCTGCGACTTAATAATTTGGCGGGGCGAAATGCGCTCCTCCACCGCTATCCTGTCGCCGAGACACGCTAATGGTCCAAGAGCATTTTTGGAAGCCACAGACCAATGAAGACGGGCATTGGGTCTACGAACCGCCACTCCGCGACAACGAGCACCGCTCCTTGTTCGACGCGCATTCCCCTAAACATAGTGGTGGAATACTTCAATCTGGCTGCCGGAATATTCGCGGCGCTGGACCGGGGATGAGAGCACCGTTGAGGTCGACGTGGAGCCAAGCGCGGATAGCTTGTCGATAAGAATCTCAAGATGCCGGATCGAGGCCACGTTCGCTTCAATGACGAATGATTCAGCTCCAGTGATGCGATGACAGCGATTGACCTCAGTGAGTTCCTTCACCGCCGCCACCGTGCGCTGCACCTGCAGTTCGCCGTCGTGAATCGTCAGGCGCACAAGCACTCGAATCGGTACGCCCAGCTTCGCCACATCGAGCGCAGCATGGTAACCGGTGATAATTCCCGCTTCCTCCAGCCGGCGAACGCGCTCAGCCACAGCCGGCGTAGAAAGTCCTACCTTCCTTCCGAGTCCCGCAAATGATTGCCGGGCATTCTTTTGCAGCTCTTCCAGAAGCTTCCAGGAGATTTTGTCGAGTTCCAGAACGTTAGGCAGGGTTCTGTGGGGCATAGGCCACCAATCCTTAGGCAGCGTGACCATTATGTTTAACTTCTTTAGGCCCTGCAAGGAATTTCCCTTCGAATCCCCATTTTCTGCCAATTTGAATCACGCCTATGCTATTTGCGGGTCTAGGAGCGACTTCCCCGCACGTTCGACCATAGACGCCAACGGTTCTTGCCATGAACACCTATCACCACTCCCCGTCTCCCCAGTCCGCGCCGAAGACCTTGATGGAGCCGGCAGGCACTGACTTCCTGCCGTTGAAAGGCACAGACCATGTCGAGTTCTATGTAGGCAACGCGCGTCAGGCCGCGTATTTCTATCGTGCCGCGTTTGGAATGTGCCTCGTTGCCTACGCCGGGCCAGAGACCGGCCAGCTCGACCGCTCCTCATATGTGGTTCAGCAAGGCAAGATTCGCTTTGTGCTCACCACCCCACTGCACAGCCGCCACCCCATCGCCCAGCACATCTTCCAGCACGGGGACGGTGTACATGTGATTGCCCTCTGGGTCGATGATGCACGCCAGGCGTGGTTTGAAACCACGAGCCGTGGTGCCGTCAGCGTTGAAGAACCGCATATTCTGTCCGACGAGCAGGGAACAGCAGTGGTGTCGAGCATTCGCACCTACGGCGACACGATCCACACTTTTGTCGAGCGCAACAGCTACTCAGGACCATTCCTTCCTGGCTATCACGTCGTGGATCACGACCCTGTAGCGCGCCCCGTCGGCTTGCAGCACATCGATCACATGGTCGGCAACGTTGGCTGGCACCAGATGAATCAATGGGTCAACTTCTATGCAAACGTTATGGGGTTCTCGCTCTACCAGCACTTCGACGACAAAGATATCTCCACGGAATACTCGGCGCTCATGTCGAAGGTGATGGCAAACGGGAACGGTTATGTAAAATTCCCGATCAACGAGCCCGCCGAAGGCAAGAAGAAATCGCAGATTGAAGAATATCTCGAGTTTTACTCCGGCGCCGGCGTGCAACATATTGCACTGGCCACCAACGACATCCTGCACACGGTTAGCCGTCTGCGTGAGCAGGGCATCGAATTCCTGCACATTCCTCATGCGTACTACGTGGAGCTGCAAAACCGCGTCGGTCCAATCGATGAGCCACTGAGTGAATTGGAGGACCTCGGCATTCTGGTTGACCGCGACGATGAAGGCTATATGCTGCAAATCTTCACCCGGCCAGTTGAAGATCGGCCCACGCTTTTCTACGAGATCATCCAACGCAAAGGCAGCCGCAGTTTTGGCAAGGGCAACTTCAAGGCGCTCTTTGAAGCGATTGAGCGTGAGCAGCAGGCGCGTGGCAACTTATAGGTGAATCCGGTGAACACAGCAACCATCCCGTCCGCCGCACCATATCTGATCAAACAGGATTACGCGGCCTACACCCCGGAGCAGCACGAACTCTGGTCGGAACTCGTTGAGCGCGCACTTCCGGAACTGGAAAAACACGCGGCTCACGAATATTTGGAGGGCTTTGCGATCATCGGATTGCGGAAGGACCGTCTGCCAAATCTTGAGTCGATCAGTGCGCGCCTTGCGCCGCGAACGGGCTGGAGTTCTACTGCGGTGAGTGGATTCCTGCCCGCACCGGTCTTCTTTGAAATGCTTGCGTCGCGCCGTTTCCCCACAACTACATGGCTACGTAACCGCGATTCGCTCGAGTACACTCCGGAGCCAGACATCTTTCACGACGTGTTTGGTCACGTGCCTATGCACTCGCACAAAGTGTTTGCCGATTTTCTCGAGCACTATGGCCGCGTCTGCGCGTCAATTGAAGACGCGGCAATCCTGGAAAAACTCGGACGCCTTTTCTGGTATACCGTCGAGTTCGGCGTCATCCTGCAACGCAGCGAGATCAAGGTCTACGGCAGCGGGCTCATCAGTTCACATGGCGAATGCAAGAACGTCATTGATGGCCACTGCGCCATCCACCGTTTCTCCCTTGATGAAGTACTGCAAACGCGGGTGAAGGTCGACGAGCTTCACAAGCTGCTGTTCGCGGTGAACAGCTTCGATCAAATCTACGAAGCAATGCATGAAGCCGAACGCCGCGCCCTCCGCGGTCTACTGTGAGGTCCACATGGCAGATGACATGCACTATCAAACCGGTTTCGGTAATGAGTTCTCTACAGAGGCGGTTCCAGGTGGGCTACCTGTCGGGCAGAATGCCCCGCAGAATCATCCCCTGGGGCTGTACACCGAACAGTTCAGCGGAACACCGTTCACCGCTCCGCGTGCAAGCAATCGCCGGACTTGGACTTACCGCATTCGTCCGTCAGTCACGCATCGCCCCTACGAAGAATTCCCCATGGGCCTGATCCGCAGCGGCCCATTCAATGAAGTTCCAACCTCGCCGAATCAGCTCCGCTGGGATCCGCCTCCGTTTCCCGAGCCGCCCACAGATTTCATCCAGGGCTTGGTGACGCTCGGTGGCAGCGGAGATCCTGCCATGCAGACCGGAGTTGCCATTCATCTCTATGCAGCAAATGCGTCCATGCACAATCGCTTTTTCGCAAACGCCGATGGAGAACTTCTCATAGTTCCACAGATAGGGGAACTCAGCCTTCACACTGAGCTTGGCATCCTTCAAGTCGCGCCAGGGGAAATCTGCGTTATTCCGCGCGGCGTCAAGTTTCGCGTTGAACAGGACGACAAACAGGCTCGCGGATACATCTGCGAAAATTATGGCCTCTCATTCCGCTTGCCAGAACTGGGTCCCATCGGTGCCAACGGCCTCGCAAATCCACGCGATTTCAAATCGCCAGTCGCCGCCTATGAAGATCGTGAGGGCGACTTCCGCATCATCACAAAATTCCTTGGCCGCTTATGGCAGGCAGTCATTGATCATTCACCGCTTGATGTAGTCGCGTGGCACGGCAACTATGCGCCTTACAAATACGACATGGCCCTGTTCAATTGCATCAATACGGTTTCATTCGATCATCCCGATCCGTCTATCTATACAGTCCTCACTGCTCCGTCAGCGATCCCCGGAACAGCCAACTGCGACTTCGCCATCTTTCCTCCGCGCTGGATGGTTGCCGAGCGCACCTTCCGCCCGCCGTGGTTTCACCGCAATCTGATGAACGAATTTATGGGTTTGGTCTTCGGCGCTTACGACGCCAAGGCTGAAGGATTCATTCCGGGCGGAGCCAGCTTGCACAACTGCATGGCCGGTCACGGACCCGACGCTGAAACCTTCGAGCGCGCGAGCCAATCCGATCTCAAACCGCAATATCTCTCCAATACGTTAGCCTTCATGTTTGAAACGCAGTTCGCCGTACGCCCCACTGCGTTCGCAATGAACACGCGCATTTTGCAGCACGAGTACTATGAATGCTGGCAGGGATTGAAGAAGCGTTTCAAATCAGACAATGAAGCGATTGACCGATCATCTGAACGCAGTCGAGAGCTTGCTCAGCGGGCTGATTGACTATGCCGGTTTGTTCCCGCCTGCGTCGCTCGACATGCGCACAGCCGTGAGCAATTATCTCGGATATCGTCGCGGTGCGCGTGCAGCGGCATTAGGTCGCTTTGTTGTCGATTTTGCTCGTATGGACGAGTTGCGTGAAGTTGCAGGCGATGAACTGGATCAGGTTCCGTTAAGCGTGATTACTACGCAAGAAACAGATCCATCCAAGCTGAGCGAACTCATCAACCATCAAGCCAGCCACGTGACTTTGGAACTCAAGGTCGACTGCGCTTCGCAGATTGAGCACCTCATGGCACATCTGCCCCCACAGCGTGAAACCTACTTCGAGATTCCATTCGGCATAGATACAGACACGATTCTCGATAACCTTGCATCAAGCGGCGCACGCGCGAAGATCCGGATGGGCGGAGCCACAGCCGAGGCATTTCCTGACAGCAGTATGGTCGCCCTCATGCTCAGCAAACTTGCACAGAGGCACGTTCTCTTCAAGGCAACCGCCGGCCTGCATCACCCCATCCGCTCGCGTCACCCCTACAGTGAGAAGCGTCAAAGCCCTGCTGGGATGATGCACGGCTTTCTCAACCTCGCTTTCGCGGCCCTCCTGCTGCACTTCGACGGTCCAACGCGCGAAGTCCTGAAGATTCTGGAAGAGCAGGACCCAGACGCATGGCGTGTCGAGCCTGGCGTGATCCGTTGCCGCGATTTCACCTGGACCTCCAGCCAACTGATCGCTATGAGGAAAGAGTTCTTCATCAGTTTCGGATCATGCTCGTTTGAAGAACCGATACGTGAGCTTGAGGTGATGGGATGGCTCTGAAAAGCTGGCTCGAATCGGCGAATGATCCCGCCACGGATTTCCCCCTCCACTCTCTTCCGTACGGAGTCTTCGATTCCGGCAATGGCAACCGCGTCGGAATAGCCATCGGCGATAAGATTCTCGACTTACACGCCTGTGCTACTCACGGACTGCTCGACGGATTGTCCGATGAGGTCGCTTCGGCATGCACCTCCACGTTGCTGAATTCCCTCATGGCGCTTGGCTCCTCATCGTGGTCAACACTACGCCGGCGAGTAACCGCTCTTCTCGATGCGGATCAAGTGAGCAACCACTTGCTGCATAGTGTTGAGCCACACCTTGTCGCCATGAGCCAAGCCGTGATGCGGATTCCTGCCACCATCGGCGACTACACAGACTTCTATGCTTCCATCCACCACGCCACGCACGTAGGCCAATTGTTTCGTCCTGATCATCCGCTGCTGTCCAACTACAAATACGTTCCCATCGGCTATCACGGCCGTGCATCCTCCATCGTGGTCAGCGGAGAATCGGTCAGCAGACCCTGCGGGCAGATCAAGCCGAAAGATGGAGATCCAGTCTTCCGCGCTACTCAATCTCTCGATTACGAGCTTGAGGTTGGCCTGTTCATAGGGCAGGGAAATCAGCTTGGACAGGAGATTCAAATCGCAGATGCAGAGGGCCACATCTTCGGTCTATGCCTCGTCAACGACTGGTCCGCACGTGACATTCAATCGTGGGAATACCAGCCGCTTGGCCCGTTCCTTGCCAAGAGCTTTGCCACCACAATTTCGCCGTGGGTCGTTCCACTTGAAGCATTGCTCCCATATCGAGTTCCCGCACTCGAGCGGCCTGTGGGTGATCCTGCTCCATTGCCATATTTGGCGTCGCCTTCATCGTCGCTCGGAGCAGTAGATCTGACATTAGAGGTCTATCTCGAATCCGAACAGATGCGTCAATCCAGCGTGCCGCCGCTGCTGCTAGCCAGAAGTAATTTGCGAAACCTCTACTGGACGCTCGCACAATTACTCACACATCATGCCAGTAACGGATGCAACCTGCGCCCAGGCGATCTGCTCGCCACTGGAACCATCTCTGGCCCAGACAATGGCTCCGAAGGCTGCCTGCTTGAAATGCAACACCGTCCTCAGCCAATCCATCTGCCTACCGGCGAAGAAAGACGATTCCTGGAAGATGGCGACCGTGTCGTATTCCACGCGTACTGCGAAAAGGCGGGTCTTCCCAGGCTCGGCTTCGGAGATTGCTCCGGAATCATCGCTCCCGCAGACCGTCTCAAAGTCTTTTCTCCGTCGGCTCCATGACTGCCAGACACTCCAAATTGATCGACCTCGTTATTGCTGCACCAAGGTCGGAGTTAGTCTTTGACCTTGGCACAGAAAAACTGGGCCCTTCACATACATGCGCCGATCGGAGTCGGAGATATCAGCATCATCCTCGAAGGTCCCATGGCACTCCTCCACTGGATCTAAAGATGACGGGCACTCAGACCGCGCATTACGTGATCTGCCTTAACAGTGAGCGGAAGTGGCATCGAACCCCCTCCTTCTCAGCCGGGAATCCTCTCCTTCTCGCGCGATCGATGCGACTCCCTTGAAAAGAAAATCAGTTTTGTGAAGAGACTCAGCGGTGCCGAATTTCCGCTTTCTCTGGAATCCCTCATCTCCGGCGCCCGTCACTTAGCTCCGTCCAATCTGGAATCTTCTGTCGAGCTGCCTCCTACCCGTACCAGCG
>Ga0318572_10000559_pt1 | contig 14066 bp, 8 predicted proteins | sample GRESIP089b5f20_FD_202528 | JGI IMG/M metagenome (GOLD analysis project Ga0318572, IMG submission 202528) | Tropical soil microbial communities from Luquillo Experimental Forest, Puerto Rico - GRE.SIPMG.089b5f20 | ecosystem: Environmental > Terrestrial > Soil > Tropical forest > Bulk soil...
GTACATAACGAGCCGACATAAGGGAGCCCTGAGATGCGCCTGCTGCTGGTAGAAGACGACTCCCTTCTGGGTGACGGCCTCAAGGCTGGGCTGGAACAATTGGGCTACGTGGCCGAGTGGGTGCGGGACGGTGATGCCGCCCTGGCCCTGCTGGCCATGCCCGCCACGGAGCCCTTTGCCGCCGTGGTGCTCGACCTGGGCCTGCCCAAGCGCGACGGCCTCTCGGTACTGCATGCCCTGCGCGCCCGGGGCGACACCACGCCGGTGCTGGTACTCACCGCCCGGGACACGGTGCCCGACCGGGTGTCCGGCCTCGATGCCGGTGCCGACGACTATCTGGTCAAGCCCTTTGATCTGGACGAAGTGGGCGCTCGCCTGCGGGCCCTGATCCGCCGCGCCACGGGCCGTGCCAACCCGGTGATCCAGCATGGTGAGTTGGTGCTGGACCCGGCCGCCCACCAAGTGACCCTAGCCGGTGAGCCGGTGGACCTGTCGGCCCGTGAATATGCCTTGCTGGAACATATGCTCAACAACCGGGGGCGGGTGCTGACCCGGCAGCAACTGGAAGCCCAGCTCTACGCCCTGGACCGCAGCGTCGAGTCCAATGCCATCGAGGTGCATATCCACCACCTGCGCAAGAAGTGCGGCAGCCAGTTGATCCGCACCCTGCGCGGCGTCGGCTACATGATCGACAAGGACGCCTGATGGCTGATCTTCGCAGCAAGGCCGTGATCTATTCCCTACGCCGTCGCCTGATTTGGGGACTGACCCTGGTCACCGGCCTGGTTTGGCTGGCGGTGGCCATCAGCAGCTATTTCCGCGCCCACCATGAGGCCGACGAAATCTTCGACGCCCAGTTGGCTGAAGTGGCTCAGGCTCTGCTGGTCATCGCCGATACCTCAAACCCCGGTCAATTACTGGCGGCAGACCCCCCTTGGTCGCACCACGAACACCATAGGCAGCCGAACCGCGAATATCACCAGCATTACTACCACTACCAACAGAAAGTCCTCTTCCAGATATGGGCTACCCACAATGGTCAGCCGGCGCTGCTTGTCCGTTCCGACAATGCGCCGGAAGAACCGGTGTCCCAGGAAGACGGTTTTTCCGAACGGGAGTGGAACGGCGAAATTTGGCGCTTTTACAGCCAGCAGGACGCCGGTGATGCCAAAGAAGAAAACCACCACCGCGTCCTAGTCGCCCAAAGCCACGCTGTGCGCGACGAGCTTTCCCAGGACATCGCCCTGCGTCTGCTCTCGCCCCTGTTACTGGGCCTGCCTCTGCTGGCCGCCGCCATCTGGTTTGCCGTCGGTGCCGCCGTGGGGCCTTTGTCCAACCTCGCCGCTCAGGTGCGCAATCGCCACCCGGAACGGCTCGACCCCCTGGCGACCGAAGGGCCGATGCCCGAGGAAGTGGCGCCCCTGGTGGCCGCCATCAACGACCTGTTCCAACGGGTGGAGGAAACCCTCACCTACGAGCGCAACTTCACCGCCGATGCGGCCCACGAATTGCGCACTCCGCTGGCCGCCCTCAAGGTGCAGGCTCAGGTGGCCCGACGGGCTACCGACGAAGCCCAGCGCAACCAGTCCCTCGCCCAAGTGGAAGCCGGCGTCACCCGCATGACCCATCTGGTTGAACAACTGCTTACCCTGGCTCGGCTCGATCCCCTGAGCCTGCAGCAATCCGCCCTGGCGCCCAAGCCCGTGGATTTACCGACCCTGGTTGCCGAATCCGCCGCCCTCGCCATGCCCCGGGCCCTGACCAAGCGCCAGACCCTGGAAGTGCACATCGGCGAAGGTGCCGACCAACCCCAAGCTATCCAAGGTAACGCCGCCCTGTTGCAGGTGCTGCTGCGCAACCTGCTGGAAAACGCCATCCGCTACACCCCCGAAGGCGGCTCGATTGAAGTGGGGGTGGCCGACCATCGTCTATGGGTGCAGGACAGCGGCCCCGGCATTCCCGCCGAGGCCCGGGGGCGGGTGCTGGACCGTTTCTATCGCCATGGCGATGCGGTGGGTGTGGCCGAAGGGGCCGGGCTGGGCCTGGCCATCGTGGCCCGTATTGCGGATTTGCACGGAGCGACCTTGAGCCTGGACGAGGGCGAGGGTGCCAAGGGCTTGGTGGTAAGGTTGGCCTTCCCCGCCCGTTGAGCCTCCCCAGGAAAACCACTGCCATGAAAATTTGGGTCGACGCCGATGCCTGCCCGGTCGTCATCAAGGAAATTCTCTATCGTGTCGCCAACCGTACCCAGATATTGCTGACCCTGGTGGCCAACCAGATGCTGCGGGTGCCGCCCTCTCCCTGGATCAAGGCCCTGCAGGTGCCCAGTGGTTTCGATGTGGCCGATCAACGCATCGTGCAGGAAGTGGATGTGGGCGACCTGGTTATTACCGCCGATATTCCCCTGGCTTCTCTGGTCATCGCCAAGGGGGCGACGGTCATTGATCCCCGGGGCGAGTTGCTGACCGAGGCCAATATCCGGGAACGCCTCACCATGCGGAACTTCATGGATGGGCTGCGTAGCAGCGGCGTTGATATCGGTGGCCCCGCGGCGCTTTCCAATGCGGACCGGCAGGCGTTCGCCAATCAAGTCGACCGGCAATTGGCGAAGCGCCGATAGGTTTTCCGCCTCTGCTCTAGTGTTGTCTGTCAGTGGACTGACAGCTATCGCAACATCGTCCGTGGTTCTGGCGTAAGGCCGCTCAGGGCCCCTGTCTTGAGCCAAACGCGTGGGTGATCTGGGTGCCATGGAAGCTCCGTGACTTAACCAGCCTGCTCATTGGTATGCGAACTTGTTCTCATGGCTGCGGAATCTTCGATGGTTGCCCGGGTGTCGCATTTGAAGGACGGCGCCTGCTGTGGTACAAAGTGCGCCGATTCGGCAGTCTTCGTCGCTCTTATTGGCGCTGGACTCGCCAGGTTTTCCGGAACATTCACGCTCCCGTCTCTCCATGCCCAAGATTTCCATCGACCGCTTGCGCCCCGGCGTTTTTATTTCGCTCGAAGGCATTGGGTGGATGGAGCATCCGTTTTTGCTCAACCGCTTCCGCATCTCGTCTGCCGATCAGATCGGTGCCCTCAAGCGCATGGGGCTGACCGAGATCAACTGGGACCCAGCCAAGAGTACGGTGCAGCCTCTTGCTGAGGCCTCCCCTGCGACGGCCGAGCCGGAGATCGATTTCGGCGCCGGGGCGCTACAAGCTTTGCTCAACGACAAGAAGGATCGTGCCGCCCGGGTCCGTACCCAGCGCGACATGCTGGCCCGCTGTGCCCGTCTGTTCGACCAGGAAACTTCCAGTATCCGGCAACTGATCAGCGACCTGGGATCGCGACCCAATGAGGCCCACACCAAGGCCTGTGCAATGGTGGATGGCCTGGTAGGGGGGCTGCTGCGGGCGCCTAGCGTGGCCGTGCATCTGGTCAATAGCAAGTCCCGCGAAAGTGGTTTGCCCAACCACGCCATGAACGTGATGGTGCTCTCCCTCCTGATCGGCAAGACAGTGGGCCTGAGTGAAGAGGAGATGAAACCCCTTGGCCTGGGGGCAATGTTTCATGATGTGGGGCTCAACGACGTGCCCTCACGGGTGCGCATGAACCCCAACCGCAATGCCAGCGAGGAACAGTTCTATCGCGGCCACACCGGCTTTGGCATCAAGAACGTGGCGGGCATTCGCGACATCGACACCGCAGTGCGCAACATCATCGCCTGCCATCACGAACGCTGGGACGGCAAGGGCTATCCCAATGCACTGGTAGGGGCGAAGATTCCCAAGCTGGCACGGGTAGTGGCCATTGCCAACCGCTACGACAACCTGTGCAATCCCCTCGACACCAAGGCCCCCAAGGCGCCCGTCGAAGCCGTGGCCATCATGTTCAAGGACGAGGGCGGATTCGATCCCGAACTGTTGCGGGCGTTTGTGAAAGCGCTTGGTGTCTATCCGCCGGGCACCTTCGTGAATCTGTCCGATGGCAGCGTCGGTCTGGTGGTCGAAACGAATACCCGCGAACTGCTGCGTCCCTTGCTGATGATCTACGATGCCAGCGTGCCGCGCGAAGAGGCCCTGTTGCTCGACCTGAACGAGGCCGATGCCAAGATTGAAAGCGCCGCCAATCCGGCAGAATTGCCGCGGGAGGTCATTGAATACTTGGCGCCCCAGGGACGAGTGGATTTTTATCTGAGTCCCACCTGACGGGGGGGGCTGACTTCGGTCAGCACTGGTCTTCCCGCCAACGCCGCCATTGGCCAACAAACAGGCCTTCGTTTCTTTCCCTTTTCCCTAGCTATTGCCTGCCCATTGCCGTTTGGGGCGATATCCCCCACGACATCAACCATGTGGCCGATCAAGGCGCGGTTTCCCACTGGGAGGCCCGATAATGGCGGCCAATTTGTTTTGAACGCTATTTTGGAATTCCCGCATGGAAATTAAGGTCAACTTTCTCGACAAGCTTCGTCTTGAGGCCAAGTTCGATGACTTCACGGTTATTGCCGATCAGCCCATCCGCTACAAGGGCGATGGCTCGGCGCCGGGGCCTTTCGATTACTTCCTGGCTTCGTCGGCCCTGTGTGCGGCCTACTTCGTGAAGCTGTACTGCGAAACCCGCAACATCCCCACCGACAACATTCGCCTGTCCCAGAACAACATCGTCGATCCGGAAAATCGGTACCAGCAGATTTTCAAGATTCAGGTCGAGTTACCGGAGGATATTTCCGCCAAGGACCGTCAGGGCATTTTGCGGTCCATCGACCGCTGCACGGTAAAGAAAGTGGTGCAAACCGGCCCCGAGTTCGTGATCGAGGAAGTGGAAAACCTCGATGCCGATGCCCAGGCCCTGCTGACACTGCACCCGGATACAGAGTCGAGCACCTACATTCTGGGCAAGGATCTGCCCCTGGAGCAAACCATCGCCAATATGTCGGGCCTTCTGGCAAGCCTGGGCATGAAGATTGAAATCGCCTCCTGGCGCAACATCGTGCCCAACGTCTGGTCGCTGCACATCCGCGACGCCCACTCGCCCATGTGTTTCACCAACGGCAAGGGCGCGACCAAGGAAAGTGCCTTGGCGTCGGCTTTGGGCGAGTTCATTGAGCGCCTGAACTGCAATCACTTCTACAACGATCAGTTCTGGGGAGAAGACCTCGCCAACGCCGAGTTTGTGCATTACCCGGACGAGCGCTGGTTCAAGCCGGGCCGTAAAGATGCGCTGCCGTCCGAAATTCTCGATGAGTACTGCCTTGAGATTTACAACGCTGACGGCGAATTGCGCGGCTCACACTTGTACGACACCAACTCTGGCAATGTCGAGCGTGGCATCTGTTCGCTGCCCTATGTGCGCCAGTCCGATGGCGAAGTGGTGTATTTCCCCTCCAATCTGATCGACAACCTGTTCCTCAGCAACGGCATGAGCGCCGGCAACACTCTGGCCGAAGCCCAAGTGCAATGCCTGTCGGAAATCTTCGAACGGGCGGTGAAGCGGGAAATCCTGGAAGGTGAAATCGCGCTGCCCGATGTGCCGCAAGAGGTACTGGCGAAATATCCCGGCATTCTGGCTGGCATTGAGGGCCTGGAAGCGCAGGGCTTCCCCGTGCTGGTGAAGGATGCTTCCCTCGGTGGTGAGTATCCGGTGATGTGCGTCACCCTGATGAACCCCCGTACTGGCGGCGTGTTCGCCTCCTTCGGCGCCCACCCGAGCTTCGAGGTGGCGCTGGAACGCAGTCTGACGGAGTTGCTGCAAGGCCGGAGTTTTGAGGGCTTGAACGATTTGCCCCGGCCCACCTTCGAAAGCAATGCCGTGACGGAACCGAATAACTTTGTCGAACATTTCATCGATTCCAGTGGCGTCGTGTCCTGGCGCTTTTTCAGCGCCAAGGCCGATTACGATTTCGTTGAGTGGGACTTCTCCGGCCAAGGCGAGAACTCCAATATCGACGAAGCCGCAACGCTGTTCGGCATTCTCGAAGCCATGGGCAAGGAAGTGTACATGGCGGTGTACGACCAGCTAGGAGCAACGGCCTGCCGCATCCTGGTGCCGGGATATTCGGAAATTTATCCGGTGGAAGACCTGGTCTGGGACAACACCAACAAGGCTCTGGCTTTCCGTGCCGACATTCTGAATTTGCATCGCCTCGACGATGCCGCTCTGGAAGCGCTGCTGGAACGGCTGGAAGACAGCGAACTGGATGATTACACGGACATCATCACCTTGATCGGCATTGAGTTCGACGAGAACACGGCCTGGGGCCAACTGACGATTCTGGAACTGAAGTTGCTGATTCACCTCGCCTTGAAGCAGTTCGATGCAGCGCAAGAACTGGTAGGCAGCTTCCTGCAATACAACGAAAACACCGCAGAGCGCGGCCTGTTCTACCAGGCCCTGAGTGTGGTGCTGGAAGTGTTGCTGGACGACGAGCTGGAACTGGTGGATTACGAGGCCAACTTCCGCCGTATGTTCGGCAACCCGCGCATGGATGCGGTGCTGGGTTCCGTGGACGGCAGCGTGCGGTTCTACGGTTTGACGCCGACCAGCATGAAACTGGAGGGGCTTGATCGGCACCAGCGCCTGATCGACAGCTACAAGAAGCTGCACACGGCCCGAGCCAAGGTGGCCGCTGAAGCTGTCTGAAGACCGTAATGATGCTCTACGTTGAAGGTTAGCCTTGTCGCAAGCTAGTTGGGGCGAGGGCTGTTCGTCAGGAATTGTGAGGCATAACGAGCGGGAATATCGGACTGGGCGAATAGCTCGAACAGATCGACGTCCAGGTGTCCTCCTTGAGCCATTTTGCGCATGATATCCAGTGATTCCTCGGGGCTCTTGCCCGACTTATAGGGCCGGTCGGTCGCGGTGAGCGCCTCAAAAACATCGGCAATGGCCATCATGCGTGCGGGAATGCTGAGGGAATCGGCAGGAATGGCCCGGGGGTAACCCCGGCCGTCTATACGCTCGTGGTGGCCGCCGGCGATTTCCGGCACGTTCATCAAATGTCTGGGAAAAGGCATGGCCTCCAGCATTTTGATGGTCAGCACAATATGCTCATTGATCTTGTAGCGCTCTTCGTCCGTCAGCGTGCCACGCTGGATAGACAAGTTTTTCACTTCGCCACGGTCATACAGTAGCGACGGTACCTGCATCTTGAAGCCCCACGGGTTGTCGTCCGTAAACGATTGCCCTGGCGGGCGTGCAATCTGGTGTTCCGCCTGGTCTCTGAGTAGATATTCTTGGGTCGGCAGCGAGTCGCTGCCACGGTCGGCACGACGACGCATTTCGTCGTGGGAAATCCCCAGGCGATCATCAAGGGTGCGCGTCCAGGTTCTGGCCGCCACCCGCTTTATGCGATCGATTGCCTCATCCGACATTTTCTCGCTACCCAGATTGCACTCGGCCAGAAAGGCAAAGTCCTCATCCAGCGACTTCAACTCACCTGCAAGTCGCTCTTTTTCCGTCGCCGGTAAGCCCAGCGGATAGGCTTCCTTCCAGAGTGCCAACTCCGCTTCTCGTTTGCATACTTCGAATCGCATACGAATTTCATGAATCCGGTCGTACAGCGACTCAAGCTTTGTTGCTTTGTCCACGACATATTCAGGCGTCACCACTTTCCCGCAGTCATGCAGCCATGCGGCAATGTGTACCGCTTCACGCATTTCGTCGTCCAGATTGAAGTTGGCAACACAGGGGGCGGCACTGTGGGCGGCTAGTTCAACCAGCCACTCGGTCAGGATTGGAACCCGGTGGCAGTGGCCGCCGGTATGGGGGCTCTTGGCATCGACTGCTTCCGCCAGCAACTTGATGAAGGACTCGAAAAGTTGTTTCTGCTGGGCAATCAGTTCTCTTGATTCCAGGGTCAAGGCAGCGAAGCCGGATAGCGCCTCGACAAAATTCCGGTGGTGTTTGCTGAACGGTGCCGACCGCTCAATGATCAAGAGGCCCAGTAAGTGTCCTCGACGTCCGGACAGCGGCAACATCAGGGCATGATGTCCGTTGATTTCCTTTTCCATCGGGCGCTGAGGGCTGCGGGCATCGTCAGGCTGCGCCAGCCATTCCGATAACCAATCTCTTCCTCCCGTTTCGCCACGTTGCGCGCGCAAGTGCCAGGTAGTGCTGTCGTGGATATAGAGCCAGGAATTTTCCCCCTGGGCGACATTGGTTGTCTCTTCCACGACCAGTGGCAGAAGTTTTTCCAGGTCTGTTTCGCGCGTAACTTTTTCTAGCAACAGCAAGAAATTCGATGAGGTCGTCCGAGCCTGCTCGAGTCCGGCCTCCAGTTGGGCAATTTCCGTAATACCCGTATTGGAATGTTTGAACGACCGAAAATCAAAATTGACCAAGGCATTCGCGCGTTCTGCCAATGTCTGGAATACGGAGGAAATCTTGGATGCGTTTCGTCGTGCAAGTAACAAGGTAAGGATAGTGATCAGTAAGGTCACCGCCAGAAGAAAGTCCCGTAATTGCTGAGCCTTGTCTAATAACTTGTCCCGTGGGACGGCAACATGAAGCAAAAGGTCATCGACTTTTTCAAGATGGACTTTTGCTGTTCCCATCCACCAATACCGCCCCTCGGGATCGACCATCCACTTAAATGCTTTTCCTTCTGCGACCTGCCTGTTTTCTACTAGTGTCTTGAAGAACTCATCTGTGCCTTTTTCGTTTTTATCCGCAGAAACGATCGCCCCCGTATTTTCAAGCAAGGCGATACGGGCGGCGTAATCCTTGGCCAGCTTGGCCAATTCAGGTTCGAGTGATTCGACATGAATATCCATAGCGATTACCCATCCCTGTCCCATGCGGTTGGTCAGGGTAATCCCCGTCTTGCCTGTCGAATAAAAGGTGTACACCGGGGTTCGCATCACCCCGTCGCTTTCCCGGCCGGCTTGATACCATGGACGGGTGCGGGGATCGTAGTTGCCCTCGAATAGTGCTCGCTGGCGAGTTAGTACCTTGAGTTTTTCATCCAGGGTGATCCAATACTGGTCTTCTCCCGCGTCCTTATTGACTCTTTGCAGTTGTACCAGCCACTGCGCTTTGGGCGAGGCATGGAAATGCTGGCGGTCCCAATCATTTCTGAGCATTCGTAAGACCAGGAATTGGCCTTGCGGTCCGCCGACATAAACGCTGGAGAGCATCGTGTTGTCGCGCAATATTGATGCTTGCGCGGGGATGCGGATCATCCAGTCCTCTTCCTTGCCTGTTTTGAGATCGGGCACGTTGGCCAGCAGCTTCAGCAAGGTCGTTGCCGGTTGCAGTAGATGATCAACGGCATACCCCGACTCCCCAGTGATCAAGCGTAAAGCCGTCTCTGCGTCCTCCTCGGCCATTTTGCTCATCAAGGCGTAACCGCCCATGCTGAACGCCAGACCAATCAGGAGAACCAAGCCACCCATCTGGTACTGCATGTACCTACGGATTTTGATCATGGGGTACCTCGTCTATTAGACTTGCATCATATGCGAGTCATCCCCAAAGCGATATTTGATTTTGGATAACGGGCTTCGGCAAATAAAGCAACCTAGGACGCTCGTCAAAATCATTGGCGAGGACCAAAATAAAAGCCAGGATTCATCCTGGCTTTTTCTATTCCGCGTCCAAGCAGGTTAGGGGTTACACCTCCGTCATCACCTGCGCTACCGGCAAGCGCGACTTCGGCAACTTCGCATTGAAGTCTTCGTCGCTGCCGTAGCCCAGGGCCACCAGCACCACGCTGGTGAGGCCCTTGGACCGCAGGTCGAACTCCTCGTTGATCACCTTGGCGTCGAAACCTTCAATGGGTGTGGCGTCGATTTCCAGGGCGGCGGCGCCTAGGAGTAGGGTGCCCAGGGCCAGGTACACCTGTTTTTCCATCCAGTGCTGGGTGTCCTTCAGGTCAAAGCGGTGCATGTTGGCGTAGAAGCTACGGCCCTTGTGCTGCATCTCCTTGCCTTCGGGCGTGGGAAAGCGGCCGGCTTTTTCCTCTTCGGCCAGCAGAGCGGTCAAGTGAACATCGTCGAGGGTGGTGCGGGCGCAGAGGGCAACGACGTGGGAGGCGTTGAGAATCTTGGCTTCGTTGGCACTGTAGGGAGCTTGTTTGGCGGCCTTGGCCATGCGGGCCTTGCCTTCCTCCGTACCGGCAACGATGAAGTGCCAGGGTTGTGAATTGACGGAGGAGGGGGCAAAGCGCAGCAGGGTCTTCAACTGCTCGACCTGGTCGGCGGGAATCTTCCGCGTGGGGTCGTAGGCCTTGCAGGTGCGGCGGGTTTGAGCGAGTTGGGCGATGTCCATCGGTATTCCTGATTCCAATCGTGATCGTTATTTGAGGGAGAAGACCACCCGACCGACGGGCGCCTTGTCCTTGGCATCTTCCAGGCGTGCAGAGCGCAGGAAGATGCGATCCACGGGTACGTTGCCCTTTTCGCTCAGCCAGCCTTGTACGCGTTGGCCCCGTTCTTCGGCCAGGTTCACCAGGTCACTATCTTCGGCGGGCAGATTGGCCAGCAGCAGGGCCTCCATTTCCGCCGTGGGCAGGCTCTTGGACAGGCCGATGAGGTTGCGGGGCTTGGCCTTGAAGTCACTGTCCTTGTAGACCTTTTCCAGATAGGCCGGGTATTCCTCCTTGCTGATCTGTACGTCGGTCAGCTTGCCACCGGCTTTGCCCTGGCGGGCCAGGTCAGCCTGTTTCAAGGTGCGCATCTTGCGGTCGATGAGGGCGCGGCGGTAGCCCACGCGGTCGGCGGCGGGGTCAGCCATCCCAGTGATTTCCAGCTTCAGTCCGGGGCGGTCGGCCATGGCCTTGGACAGGGATTGGAGGCGGGTTTCCATTTCCGGGGTGATGGTGGCAAAGCCGGCGGGGAAGTCGATCTGCGACAGGTCGGCACCGCCGCCGAAGAGGGAACCCAGCAGCGAGAAGGGCGCCGTAACGGCCTTGACGATGAGGTTGCCGATCACCTTGAGGATGATGCCGCCCACGCTGAACTGCGGGTCGTTGAGGGAGCCGCTGATGGGCAGGTTGATGTCGATCTCACCTCGACCGTTGCGCAGCAGGGCCACGGCCAGATGTACCGGTAGATTGACGACGTCCTTGCCTTCCACCTTGGTGTCGCTGAAGGTGAGCTGGTCGAGGAAGATGTGGTTGTCGGCGGTGAGCTGCCCCTTGTCCACCTTGTAGTTCACGTCCATGGAGAGCTTGCCCTTCTCGATGGCGTAGCCCACGTAGCGGCCTGAGTAGGCCGAGAAGGAGGGCAGGTCGATGCTGCGAGCCGAGGCGCGGATGTCGAGACTGATGGGGCTGGACAGCGGATCCACCTTGCCGGTGATGTCGAGGGGGGCCGTGCGTTCCACCTTGCCATGGAGTTCCACCGGACTCAGGGTGCCGGCGGCCAGGGCGCCGACGCGACCGCTGAGGTTGGTGATGCGGGCGGAGTAGTTGGGCTTGATAAAACGGTCGGTGAAGTTCACATTGCCACCGTCCAGGGTGACCTTGCCCACCTTGATGACCGGGGCCGGGCCGCTGGCGCTTGCCGGGGAGGTGTTGGCTTGGGTGGTTGCTTGGGCAGTCGTTTGTGCATTGGCGGCGGACTTGGCTGCCGTGTTGTCCGCTGGGGCCGTAGCGGCCTTGGCCGGCGTTGCCGAGGCGGTGGTGGCAGGGGCGGCTTCGTCGCGCTTGACGATGTCCTTCAGGTTCAACTGGCCCTGGGCGTTGATCAACACCTTGGCGAAGAAGTCCTTGAGGGCCACGTCGCCCATGTTCAGGTTGAGAGGGCGGTTGGCGGCGGGCGTCTTGACAGCGAGGCCGCTGAATTTGAGGGTCTTCCAGCGCAGCAGATCTTCGGCGTTGAGGCGGTCAAGGATGTTGAAGTCGCCCAGGGTCAGGTCGCCGCCCACGTCGCCGACGCCGTCCTGCCAATGGACCTTGCCCTTGAAGCTGATGTCGCCTTTGGTCAGCACGGCGTTCAGGTGCTCCGCTGCCCAGCCTTGCAGGGCCACCAGTTCCAGTTGCTGGATGTCCAGGTTGATGTCGGCGTCGCCCTTGAGGCTGGCCTTGCCGTCTACGGCGATACTGCCGCGCTTGTTGATTTCGGCCTTCACGCTGAGGGGAATGGGCTCGCCGGCCTTGTCGGCGGCCACGGTGCCGATGTCCACCGCCAGTTTGCCGATGGTGAGGGGCAGGGCTTTGGCAATGGTGCTGTCCTCGAAGCGGACGCTGCCGTCGGCGAGAACGATCTTGCCCACGGCCCACTGCCAGGGCTTGGCGGCAGTCTTGGCTGGAACAGCGGGAGTGGCGGCCACCGTGGCGGGCTTGGCCGATTTGCCGGTGCCTGGGGCTGGCGCCGCTGATGCAGCAGGGGCGCTATTGCCCTTGCCCAGGCTGGCGAAGTCCAGGCTGCCGGGGCCGCTACGCAACAGAGCGATGTCGGGCTGGCTGAGGACGACCTGGCCCACCTTGGCCTGGTGCTTGAAGACATCCACCTCGATGTCCTTCAGGGCCAGGCTGGCGAGTTTGGTCTTGGCATGGTTGTCCTGCAGGGAGGCATCGAAGTCCTTGAGGGCCAGTTCGCCGGCCACTTTGAGAGCGGGATCGCCTTCGCCGGGTTTCTCGAAATTTACTTGCAGGCGGGACGAGAACTTGAGGGATGTCAGCTTGAGGGGCAGCTTGGCGTAGGCGGTGAGGGGCGTGAGGTCGAGGTTTTCCAGATCGAGATTGACCTGGGCGTCATGGCCCTTGGCGAAGGGGCGCAGCTTGCCGTCCACGCTCAGGGGGGCGCCGTTGATCTTGGCGGCGAAGCGGGGTTCGACGAAGACATCCACCTTGGAAGGCACGTTGGCAACGAAGGGCACGCCCAGGGCAATGTCGCTGATGGTCTGCTTGCCGCCGGTGACCTTGTCGTTCCAGTCCACCAGGCCGCCTTCCACCTGAATGTTGCTGACGGAAAATTCGGGGGTGGGCTCGTCGTCCTTGGGCTTGTTGAGCCATTCGTCCAGCAGGTCGGAAATGTTCAGCCGGTCGGCGGATTCCCGTACCAGATGGATTTCAGGCTGCACCAGCTTGACCTCGCTGACCACGGGAATGCCCCGGGCGATGGAGGTGGAGGAGATATTGACGTAGAGGGACTTGAAGGCCAGCACGTCGCCGATCTTGAAGCCTTCCACCGTGGCCGAGAGGGTATAGGGTGAGACGGAAATCTTCTCCACGGTGACCGGGCGATGGAGCTTTTCGGAGAGCAGGGTTTCCAGCTTGGCCTTGGCGAAGCCCGGCAGCCAGAAGTAACCCAGCAGGCCGAAGATGATCAGGAAAGTGGCGAGGGAGATGCCGCCGATTCTCAGGCGGCGTTGCCAGGGGGCGGGGAGGTCGGCGTAGCGCAGTTTCATGGCGGGTTCTCGCGGTGAATGGCTTGAATGACTTATTGGGGGGCTTATTCGATGAAACGAGCGAAGGTGGAAACGGGTTCCCGCACGGTTTGCAGCTTGTTGGCGGGATGGTCGGGATCTTCATAACCCAGGGACATGCCGCTGACCAGCAACTGGTCGTCGGGGATGCCAAGGATGGGGCTGATGATGCGATGGTAGGGATGGAAAGCCTGTTGGGCGCAGGTGTGCAGGCCGTGGATGCGGGCGGCGGTCATGACGTTCTGCATGTACATGCCCAGGTCCATCCAGGCGCCGAATTCCATGTCCCGATCCAGGGTGAAGAAGAGGCCCACGGGGGCGCCGAAGAATTGGTAGTTGCTGGCCAGTTGCTTGCGCATGCCGGCCTGGTCGCCCTTGGCGATGCCCAGCAGGCCGTACAGATCGAGGCCGATCTTGCGGCGGCGGCTCAGGTAGGGCTCGCGCCATTGGCGGGGGTAGTACTGGTATTCGTCCTCGTGGTCGGTGCCGGCCTCGAAGGCGGCGAGGATGTCGTGGCTGATTTTTTGCCGGGCTTCGCCGCTGCATACATACACATGCCAGGGCTGGATATTGGTACCGCTGGGGGCGCGGGAGGCCAGGGCGAGGATGTCCTCGATGGTCTCGCGGGGCACGGGGGTGGGCAAAAAGCCCCGGACGGAGCGGCGGGAGGCAATGGCTTCCCGGGCGGTGATGGCGGTGTCGGTCATGGTGAGGAG
>Ga0318572_10000563_pt1 | contig 14020 bp, 11 predicted proteins | sample GRESIP089b5f20_FD_202528 | JGI IMG/M metagenome (GOLD analysis project Ga0318572, IMG submission 202528) | Tropical soil microbial communities from Luquillo Experimental Forest, Puerto Rico - GRE.SIPMG.089b5f20 | ecosystem: Environmental > Terrestrial > Soil > Tropical forest > Bulk soil...
GGGGTCGATCCCTGGTTCCTGCGCTACTGCGGCGATCTCGCGCGTGACCGCGATCTTCGCACCTACGCGCGCGCCAAGTGGCAGCTGGTGGCGCTGGCGGGCGGGGTGCGCGACAAGGTGGTGGTCGACGCCGGCTCGGGCTTCGGGATCGGCGCCAACCTGCTGGCCGCCTGGGGCGCGCGACGGGTGATGGCGGTCGAGATCCACACCCCGATGGTCGAGTCCCATCGCCGCCTGCTGGACCGCGGTTTTCCCGGCCGCGAGCGCGTCCTGCCGCTGCGCGGCGACGTCAGCCGGCTGCCGTTGCGCGATCGCTCGGCCGACCTGGTGCTGTCGGTCGAGGCGATCTCGCACTACTTCGACGTCGAGGCGTTCCTCGACGAGTGCGCCCGGGTGCTGAAGCCCGGTGGCGTGCTGCTGATCTCGGACGGCAACAACGGCGCCAACCCGGCGATCCGGGCGCTCAACGACGACATCTGGGAGCGCTTCGAGATCGGCCCCCACGGGCCGATCGGCGGCCACGATGTGCAGGAGACCCACGTCGAGCGCCGCGAGCGCGTCATCCGCGGCGGCTTCCCCGATCTCACGCCCGCCGAGGTGCGCGCCTACGCCGAGACCACCTCGGGGTTCGATCGCGCCCAGATCATGGAGGCCATCCGCACCCACCGCGCCGGCGGCCCCGTCCCGGCCTCGCGCTACCGACGCGGCGACCTGCCGCGCGATCCCGAATGGGGCTACGTGGTCGAGCGCCTGTTCGACCCGCGCGACCTGTCACGCGATCTCGAGCGGCGCGGCTTCCGCGCCCGCGCCCTGCCGCACTTCGGCGGCGCCCGCAACGACCTGGTGGCGGCCGCCAACCGGGTGCTGCGAAGCCTGCCCACCTTCCGCTTCGCGCGTGCCTTCCGGGTCGTAGCGACCCGTCGATGAGCGGCGCGCCGAGGGGGCTGGGGGACCCCTTCCACGCCCCGCGCGTCTTGCCCGGGCGCGGTCCGCGCTGATAGACTGAAGGCCCGCCGCGACCCGTTCGCCCGCCCGGCCACCGACTCGACCTGATGAGCGCCACTTCGGCCCCTGCCAACCCCTTGCCCCGCACCCGCCGCTGGCCCGGCCGCCTGCTCGCCGCGGCCGTGGTGGTCACGGCGGGATGGCTGCTCGGTCAGCAGTACGTCACCCCCAACAAGCGCGTGGTGCCGGTCATGGCCGGGCTCCTCATCTCGGGGCTGGCCTGGCGGGTCGGCATGGCGGCCGGGCTCGGCGTGCTGGTGCTGACCCTGCCCTACCCGCGCGGCACGACGTTCGGCAACACCAACCTCGCGCTGATCCTGGTGCTCCTGATCATCTGGCTGCTGCGCATCACCCAGCGCCAGAGCCCGTTGCCGCGCCGCACCCCGGTCGACATCCCGATCGTCGGCCTGCTGATCATGTACATGCTGTCCTTCTACAACGTGCACGAGCAATTCCACCTGGAGCACGGGCTCCAGAACGCCGAGCTGTTCCTGGGCGCGGTGCTGATGTTCTACCTGATCGTCAACAACCTGCGCCGCACCGAGGATCTGCAGCGCCTGCACGGCTTCATGATCATCTCGGCGCTCACCATCTTCGGGCTCGGCGTTTACGAGCTCAACCACCCGGCCGCGGTGTTCGTCCCGGGCTGGATCGACTTCACCTACACCGTCGGCACCGAGTTCAACACCCGCAACGTGCGCATCGGATCTGCCTTCCACGACTTCGAGCTGCTCTCGGAATACTGCGCGACCACGATCCTGCTGGTGGTCTTCCTGTTCGTGCGCGCCCGCTCCCTCAACCGGCGCGTGTTCTACGGCGGGATGCTGGTGCTCAACGCCTTCGTTCTGTTCGCGACCGTGACCCGGGGCGCCTTCATCGCGCTGGCGATCGGCGTGCTCTACCTGCTGTGGATGACGCGGCGCCACCTGCGCTTCGTGCCGCTCACCATCGCCGCGGTCACCGTGGTGGTGGGGTTCCTGTCGATGAACTACTTCGTGGGCCACTACACCCGCTCCGGCGACCTGATGGAGCGCATGTTCCAGACCCACGTGGTCCACGGCTGGATCCCCGACGACCGCGCCGACACCTGGCCCAACGCGTTCGGGCGCGCGATGGTCCACCCGCTGCTGGGTGGCGGCCCCTCGTACGCGGACATCCCGGGCTACAAGTTCTGGTGGCCGCACAACGTCTACCTGTTCTACGCCAACCTCATCGGCTTCCCGGGCGCGCTGCTGTTCATCTGGCTGCTGTTCCGCATGGCCCGCATCACCCGCCCCCCGGTCGACAGCCTGACCCACCCGGACTACGCCCGGTCCTTCCTGATCGTGTGCCGCGCACAGCTGGTGGTGTTCGCGATCAACGAGGTCAAGATCGACTACCTGCGCAACCCCATCTACCTGTTCCCGGTGTGGGTCATGTTCGCGATGTGGACCGCGACCTCGATGATCGCCCGCGCCACCCCGACGCTCGCGGCGCTGCCGGCCACCGCCCCGGTTGCGCCGGCGCTGCAGCAGCGGGCGGCAGGGCAATGACCGCGACCGCGGACGGGCCGCGCTGATGTGCGGGTTCGCGGCCTACGTCCATCCCGACGGGCGCTCGCCCGACACCGAATGGCTGGCGGCCGCGGCCGACGCGCTCGCCCACCGCGGGCCCGATGACTCGGGCTTCCACGTCGAGCCCGGCGTGGGGCTGGCGTTCCGGCGCCTCTCGATCGTCGACGTGGCGAGCGGTGCGCAGCCGCTCGCCAACGAGGACGGGACGGTGTGGATCACCTACAACGGCGAGATCTACAACCACCTCGAGCTGCGCCGCGAGCTCGAGGAACGTGGCCATCGCTACCGCACCCGCAGCGACACCGAGACCATCGTCCATGCCTACGAGGAATGGGGCGAGGCGTGCGTCGAGCGCCTGCGCGGCATGTTCGCGCTGGCGCTGTGGGATCGTGCGCGGCGGCGGTTGTTCGTGGCCCGCGACCGGGTCGGCATCAAGCCGCTCTACTACGCGCGCGCCGACGGCGCCTTCGTGTGCGCCAGCGAGATCAAGGCGCTGTTCGCTTTCCCCGGCATCACCCGGGCGGTGCGTCCGGCCGGGCTGGTCGAGCACCTGACGCTGCGCTACACCGCCGCGCCCGCCACGCTGTTCGAGGGCATCGAGAAGCTGGAGCCTGGGCACAGCCTGACGGTGGCCGCCGAGGGCACCCGGCGGCGGCGCTACTGGCGGCTCGAGTGGGAGCCCAAGCTCGAGATCGACGACGCCGCGGCGCTCGAGCAGCTCGAGCAGCGCCTCACCGAATCGGTGCGCCTGCGCCTGATGAGCGAGGTGCCGCTCGGCGCCCTGCTCTCGGGCGGCGTCGATTCGAGCCTGGTCGTGGCGCTGATGAGCCGGGTGATCCAGCGGCCGGTGCGCACCTTCTCGGTGGGCTTCGACCAGCCGCCCGCCGCCGGGCAGATCTACGACGAGCGACCGTTCGCGCGCCGCGTCGCCCGCCACTGCGGCACCGATCACCACGAGATCGTGGTCACCGCGCGCGACCTGGAACGCGAGCTGCCAGCCCTGGTGTGGCACCAGGACGAGCCGGTCTCGGAGCCGGCGGCGATCCCCACCTACCTGGTGTCGCAGCTGGCGCGCGCCTCGGTCACCGTGGTGCTGACCGGCGAGGGCGGCGACGAGCTGTTCGCGGGCTATCCCAAGTACGCCGCCGAGCCGCTGGCGCGGCTGATGAGCGCCCTGCCGGCGGCATTGCGCGATCCGCTGCTCGACGGCGGCGCCAGGCGCCTGCCGTTCGCGTTCCGCCGGCTCCAGGTGGTGGCGCGCAGCGCGCGCTTCCGCGACGAGTCGGAGCGTCTCGCCGCCTGGTTCGCCGGCCTGGCCGGCGACGAGCGGGCGCGCCTGCTGTCGCCCCAGACGCGGTGCTGGGATCACGTCGCCGCCGACGCGTTCCGGCGCGTCCTCGACGACAGCGCGGCCCGGCGCCCGCTCGATCGCATGCTGGACGCCGACCTGCGGCTGTGGCTGCCCGACGACCTGCTGATGAAGATGGACAAGATGAGCATGGCGGCCTCGATCGAGGCGCGCGTGCCGCTGCTCGATCACCCGCTGGTCGAGTGGGCGGCGCGGCTGCCCGACCGCCTCAAGGTCGAGCGGCTCGAGGGCAAGGTCCTGCTCAAGCGGCTGGCGCGCCGGCTGCTGCCGCGCGAGGTGGTCGACCGCCGCAAGGTGGGCTTCACGGTGCCGCTGGCGCCGTGGTTCCGCGGGCCGCTGCGCGACCTGCTGGTCGACGCGCTGCTGTCGCCCACCGCGCTGGCGCGCGGCCTCTACGAGCCGCAGGTGCTGCGCGGCTACGTCGAGGACCATCTGAGCGGCCGCCGCGACCGCGCACGCGAGCTGTGGACGCTGCTGACCCTCGAGCTGTGGCAGCGCACCTTCGTCGATCACGCGCCGCGCCGCGCCGTGGCCTGGACGCCGCCCGCGCGGGTGGCGGCCGGCTGAGCCGCGGCTTGCCGTCCGCGCGACACGGTTGCTAGACTCCGCGTTCCTTCCCGCCCCACCTCCAACCGCCGAGCCTCCCCCATGCACCGATCGCTGACGATCTCCGTGGTCATCCCCTGCTACAACGAGGAGGACGGGGTGCGCGAGGTCATCGGGCGCATGCCCGGAGCCGTGGACGAGATCGTGGTGGTGGACAACAACTGCACCGATCGCACCGCCGAGGTGGCGCGCGGCCTGGGCGCACGCGTGGTGGCCGAGAAGACCCCCGGCTACGGCGCCGCCTACAAGGCCGGCCTCAAGGCGGCGCGCTCGGATCTGGTGGTGACGATGGACGGGGACGGCACCTATCCGCCCGAGGAGATCCCGCGGCTGGTCGACACGCTGGTCGAGCGGCGCTGGGACTTCCTCTCGGCGTGCCGCTTCCCGCTCAGCGACCGCCGGGCGATGGGGCTCAGCAACCGGGTCGGCAACTGGGTCCTGACCGCGGCCGCCGCACTGCTGTTCTTCAAACCGATCCGCGACAGCCAGTCGGGCATGTGGGTGCTGCGGCGCACCGGCCTCGAGCGCCTGCGCCTGACCTCGAACGGCATGGCGTTCAGCGAGGAGATCAAGCTCGAGGCGGTGCTGCGCGGCCTCGCGTTCGGCGAGGCGCACATCCCCTACGGAGCGCGCATCGGCGAGGTCAAGCTCCAGAAGTGGCGCGACGGGTGGGACAACCTCCTGTTCCTGGTCCGCAAGCGTCTCGGCCTGCTGTAGCCGCGCGGAACGGCGCCCGAATGGCGGCGTGGCGCGGCCGGCTCTCCGATCCCCGCCTCCACCTCGCGCTGCTCGCGCTGGCCACCCTCCCGGTCTACCTGCCGGCGCTCGGCGCGCCGTTCTACCTCGACGACTATCCCTCGATCCTCGACAACCCGGCGATCACCCGCTGGCACGGGTTCGCGGCGCTCCACGCGTTCGCGCCGATGCGGTGGCTCACCTACCTCACCCTGGCCTTCGATTACCGGCGCTTCGGGCCCGATGCGCGTGGCTATCACGGTGTCAACATCGTCCTCCACCTCCTCGTGGCGTTCGCGGTCTACGGGCTGGCGCGGGCCCTGCTCCGCACCCCGCGGCTCGCGAGCACGGGGACGCCGGCGGCGCGCACCGCGCTGCCGCTGCTCGCCGCGGCCCTGTTCGCCCTTCATCCCCTCCACACCGAGGCGGTCACCTACGTGGTCCAGCGCCTGACCTCGCTGGTGGCGCTCTTCTACATCGCGGCGCTGGCGGCCTGGATCGAGGCGCGACTCGCCGCCACCCGGGGCGGGCGCGTGGCCTGGGGCGTGGCCTGCGCCGCGCTCGCGCTGCTCGCGCTGTTCAGCAAGGAGACCGCGGCGACGTTGCCGCTCGCGATCCTGCTGCTCGAGTGGGTGGCCTTCGGGACCGGCGGAAAGCGCCTGCTGGTGCTGGGCGCGGCGATGGCGCTGGTGCTGGCGCTGGCGTTCGCGGTGGCGGTGGTCTCCTACCGGCTGCCGCTGTTCTCGCGACGCGCGATCGGCGGGCTGGCCTCCCAGACCTCCGAGTTCGGCCACCTCGCCTCGCTGGGTGTCCAGGTGCGGGTGCTGTGGATCTACTTCCGCCTGTTCTTGTGGCCCGCCGGCCTCCATCTCGACCACGCGGCGCTGCCGGTCGCGGCGGCCTGGGAGGCCGCCGCGTGGCTCGCCCTGGCTGGGCACCTCACGCTGATCGGCCTCGCGCTCGCCGCCCGGCGCCGTTTCCCGCTGTGGTCGTTCGGCGTGCTGTTCGTGTATCTCGCGCACGCCGTGTCGAGCCTGGTGCCGGTGCACGAGCAGTTGTTCGAGCACCGCGCCTATCTGCCCGATGTCGGATGGTGCCTGATCGTGGCCGGGCTGCTGGCGGTGGCCGCCCCGGGCCGCCTCGGGCGCCGCGCGCCGGCCGCGCTGGCCGTGATCGTCCTCACGCTGCTCGGGGTCGCGACCTTGCGGCGCAACCTGATGTGGCGCGACCCGGTGGCGTTCTGGCAGGACGACGTGCGGCGCGCGCCCGGCAAGGCGCGGGCGTGGGGAAGCCTCGGCCGCAGCCTGATCGAGGCCGACCGTCCCGCCGAGGGCGTGCGCGCGCTCCAGGAGTCGATGCGGCTCGACCGCGAGGCCTCGAGGGACCTGAACCCGCTCGACATCGCGAACCTCGCGGTGGGACTCCACGCGCTGCACCGCGACAGCGAGGCGCTGGGGTGGATCGATCGCACGCTCGCCCGGCCGCTGCCTGCGGCGGCGCGGGCCACGCTGCTGCTCGACCGCGGCAACATCCACTTCGACGCCGGTCGGCTGGCGCTCGCCGAGTCCGCCTACCGCGCGGCGCTGGCGCTCAATCCCGACGACCTCTCGGCACGCGAGAATCTCGCCAGCGTGGCGGCGCAGGCCGGGCATCTCGACGAGGCCGAGTCGCTCTACCTCGAGGTGCTGCGCGTCGCGCCCTCCGATCGCGACACCCGCGCCAACCTGGCCCAGGTGCGGGCGCGCCGGCTGCTCGACCAGGCCGAGGCGGCGCGGCGCGCCGGCCGGGCCGCGATGGCCGACAGCTGCTATCGGGCGGCGGCACAGGCCCTGGAGCAGGTGCTGGCGATCGACCCCGGCGACTCGAGCGCCGCGCTCAACCTGAGACGCGTCAAGGAGCTGGAGCGCCGCCCCGCGCCGCGGTAGGCGTCCCGTGAGTCCTGGCTCGGGGACCGGACGCGACCGCCGGCGGCGGATCGGGAGCCTTTGACGCATTGCTCGGGATGCGCGAGAATTAGCCGTCCCCGGGCCGCCCCGGGGTGGCTCCGGTCCCGTCGTCGCCCACTCCCCCGGCCCCGCCGCGGGCGACCTGGCCCGCGAGCCGGCCAGCGCCGCCGGGAGCCACTGCCTTGAAGCTCGTCATCCAGATTCCGTGTCTCAACGAGGAGGCCACGCTCCCCGCGACGCTCGCGGACCTGCCACGCGCCATCCCGGGTGTGCAGCGTATCGAGGTGCTGGTCGTCGACGACGGCAGCACCGATCGCACCAGCGAGGTGGCGCGCCTCCACGGAGCCTCGCGCGTGGTGCGGCTCACCGCCCACCAGGGGCTGGCCGCCACGTTCGCCCGCGCGCTCGAGGAATCGCTGGCGATGGGCGCCGACATCATCGTCAACACCGACGCCGACAACCAGTACCAGGGCCGCGACATCCCGAAGCTCATCGCGCCCATCCTCGCCGGGCGCGCCGACATGGTGATCGGCGACCGGCCGATCGACCGCATCCCCGAGTTCACGCCGCTCAAGAAGCGCCTGCAGAAGCTCGGTAGCCGCGTGGTGCGCACGCTGTCGCACACCCAGGTGTCCGACGCCACCTCGGGGTTCCGCGCCTACAGCCGCGAGGCGGCGCTCAAGCTCACCGTGGTCACCGGGTTCACCTACACGCTCGAGACCCTGATCCAGGCGGCGCAGAAGAACCTCGCCATCGATCACGTCCCGGTGCGCACCAACCCGCGCACCCGTGAGTCGCGGCTGTTCCGCGGCATGGGTTCCTACGTCAGGCGCTCGATCGCCACCATGCTGCGCGTCACCGTGCTCTACCAGCCGCTGCGGGCCTTCATGGCCCTGAGCGGGACGTTCCTGCTCGGCGCACTGGTGCTGTTCGGGCGCTTCCTGTACTTCTACTTCACCAGCCGCCCGGCACCCAGCGGCCACGTCCAGTCGGTGGTGGTGGCGGTCGCGCTGGCGATCATCGGCGTGCTGATCGCCGCCCTCGGGATCCTCAGCGACCTCATGGCGATGAACCGCCGCATCCTCGAGGAGATCCTCACCAACACGCGGGTGACGCGGTTCGGCTCCGGCTCCCGCACCGTGCGCACGCGCGGGCGTCGCCCTCACGACGGCCACGCGGTCGTCAGCGCGACGGATGGGCCGGAACGGGCGCGCCCGGCCGCGCTGCGCGAGGGCCGCGGAGCATCGTGAGGGCGACGCGGCCGGCGCCCGCGCTGGTCGCGGGCAACGTCTACGACAAGTACGGGACCCGCAACCCGATCGCGCGCCGGCTGCAGAACGGCTTCGAGCGCGACATGTTCGGGCTGCTCGCCGGGCTGGGGCCGCTGTCCTCGGTGCTCGAGGTGGGCTGCGGCGAGGGCCACATGACCGCTCGCCTCGCCCGCTTCTTCCCCGCCGCCACGGTGGTGGGCCGCGACCTCTCGCCGGCGATCGTGGCCGAGGCGCGCGCCCGCCATCCCGAGCTGCGCTTCGAGACGCAGTCGGTCTACGACACCGCCGCACGCGGCGAGCGCTTCGACCTGGTCGTGGCCTGCGAGGTGCTCGAGCACGTCGATGATCCGGCGCGCGCGCTGGCGGCGATCGCCGCCGCGACGCGCTTCGCGTTCGTGAGCGTGCCGCGCGAGCCGCTGTGGCGCCTGCTCAACCTGGCGCGCGGGCGCTATCTCGCCCGGCTCGGGGACACCCCCGGGCACGTCCAGCACTGGAGCCGCGGCGCGCTGCTCGCGCTGCTGGCCACCCGGCTCGAGGTGTGCGCGGTGCGCACGCCGCTGCCCTGGATCCAGGCGCTGGGCCGGGTGCGCGGCTGATGCGCCGCGGGCTGCTGATCGCGGCGCGCATCGCGGTGTCGGCGGCGCTGCTGGCCTGGGTGGCGGCGCGCCTCGACGCCCACGCGGCGCGGGCCGCGCTGGCGCGCGTGCGACCGCTGACCCTCGCCCTCGCCCTAGCGCTGGCGCTCGCCGGCTACTGGGGGCGGGCGCTGCGCTGGTCCTACCTGCTGCGCCACGCCGGGGTCTCGATCACGAATCGCGACGCCTACCGCCTGACGCTGGTCGGCATCGGCTACGGCCTCGTCACCCCGGGCCGGATCGGCGAGCTGGCGCGCGCGTTCCACCTCGACGTGCCGGGCGCGCGCGCCCTGCCGTCGGTGATCTGGGACCGGCTCGCCGACATCCTGCTGCTCGAGGCGTTGTCGATCCCGGCCTTCGTCGCGCTGGGCATGGGGGCCGCGGGCGCGACCGGGCGCGGCGGCCCGCTGCTGTGGGCCTACCTCGCGGTGGTCGCGGTGACCGCGGCCGGCGTGGCGGCGCTCGACAGTCCGCGCGCGCTCGAGGCGCTGGCGCGCCGCGTTCCGGCGGCGGCCGGGCGGCTCGGCGCCTGGGGCGGCGGAGCGACCGGGGTGTTGCGCAGCGCGGCGTTCGCGCGCGGGCTCGCCGCCGGCCTGTTGTTCTACGTCCTGAACTTCGCCGGCGCTCTGCTGCTGCTCCAGGAGCTCGTTCCCGCGCACCTGCCGCAGCTCGCGCTCCTCTTCCCGGTCATCATCCTGCTCGGCAACCTGCCGATCGCCTTCGGGGGGCTGGGGCTGCGCGAGCAGGTCGCGGCGCTGGCCTTCGCCCGGCTCGGCGCCGCGGCGAGCGTCGGCCCGGTGTTCTCGCTGCTATGGTTCCTGGTCGTGACCGTGATCCCCGCCCTGATCGGCTTCGTGATCGCCCCCACCCGCTGGGGCCGGGCGCGCGCCCGGCTCGATCCCGCGCGCGGCGCGGCGGAGCGCCCGGCTCAGTAGACCGAGTCCGGCGGGTGCTCGAGGAAGCCCGCCCCCGCGATCTCGCGAGGCAGCACCACCTCGAGCCCGTCGCGGCGAGCGGCTTCGATCTCCCCGGCCAGGCAGGCGCGCGCCGAGGCGGTGTAGGGCCCGGGCTCGATGAGCCAGGCCGGCTGGATCAGCAGCACCCGGATCTCGGCGCCCTCCACCCGGTAGCGATAGAACCTGGCGCCCTCGATCGGGCCGCCCTCCGAGAGCAGCGCGAACGGCTGCGGGCGCAGCGCCAGGTCGTAGAGCAGCGCGGCGAGGCCGGCCCAGTCGACCTGGAAGAAGGCCCCGGCCGGGTGTCGCGCGAGGACCGGGCCCGCGAGGCCGCGGGTACGATGGATCTGGATCTCGTCGCGGGCGCGCGCGGAGAGGAACGTGCCGTTCGGCCATTTGGTCCGCCCGGGATGGGCGAGATTCCAGGCCGCGTACAGCACCTCGGGGACCAGCAGGTTCGCGATCGCGATCGCGGCGGCGAGCGTGCCGAGCCGGGAGCGCGCGGTGCGCGACATCGCGAGCTCGGCCGCGATCCAGACCAGGGCCGGCACCGCGAGCAGATAGTGACGGGGCACGAATACCCGGTTGGGAAGCCAGAACAGGACGGTCGAAGCCCACGCCAGCGTGGCGACCAGCAGCCCGTTCACCGCGGTGCGATCGGCGCCCGCGATCCGGCGGCGCCGCCATGCGGCCACGATCGCGACCGCCGCCGTGGCGACGCCCATCGCGAGCGGCACCCAGACCAGGGTGTGCGCGATGGCGCCGAGGCCGAGGTACCTGTCGATGAAGCCGGCGCCGTAGCCGCTGAGCGCGCGCGCCCCGCCGCCGCGCTCCGGCGCCAGGGCGCCGGCGACCAGCACGAAGCCCGCCACCGCGAGCGCGATCGAGGCCGCGGCGGCGGCCAGCGCGCGCCATCGTCCGGGCGCGAGCAGGGCGGCGAGCAGCAGCGCCGGGGCGGCGAGCGCGATCTCGGCGCGCAGGCACAGCCCGGCGAAGCCCAACGCCGCGCCGGCCGCGAACCAGGCGAGTCCGGCGGGGGTGGCGCCGCGGCGGGCGTGGGCGTGGACGGCGAGCAGCAGCAGCAGCACCGCCGGGGCGATGGGATGGAACGAGCAGCCCACCCCCCACACCAGCGGGGTCAGGGTCACGATCCACGTCGCGTTCGCCGCGACCGCGGGGGCGAAGCGCCAGCGGTAGAGCATGTACAGTGGCCAGGGCAGGAGCGCCATGGCCGCGAGACCGACGGCGTTCAGGAACCCGATGGTGTGCGTCGGGTCGTGGAACAGCAGCGGGTAGAACCAGTGGAACGCAAGGTAGGCGCCGGGGCTGATGAGCCGCCCGTACATCAGCGTGTCGCGGAACCGCACCCCGGGCTGGAGCCCGTGGGCCATGCCGGCCGCCATGTCGAGCGCGTCGGCATCGGCGATGCCGTCGCGATGGCGGAACAGCAGCAGGACGGCGAGCGCCGCCGCGACCAGGGCGAGGGCCACCGCGAGGTCGGCCCACCCCGGTCGAGCGTGCGGCCCGGATGGCGTGCGCAGGGCGGCCATGGCGACTCCAGTCTCGGCGGGCGTAGCGGCGGCGAGCGGCGCACGTTAGCACGGTGGTGCGCGGCGGCTCAATTGGCCGGCGCGAGCGCCCCTGCTCTACCATGGGGCGCCCGATGACCCCCACGATGCGCACCCCGCGCCACGACGACGAGCGCTCGATCGCCCCGCGCACGCTGGTGGCCGGCGCTGCGGCGCGCCCTGTCGAGGAGGCGGTGTGAAAGCCGCCTCCCACCTCGCCGCGTTCTCGTTCGACATCGAGGACTGGTACCACTCCCAGCTGATTCCCGAGGCGCGGCGCGGTGCGGGGGCCGAGAGCGTGGTGCGATCGGGCACCGAGCGCATCCTCGATCTGCTGCGGCGCCACGGCAGCCGCGCCACCTTCTTCATCCTCGGCCAGGTGGTGCAGGAACACCCCGATCTGGTGCGGCGCATGGTGGACGAGGGGCACGAGATCGGCTGCCACGGCATGGACCACGAGCCGCTGTGGAACCTCGATCGCGAATCGTTCCGGCGCGAGCTGCGCGACTTCCGCGCCGCGGTCGAGGCGGCGCTCGGGTCGTTTCCGGTCTCGGGCTTCCGCGCCCCGACCTTCAGCCTCGACCGCTCGACCGCCTGGGCGCTCGAGGTGCTGCGCGACGAGGGCTACGCCTACGACTCCAGCATCTTCCCGGCGCGGGTGCGGATGTACGGCGTCGCGGCGGCGCCGGTCGGCATCTACCGGCCGCACGCGAACGACCTCGCGCGCCACGACCCCGCCGGCGCGCTGGTCGAGTTCCCGGTCGCGGTCAGCGAGTGGGGCCCGCTGCGGCTGCCGGTGGGGGGCGGCTTCTACCTGCGCGCCCTGCCCTACGGGCTGTTCCGGCTCTCGCTCGACCGCATCCTGCGCCACCGCCCGTTCGCGCTCTACCTCCACCCTCGAGAGGCGCGGCCCGAGGGCCACCGCCTGCCCCTCGACCCGGTCGACGGCTTCATCACCTACATCAACCTGCACAGCGTGATCGCCAAGCTGGAGAGGCTGTTCTCGCGCTACGCGTTCGCGCCGATGCGCGAGGTGCTGGAGCGCGAGGGCCACCTGGCGCCCGCCGCGAGCGCGGCGGCCAGGAACGCGAGCGCGGTCAGGAGCGACGCGCCGCACGGCAGCGCCCGCGGCCGGTCATAGAGGCGCGGCGTGTCCAGCTCGCGGTAGCGCCGCTCGCCGAGCAGGGCACGCGCGGCGGCCTGCAGCGGCGCCGGTAACTTCTCCCAGCGCACGTGACGCGGCCGGTCGAAGCGGTACGGGTAGTCGGGGTAGCGCGCCCGCACCTGGTCGAAGATCGTCGTGTCGGCGCGGATCTCCTCCACGGTGGCGACCCTTCCGTCGCGGGTTCGCCACACGAAGTCGTCGGACGGCGAGATCACCTGCCAGCGGCCCGACGAGCGCCACTCCGCGAGCGTGTGGATGTCCGGGCCGGAGGGAGTCGGGGGCAGGAGGTGGAGCTTGCGCGCCGGAATGCCGAGCCGCCAGCAGGCGTTGAGCAGGATGCGCGTCATCGGTCCGCACTGCCCGTACGGGCGATGGCCGATCACGCCGAACACGCCGTGCTTCAGGCACACGGCCGCGGTCATGTTGAACGGCGAGGTCGACTCCAGGCGCTCGACGAGCGGCAGATCGGCGGCCCCCACGCCGCGGTTGGTGCGCTCGTGGATGGCGTGCGCCGGCGCCAGCACCGGGGCGGTGGTGTCCGACCGCTCGACGCCGGCGAGCGAGCCGCGCACCAGGGCGTCGAGCAGCCGGTCCTCCTCGAGGACCCCGGCGTAGAAGCCGGCGGCCGCCGCCAGCGCGAGGACCAGGCCCAGCCACGCGAGCCCGCGGACGATGCGCATGACGACCGCGATGCTATCATCGACCCGGCCGGTTCGATCGGCGATCCGCGGAGCGACGATTCCCATGCGGGTGCTGATGGTTACCAACATGTACCCGCATGCCGGGGATCCGGCCTACGGCAGCTTCGTGCACGAGCAGGTGGGCGCGCTGCGCGCCGCCGGAATCGACGTCGACCTGCTGTTCGTGAACGGCCGCGCCTCGCGCTGGCACTAGCTGCTCGCCTACCCACGATTCTGGCGGCGCCTGGCGCGCCGCCGTTACGACCTGGTGCACGCGCACTACGTGTTCTCGGGACTGATCGCCCGCGCCCAGCTCGGCTGTCCGTGGTCCAGAGCTTCCACGCCCCCGGCCTGATGGGCACCTGGCAGGGCTGGCTGTGCCGCCGGCGGCGGCGCGCGCCCGTCTCGGCTGGCCGGTGCACCGTCGCGTGGTGCTGTGGGTGGGCGAGCCACGGCGCGAGAAGCGTCTCGACCTCGTCGAGGCGACGTTCGCCCGGCTGCGGGGGCGACACCCGGATCTCGACCTGCGCC
>Ga0318572_10000564_pt1 | contig 14018 bp, 12 predicted proteins | sample GRESIP089b5f20_FD_202528 | JGI IMG/M metagenome (GOLD analysis project Ga0318572, IMG submission 202528) | Tropical soil microbial communities from Luquillo Experimental Forest, Puerto Rico - GRE.SIPMG.089b5f20 | ecosystem: Environmental > Terrestrial > Soil > Tropical forest > Bulk soil...
CCTCGAGGCCAAGGGTGTACGTGTCTTTTCGCTGGCCGTTGATGCTCTGGAAGTGGATGCTTTTTCGCATTGGAAAGGTCAAATACCTTTCGTATTTCTCAACAATCTCAAATCCACTGAACACAGCCGATTTGATGCGGCACATGAATTGGGTCATCTCGTACTCCACCGACACGCTGCACCAAACGGATTGGAGGCGGAGAGGGAAGCAAATGCCTTTGCGTCAGCTTTTTTGATGCCGAGGGGGAGTGTGCTTTCACATGCTCCAAGATTTGCTACGGTCCCAGTTCTGGTTCAACTAAAGAAGTTTTGGATTGTGTCGGTCGCTGCTCTGAATTATCGGCTCCATGAACTTGAAGTAACTACGGACTGGCAATATCGAACGCTGTGTGTGCAGATTGCGAAACTTGGGTATCGCACAAGCGAACCAGAAGAAGCATCCCGGGAGACTTCACAGGTTCTTGCTAAGGTATTCTCTGCATTGCACGGAGAGGGGGTAACTCGCAACAAAGTCGCCAGGGAGTTGCAGATTCTGCCGTCAGAACTCGATCAATTACTAATGGGACTGGTTTTGACGAGCATTCCGGGGGGAAGACGCCCGGAGAGCCCATGCCAAGGACAAGAACGAGCGGCATTGCGACTGGTCGAGTAGGTCGCTCGTGGGCATGGGGCGGCGCAGTGCCTAAGATTCCAGGCTGGTACATGAGTCCCTTCAACATGTCGGCTGTAAGTTCCTCCGGCGGGCTAAGATTAGGTCTTGAATCCCATTGTAGCTTTGAGTTGCAGAAGGATCAGGACTAGTGAGATGCAGTGAACTAGCCAAAGAAGGCGCGGAGTTGCCACGGAAAGCTCAACCAGATAATGCCCCAGCCACCTGCTAACCCGAAGCTCTATCACATCGTCCACGTAGATCGTCTTGCGTCGATCGTGGCTGACGAAAACCTGCTTTGCGACGCTGTGATGGCAAATCGGCAAGGAACGGGTACCGTTATCGGGATGAGTCGGATCAAGCAGCGCCGATTGCAGCTTGCGCTTGAAAGCCGACCGGGACTCATGGTTGGTGGGTGCGTTCCTTTCTACTTCTGCCCGCGATCCGTCATGCTGTACTTGCTTTACCGTGGGAATGACCCGGATCTCAATTACCAGGGGGGCCAGGATCCTATTATTCATTTGGAGTTCGATTTGAATCGAGTCGTACAATGGGCGGAAGCACAGGGGCATCGTTGGGCGTTTACGCTTTCGAATGCGGGGGCGTTTTACTTCGAGGACCGATGCGATCTCGGCAGCCTGGACGAGGTGAGCTGGGAGGCCGTGAGTGCACGACAATGGTCTGGAGTATTGAAGGAAGGTAAGCAGGCTGAATTCTTGGTGGAACGCGAAGTCCCTTGGGAGCTTGTGGAACGAATAGGCGTCTGCACTGATGCAACGGGACAGCGAACATTGAAGGCCACGAGTTTGGCCAACCACCGGCCTGGCGTGGAGATAAAACGTGATTGGTACTATTGAACAACCGGAGACGAAGGCCATGATGGAATTCAAAACAGGGAATATCCTCGCGGCGAATGCGGAAGCGCTCGTCAATACGGTCAATTGTGTTGGTATTATGGGGCGCGGCATCGCCCTTCAGTTCAAGGAGAAGTTCCCGGCCAACTTCAAAGCCTACGCGGCAGCCTGCGAGCGCGGAGAAGTGCAGCCGGGGCATATGTTTGTATTTCCGACCGAGTGGGTAACAGGTCCCAAATACATCATCAATTTCCCCACCAAGCGGCATTGGCGCGGCAAGAGCCGGATTGAGGACATTGAAACTGGTCTGGCAGCTTTGCGAAACGAAATTCAGCATCGCGGTATCCGGTCGATTGCGATTCCTCCTCTAGGTGCAGGTCTTGGCGGCTTGAATTGGAAGCAAGTGCGCCCTCGCATTGAACAAGCACTGGAGGCGCTAGATGATGTGCAAATTACCGTCTTCGAACCGAGTTCAGAAGTCAATTCGGTACCGTCTTACCGTGCCGCGAAAGCTCCCGAAATGACGCCGGGACGCGCCGCTCTTATTGGGTTGATGCATCGCTATCTGCGGGGCTTGCTCGACCCAGACATAACTCTTCTCGAAGTGCATAAGCTGATGTACTTCTTACAGCTTGCCGGCCAGCCTCTCAAATTGCAGTTCGTGCAGGCACCATATGGACCCTATGCGGAAAATCTGCGTCATGTTTTGAAGGCCGTCGAAGGTTACTATGTGAGCGGTTATGCAGATGGCGGAGACTCTCCAACGAAAGCGCTTCAGCTAGTTCCTGGAGCTGTTCAAGACGCGGAGGGGAGACTCACGCAGGATTCCAGCACCAGCGAGCGAATCCAGCGTGTTGCTGACCTTGTAGATGGATTCGAGACACCATTCGGTCTGGAATTGCTATCCACGGTGCTTTGGGTAGCCAACGAGGCACAGACGCGACAAGTGGAGGAGGTTATTCCCCGAATCTATGCCTGGAATGACCGCAAGAAGCAGTTCACGGAGCGGCAGATCCGCTTGGCCCTTGGTGTTCTCAGTCAAAAACATTGGCTGCCAGCGCCCGTGGTTGCGTAGGGCGATACCAGTAGGGGAAAGTAATGAAGCTGAGCAGACAGCTATGGCCGTCGTTTGCTTTTCCCCGGCCAATTCGTGCGCTCATGGGTGAATTCTTTGGGGTCGAGTTCTCCAAGCAGTTCATCTCGCTCGTAATCCAGGTTCACGATTTCGCGTTTTGCCCAGAGCAGTGTGAGGCACCCTTGGTAATAAGGCATGGGTATCGATTGTTCCCAGATCACGGCATCTTGCAGCAGATGACTGCTGGAGATCCACTCTGCGGCCGCGACTTCTTCCATCTCACCTGGAATTGATTTCCCTTCAAAAGCCTGAGCTGCAAAGGTGCCGGAAGAAATATCCTGACTGACCGGCACCCAATGAATGAATCGAGGAGACGGGTGCATCCAACGAATCTTCCCACCCACGCTCCAAACCAGAGCACATGCCTGAGAAGCGACATCACAGTATCTCCTGGCGGTCGCGGTCAAGGAAGTCGCGAAAAAGTCTGCGATTGAGCTTATCAGTTGGAAGGATGGCCACCGGTTTCCGATCTGCTTCATAACCTCGGTTGAGGGCAAAAGAAGTTCCGACGCGAAGTTGTCTGCCTGGCGTTCCGGGTTCGCGTGGTCGCTTTCCCAACGTTCTATATCATCCGAAGAACAGGAAATCCGCTGTTCTCTGTGGAGCACGAAATGTCCGATTTCGTGAGCTATGGTGAAACGCTTTCGTCCGGCCTCTCGTATAGCGCTCTTGACGAGAATCCGTCCCGCTGGCTGATTATTCCCTCGCAAGAGTGCCCCATCGAATGAATCACAATCGACTTCGAGAATGGAAAGTTGCAATTCGTGGGCAAGCGCCTCCAGATCTACCTGCGGAGGTAGTTGGAGAGCATCCCGTAAAGCAATGGCCAAGCGCCCCTCGTCAGTCATTTCCTTGCCGTTTCTTGTTCTGTACGGAATCGAGCTCAGACTGCTGAGAATTGAGAAGATCGCGGTCTTTCTGTGTAAGCTCTTCCTGTTTGTTTCGGAATGCAGGAGCAAAGGTTGCGCCGGCTGGTACTGGATTAGCTAAGACCGACGTTACGCCAGCTTTGATGCTCGACAGGAGGGTTTGCACTGTTGACGCGGCTTGAGATCTCTTGTTCAGCTCCTCTTCCTCTGGAGTAGGCGGTCGGAGTTGTCGTAGCGCTTCCTGCATTAGAGGTGGGCAGTCTTTTCCGAGAGATGTGTACTTCTGCGCGGCAATACTTCGAATCCGATCATAGGCGACCTTGCGAAGCTGATTCGGATCGATTCCACACTCACGCAGGTCTTCATCGAGCGCAGGTTTGTCTCGCCCATCTGAGGTATCAGTTAGGGCGCTGAGCATCTTGACGAATTCTGCATCCTTTTGTGATCGATTCGGCTTTACGTTACTCATATTCGATTCCTCTTCTGCGGGGCGGCGAAAGGGTGTTTTGCCAGAAAAGTCTTCAACCGCTTCTTCCGATTTTGAATTTCAGAGGACGTTGTGCCGATCACATCTGCAATTTCCCGGGGAGTCAAAACGTTCAACTCAAAGATGGCTTCCACAAGCTCACACAGTTCCGGTTCGGTTGGCTTCAAAACCGCGTAGAGCCGCTCCTTGAAGAGATTGCCCTCCACCAACTGATCAAGCGAGAGGCCGCTGTCGAAATCATCTAGCCCCTTTTGTTCCTCTCCGGTGTCGTCAACTTCCCCCGACAAGTGAGGCACTTTCTTGGTGGTCTTCCGCGCGGATGACCGCATCTGGTCCAAAATGTCATGGACCATCACTTCCGCCAGAAAATGGTAAAGCGCTTCTTCATCGCCTGTAAATGGCAGCGCACCGGCGAGATACAAGACGAGGACATCCACGCTGAAATCGACAGGAGACTTGCCTAAGCCGTCTACAACGAAATCTTCGGAGACAGAGCGTGCAACATTCAGGACATCGCATGCCCTCTTCGCCAGCCTGCCAAGGAGTCTCTGGTAATCGATTGCCGGATCTTGCGGTGTGGGCACTCTGCCCTCCCTGTCAACAAAGCGCGTGAGGAAACATTTTTTTACCGAGGTCGGCGAAAAAAAGCGAGGCCATTCGCTTTAGGAGTGTGGACAGCTGGTTCCCAGATCAGAACTTCTGCAGCTGTACAGCACCGCCGAGGTAAATATATGTCAAGCGAAGAGTTTAACAGAGAGGTTGCGGCAATCGAAGGAGTGATTGCCGGAGAGGCTCAGGAAGTTGCTGAGTCGCGCAAGAAGAACGACATCGAAGCGGAGGTCGTAGAGGAAGTATTCGTGGACGGCGAACTGGTCGAGGTGGTGGTAATTGAAGAGTTCGCCAAACGGGGTGAAAAACCTCCTCGTGCTAAGACCTATGTGGTCAGAATCGATAAAAAGACCTATCACATTCACAAGCCAGATCCAACCGGTGAGGAACTTCTCGAAGCGGCTGGGAAAACATCCGCCGCGTACAAGCTGTATCAGGTCTTCCGCGGGAGGCAGCCAGAACCGGTAGCACCGGGGCAACACGTCGATCTCAGAGCACACGGAGTGGAGCGGTTCACCACTGTACCAAAAGATCCCGGCGAGGGCAGTGTTGCGGAGGTTGCTCGCCGGGACTTCGCTCTGGGAGAAGCCGATGCTGACTCGCTCGACGCGATGAAACTTCAGTGGTCAACAATAGCGGACTCCGGCGGGACGTTGTTTCTTGTCATCGAGAGGTGGAAGATTCCTTCTGGCTATAACGTAACTGAGGCCACTCTCGCTTTGGTTATTCCAAGAGGCTACCCAGACACCCAAGTGGACATGGCATATTTTTCGCCGGCGCTTGCGCGGCGAGATGGGAAGAGCATAAATAACCTTACCTCAGTGACGTGGCCCATTGGCGCATTTCAGCAGTGGTCGCGGCATAGGACCCAACAGAATCCCTGGCGCCCTGGGGTGGATGACCTCTCGACCCACCTGTCGCTTGTGGATGATTGGCTTCGCCGGGAGTTCGATATTCGATGACAACCACTTTGAGAATGACAGAGGCGCAACACCGTTCGATTCAACAACACCTTTTCCCCGGCGACGGTAATGAAGCCATGGCGCTTCTGTTGTGCGGGAGGAGGGAGGGCCAGCAACGCCAAGCCCTTACGGTTTCTAAGGTCGTACCGATCCCTTATGATGAGTGTCCCGTCAGAACGCCGGATCGTGTCGTGTGGTCAACAAACGTGCTTGATCGCCTTATTGGGCAAGTTTGGAAGTCTGGCATGAGTATCGTGAAAGTCCACTCGCACCCCGGTGGTTATGATCGGTTCTCTAGCATGGATGATGAATCAGACGCAGCCCTTGCGATCTCATTCGACGGGCTCTTCAAGGAAGGAAGGCTCCACGGCAGTGCAGTCATGCTGCCGGACGGCAGTTTGTTTGGTCGCGAACTTACCGCCGGTGAGGTCGGTGGTAAGTTCGATTCTGTGATGGTGGTTGGTGACGATGTTCGGTTTTGGAGCTATCGCACTCTGGAAGCCTCCGGGGAGGATGACTTGCGCAACCAGCAGGCATTTGGCGAAGGAACCATTTCCCTGTTGCGCTCTCTACGTGTGGCGGTGATCGGCTGTTCTGGAACAGGAAGCGTGGTTATCGAGCAGCTTGCGCGTCTGGGCGTTGGGCAACTGGTACTGGTCGATCCTGATGTCATCGAGAAGAAGAATCTCAATCGAATCCTCAATTCAACGGCTGATGATGCGGAGAGCGAGACTCCGAAAGTGCTTGTGGGGAAGCGGATGATAGATGCTCTGGGACGCGGTCAAGAGGTCCTTCCACTACAGATGAATTTGGATTCAGTTGAAGCCGTTCGTCGGGTTGCGGAGTGTGACGTTATTTTCGGATGCGTCGATAGCGCTGAGGGCAGGAACTTAGCGAACAGAATCGCCGCCTACTATGTGATTCCTTATATCGATGTGGGCGTAAAGCTAGTGGCAGATGGACAAGGGGGTGTGGAAACTGTCGCTGGTGCGGTGAACTACATCAGACCGGGCGGAGCGTCTCTCCTTGAGCGAGGAGCTATCACCTCCGAACAAATACGCGCGGAAGAGACGAAGCGCACAGATCCGACGCGATTTGCGGAATTACGCAAAGAGAAGTACATCGAGGGAGTGAATGAGGAGCGACCGGCCGTCATCAGCGTAAACTCCTTCTTCGCGTCTCTTGCAGTGAATGAGTTCCTGGCCCGCGTGCATCTCTTTCGCAATGTCGCCAACAGTGAATTCGCTATCGTGCGGGGAGACCTCTGCGAGTTCACACTCTACAGAGAGCCGGAAGAGAATTCGAAGGGCCATCTCATGAAGGAAATTGGATTCGGAGATCGAGATCCCCTTATCGACCGTCCATCCCTCTCGGTGCGGTCATGACATTCAGAAATTGGTGTTGCCGGCTTTTAGAACGCTTCGGGATAGGGCAGCGTCGGTATCGCGTAGTCTTCGCCGACGAATTGCCTGACGTCATAAAACCTTTCGACCTGTATGCGATCGGCGAAGGCCAGCCGTGGCTTGCGGCGCTCCAATGTCCATGCGGTTGTGGATCAACAATTCAATTGAGTCTTCTTAAGTATGATTCCCCCCGGTGGTCCCTGGATGTCGGGAGCGACGGAACCGGCACACTTTCTCCTTCTGTTTGGAGAACCCAGGGCTGTCGATCGCATTTCTTCGTAAGAAAGGGGAAAATTGTCTGGTGCAACAATAAACCAACTTATGAGTGATAAACGCAAATGGCAGCTGGCTCTTCGCGACAAGAAATGCTCCAGAAGGATTCGCCGAGCCATCATACGAGCAACCCAGCGCACGGTCTTGCTTCAGTACGCGATACGCTTCGGCCACCCATTGTTCTCCCCATTTGTTCCCTGAACGGCCCAACACTATGGACCTAACCATAGCGCGAGAATCATTTAGAGATGCACGCAAGTGACGGGCCCTTGGTTTGGTCGTTTTCAGGCCAACCCAAATACGAATCTTCTTCAGATGATCTGTGAATAGCATTCATTCTGCGATCAACTCCCTAGTCGATTTTGCGAATCAAACTCTCGTAACTGCGCGGCGTAGTGACATGCCCGTGTTGCACCAGTGAGTTGTAACGCATTTTCCTCTGCGTTCAGATACTCAATTTCCATTTTGGGATCACTCTGTTGTGGTCTTTGCTTTCACCATCCTGCGCTTCCTCCCATTTCCGGATAAAGGTAACCAGTTTAAACAATGGTGAAAGGAAATGTTTTAGTTTCAAAGTGATGCTCCTTGTCGATAGGAAATCGTGGAAGGTTACACGATTCAGAAAAGGAGACGAGCCACGCAACAAGGAAGCGTTATTCAAACGAGTCGCAAGGATGGCCCAGATGTTTGGCAGTTTCGCTGGTCAGACAAGGAGCCGAGTGGTCGGCGTGTTTATCATAGAAGGGTTATTGGAACTGTCGACCAATACATTGACGAGGCTGCTGTACGCCACGCGGTTCGGCCTCTGATTTCGGAGGTCAATGTGCTATCCCACCAGGATCACTCTGGCCCAATTACTCTCAATCAGCTGTGTGAGCATTTTGAACAATGGGAATGCCGATCCGGCGTCGGCCTGAGAACTACCGCGACCGTTAGAACGTATCGCGGTTATATCCGTAAGTGGATCAGGCCACGATGGGGATCTCACCGGCTAGACAATATCAAAGCCGTGGATGTGGAAGCATGGCTGCGTGGGCTGAAGCTTGCTCGTGGTTCTCAAGCGAAGATTCGAAATGTCCTCTCTATTCTCTTCAATCACGCCTGTCGGCATGAGCTGTTTGATCACAATCCAATCCAGTTCGTCCGTCAAGGCGCTAAGAGAAGACAGACGCCGGATGTGCTAACAGGCCCTGAAGTCAAGATGCTGATTGAGAACTTGCCTATACGCGAACGCACGCTGGTTCTTTTAGCAGCCTCAACCGGACTGCGACAGGGTGAAATCTTTGGGCTCAAATGGCGTGACGTTGACTTCAAACGTGGGGAACTGAATGTAGTCAGATCGATAGTTTGCGGAGTTGTAGGGCCCTGCAAGACAGAAGCTTCCCAGAAACCAGTTCCGCTGCATCCTGAGCTCGCTGCGGCGTTATTAGCCTGGAGACCAAACTGCAAATTCAAGGCTGAGGACGATTGGGTATTCGCGAGCCGGTTACACAATGGACGAAAGCCTTATTGGGGACCTGTGATTCTTCGGAAGTACATTCAACCTGTAGCCAAACGGCTGGGCATCAATAAACGAATCGGGTGGCACACATTTCGGCACACCTACTCTACGTTGCTCAAAAGCCTCGGAGTCGACGTCAAGGTCATGCAGGAGCTGATGAGACATTCCTCATTGCGAACTACACTCGAGATTTATACACAAGCGGTTAGTCCGGCCAAGCGGGCCGCGCAAGCGTCGGTGCTTTCACTGTTCGTCTCACCTGATCACTCAGAGGGGGATGACGAGATCATTGGGACGGCATAACTGCAAGAGAGCTGTATCGAAGGTGCAAGAAAGCTTTTGCACCTTCGAATAAAAGGTGAATCTCTTGTAAGCGGTTGATTGTTAAGTATCTATGATGGGATTTTAATTACAGGTTGCGGCCTGCAAAAAGAAGTTTTCTAAAAATCAAAAATAAATACTCGCGCTCAGGAATCCCGAGACTGCATGGTTCAACAAAGGAATAAGGAGGTGAATCATGCAACAAGGAAGCGTCATTCAAACGAGTCGCAAAAGTGGTCCTGATGTCTGGCAATTCCGCTGGTCAGAGAAAAATTTAAACGGTCGGCGTGTATATCGCAGAAGGGTCATCGGAACAGTTGATCAGTATGCGGATGAAGCTGCCGTTCGTCATGCAACTTTAGCCTTGATCTCTGAGGTCAATGTGCGATCCCATCAAGACCATGTTGGTCCGGTTACGATCGATCAGTTATGCGAGCACTTTGAACAATGGGAATTGCGGTCCGGTGTCGGCTTGAGAAGTTTCTCGACTGTGAAGGGATATCGCGGTAACCTTCGTAAATGGATCAGGCCATCCTGGGGATCTCGCCAGTTGGATGAGATCAAGGCCGTCGATGTGGAGGGCTGGTTGCGGGGGCTCAATCTCGCTCATGGTTCTCGCGCCAAGATCCGAAGTAACCTCTCTGTTCTTTTTAACCATGCCTGCCGGCACGAACTGTTCCATTGCAATCCGATCCAGTTCGTCCGTCAGGGTGCCAAGCGCCGACAGACACCGGATGTGCTAACGGGCTCTGAAATCAGGATGTTAATTGAGAGCCTCTCCGTACGTGAACGGACGCTAGTTTTCTTAGCGGTTTCAACCGGCCTGAGGCAAGGCGAAATGTTTGGGTTAAAATGGCGCGACATTTGTTTCGAATCTGGGGAATTGAATGTAATTAGATCGATAGTTTGCGGAGTTGTAGGGCCCTGCAAGACAGAAGCTTCCCAAAGACCGGTCCCAATGCATCCTGAACTCGCCGCAGCGTTTTTGGCTTGGAGGCCATCCTGCAATTCTCAGACAGAAGATGATTGGGTATTCGCAAGTCAACTACGCCATGGGCGAAAGCCTTATTGGGGACCTGTGATTCTTCGGAAGTATATTCAGCCAGCCGCCAAACGGCTGGGTATCAATAAGCGCATCGGATGGCATACATTTCGACGCACCTACGCGACTCTGCTTAGAAGCTTCGGGGCAGAATTCAAGGTCACGCAGGAGCTGATGAGACATTCTTCGTTGCGATCCACTCTCGAGATTTATGCACAGGCTCTCGGTCCGGCTAAACGCGCTGCGCAAGCGGCAGTGGTTTCGCTCTTCATCCCGCCATGCCATTCAGAATGCGATGACGAGGTCTTTGGGACCGCATAGATGAGCTGGCATTTTTGAGGGTGCAAAAGGGACACCAAAATGTGGCTTTTTGCACCTTCGAATGTAAGGCGAAACTGTTCGCAACTTATTGATTCTATTTGGCGTCCCCGACGGGATTTGAACCCGTGTTATCGCCGTGAAAGGGCGGTGTCCTAGGCCGGGCTAGACGACGGGGACGCTATTGGTGGGAGAGCAGGTTCGGCCGGGGATGACCGCTTGCGCCCATTTGTAAGGCTACCAACTCATGAGCCTTGTGTCAAAAAGTTGTGTCGCCGGATTGTGGCTCCCCGGCACTGCCTACCCAGTCCTGCTGCCTGCTCATTGGTATTCTCAAGAGAATGGCGCGGCGTTTTCGCTATCTCGATCTTTTTACCATCGGATTTGTGGTGGTGCTGCTGATCTCCAACCTGATTGGCCCGAAGATCTGCGCCCTCGGGCCGCTGCGCCCCAGCGCGGCCGAGTTCCTGTTCCCGCTTACCTATATCTGCGGCGATGTCTTCACTGAGGTGTATGGCTACGGAGCCTCTCGCCGCGCCATCTGGCTGGGGTTCTTCGCCATGGCACTGCTGGCCGCCATGGGGCAGCTTGCAGTGGCACTGCCGCCTGCTCCGGAGTGGCACGGGCAGGAGGCTTTTGCGACCGTCTTCGGTCTCGTCCCTCGTTTTGCGTTCGCCAGCCTGCTCGCCTACTGGGCAGGCGAGTTCACCAACAGTTACACGCTCGCCAAGCTCAAGCTCGTCACCAGCGGCCGCTGGCTCTGGACGCGCACTATCGGCTCCACCATCACTGGGCAGGCGGTCGATACGGCCGTGGTGGTCGTGGTGACGTTTGCCGGCAGCCAGTCGCCAATGATGATCCTGCGCATGGTGCTCTCGTCGTACCTCATCAAGGTGGTGATCGAGGTCGTCGCGACGCCGGTCACTTACCTCGTTGTGGCCTGGCTCAAGCGTGCAGAAGGCATCGACACCTTCGATCGCGGCACAAACTTTAACCCATTTGCGTGGGAGAGTTAACGCGAGCGTGTCTCCGCTGATGAACAGGCCTTTGTTCGCGCGCCAAGCTCGGTATTTTTGCGACCAATGCAGCATCTGCCGCGTCCGATAGACCAGTCTGCGAAATCGATTCACGAAGCACGCTTAACTTTTGGCTGCACTTCACTGTGCAGTCATAGCATGGCAATGTACGATTATTGCTGCGTTGAGCGGAGCGAATTTCTGTACGCGTAGTCGCTGCGCGGACGAACGAGCAAGGAGTGCAGGTTTTGAAACGCATCTCAGGAATCATGTGTGCAGTAGTTGCCGTGGTGGTGCTGAGCGGTTGCCGTCAGGCCGCAGTAGCTCCGAAGGCAGGCGGAATGCAGGCCATGCCGGTGAAGACCGTCGAGGTCTCGCTAGCTCCGGTTGCCCAGCGCAGCGAGTATATGGGAACGATTATGTCGCGGCGTTCAGCTTCGATGCAGCCGCAGGTGAGCGGGCGCATCACGCAGATTCTGGTTCACTCAGGCGACCGCGTAAAGGCTGGCCAGGCGTTGATGAGCCTCGATGCGCAGCCGCAGATCGCGACCGTTGAGTCCGCGCGCGCCACTGAACGCCAGAAGAAAGCTCTTTACGACTACAACGTCACCGAGGTAGAGCGCCAGCACAAGCTCTTCGACGCAGGCGTAATCAGCCGCGATGCGTGGGAGCAGGCGCAGCAGACCTACGCCAACACCAAGGCCGACTACGAGGCATCAGTGGCCACGCGCAAGACAGACGAGGAACAGCTGGCCTACTACACTGTCCGCGCGCCGTTCGCCGGCGTTGTGGGCGACGTACCGGTTCATGTCGGCGACTTCGCTTCCACGACCACTGCGCTCACCACAGTTGATGAGCACCAGGACCTCGAGGCTTACATCTACATCCCCACCGAGCGCTCGGCTGATATCCGCAACGGCCTCGTCGTCGAGGTCTACGCCACTGACGGCACGCTGATTGAGAAGTCTGCAATCGACTTCATCTCGCCGCAAGTCGACAGTTCGCTGCAGGGAATTCTGGTGAAGGCGCCGGTGCACACTGCGACGCTGCGCCATGACCAGATGGTAAAGGTTCGCGTCGTGTGGACCACCAAGCCCATGGCCGTTGTGCCGGTGCTGGCAGTGACGCGCCAGGGCGGGCAGAGCTTCGTCTTTGTGGTCCGTCAGCAGGGCCAGGGCTTTATGGCCGCGCAGGTTCCGGTCGTTCTTGGGGATACGGTAGAGAACAACTACTCCATCTCCTCCGGCTTGCAGGCAGGCGAAAAGGTGATCGTCTCCAGCACGCAGTTCCTGGTGAACGGCATGCCGGTCATGCCATTGGGCGCTTGAATCCGCTGATGTTTTGTCATGCGGCCGTTGCCGCGCTCCGCCCCATGTGATGCGGAAAGGAAAGTAGGCGTACTGTGTTTGTTGACTTCTTCATTCACCGGCCTGTCTTCGCCACGGTGTGCGCGCTGCTCATCATTCTGGCCGGCGCCATCTGTATTCCCAACCTGCCTATCGCCATGTATCCCACGTTGGCGCCGCCGCAGGTGAGCGTCTCGTGTAACTACGTTGGCGCCAATGCTGACACTGTCGAAAAAGCCGTCACCATTCCGCTCGAAGAGGCCATCAACGGCGTCGAGGGCATGCGCTACATCAGCTCGTCCAGCACCAACTCCGGCACGAGCACCATCACCGTCACCTTCCAGACCGGATACAGCCTCGACATCGCTGCCGTCGATGTGCAGAACCGCGTTGCCTCGGTCACGGGCCGTCTGCCCTCTGCCGTCAACTCCACCGGCATCTCCATCACCAAGGCAAATAGCAACTTCGTCTTCGGCGCAGGCTTCTTCGCGCGCGATGGCCGCTACTCGCCCGAGTTCATCTCCAACTATCTCGACGTTTACGTGAAGGACGCCATCAAGCGCGTGCCCGGCGTGGGCGACGTGAACATCTTCGGCGAGCGCAAGTATGCCATGCGCGTCTGGCTCGATCCGCTGAAGCTTGCCGCCAAAGGGCTCACGGCGACAGATGTGGTGAGTGCTCTTACCGAGCAGAACGTCGAGATCCCAGCTGGTCAGTTGGGTCAGCCTCCCTCCGACAATTCGCAGACCTATCAGATCCCGGTTCGTGTGATCGGTCGTCTGTCCAGCCCGGCCGAGTTTGAAAAGATCATCGTCAAGAACAGCACAGCCGGCCTGGTTCTGCTTGGCGACGTAGGACATGCGCAGATCGGCGCTGAAACCTACAGCTCCGCGCTCCGTTACAACGGCCTCACCGCACAGGGCATCGGCGTGCAGCAGCTCACCAACGCCAACGCACTTGACGTGGACGCAAAAGCCAAGGCCGCGCTCGCGGATCTTGCCAAGAGCTTCCCGCCGGGGCTTGAATACGCAGTCGCATTTGACTCGACCACCGCAGTCGGCGACTCCATCAAGGAAGTGCTCACCACGCTGACTGAGGCCATCATCATCGTCGTTGTGGTCATCTTCCTCTTCCTGCTTGACTGGCGCGCGACCATCATTCCGGCGGTCACCATCCCGGTCTCGCTCATCGGCACGTTCTCGTTTATCAAGCTGTTCGGATTCTCCATCAATA
>Ga0318572_10000565_pt1 | contig 14011 bp, 12 predicted proteins | sample GRESIP089b5f20_FD_202528 | JGI IMG/M metagenome (GOLD analysis project Ga0318572, IMG submission 202528) | Tropical soil microbial communities from Luquillo Experimental Forest, Puerto Rico - GRE.SIPMG.089b5f20 | ecosystem: Environmental > Terrestrial > Soil > Tropical forest > Bulk soil...
CGGATGGGCTGCACGCCGGCGGCCAACAACTGACGTACGGCAGAGGCGCCGGCAGCCAAGCAATAGACGGCAGCACAGCCCGCCAGGGACTGAATTTTGGCCGGCAGCTTGGTCTCGTTGCCGTCCATGGTTTCCGGCGGAAACTCGATGACTTCCAGCAACTGGGCGCGGCTTTCGTCGAGGGAATAAATGACGAAACCTTCGGCGGCGCCGAAGTGTTGGTTGATGGTCGCCCGGTCGTTGGAGGCGAAGGCCACTTTCAGCATGGCGGGGGCCTCCTCAGTGGCTGACCAGGCCAGCGCCAGTCGGCGTGACGGGGGCGCCAGCGGGTGTTCCGGCTTCGTACTGGCGGGGTCCGTCGGCCCAGTAGAGGGATCGGTAGGGTTGGGCGTCATGATGATGTCCCAGGAAAAGGTTGGCCAGATCGAACAGGGCCTGTCGCGCGCCGCGATAGCCCACCCAGGTGCGGGCGTAACCGCCCACCCAGTCGTACTGCGGGAAGCCTGCCCGCAACAGGGGCACGCCCAGGCGTTCGGCAGCCTGGGCGGCGTGAGAATTGGAGACGATCAGTTGCACGTTGCCGGCCTTGGCGATGTTTTCCAGGTCTTCCAGGTCGCCAATGCGCACTTCGGCACAGGGCATGGTGGTCAGCACGGGGGCATTGGCGGGGGAGACGGCAGCCACGATCTGGGCGCCGACGCCGGTGAGGAACTGGCCCAGGGCCACCAGCAGATCCGGGTCGGCAGCAATGGCTACCCGGTAGAAGCCGGTCATGAAATGGGTGTCCACCATGGCGTCCTGCAACTGGGTGCGCCAGCGGTCGATGCGCTCGGGCACGGGAATGCCGCTGATCTCGGCCAGGGCCAGGGTGAAGGCGTCGCAGGCGTCCAGGCCCAGCAGATGGTCGAAGCGGTAGTCGGGCACGTGGGTGCGGGCCCGTAGCAAGTCGGCGGCCTTGTCGAGGGAGCGGCCGATGACCAGGGTGGCCACGGACTCGCCCATGATCTCAATTTCGGTGCGGGGCGTGCCGCCCAGGGTGAGGGGCGTGGTTTCCCGGTCCACCAGGTGGCCGTCGAGGGAGTCGCCCACATCGGGCAGCATGACGGGGCGCAGGCCGAAGGCTTCGATCCATTCCTTGATGGCTTCGGTATCGCCGGGGGTGAGCATGGAGGAGGCCAGCACGTTCACCTGCTTCTTGCGGCGCCCGGCATTGCGGGACTCGGGCACCATCACGTCGATGATGGCTTCCAGGGCCAGGGCGAAACCGGTTTCCAGGCTGCCCGTGAAGTCGGGGGTGTTTACCGGCACCACGGCAATTTTTTCAAACTGGGGGTACTGGTCGCGGAACATCTTCACCAGGCGCTTGATGTCCGTGCCCTGGGTTTCCGACAGGCCTGTGGTGGGCAGGCCGATGACGTCGGGGCTGTTCTTTTCGCAGATCACCTTGAGGCCTTCAATCACGTTGTCGTCGGCGTTCATGATGGTGGACACCTGGTCCATGGCCGTGGTCTGGAGGGGAATCGGCTCGCGGAAATGGCGGACGAAGAACACCTTGCCGAAGGCCGTACAGCCCTGGGAACCATGCAGCATGGGAATGGCGTTCTTGAGACCGAGAAAGGCCAGGGAGGCACCCACGGGCTGGCTGGCCTTGAGGGGGTTCACCGCCAGGGGTTTTGTGCGTTTGAGGATTTCAGCCATGGCATCGGTCCGTGTGTCGGGGTTACCGATGACCGTGCAAGGTTTGTGCCGTTGGCTAAGGGTTTGTTTCTAAAGAAAGGTCGCGGTGTTTTGTCTGGATTGCGACAGAGGGGCCCGACAAGTCTTGCGAGGGCCGGGGTTACGGAGGCTTACAGGCGGTGCCAGTCCAGCAGGGGCACGACTTCCTGGGTGTCGAGAATGGCCAGGCCGGCCAGGGTGCCGCTGGCGTTGTGCTGATAGCTGAGTCGTTCGGCGGGCAGGGAGATGATGTCGCGCACGGCGTCGGCGCCCAGGGCGCACAGGTTCTCATCTTCGCTGACGATGATGGCGATGCGCCGCTGCAATTCGATGACCAGGCTCTGGGCCTTGTCGAACAGATTGAGCAGGAGATCCAGGGTGGTGTGCCGCTCTTCGTTGAAGCGGCGCAGGGCTTCTTCCTTGCCGCCGGTTTCGGCCAGGCCCAGGAGCTTGTCGGCGAGGGAATGGATGTGGGCGTGGGGCGTGTCGAACTGGCCCAGCAACAGGGTCAGCCGGCGGTCGTTGAACTGGCTGGCGTAGTACCACTTGCCGAAGGCGCACTGGCGCGGGTCGCGGGCCTTGGTGAAGGGTTCGCCGCTGTGAATGGAAGACTCCAGGGCGTTCATCCAGTCCAGGTGGTCCTGTCGGCGCTGGGGCAACAGGGCTTGCAGGGCTTCGTATTCGGCATACAGGGAATTTTCGCCAAAGCGCTCCCACAGGGACAGGTAGGTCACCGGTTGGTCGTCGAACACGACGTGCCGCGCCCCATGCTGGCCCTGCTGGCCGCCATGATCGAAATCGCCGGGCAGGGGCATGATGTACTGCACCTGGCCCATGGGCAGCGCGAAGGTTTTTGCGCCGAGCCGGAACAGCAGCAGTTCGACGGGTTCGCTCGGAGCGTGGCCGGGCTGGGGCAGAGCGGCAGGCTGGGTCGCGGTCATGGTGGCGGGCGCTTATGCAGTATTAGCAGTGGCTAAACATAGCATCATCCCGCGTCGCCGTCGTGACGGCGGTTAGCCGATGACGACCGCCGCCGGAGCTGGGTTGCCGCCCTGTTCGATGACTAGTCCGTGCCCAGGTGCGCGGTGGCATGCCATCAGGCATGTCGCCCCGGTCCCTGGGCCAGGATGCGTTCCATACCGACCATTACCGTCAGGTTGGCTTCTTCCATACGCGTCAGGGCCTCCAGGGCACCGGCAAAATCGCCGCCCCGATAGCGTGCCACCGCCCGCCGGGCGTGGTCATGCACGGCCTTGTGCGGCGCTTCCATGTCGCGGTAGCCCGGCAAGCGCGAAAACTCTGCCTTTCCTTCTCCTTCGTAATACCAGCGGCCGAGGAGGCACTGGGTCTCATCGGGTAAGGACTCCGGTGCCAGATCGGAAATCCCCAGCAGCACCTTGTACACCTCGAGCTTCAGGGTGAGTTCCTCGATGTTCGCCAATTCGGCATTGGCCAGCCGGGATGAGGAAGCAATGGTGTCCTGCATGCTTTGGGACAGCCCCATGAGGCGCTGCATGCTGTGCATGGCCGCCTCGCTTTCCGCGCTATGGTTGGCGGCATCGCCGGCACCGATTTCCATGATGCCCTTGGCCTGGCTTGTTTCATCCTGGATGTTGGTCACCAGACCGCCGATTTCGGTCGTCGCTTTGGCGGTGCGCTCGGCGAGTTTCCTTACCTCATCGGCCACCACGGCAAAGCCTCGTCCGGCTTCGCCGGCCCGGGCGGCTTCGATGGCGGCATTGAGGGCCAGAAGGTTGGTCTGTTCGGCAATTTCCTGAATCAACTGGACGATGCCGCCGATTTCACCAGCTCGCCGGGAGAGGCTTTCGACGCTCTCGCCGGCAGCGCCGATGCGGACGAACATGGCATGCAGGTTGGCGGCGATCTTTTCAAAGGCCGCGCGATTGGTGTCGGACTCGGCCGCCGCCGTCAGCGCCGTTTCCTTGTCCTCGTTCAACTGCGTGGATAGCCCCGAAAAGGACTGTCGGATGCCGGAAAGCGATTCTCCGAAGCGGGGCAGATTGCCCAGAACGCCATCCAGCAAGTGCTGACGGGATTGCAGTTGTTGCCGCTCGCTATCCGCCTCAGCCAGGTGTTCCCGGGTTTCCGCCAGTTCGCTCTGCAGGCTTTCCACCTGTGCCCTCAACCTGGCAGCTTCTGCTTGTGTCGCGACCAGTTCCCGTTTCGCCTTCGATCCAAACATTTCATTCCCCGCCGTCTTGGCCATACTTTAATAAAAGTTGATTAAATTACTCGGGTATTGTGGCGGTCGCCTTGATTCCCATCAAGAAGCATTGGTCGGCTCCGGCGTAGAGCGCCCCGATGCGGGGTTTGAGCGGTGATGTGGACGAAGGCGCGAGCCTGCGCACGACGTTGAAGATGGCTGGATGGTGCGGCTCTGGCGCGGGCGCCAGGGCCGGTGGTGTCAGTTGGCGGCGTGATAAGCGGCCGTGAGTTTTTGCGAAACGTATTCCGCCCGAGCGGCGGCGTTGTTTGGCTGCTGGTTGGTTTGCGACCAGTCGGCGAACTCCTGCGGGTCGATCAGGCATTCCAGAGCGGTGATGCCCGAACGCTGAAATTCCCGCCGGGCGGCCACAGCAACAGCTTTCCATTTTTCAAAGCTGTCCTCGAAGCACTCGGGGTCGGTGGCGGTGGCCTTGACTTGGGCCCAGGTTTCCTCGTTGTACCAAGTCACGCCGACCACCAGGGATTGGCTGCGGTTCTTGGCTTTAAGCCGCTGGGACAGGGTCGGTTTTCTCATGGGGCACGCAAGACGGAAATGACGCAGCCACCCGCAGGTGGCTGATGGGGAGGGACGGGTAGTGTTCAGGCCACCAGGGGCTGGCCCACGGCTTTCTGTACGGCCCAGGGGGCAGGAGTGCGCACCTTGTTCCACACCGGGCTTTCCAGGGTCAGGGCCAGTTGGCGCACCAGTTCGAGCATGCCGTCGTAGCCGGCGTAGCCGAATTCCCGTTCCTGGTTGATGTCGAGGAAGGGGATGCGAGCCTTGAGGGCGGTGTAGAGGTTGCGGCCCCCGGCGATGAGGATGTCGGCCTTGTAGTCCTTGTAGCACTGGAGCAGGGCCTTGGGGCTGCCGTCGGTGATCATCTTGACGTCCTCGCCCATGATCTCGCGGATGCGCTGCTTGTCTTCCTCGGTGGATTTGTTGGTGCCGGTGGCCACCACATTCATACCCAGGTCTTGCAAGGCGGAAACCACGGACCAGCTCTTCACGCCGCCGGTATAGAGCAGCACGCGCTTGCCTTGCAGGCGTTCGCGCCAGGGTTCCAGGGCGGCGCGAATCTTGGCTTCCTCGCGTTCGATCAGGGCTTCGGTACGGGCGGTGAGGTCGGCGTCGCCGATCAGGCGGGCGAAGTCGCGGAAGGCTTGGGAGGTGTCGGTGATGCCGTAGAAGCTGCCCTCGAAGAAGGGCACGCCGAAGTTGTCGTGCAGTTTGCGGGCGACATTGAGCAGGGCCTTGGCGCAGACCACCATGGACACTTCGGCCCGGTGCATGGTCTGCACTTCATGGAAGCGGGTGTCACCGGACAGGGTGCAGAGAATGCGCAGGCCCAGTTCGTCGAAGAGGGGGGCCAAGTACCAGAACTCGCCGGCGATGTTGTATTCGCCAATGAGGTTCACATCGTGGGTCTTCACGCCGGGGGGCAGCTTGGCTTTTGTAGCCTCGGAAACGGGCTCGGGTTCCCGGGTGCCGATCACATGCTTGAACATGGCCTCGCCGGCAATGCGATTGCCCAGGTTCTTGGTACCGTAGAAACCGGCACAGTCCACCGGCACCACGGGTACGCCCCAGCGTTCGGCAGCGGCCTTGCAGACGGCATCCACATCGTCGCCGGTCAGAGCGGGAACACAGGTGTTGTAGATGAATACGGCCTTGGGGGCGTAGGTGTCGATGGCCTGCTTGATGGCGTGGAACAGGCGCTTTTCGCCGCGACCCATGATCACGTCCTGCTCGGTGAGGTCGGTGGTCATGCCGTAGCGGTAGAGGGTGGGGCCGCTGGAGCGGGTGCCTCGGTTATCCCAACTGGAGCCGGCACAGGCGATGGGGCCGTGGACGATGTGGGCCACGTCGGCGATGGGCAGCAGTGCAATCTGGGCACCGTCGAAGGAACAGCCGCCGGCGGTGGCGCCGGGCTTGGTCTTGGCGCAGCCGGATTTCTCTTTCTTGTTATGGGCGCAAGCGGGTTCGTCGAGCAGGGCGGCGACTTCGTTGGCTTTCATGACGGTTCCTCTCTCTGGGGCTTTTCGCTTTGTCTGCAATCGGCGTGCCAGTGCAAAGAACCGCGTGGTTGAGCGTTATGGTTTTGGCAATGGCGTGTTTACGCACTGAACCGACCGGCAAAGGTCACAAAAGAGCCCCTCGATGGCCACCAAATGGCCCCAAAGGGAGGCGGGAGTGTCCGGATTGCCACCGGGAAGGTGCCTAGTCCGCTTCGCCGCCAAAGTGGAGGAAAAACGGTGGCCCAAATGGAAACCGCCGATTGTCGCAATCACGACAATCGGCGGTGAATGTCACAAGCCGAACCGGATTCGGCCTGGTGCTTGGGCTTAGATCGGGCCGCGGCCGGCGCGGGTCAGGCTGGCGTCGATCTGGGCCTTGGCACCTTCGAAGTCCACTTGCTCACCCTTGGACTTGTAGTCCTTGAGGGCGTTGGAAACGGTGACGATCTTTTCCAGGGGCGTTTGGCCCTTGAAATCGCCCTTTTCCAGGGCTGCCAGGTCGATCAGCTCATTCCAGATCAGGCCTTCCTGCAGGGAAATGGCGTTGAAAGTCAGACCGTCCAGGGAGATCACCAGGGGCTTGCGAATGTTGACCACGAAGATGATCAGCTTGGCATCGGCGGCGATGTCGGCCTTGTAGTACTCCACCACGCGGGGCAGGTCGGACAGGTCGTCCAGGCTGCCGGCGAAGAGCTTGATCTTGTCGTCTTCGGACAGCACCACGGTGTTCTTGATGGTGTGGGTGGGAGGCAGGCGGTGGCCCAGGGCATCGCCGATTTCGCCCAGGCCCAGCACCAGGTCGCCGCGGTAGGCTGCGTACTTGCCGCTGCCTTCCTTGAAGTTTTGGTTGAACAACAGGCCTTTGGTTTCGAAGGTGTCAAACAGCATGATTGCCTCGTTTGTAGGATGGAAAAGGTTTTAACCACCTACAGCAAATAAGGTGCCTGTTTTCCACGCACGAAAAATGGTCTTTAGATGTCAGGGTTGAAGGAGAACAGTTCGGGGCGATGCTTGCGGTAGCGATTGAGGGCTCGCAAAGTGATGGGGACCAAGGTGGTCATCACGTTCCACAGGGCTTCCCGCTCCTGGTTGTTGCGGGCGTTCAGCTTGGGCAGGATGGCGCGGAAGGCGGGCCAGTCGATACCGGGCATCAGGGCCTTGATGGCGGGAGGAACGTCCTCGGCGCTCTGGGCCATGACCTTGAGGCACTGGAGCACTTGTTGCCGGGTCAGTTGGGAGGAGAATAGGGTTTCCTGTTCCTGGCCGGCGACGCAGGTATCCACGGCAAAGCCCGAGTCGTGGAGATTGCCCAGCAGACCGGCGACCCAGAGGCGGTAACCGAAGCCCTGGGGCGTAACGAGGGTGGTCCGGGGGGTAGGTTGGGGGTGTTCCTGTTGCGGGGTGCTCATGACAATCTCCTCTGCGGGAAGTGTTCCTCCATTCCTAAGCAAAAATCGTGTGCGGATGGTTTTGCCGGTGGAGGAAGTGGGCGACCCGTTTTTTCAGGCGCGGTATTTGCTGCGGTCCTGGAAAGAGCCATCGGCAGGTGCCGTTGGTGTAAGTGCCGGGAGTACAGCTTTGGCGACGACAGCAGTGTTACGGGAGGCTTGTTGTGAACAACGCAGCAGTGGCGTTCCGGATTACCGGACGTTGCTGGACTGTGCGCGTTATCACGGCGATCCGCGCATCCTGGCTCTTGCCGGGGTGATTGCCCAAGGACTGGCGCTGGGGGATCGCCCCTTGTTGCGAGGTCTCGACGAGGCCCAATTCGATGCCATGATGGCCGCCTGTTTTCCTGGTGTGGCCTTGGAGAATGGCACCGGGCTTCAGGGGCTGAGCGGCGGAGCCACGGGGCTGGATGAATACGACGACCTAGTGGCGCTACTGTTGGAGTACCGCTGCGATGACAGCGATGCGGTGGTCTGGGTCAGTTATGCCATCGCCACTGCAAGCTTACGCAGCAATCATTTGTGGCAGGACATGGGCCTGCCCAACCGTCAGGTGCTGTCGCAGTTGATGGTGCAGAACTTCCCCGGCCTGGCGGCCCGCAACGTGGGCGACATGAAGTGGAAGAAATTCTTCTACCGCCAGTTGTGCGAGAAGGCCGAAGTGCTGATCTGCAAGTCGCCCCATTGTGGGGTCTGCGACGACCACAATGTCTGCTTTGGTCCGGAAGATGGTGCCGCCCTAGTGTCGTCGGGTTTTCTGCGGCACGCCGTCAAGAACTGAACGGGAAAGCCTGAACGGAAAACCTTGGATTGCCGAGGGGACTTTCGACCCCTACGGTGGGAGTCCCCTCGGTACTCGGTTCAAGCGAAGCTCACAAAGTGTTTACAAGGAATCAATGAAAGCCAGCAGGGCTTGGCGCGAGGCCTTGTCGAGTTGGGCATAGCGGTCGCGTACCCGTTTGGCTTCGCCGCCGTGCCAGAGAATGGCTTCCTGCACACTGCGGGCACGCCCGTCGTGCAAATAACGCGCTTCCCCATTGATGGCCGGTACCAGGCCGATACCCCACAGGGGCGGTGTGCGCCAATCCCGACCGCCGGCCTGGTAGTCAGGACGGCCATCGGCCAGGGCCGGGCCCATGTCGTGAATCAACAGGTCGCTATAGGGGGCGATGGTGCGCTTGGAGAGGAAGGGAAACTTGGGGTGCTCTCCCGTCGCTAAGGTTGGCCGATGGCATTGGGCGCAACCGACGGCGGCAAACAGGGCTTCCCCTTTCTGGACCAAGGGATCGGCCGTATTGCGACGGGCGGGCACGGCCAAGTGAGACAGGTAGAACTCCACTTCATCCAATTGCTCTTTGCTCAGTTCGGGGTGGCCGCCGGAAGGAGCTTGCTGGCAGGCCTTCTGTACTGCCGTGCAGTTTTCCGTGGGGAACAGGGGCGAGGTGATGCCCAGGTCGCCGACGAAAGCGCCTGCCGACTGCTGGCGCAGGTTGGGGGCGTTGGCCTTGAGGCCGAAGCGACCGGTCACCGTGCGTTGTTGCACCACATCCCACACTTTGTTAACGCGGCCGCGAATGCCGTCGGGTTTGGCTTCCGTCGCGAGTTTTTCCAGGGTGTCGTCGGAGACGCTCTCCAGCAAGCCTAGGCCGAAGACTGCCGGCGAAACCCGGGGGGAGGCGAGGGCATGATCAAGGGGGCCGTAGGCCAGTTCGACAAAACGCAACTTCGGTGATCGCAACTGCACCCGCTCGCCATCGGCCAGACGTATCGTGCGCTGGCGCCATTCAATGACGGCGCGGCCTTCCCCCGGTACGCCGGGAATGCCTTCCTCATTCAACTGGTCGCCGTAGGCCGGGTGGGGCTTGGGGCCGCCCTGGGGCGATTGGCCGGGTACTGAAAGGCGCACCAGCATGGACTGCATGCGTTCGCCCACGTGCTCCGGTGCCGTGCCCCGGCTGTTCTTCTGATGGCAGGAGGCGCAGGCCAGCCGGTTGTAGACGGGGCCGAGGCCGTCCACCGTGGCATCGGCGCTGGGGGCGACGATCCAGCTCTGACGGAACAGGGAACGCCCCCGGAAAAAGATTTCCCGGTCGCCATCGCCCAGGCCCGGCAAGGGTTTGGAGAAGGCTTCTCGGGTGCTGTCGTCCACGGTGGCAGGCCGTTCTTCCGCCAGTCCGGTCAGGCTGGCGGCAACGGTAAGGGCGAAGCCGGCAATGAGAAGAGGCGTCGCTTTCATGCGTTGGCGGCCTTCAACAGTTGGTCGACTTCCTTGCGCCGGGCCTGGTCATGGGCTTGCCAGGCAGCCTCCAGGGCATTGCGGCCCTCGGTCGAGGAACCTTCCAGTCGCTCGCCGAAGGGGCTGCGCAGACTGTCCAGGGCTGCGTCTGCTTCGCTGATGGGGGGCTTGGTCAGAATGGCCCGGGCCGAGCTTGCCAACTGGGTGCGCCCCTGGGCTTCAGCTTGATGGATGCGTTGCCAGAGGGCCACGAGGCCCGGGTGATCGGCCATCAGCATCTGGTCAAACAGGGCGGTGCTGAGGCCGAGACGGCCTTGGGCGCGCTGGCTGTCGTAGTCGAAGACGCCTCGCTCGGCGGCGGCAAAGGGATTGAAGTAGTCCTTCGGCAAGCCTTCGTAGGCCTGGGGGCGTACAGGAAGCTTGCGGATGTCCGGATGGGTGAGAATTTTCTGGCCGGCGTTGGACAGGACGAAATCGACGAAGGCCTGGGCACCGGCGGGATTGCCGGCGCTCTTGGTCATGGCGATATGGGCCGGATTGATGCCGCTGCGGTCCGGGTAGATGAACTGCAAGGGCGCACCGTTGGCGATGGCCGAGGCGACGAAGAAGTCGATGGACAGGCCGATGGGATGGCGACCACTGCCCACTTCGTCGCTGACGAAAGTAGAGCCCCGCTCGATCAACCAGGCATTGCCGGCAATCTCGCTCCACAGAGCCCAGCCGGCATCCCAGCCGTAGGCCTGCAGGACGATTTCCACCAAGGGCGGTGCGAAGCCGACCTTGGCCGGCACCGGTAGGGCGATGAGGCCCTGGTAGCGGGGATCGGCCAGATCGCGCCAGGTCTTGGGAACAGGGAGTTGCCGGTCCGCCAGGGCCTTGGCGTTAACCGCATAACCGAACCCCGCCATTTCCGTGGCGTGGTAAAGGCCTTCACCATCCACCAGCGGAGCATTGCCGATGCGGGGCGGCAGGCCATCGGTTTGGTAGGGCAAGGGGCGGAAAGCCCCCTCCCTGGCCAGGGTGGCGTAAATGCGCGGTGAGGCAGACCAATACACGTCCACACCGCCCTGCTTGGCCTGGCGCAGATAGGGCAGGGCATCATGGGGCATGCGCCAGACCACTTGCAGCCGGTACTCGGGGTGGGCTTTTTCGAAAGCGGCTTCGAAGCGGGACACCACGTCGTCGGGATAGGCCGTCATGATGACCACGGGCTTGGGGGCAGACTTGGCGGCTGCCAACAGGGGGCGGCCCGTCAGTGCGGCTGCTCCGGCAGCAAAGCCGGTGAGCAGGCGACGGCGGCGGAGGTTGATAGGGGCACTCATGATCAGAACTGGTACTTGGCGTTGGCAAACCACATTTGGCCCGGCATGGGGTAGCCGTCAGACAGGGCGTAATTTTCGTCAGTCAGATTGCTGACGCCAACTTCCAGTGTCGTGTCTTTTCGGGGCTTGTAGCTGGCCTTGACGCCGAGCAGAGTAAAGCTTCCCATGGTGACGTAGGTGGCACTGGTCCCTGAACCATAAGCAACTTTGCGTCCGGATTCTGCATCCAGTGTGGCTTGGTATTCCCAGTTGTCGGAAGGTTTCCAGGCGATATAGGCAAACAGCTTGTTACGGGGGGTGTCGGTGAGCGGAATGGCTGCGTTGGACATGTTGTCCCGCTCCAGATAGGTGTAATTGCCCCCCGTAGTCCATGCATCTCCAAGTTGTTGGGTGAGGTTGAACTCCAGTCCGCGATGACGGGCATCTCCCACATTCTGCTTTTGGCTACAACTTGTCGCACTAGCACCACAGCTTGTCAAAGGAAGGATGTTGACGCTTTGGATCAAGTCCTTGATGCGATCTTGAAAGAAACTGGCGCTGCCTTGGCCGCCTTCCCATGGTTTGCCCTTGATGCCTACTTCAAAATTTAATGCCCGTTCAGGTAACAAATTGGCATTGGGAAGTCCGCTGCCGAGGGAGGCAGAATAGCGATCCTTGATGGTGGGAAAGCGGGTCTTGCGAGCAAGACTGGTGAACACTTCGGCGTTTGGCGTAAGAGCATGGCTCAACTCGGCCAGCCAGTTATTGGCGCTGGCGCTACCCGTTGGCCAGTAATAGACAACCGAGGCATCCCGCTTGTCGTGGCTCGCTCCAACACGCAGACGCCAGTCCTTGGCAATGTCGAAGGCGTCTTCCACGGCATAGGATGTGGTGACATCCCTGTAATGCTTGACCATTGCCAGTCCGGAGTCTTTATGCAGATCCTGTTTGTAATGAACGGCGAAATGGAGATCGTGGCCGGTAAAAATACTGGTGGCCAATTCAAATGAAGCACCTTGCGTAACGTCGTTATACCAACTGGGAAAGTTCGATGTATTTGAAATTTGCGTTGCGTAATTCCCATCAGTGAACGCAAGAATCTTGTTGCTGTAGTTATCCCAGTACACCCGGGACTTCAGCGTAAAGTCGTTGTTCAGTGCCGTGTTGGTCAGCAAATAGATGCTGTCGACGTCCCAATAAGGCCATTGCCAGAATCGACTATTGGCACCGCCTCCAATATTTAAATACTGTCCGGGGGCATTGCCGGCATAGGGCGGATTGCCTTTTACACCATGCTGGCTGACATAGCCGACGGCGTACTCATCGGTTGCATTCGGTGTGATGCCCAGCTTGAGGGAAATTTTCCGGTCGGATTGATATGCGTTTTCACGGCTGCCGCTGTTTTCCAGCATGTTTTTAGTGGAGTTGCTACCTGATGTCGGGATAGTGACGGCTTTATAGCTAGAGGACAACGGAAAATTGTCCGATGCAGAATACGAAGCACTTGCTTGCAAATACCAGACGCCTTGATTGCTACCTAGATTGACTGCTGTTTTGCGTCCGCCACCGCTGGCAAACCCTATGCTCACATCTCCTTCCAAACTGTTGCTGGGGCGCTTGGTCACAAGATTGATGGCGCCACCCAGAGTGTTCGGGCCATAGAGCAAGGAAGCGGCGCCCTTGGAAACACGAATTTCTGAAAGATCGAAAGTCGTGAAGCGGGAAAAGTCCACATAACCATCGTAGGGAACGTAGGCCGGAATTCCGTCGATGAACAAGGGAACTTGCCGTGAGTCGAAACCGCGTAAGTAAACAATATCCTCGTTTCGAGAGTTGCGGGATGTACTAAGTCCCGGCATCAAGGCCATCGCATTGCTCAGGGTTTCCTTGTTGAAACTGTCCAGTTGTTTTCTGTCGATGACGCTATCGCTTGTCGTATCCAGCGAAGCACTGACCACGTCAACAGTGCCGAGCTTGAATGTGTCTTCTGCTGCATGAGCAGAGCTTGCGGCGAACAGCGCGCCGATCAAGCCGGGAAGTATCGACTTGAAACGGGCAGTAGGGGCAGTTGGGAATGGCATGGTGTTTCTCCTGATGGTTGCAATGGGATTAAGGAGTATCCGGCGTTGATACGAAGCCGATGCGCGTCAGGCCGAGGCGGGCGGCGAGGGCCATGGTTCGGGCGACGGTTTCGTAGGGCGTGTGGGCGTCGGCGTGGATGTGCAGGGCCGGCGGTGTGGGCTGGGCTGCGGCGGTGCGGATGTGCTCGCCCAGGGCTTCGCGACTGACGGGCTCGCTATTCCAGAATAGGTCGCCGTTTTCCTTGATGGCGAGTTGGATCGTTTCAGGTTTCTGAGCAATCGGTTCGCTGCTGGCCTTGGGCAGGTCCACCTTCACGGCGTGGGTCAGCAGGGGCGCGGCGATGATGAAGACGATCAGCAGCACCAGCATCACGTCGATCAGGGGAATCATGTTGATTTCCGCCTGGGGCTGGCGGCGGTGGCTGTCGTGGGCGAGGTGGAAGGCCATGTATCGCTCTGCTTACGCGCGCTGGCTGGCGGTGGCGAGGCGGGTTTCAATTCCGTGGTTCTCTTCGCCGGTCAGTCCCGGAGTGACGCCGGTGGCGAGGAAACCGTAGAGGTGGTGGGCGTAGTGCTCCAGTCGGTCCTGGCGGCGGCGCTGGAGGCGGACGAAGGCGTTGTAGGCCAATACCGCCGGAATGGCGACGGCCAGGCCGCAGGCGGTCATGATCAGGGCCTCTCCCACGGGACCGGCCACCTTGTCGAGGCTGCCCTGGCCGGAAAGGCCGATGGCGATGAGGGCGTGGTAAATGCCCCAGACCGTGCCGAAAAGGCCGACGAAGGGGGCGGCGGAACCGACGGTGGCGAGCAGGGTCAGGCCGCTTTCCTGCTGGGCTGCTTCCTGGTCCAGAGCCTGGCGCAGGGAGCGGGCTACCAGTTCTTCCGGCCCGCTCATGTCGAAGGCGTTGTCCTTGCCGCGCTGGCGCCATTGGCGACAGGCGGTGAGGCAGGCCAGGGTCAGACGCCGGTAGGCGGTATCGTCGGTTT
>Ga0318572_10000567_pt1 | contig 13970 bp, 27 predicted proteins | sample GRESIP089b5f20_FD_202528 | JGI IMG/M metagenome (GOLD analysis project Ga0318572, IMG submission 202528) | Tropical soil microbial communities from Luquillo Experimental Forest, Puerto Rico - GRE.SIPMG.089b5f20 | ecosystem: Environmental > Terrestrial > Soil > Tropical forest > Bulk soil...
CCCGCGTTCGGGACACGGAGACAAGATCATGCTGCAGCCGGCGCGTACGAAGTACCGCAAGCAGATGAAGGGCCGCATGAAGGGCAAGGCCTACCGCGGCTCGTCGCTCGCCCAGGGCGAGTACGGGCTCCAGGCCACCGAGTGCGGCTGGCTCACGAGCCGCCAGATCGAGGCCGCCCGCGTGGCGATCACCCGCTACGTGAAGCGCGGCGGCAAGCTCTGGATCCGGGTCTTCCCGGACAAGCCGATCACGAAGAAGCCCGCCGAGACGCGAATGGGTACCGGCAAGGGCGCGGTGGAGTACTACGTCGCGGTCGTGAAGCCGGGGCGCATCCTCTACGAGATGGAGGGCGTCACCGACGACATCGCGAAAAAGGCGTTCTCCCTGGCCGCGCACAAGCTCCCCGTCTCCACGAAGCTCGTGAAGCGCGGGACCACGCTGTAAGGAGCCGACGATGCCGACCGTCCAGGAGCTTCGCCAGCTGTCGCCCCAGGATCTCGACGCGCGCGTCGCCGACCTGAAGCGCCAGTTCTTCGACCTGAAGTCCAAGCACAACACCGGCACGCTCGACTCGACGGCCGACCTCCAGAAGGCGAAGCGCGACATCGCGCGCTGCCTCACGGTGAAGGCCGAGCTCGAGCGGAAGGCCAAGGAGTAGGACGCCATGGAGCGCGGGAACCGCAAGAGCCGCATCGGCGTCGTCATCTCGAACAAGATGACGAAGACCGTCGTCGTCCGCGTGGAGCGGCGGGTGGCCGACACGAAGTACGGCCGCATCGTGAAGCAGGCCAAGAACTTCAAGGCGCACGACGAGGACAACGCCTGCAAGCCCGGTGATCGGGTTCGCATCGTCGAGACCCGCCCGCTGTCGAAGGACAAGCGCTGGCGCGTGGTCGAGACGATCGAGAAGGCGACGGAGGTCTAGCGATGATCCAGCAGCAGACGATGCTCGACGTCGCCGACAACTCCGGCGCGAAGCGGGTGCAGTGCATCAAGGTGCTCGGCGGCTCCCGCCGGCGCTACGCCTCCATCGGCGACGTGATCGTGGTCTCCGTGAAGGAGGCGATCCCGCAGGCGAAGGTGAAGAAGGGCGAGGTCGCCCGCGCCGTCATCGTGCGCACCGCGCGCGAGGTGAAGCGGCCGGACGGCAGCTACATCCGGTTCGACGGGAACAGCGCGGTCCTCATCAACAAGGACCTCGAGCCCATCGGCACCCGCATCTTCGGCCCGGTGGCCCGCGAGCTCCGCGCCCGCAAGTTCATGAAGATCATCTCGCTCGCCCCGGAGGTCCTCTAGCCATGCAGATCCGCAAGGGTGACACCGTCCAGGTCATCGCCGGCAAGGACAAGGGCAAGCAGGGCAAGGTGCTCGAGGTCCTGGTCGAGAAGGGCCGGATCCGGGTGGAGAAGATCGCCGTCGTCAAGCGGCACCTGAAGAAGGGCCGCACGATGTCGAACCCCGAGGGCGGCATCGTCGAGAAGACCGGCACGGTCGCGATCTCGAACGTGATGGTCCTCGGCGCCGACGGCGAGAAGGTCCGCAAGGAGAAGATCGCCCGCGAGCTCGGCGCCAAGGAGAAGGCGCGGAAGACGAAGCGGGCGGCCGCGAAGTAGCGCGCGCGGCGATAGCGCTGTAGAACGCACGACCCGACCACGCATCGCCCGGCACGAGCAGGAGCCGGCCGAAGGCAAGGAGAACCAATGGCTGCACGTCTGAGGGAGCGGTACGAGAAGGAGATCCGCGCGGCGCTCATGAAGGAGCTCGGGTTTGCGAACCCGATGCAGGCGCCCCGGCTCGAGAAGATCGTCGTGAACATGGGCCTCGGCGAGGCCATCTCGAACGGCAAGGTGCTCGACGCCTGCGTCGAGCAGCTCGGTCAGATCACCGGCCAGAAGCCCGTGGTCACGAAGGCCCGCAAGTCGATCGCGAATTTCAAGCTCCGCCAGGGCCAGTCCATCGGCGCCATGGTCACGCTGCGCGGCGACCGCGCCTTCGAGTTCCTCGACCGGCTCGTGAACGTCGCGCTGCCGCGCGTCCGCGACTTCAAGGGCGTGTCGCCCAAGGCGTTCGACGGCAAGGGCAACTACACGCTCGGCATCCGCGAGCAGATCATCTTCCCCGAGATCAACTACGACAAGGTCGAGCGGATCAAAGGGCTGAACGTCACGGTCGTCACGACCGCGCGCAACGACGAGGAAGGCCGCGCGCTGCTCCGGCTCCTCGGGATGCCGTTCCGCACGTAGTCGCGGGCACGACAGGAGATTCCATGGCGAAGCTGTCCAAGATGGCGCAGGCGAAGCGCAAGCTGAAGTTCCCGGTTCGCCAGTACAACCGCTGCGAGCTGTGCGGCCGCCCCCGCGCGTTCCTCAGGAAGTTCCAGATGTGCCGCCTCTGCTTCCGGAAGCGCGCGCTCCAGGGCGAGATCACCGGCGTCATCAAGTCGAGCTGGTAGAGGAGAACGAGATGAGCTTCACCGATCCCATCGGCGACATGCTGACGCGCATCCGCAACGCGTCGTCCGCCCGCCACGAGAAGGTCGTCGTCCCGGCCTCCCGCCTCAAGCTGCGCATCGCCGAGGTGCTGAAGGACGAGGGCTATATCCAGGACTTCGTGCGCCACGACGACGGCGTGCAGGGGTCCATCACGATCCTGCTGAAGTACACGCCCGAGCGCGAGCCGGCGTTCAGCGAGATCAAGCGCGTGTCGAAGCCCGGGCTGCGGCGCTACGTCCCCACGACGGAGATCCCCCGCGTCCTGAACGGCCTCGGCATCGCGATCCTCTCCACGTCGAAGGGCGTGATGGTGGACCGCGAGGCGCGCAAGCAGAAGGTGGGCGGCGAGCTCATCTGCACGGTTTGGTAGGGGAGCGAGAGCCATGTCCCGAGTCGGCAAGCTGCCGGTCAAGATCCCGGAGAAGGTGAAGGTCTCGGTCGCCGGGGAGACCGTGAAGGTCGAGGGGCCGAAGGGGAAGATGACCTTCCCGTTCAACCCCATCGTGAAGATCGAGGTCGCGGGCAACGAGGTGAAGGTCACCCGTCCCGACGAGTCGCCGAAGGCGAAGGGCCTCCACGGCCTCACGCGCACGCTCGTGCGCAACGCCATCGATGGCGTCACGAAGGGCTACGAGCGCGTGCTCGAGATCTCCGGCGTCGGCTTCAAGGCCGAGGTGAAGGGCAAGGACGTGCACTTCACGCTGGGCTTCTCGCACCCGGTCGTCTTCAAGCTCCCCGAGGGCGTGACGGCCGAGGTCGACGCGAAGCAGACGCGCATCCTGGTGAAGGGCGTGGACAAGCACCTCCTCGGCCTCACCGCCGCGAAGATCCGCGCGCTCCGCCCGCCCGAGCCGTACAAGGGCAAGGGCATCAAGTACGCGGAAGAGACGATCCGTCGTAAGGAAGGCAAGACCGGCGCGGCCTAACGGCCCAGCCGCTCATGCGCCGGCTGCACGACCGCCGGCGCAAGGAGAGGAACCATGGAAAAGCGACTCACGGCACGCGAGAAGCGCAAGGCGCGCATCCGCAGGAAGGTCTCCGGCACCGCGGCGCGCCCGCGGCTCACGGTCTACAAGAGCCTCAAGCACATGTACGCGCAGATCGTGGACGATGTGTCCGGCCAGACGCTGGTCGCGGCCGGCACCACGTCGAAGGACCTGCGCGACGGCGTGAAGGAGGACGCGAAGACCGACGCGGCGAAGAAGGTCGGCGAGGCCGTTGCGAAGGCCGCGCTGGCGAAGGGCATCACGATGGTCGTCTTCGACCGCAACGGCTTCGACTACCACGGCCGCATCGCCGCGGTCGCGCAGGCGGCCCGCGACGCGGGCCTCCAGTTCTAGGTGAGACGCATGGCGACTTCTCCGATCAACGCGAACGATCTCGAGCTGCAGGATCGCGTCGTCCACATCAACCGCGTCGCCAAGGTCGTGAAGGGCGGCCGGCGCTTCAGCTTCTCGGCGCTGGTCGTCGTCGGCGACGGCGCGGGCCACGTCGGCATCGGCCTCGGCAAGGCGAACGAGGTGCCCGAGGCGATCCGCAAGGGTGGCGAGCAGGCGAAGAAGCACCTGTTCAAGGTGCCGCTCGCGGGCACGACCATCCCGCACGAAGTCCTCGGGCACTTCGGCGCCGGGCGCGTGCTCCTGAAGCCGGCGGGCGAGGGTACCGGCGTCATCGCCGGCGGCGCCGTCCGCGCGGTGCTCGAGAGCGCGGGTATCCGCAACGTGCTCACGAAGAGCCAGGGCTCGCGCAACCCGCACAACGTGATCAAGGCCACGGTCGCCGGTCTCAAGCGGCTCCGGTCGGCCGCCGACACCGCCCGGCTCCGCGGCAAGGAGCTCGGCGAGCTGAAGCCGCAGGGCGAGGAGGGCCGGTAGCGATGGCCGCCATCAAGGTGAAGCTGGTCCGCGGGCTCGCGGGCTGCCCGGCCGACCACCGGACGACGGTGGCGGGGCTCGGGCTCAAGAAGACGAACAGCGAGAAGCTCCTCCCCGACACCCCCGCGACGCTGGGGATGATCGACAAGGTCCGTTACCTGGTCGAGTGGGAGCGCGTGGACGCGCCGGCGCCGCAGGGTCGCAAGGCGAAGAAGGCCGCGAAGGCGTAGGCAGGGAGAACTTACGATGTCGCTCAACAAGCTGAAGGCGCCGAAGGGCGCGAACCGCGAGCGCAAGCGCGTCGGCCGTGGCCAGGCGTCCGGTCTCGGCAAGACCGCCGGCCGCGGTGGCAAGGGTCAGAAGGCCCGCACCGGCAACATGCGCTTCGAGGGCTTCGAGGGCGGCCAGATGCCGCTCCAGCGCCGGCTCCCGAAGTTCGGCTTCAAAAACTTCTTCCGCAAGGAGTTCCTCGAGGTCCAGGTGTCCGACCTCGCGCTCCTCCCTGCGGGCGAGGTGACGAAGCAGGGGCTGCGCGAGGCAGGTCTCGTCAAGGCCGACGGCCTCGTGGTCGTCCTCGGCGACGGCGAGCTCTCGCAGGCCTACACCGTGAAGGTCGACCGGGTGACCACCGGCGCCCGCTCCGTCATCGAGAAGGCGGGTGGTAAGGTCGAGCTGCTCCCGAAGCCGCGCACGCTGAAGCAGGTGCAGAAGGAAAAGCGCGCGGCGGAGAAGAAGGCGTAGAGTGGGGGGCCGCCCATTCGGGTGGCCTCCTTCACGAAAGGCGCGAGATGGTCACGAGCGGCCTGGCCAACATCTTCCGCATCCCGGACCTCCGGAAGCGGATCCTGTTCACCCTGGGAATCCTGGCCGTCTACCGGCTGGGCATCTTCGTCACGACGCCTGGAGTCGACCGCGTCGCGATGCGCCAGGTCGTTCAGTCGTCGGGCGGGTTGCTCGGCCTGTTCAACCTGTTCTCGGGCGGTGCGCTCGAGCGGCTCTCGGTCTTCGCGCTCGGGATCATGCCGTACGTGTCGGCGAGCATCATCCTCCAGCTCCTCACGGTGGTGATCCCGAAGCTCGAGGCGCTGCAGAAGGAGGGCGAGGTCGGCCGGCGCAAGATCAACCAGTACACGCGCTACCTCACCATCGGCCTCTCCGCGATCCAGGGCTTCGGCATCGGGACCTACCTCGAGTCGCTCACCGCTCCCAGCGGCGCGCACGTCGTGGCCCACCCGGGCATGGGCTTCAAGCTCCTCACCATCATCTCGCTGGCCGCGGGCACCGCGTTCATCATGTGGATGGGCGAGCAGATCACCGAGCGCGGCATCGGCAACGGCATCTCGCTCATCATCTTCGCCGGCATCGTGGCGGGCGTCCCCGACGCGCTCTTCCGCACCTGGGCGGCCTCCAAGGCCCCCGGCGCGCAGCTCGACGAGCTCAAGATCGTGCTCATCGGTGCGTTCATGCTCGTGGTCGTGGCCGTGATCGTGTTCTTCGAGCGCGGTCAGCGGCGGATCCCGGTTCAGTACGCGAAGCGGGTCGTCGGCCGCCGTCTGTACGGCGGGCAGTCCACGCACCTGCCGCTCAAGGTGAACACCGCGGGCGTGATCCCGCCGATCTTCGCCTCGTCGATCCTCCTCTTCCCCGCGACGCTCGCCTCCTGGTTCCCGTACCTCGGCCGGCTCTCCGACGCGATCCGCCCCGGTGAGTTCGTCTACGAGGTGCTGTACGTCCTCCTCATCATCTTCTTCGCGTACTTCTACACCGCGGTGACCTTCAACCCGGTCGACGTCGCGGACAACCTCAAGAAGTACGGCGGTTACGTCCCCGGCATCCGCCCGGGCAAGACGACGGCCGACTACATCGACCACGTCCTCAGCCGCATCACCTTCGGCGGCGCCATCTACATCGCCGCCGTCTGCGTGCTCCCGACGGTGCTCGTGAACCGGTTCGGCGTGCCGTTCTTCTTCGGCGGCACCGGCCTCCTCATCGTGGTGGGCGTGGCCCTCGACACGGTGCAGCAGATCGAGGGGCACCTCATCACGCGGCACTACGAGGGCTTCACGGGCCCCCGCGGCCCGCGCATTCGCGGCCGCCGCGTCGGCCAGGCCGCCTAGCACCGGCGTGCGGCAAGGGAGCATTCCGTGATCCTCATCCTCCTCGGCCCCCCCGGCGCCGGCAAGGGCACGCAGGCGAAGCTGCTCGCGGCCGAGCTCGGCATCCCGCACATCTCGACGGGCGACATGTTCCGCGACCACAAGGCGCGCGGCACCGAGCTCGGCAAGAAGGTGCAGGCGATCATGGACTCGGGCGGCCTCGTCACCGACGACATCACCAACGCGATGGTGAAGGACCGCCTCTCGCGCGATGACGTGAAGGGTGGGGCGATCCTCGACGGCTACCCGCGGACCACCGCGCAGGCCGAGTACCTCGAGCGGCTTCTCGCCGAGACCGGCAAGAAGGTGGACCGGGTCCTCTCCTACGAGGTCCCCGAGGAGCTCGTGATCGAGCGGATCTCCGGTCGTCGGAGCTGCCCGAAGTGCGGCGCCGTGTACCACGTCACGTCGAACCCGCCTCAGACCACGGGCTGGTGCGACAAGGACGGCACGGGCCTCGCGCAGCGCGATGACGACAAGCCGGCGAACGTGAAGAAGCGGATGCAGGAGTACGCCGACAAGACGTGGCCGCTGAAGAAGTTCTACCAGGAGCGCGGCGTCGTGACCGAGATCGAGGGCGTGGGCACGCCCGAGGGCATCCTCGCCGTCACGAAGAAGGCGCTCGGGCGCTGAAGCATGGACGGGATGGTACGCGAGCGCGTCGAGCTGAAGTCCGCGGACGAGATCTCTCGGATCCGCGACTCGGCGCTCGTGGTCCACGACGTGCTCGCCGAGGTGGTCGCGGCAGCCGTCGAGGGCGTCACCACCGCCGAGCTCGATCGACTCGCCGAGGCGCGCACGCGCGCCCGGGGCGCGGTGCCGGCGTTCAAGGGCTACCACGGCTACCCGGCGTCGATCTGCATCTCGGTGAACGACGAGGTGGTGCACGGCATCCCGTCGTCGAAGCGGAAGCTGAAGGCGGGCGACGTGGTGGGGCTCGACTTCGGCGCCGTGCTCGGCGGGTTCTTCGGCGACTCCGCCCGCACGGTGATCGTCGGCGGGAAGGGCACGCAGGAAGCGACCCGGCTCGTGGAGTCCACGCGCGAGGCGCTCGAGCTGGCGATTGCCGCAGCCCGGCCGGACGGCCGGCTCGGCGATATCGGCGCGACGGTGCAGGCGCACGTGGAGCCGCGCGGCTTCTCGGTGGTGCGCGAGTTCGTGGGGCACGGCATCGGCCGGCGCCTGCACGAGCCCCCGCAGGTGGCGAACTTCGGCGTGCGGGGAATGGGCATGCGGCTGAAGGCGGGGATGGTCCTCGCCATCGAGCCGATGGTGAACGCTGGCGCCCCGGGGGTCAGGACCCTCGGCGACGGCTGGACGGCGGTGACCGAGGATGGGAGCTTGTCGGCCCACTTCGAGCACACCGTCGCGGTGACGGAGGACGGACCGGTGGTGCTGAGCCTGCCGCCGGCAGGAGCGAATCGATAGTCGGTCCGGAAGGTTGGAAAGCGGTGCTCCCGCCCGGGATAAGTTGCAGGGCGGAAGCACGTGTGTTATAGGCGCCCCCTCGCTCATCGCCCGCGAAGGACGGGCGGGCGTCCGAGCTTCTTTTTTTCACGGGGCGGGCTGCGAACGGGTGAAGCCGTTCGGTCCGCCGGGTCCCGCCGGATGGAACGGCGGGGCTTTTCGTCTGCAAGTACGGTTTCGGAGGCGGTTCGATGAAGGTCCGCGCGTCGGTCAAGAAGATTTGCGACAAGTGCAAGGTCGTCAAGCGCAAGGGCGTGGTGCGGATCATCTGCCCGGTGAACCCCCGCCACAAGCAGCGTCAGGGCTAGCGCCCGGCTTCACCCACGGAGAACTTTGAAGATGGCACGTATCGCCGGCGTCGACCTGCCCCGCGAGAAGCGGATCGAGATCTCGCTCCAGTACATTTACGGGATCGGCAAGACCACCGCGAAGCTGCTCTGCGAGAGGGCGGGCGTCGAGGTCACCACGCGCACGAAGGACCTCACGGATGACGAGGTCCGCCGCCTCCGCGAGACGATCGAGGCGAATCTCAAGGTGGAGGGTGACCTCCGCCGCGAGATCTCGATGAACATCAAGCGGCTCATGGACCTCGGCTGCTACCGCGGCCTGCGTCACCGCCGTGGGCTCCCCGTCCGCGGCCAGCGCACGCACACGAACGCGCGCACGCGAAAGGGTCCGAAGAAGGGCCTCGTCCGCAAGCCCGCTGCCGCGGCGCCGTCGAAGGCCTAACGAACTGTCAGTGAACGGAGAACGAGAGTGGCCGACGAGAAGCAGGTGAAGAAGCCCGCGCCCGAGGGCGCTGCGCCGAAGGAGGAGGCCGCCGCTCCGGCGATGCCGAACCTCGGTGGCATCGAGCCGGTGACCGCGTCGCCCGTCGTCCCCAAGAAGGGGAAGAAGCGGGTGAAGAAGAACATCGTGGCCGGCGTGGTGCACATCAACGCCACGTTCAACAACACGATGGTCACGATCTGCGACCAGTCGGGGAACGTGCTGTCGTGGTCCTCGGCAGGCGCGCGTGGCTTCAAGGGCTCGCGCAAGTCGACGCCGTTCGCCGCGCAGGTCGCCGCCGGCGACGCCGCCGCGAAGGCGATGGAGCACGGCCTGAAGAGCGTCACCGTCCAGGTGTCGGGCCCGGGCGCCGGCCGCGAGTCGGCCCTGCGCGCGATCTCCGCCGCCGGCCTCAAGATCTCGCTCATCCGCGACGTCACCCCCATCCCGCACAACGGCTGCCGGCCCCCCAAGCGCCGTCGCGTCTGACCAGGAGAACGAAGTGGCTCGCTACACCGAAAGCGTCTGCCGGCTCTGCCGCCGCGAGAACCTGAAGATGTACCTGAAGGGGGATCGCTGCTACACGGACAAGTGCGCCATCGAGCGCCGTCCGTATCCTCCGGGCCAGCACGGCCAGGGTCGCGTGAAGTTCTCCGAGTACGGCGTCCAGCTCCGCGAGAAGCAGAAGGTGAAGCGGATGTACGGGCTCCTCGAGGCCGACTTCCGCCACGCCTACAAGAACGCCGCCGCTGCGAAGGGCAAGACCGGCGAGAACCTCCTCCAGACGCTCGAGCTCCGGCTCGACAACGTCGTGTTCCGCCTCGGCTTCGCCGACACCCGGAACGAGGCGCGCCAGCTCGTCCGCCACGGCCACTTCCGCGTGAACGGCCGCAAGGTGAACATCCCGTCGTACAAGCTCAAGAACGGCGACAAGGTCGAGCTGCGTGATCGCTCGAAGAAGGTCGTCCGGATCAACGAGGCGCTCGAGACGGTCGACCGTCGCGGCGTGCCGGGTTGGCTCGAGCTGGACAAGGGCGGCTTCAAGGGCACCGTGAAGACGGCGCCTGTGCGCGAAGACATCACGATGCCGATCCAGGAGCAGCTCATCGTCGAGCTGTACTCCAAGTAAGGCACGGAACCACTCGATTCAAACGGCCGCGCGCCTCACGGCGCCTCGCTCCCGCTCGGCTGGCGGGAGCGGGGAGGGGGCGGCGGCGCAAGGAGACAGCCCATGGCGGACGCCATCGTCACGAAGAACTGGCGCGACCTCATCAAGCCGCGCGGCCTGGTCGTCGACCAGGAGAGCCTCACCAACACCTACGGCAAGTTCGTCGCCGAGCCGCTCGAGCGCGGCTTCGGGATCACGCTCGGCAACTCGCTGCGTCGCGTGCTCCTCTCGTCCCTGCAGGGCGCGGCGATCACCTCGGTGAAGATCGAGGGCGTCGAGCACGAGTTCATGACCGTGCCCGAGGTCGCCGAGGACGTCGTCGACATCATCCTCAACCTCAAGGAGGTCCTCCTCCAGATCCACACGAACGAGCCGAAGACGCTCCGGATCGAGGCGGAGGGGCCCCGCGAGATCAAGGCGGGCGACATCATCGCCGACGGCCAGGTGGAGGTCCTGAACCCGGGCCAGCACGTCCTCACGATCAGCGAGGGCGGGCGGGTGCGCGCGGAGTTCAGCGCGCGCCGCGGGCGCGGGTACGTCTCCGCGGACCGCAACAAGGTGGCGGGCTCGCCGATCGGCGTCATCCCGATCGACGCGCTCTTCAGTCCGATCCGCAAGGTGAACTACCAGGTCACGAACGCGCGCGTCGGGCAGCAGACCGACTACGACAAGCTCACGCTCGAGGTCTGGACCGACGGCTCGGTCGCGCCGGTCGACGCGGTCGCCTTCGCCGCCAAGATCATCAAGGAGCAGCTCTCCATCTTCATCAACTTCGACGAGACCGAGGAGCCTGTTCAGGAGGTCGCGGTCGTCGAGGAGACGAAGCTGAACGAGAACCTGTTCCGGTCGGTGGACGAGCTGGAGCTCTCCGTCCGCTCCGCGAACTGCCTGCAGAACGCGAACATCAAGACCATCGGCGACCTCGTGCAGAAGACCGAGGCCGAGATGCTGAAGACGAAGAACTTCGGCCGGAAGTCGCTGAAGGAGATCAAGGAGATCCTCTCGGAGATGGGGCTCTCCCTGGGTATGAAGCTCGAGAACTGGCCGCCGAAGTCGGCGCCGCAGGGTGCGCCGAAGGTCTAGGCGCGACCCGGGATCAGGAGAACGAAGATGAAGCACCGCGTCGCCGGCCGGCGTCTCGATCGCACCACCGAGCACCGCACGGCCATGTTCCGCAACATGGTGACCTCGCTCATCGAGCACGAGCGGATCACCACCACCACCCCGAAGGCGAAGGAGCTGAAGCGCATCGCCGACAAGGTCATCACGCTCGCGAAGAAGGGCGGCACGCACGCGCGCCGGCTCGCCTTCAAGGACGTGCGCGATCCCTCGGCGCTCGCGAAGCTCTTCGACACCCTCGGCCCGCGCTTCGCGGCGCGGCCCGGCGGCTACACGCGGATCATCCGCGTCGCGAACCGCGCCGGCGACAACGCCGAGATGGCGGTGATCGAGCTGGTGGAGAAGACGCCCGCCGAGGCTCCGGCCGACAAGGCCCCGGAGGCCAAGAAGACCGGCAAGGGCGAGTCGAAGAAGGCGAAGGCCACGAAGTCCGAGGCCGCGAAGGCCGAGGCCCAGGAGTAGCGGGCGAACCCCGCACGAGGAGGATTCGAATGGCGGTGGTTCTGCGGCTCAGCCGGGCTGGCACGCACAAGGCGCCCTTCTACCACGTGGTTGCGACCGACTCGCGGAAGCCCCGCGACGGCCGTTACCTCGAGGACGTGGGGCTCTACGACCCGACCGTGAAGCCGGAGCGCATCGAGCTCAAGGTGGAGCGGATCGAGCACTGGCTGAAGGCGGGCGCGCGCCCGAGCCAGACGGTCGCGATGATCCTGAAGAAGTTCAAGAAGGCGGCGGCTCCGGCCGCTCCGGCCGCGAAGTAACCGGGCCCCACCGTGCGCGACCTCGTCGTCTGGCTTGCCGAGCAGCTCGTCGAGGACAAGGCGGCGGTGCGGGTGAACGCCCTCGAGCGCGATCGTACGACCGTGCTCGAGCTGTCGGTCGCGCAAGCCGATCTCGGCCGCGTCATCGGCCGCGGCGGGAAGACTGCGAAGGCGCTGCGCGCCGTGCTCGACGCCGCCGCGCGGCGGCAGGGCAAGCGCGCGGTGCTCGACATCCTCGACTGAACGATGGCGCTCGTCTCTCTCGGCAAGGTGGTCCGGGCCCTCGGGCTCAAGGGCCACCTCGGTGTCGCCGGCTCGGAGGGCGCGCTCGCGTCGCTCGGGCGCGTCGCGCTCCGGTCCGCCGGGGGCGAGACGGAGTGGCACCGGGTGCAGGAGGCGCGACCGCAGGGGCGCCTCTGGGCGATCCGGGTGGAGGGCATCGCCGACCGCACCGCGGCGGAGCGGAAGGTCGGGCTCGAGGTCCTCGCCGAGCGCGAGGACCTGGGCGAGGCGGGAGAGGGGCTCCACTTCTGGAGCGACCTCGAAGGCCTCGAGGTGGTGACGGTGGGCGGGGCGCCGGTGGGCAAGGTCACCGGACTCCTGCCAACGGGCGCGGTCGACGTGCTCGTCGTCACCAGCAGGCGCGGCGAGCTGCTGGTGCCGCTCGCGCCGTACGTGACGGTGGATCGCGCCGCCGGGAAGGTGGTCGTGGATCCGCCCGAGGGGCTCTTGGACCTCGAGCGGCCAGAAGGCCAGGAGGATTGAACCGAAGCGAGGGAAGCCGTGGCAACGCTCGAGGTCGAAATCCTGACGCTGTTCCCGCGCATGTGCACGGGTTATCTCGCGGAGAGCATCCTCGGGAAGGCGCAGGAGGCCGGGTTCGTGCGGGTCGCGGTGTCCGACATCCGCGAGCACACGCAGGGCAAGCATCGCGTGGCCGACGACGCCCCGTACGGTGGCGGCGCCGGGATGGTGATGAAGCCCGAGCCGCTCATCGCCGCCATCGAGGCCGCGAAGGCGCGGCTCCCCGGCGCGAGGGTCGTGCTCACGAGCCCGCGCGGCGCCCGGCTGGACCAGGCGCTCGCCCGGGAGCTTGCGGGGGTCGGGAAGCTCGTCATCGTCTGCGGCCGGTACGAAGGCGTGGACGAGCGGGTGCTCTCGGCGGTAGACACGGAGGTTTCCATCGGTGACTTCGTGCTCACCGGCGGCGAGCTCGCGGCGCTGTGCATCGTGGATGCGGCGGCGCGGCTCGTACCCGGGGTCCTCGGAAACGAGGAGAGCGCTGACGCCGAGAGCTTTGCGGGAGGTGCGGCGCTGCTCGAGCATCCGCACTACACCCGGCCCCCGGAGTTCCGGGGGATGAAGGTGCCGGAGGTGCTCCTCTCGGGAGACCACCGGCGGATCGAGCAGTGGCGGCGGCGGGAGGCGCTGCGCGCCACGAGAACACGGCGGCCGGATCTCTTCGCCCGGATCCCGCTGACCGAAGCCGACCTCAGGCTCATCGAGGCCGGAGACGAAGATCTGTGAAGGAGAGCGTCATGCTGCGCAAGGCCATCGCCGACATCGAGTCCCGCTACGTCCGCAACGACCTGCCCCCGTTCCGCGCCGGCGACACCGTGCGTGTGCACACGAAGATCAAGGAAGGCGACAAGGAGCGCATCCAGGTCTTCGAGGGCGTCGTCATCCGCCACCACCAGGGCGCCGCCCGCGCGACGTTCACGGTCCGCAAGGTGAGCTACGGCGTGGGCGTGGAGCGCATCTTCCCCGTGAACAGCCCGCGCATCGACAAGGTCGAGGTGATGAGCCACGGCGAGGTCCGCCGCTCGCGCCTCTACTACCTCCGCGACCTCGTGGGGAAGGCCGCGCGCCTCCACCAGGAGGAGGGCGGCGAGGGCGGCCAGAAGTCGGCCGAGGCGAAGCAGTAGCCTTCGCCTTTCCCGCGCGCCTCGACGGGCCCGGTCCGCGCCGCTGTGGCGCGCGCCGGGCTCGTGGCGTTTCCGCGCGGGAATGCTTCCGCCGCGCCGCGGCGACGGGTACGATCCGCGCGTGCTCCTCCTCGAGATTGCAGCGCAGGGCGTGAAGGGCGCCGTGCCCGCGAGCGGGCGCGCTGCGCTGCGGCCCGGCTACAACGTCGTCGCGGCCGACGGCGCGGCGCTCCGGCGGC
>Ga0318572_10000569_pt1 | contig 13962 bp, 13 predicted proteins | sample GRESIP089b5f20_FD_202528 | JGI IMG/M metagenome (GOLD analysis project Ga0318572, IMG submission 202528) | Tropical soil microbial communities from Luquillo Experimental Forest, Puerto Rico - GRE.SIPMG.089b5f20 | ecosystem: Environmental > Terrestrial > Soil > Tropical forest > Bulk soil...
CGCCCCGGCTGGCATTGCCAGCCTGACCGAACAAAGCCAGACAATTTCTGCCGGCAGCAACCTCAACCTCATCGCCCAGCGCGACGCCAACCACACCACCGGCCGCCGCTGGCTGCACAACGTCGGCCAGCACATCAGCCTGTTTGTGGCGGGGGTAAAGGACAAGGTGGCGCTGAAGCTGATTGCCGCCAAAGGCAAGGTGCAGGTGCAAGCGCAGAGTGATGCGATGGAGCTGACGGCGGATAAGGAACTGACGGTTACATCGGTCAAGCAGAACATCAACTTGAATGGCAAGCAGGAAATCCTGCTCACCAGCGGTGGCGCTTACGTGCGGATCAAGGATGGCAAGATCGAGCTGCACGCCCCCGGCACCGTCAGTTTCAAGGGTGGCAGCCATGACTGGAGCGGGCCAGCGAGTATGGATTGGGCACTTCCACAATACAAAAAGATCACCTGTACAGAGCAGATTGATGCCCAATTACTCACTGAATCACACCCTGAGTTATGCGGGAATAAATACGTATATTACTGCTCCGACACAGGAAATAAACTCGCATCCGGAATCCTTGATGCTAACGGCCTAACCGACCGTATACATTTGCAAGGCATCAACAATATCAAGGCCCTGATTGGATCAGGAAGATGGGAAATTCTATAATGAACTATCGGCATATTTTTATTATATTCAGCACATTCTTGTTAATTTCCTCGAGTGCCAATGCAGTCAACCAGCCGGAAGATACCACAGTGGAATTGGGCTGGAATACGCTGAATGTTCATGCCAACCAAACTCTAGCCAGTGCAATGCCTGGCCAATATTCTGTAAAAAATCTCTTCACCGCAGATTCGGCCAAAGCCTGGGTATTCCACGCAGAAGAACAGTACCCTAAAGCAGAAATCATCAAGAACCCCGCTGTGTTGACATTTACACTGGCCAAACCGAGTGCGCTATTCGCCATCGTGCTCTCTCCCGGGTACTCCAAGTCAACGGCAACCCAGTACCAGAATGCCTCGCCTAAAAGCGTCATCGTTAGTCTGTACCGACAGAATGACATAATGCCTTTTGAAAGCCGACGTTATACCTTCAGCTACCATGCTCGCGAATATTCGCTGCCACAACTAAAAAGAGAGCTGAAGGATGTAGCATTCACTGATCAGACCGATGACCATATCACCGGAAAGTCTGAAAACCTGCTGAATTCGGCAGAGCGCATGTTATTGATCAATCCTGGTAATGCACAAATCTCCAAAATCGAGCTAAAAATCACGACGATGGAACACGGAGCCAAGTTTACTGATCTTGCTATCAGTAAACTCAAGCTATTTGACCGACAAGTACATCAAAATAGTGCAGAGTACCATCTAAACCGCTTCATCATGAATGATATGAACAACGCAGCACAAAAATTGAACGATTCACCACGATGCATTAGTTACACGGATAGAAATCCCTGGCCGAAACTCAATAATTACGCCTGTTCAGGCCCAACTGCACAGTTACAGCAGGGTCAGGCCGATCAGGGCGCGGCGGATGTCATCCTCACTCGCAAAGACATTGCAACACAGCAGTATCAGGTCCCGTTTTTCATCGCGCTACGCGATGCTCAGTCAAGTATCTCCGCAGGCAAGAAATACCTGCGAGTAACGACTGGTGACGTTGCCAATAGCGAACTGATTCTCAGCAAGGACTCTGCCAACCAACTGCAAGCACTGTCCGGCCTTACGCTAACTCAAGCATTTCAAGCCAATCGCACTGATGGTTTAAACAAAGCCTACTTGCAGCCGCAGAATGAATCCTACTATTTCTTTTCCTACTCTCGCTTGCAATTCACTCCAAGCAACAGCGGCTATAAAGTCAACATCTATGGTCCTACTGGCAGCCAGGAGGAATCATGGTTAAGCAAGTAGATAAATACAAAGATTTCGACTTCGGAAAATATAACGAAACCCAAAAGTACGACATTCTAAAAAAGCTGTTCGAACATCATGCTGCCGCAAACGGAAAGAACAATATCTCTGGCTTCGCATTTGAAACTGAAAATAGTCGGGCCAACCTTATCGGTGCTCGTGGTTTCACCAAAGGCAAGGTAGTAAAAGACAGCAATAAGGTTTTCGACGATACCCTGTTCGTGGTCTACAAGGATGCATCTGGCCAGAAACGGGTGTCAGCATTTGAATTCAATACCGAACCATACAGCAAGCAAAATGGCCAGCTGGCCGGGCGGGTATTGATCAATGGTCTATACCAGTACAAGTTGGGCAACCATAAGATATCGTCCTATCACAGCCATGCCAGCCTGGCAGAAATGGAAAGAACACACCACTTCGCCCAACGCCACAATTACCGCGCCCTGAGAATCGTCAAAGGCCTGGCTTTTCGCGCCCAAAATACTGGCAGCGCCAAGGCCCCGGAATACGAATTTAGCCCGAACAAACCGGATACGCCGTCAACTACCAATGAGCACAACATCCACTATGGCGGCGAAGGTCCAAACAATAGCACTCGTAACTGGAGTGAAGGCTGTCAGACAGTCAAGGGCCTGGACAACTACATCCAGCTCCTGAAAATCCTGGAACAGGACTACAGCCTAGTCGGAACCATCCATAACGAGCTGGTTGCCAAACCAGCAACAGACGGCAATCGCGCCGTAGTCTATGCACTGCTCGACGGCCACCAGATCGCCGACGAGACCAAGATCCAAGTCAAATTCTTGGATCGCATCCTGCAACCAATGGTGGATGTCTGGTATGAGATCCGCCATGGCAATCAGACCATCACAGGCAAGACTGATCACGATGGTGATACTGGGGCTATTTTTGGCCACGACCCCAAGGATAAGATTAACGTCAAAGTGAAGGGGCCTGTGGGCAATAGCAAGAAACTACCGGCAGTACAGGCTGATGAAAACGTATTTCACAAATACCTTTGTGTGATCAGCCCCAAAGTATTGTGTGATGGAATGTCTCGACCGGATGGGGATCATCAAGAGCCCGGCATCGACAAGACCAAATCAAAGACCCACAAGCATCACAACAAAGAGCGCAAACCTGTATCCAAGATAGAAGTGCCAAAAGATCGCAATCCTTTAGAGAAGCCGATTCCAGATGACGAGTTCGAGGACTGCAATGCACTAAGCCAGGAGCAGATTACAACTATCATCAAGGCCAATAATCCTGTACTGGTCGATACCTATAAGGTCGACGAACTTGTATATAAAGCAGCTCAGAACTACAAATTGAATCCCAAAGTGCTGCTGGCTACAATGAAACAGGAGCAGGGCTGGGCGAAGAATGGACACTACAATAAGCTGATGGGAGTCGGCCCAGGCGGGCAGCCGACAACAATGGGGGTAGAAACCTCGATCAATAAAGCAGCGCAAATATATCGTAAGCAATTTGACGATGGTAAAAAAAAGCTCAATTCGTTCAAAATTAATTTCGATCCTAATTTCCTTGAGTTCGTTGCCGTGGGTAATGAGGCAGCCTCTGTTGGCGAGGAAGAAGCCAATATTATGAAGGAGGGTTATTTATATACCCCGCGAACCGCCTCCGAGTACGCCAAGCTTCATTACACGCCATGGACCTACTTCCCCCCACAGCGCAGCCGTCCCTACGATACTTGGATAAAAACATTCCGGAGTTTCTAAATGAAAATCAAGTACCTTCTCGTAATTTGTGCCTTGCTACTGTCTCAGCAGACTCTGGCTGCTTGCAGCAAATACGACTGGCAACAACTGGTAAAGCATGCCGACACACCAACTGTGAATATTTATGTCAAGAACCAGCACTGTGACATCGATCAATCACTGGATGACGTTTCGAAGACGCCGCTAGTCTATGCAATTGAAGCACGCAACCGAGCTGCGGTGCAGGCCCTACTCCAGGCAGGTGCCAATCCAAACATCGATGGTTACGATGGCAATACGCCATTATTTTATGCCATAGCCACTAAGGATATGGACATTGTGCAGTTTTTGATTGCGAAGGGAGCAGACGTAAATGCCTCTACACGCATGAGCGAGATCACCGTATTGATGGCAGCAGTGCTTAACTCCTCCCCTGGCATCGTTGCCTATCTGGTCGCCCATGGAGCCTCCGTGGACGATACTGATAAATATAACCACCAAGCAATGGATTATGTTGAAAAACTGCCTCCAAGCAGACGAGCAGAAATGCGTGCGGCACTGAATAGACATTAGAAAATTACATCTAGATCAAAAAAATATAAAGTAATGAAAATAGATCCAATATACAGAGCGAACTTCCTTTTAATATGAAAATGATTTTGTTAATGGCATGGACGCTTCCCTCTGATCGGCTTGCTCAGAGAGATAGTAAGTGTGCCACTTACAAGGAAGTCCACCATGACAATCAAGACCATTGGCTTGGATCAGGCCAAACAAGATTTCCTGATTCATGCCGTTGATGAAGGTAATCCGTTGCACATCTTGGATGCCTTTGTCGAGAAAATCGACTTGGACACGCTTGGGTTCCCTAGCACTGACCCCAAGCTGTTCTATTATTCAGAGTGATTCTCCGCAGCCAATCAATTCGCATAAGATACTTTATGACTAGCTGCCCGCCGGTGAGTAAGTCCTCCACCAAAGGCAGCCAACCCAACACCCCCCTGATCACTCATTGCAGCCTGAATCACCAGCGGGTAGATATTGAAGGTCAAGTCATGGTTAGCGCGATACTCGGGTACCCGCAGCATGTAGGTGGATAGCGAACTGAATATTGCGCACCATCGCCCGGAAATTACCGTGCCGCTACGCAGGCAGTTGTGGAATATGCATACCAAAGGCATGGACGCGCAGGATAAGCCAGCAGATGCCCATGAGGCATGGACTCGGGTTATAAAATCAAACAAAGATGCAAAAAAATGAATTAAAAGCCTGCTGCATCGCTTGTCGAATTTTCCCGCCCCAGCCCTGTGCGTACCAACAAGGACTAAGCAGTGAAGCGCTTGCTGCCATTAATTTTGTGCCTGCTGCTGGTCGCCTGTAGCAATAAGGAAAGAATCGTGCCTACTTTAGAAGAAGTCAAAACCAATCTGGCCTTTACCTGCGTACATGAACAAGATCATCTACCCAAGCTGGATGCCGAGGCCGATCAGCTCTATCGCTATGCGCGCTATCTACAGAAAAACAATCAGTTGCAAGAAGATGTCAGCGTCTTCCCGGAGTTAGAACGCTATTACCGCGTTGCCACTGCCCACGGCCATTACCAGGTCAATCTGGAGTTGCGCCAGATGATAGGCAAAGGCCAAGCCTGGACCGCCAATCCGATGACTGAAACGCTGGATCTGACCGAAGAGCTGATCAAGCAAGGCGTGCCAGGCGGGTACTACGATATGACGCGTTATATTGAAGCTGGCTACGGTGTGAAACAGGATGCTGAACTGGCTTTGCGCTATTACCGTAAGTCTGCCGATATGGGTAGTCCTGAAGGGCAGTACCTAGTGGGAGACAAGCTGACGGATATAGGTGGCCAGCAAAGTGAATCATTTAAAGCCGGATTGCAAATGTGGGACTGCGCTTCCCAGCAAGGCTATGGTCAAGCTGGAGATATGCTAGGACGCAATATAAAAGGAAAAAAATGTATGCGGAGGCTCTTAAGGCTTTCCATCTTGCGGTAAAAGGAGGCTAGGTCAGTACCGAGATGAGCTTGCAGGTCCTTGCCTACAATCTAAAGCGGGTGATGAAGATTCTAGAATTTGAGGAATTAATGGCAGCAGTGAAGGGCTGAACGGGCCTTTTTACCTGTCAAAACAGCTTCTTTCTGGAACCTGGCTGGCCTGGCAATCGGCAGCTGAACCATTGCAGCTACTTTGGCATGAAACATTCCTGTCGTTTCCACACAGCTTCGCCGAGCTGCTGCCGACTTGACTGACGCTTCGTCAGTTCGTCGGCCATTGCGGTCAATGGCGATAGTTACCCAGTACGGTAGCAATGCAATGGTTAGCTGACGTTACCATGCAGGTTTCAAACGGCGGCTACCTTGGCTGGTATGGCAGCGATCTGGGCCGTAGAGAGCACCTTTCATGTAAGCTAGACAGCGCTACATATCAGGTTCATTCCCAATCTCGTTGTCGGTAGAAATCGCTATGGCTCCTCAATTTGAATTGAACGAAACATTGGTTGGTGCACTTTCCTTACGCGCCATCAAGTCATTTCTTGCTGCAGCCAAGTTGAAGAGTTTTACCGCAGCGGCCAATGCATTGTGTGTTACCCCTGCGGCGGTAAGCAAACAAGTACGGGAGTTGGAAGATTATCTGGGAACAGAGCTCTTTGTGCGTTTGGGCAGAACGGTCACACTGACTGCTGATGGCGAGATGTTCAAGGATGCGGCCCAGCTTTCATTGATCAATATCCATCAGGCCGCTGAGCGGTTACGGAAGAAATTGCCAGCCAGACAAACGCTCATCGTTTGCTGCTCTCCTGCCTTTTCGGCACTCTGGTTGCACAAGCGGCTACCTGAATTCATTCAAGACAATCCCGATATCGAACTCACCGTGCTGGCTACCCAGAACTTCATTGCCATGGAGGCCGGCGTACAACCGGACGTGTACATTGCCAAACTGGCAAGCATGCGCGAAGGGTATGACAGTGAGCACTTGTTTGATGATGAGGTCTACCCGGTTTGTACACCGCAATACTTACAGCAGCATGGCCCCATTGAGACGCCAGAAGCGCTACTGAACATGTCATTGCTGGATATCAGCGCTTATGGCCGCTCGCAAATATCGGAACATATAGACTGGAAAGTCTGGCTGGCATTGCATGATGTAGACACCAGTTGGCGCGCTGACATTCCGCGTCAGCTATTCACCAGCAATGATTACCCAGGCATTGTGCAGTTAGCCCTGGCTCATCAGGGGGTGGCCTTGGGCTGGAATCATCTCATTGGAGACCTGGTGACGCGCGGCGATCTGGTACGTCCGCTACCCCACAAAACCGTGATGAAGAATCGTGGTCACTTTCTTTCCATCCGCAAAGACAAGATTGACGTTGGTGTGTGCCAAAAATTTTGTCAATGGATCAAGCAGCAACTCAGTTTACCGCTTGCCGAATAAGACAGGCGCACAGTTCTGCAGTGGGAACGCAGAGTACCAGTCACCAGTTGCCCTGGTTTCGCAAGCGTTGCTACATGGCCCCGGGATCATCAACTAAAAGTTGCAGGAACGCTGTAATAAACGTCGTTTGAGTTACCTGTGCAACGGGCATAAATTTTCCTTCGAACCGCAAAGAGTCGGCGGTAAGGAAAAGGAAATCTGCACATGGGATTCAAGAAGACCATTCACGCGGTGGAAACGCATTCGGGTATTCCCATGCGCGTGGTTACCGGGGGCATCCCGCACATCCCTGGTGAAAGTGTTTATGCCAAGATGAAATGGCTGGAAGCCAATGATGACGGCTTGCGCAAATTGCTGTTGCGCGAACCTCGCGGTTATCCGGCACATTGCTGCAACATCATTGTGCCGCCCTGTCACCCAGAAGCAGATGCAGGCTACATCATTCTGGAGCAGGTGGAGTACCCCATGATGTCTGGCGGGAATACCATCTCAGTGGCCACGGTTTTGCTGGAAATGGGTATGTTGCCGATGCATGAGCCCGTGACTGAGCTGACACTGGAAGCACCTGCCGGGTTGATCCGCATTACCGCAGAGTGCAAAGGCGGCAAAGTCGAAAGCGTCAAATTTAAGAATGTGCCCGCCTTTGCGGCATATCTGGATGCAGTCATCGACGTTCCGCATCTTGGTAAGGTCCGGGTAGATGTGGGCTGGGGTGGCATGTTCTACGTGATTGCCGATGTACGCCAGTTTCCTGGGCTTGAGCTGAAGCCCGAGCATGGCAAGGAGATCACGCGGGTTTCCGCCATGATCCGACAGGCGGCCATCGAGCAGTTGCCCGTTGCACATCCGGACTACCCCGGTGTGGGAATTACCATTTCACAACTGTCCGGACCTACAGACGACCCCAGGGCTGACTGGAAGAATGTAGTCACCATGCCCACAGGACCTCTCTCCTGGGATGACCCCTCCACCTGGACCGGTGCAATTGACCGCTGCCCATGTGGAACAGGCACCTGCGCAAAAATGGCCGTACTACACGCCAAAGGTGAGTTACCGCTACACCAGGACTTTCGGCATCAGGGCATTCTTGGCACGGTTTTTACTGGTCGACTGTTGGAGGAAACCCGGATTGGTGGCAATGCTGCAGTAGTGCCAACGCTGGCCGGGACCAGTTGGATTCATGGTATCAGCACTATCGTTCTGGACCATGATGATCCTTTCCCTGAGGGGTACACCTTAGGCGATATCTGGCCGCAAGGGGGAGTGTGACCCATGCTGTTCATTTCCGCAGAGCAAATCAGATCAGTACTGGATTGGGGCGGTGTCCTCAATGCTTTGGACAGCGGGCATTCAGGTTCTCGCCCACAGGGAGGAAGCTATTTTATCGGTGATGCCCATTTCGGCTTATTCAGCCGGGGCGTCATCTTGCCGGGAAAAGGTGCGGGGTTCAAATTAGCCTCCATCTATCCTGTGAATGGCGTTGCCTGTCCTCCCTTGCCAACAGAGCAAGCCGCATTTTTGGTGCTGGACGAGCGGACCAAGAGCATTGTTGCCATGCTGGATGGACCAGAAATTACCCGTTGGAAAACAGCTGCAGATTCCGTGCTGGCCGCAAGAAAACTAAGCCGCGAAGACAGTGAAGTACTTCTGGTACTAGGCGCGGGGCCAGTCGCCAGGTCACTGACGGATGCATATCTGCATATACGGCCATCCATCCGTGAAGTGCTGCTGTGGAATCGCACCCCCTCCAAGCTAGAGGCGCTGCGTGCTGAGCTTGCGACAAAAAACATCCGGGTCAGCATTGTTGATGACCTCGATGCTGGGGTCGCTCGCGCAGACATTATTACCGCAGCTACCAGCACATCATCCCCCAATATCCACGGCAAGTTTATCCGCTCAGGAACTCATGTTGATTTAGTAGGCGGCTATCGGCCCGACATGCAGGAGGCCGATTGTGATGTGTTCCGTGGAGCCCGGATCTTTGTTGATGACCGTGAAAACGCGGCACATTCCGGTGATATCCAGATTCCTTTGCAAACCGGAGCGATCCTGGCGGAGCAAATCGAAGGAGATTTGTTCGACCTGTGTCAATTACCCGTGTTTCAGCGTTCGGCAGAAGACAGAACCGTCTACAAAAATGCCGGCGGTGCACACCTTGACCTCATCGTCAGTCAACTTGTTGTTGAGCGGTTGAAGTCACACTAAGCAAAACGCACAGAAATAGCTTAACTACACGATAAAAACCTGCGACTGAAGGGCAAGTACGTCAATAACGCAATGAGTAGTAGTGAGGCACGGAGTGGATAGGGGGCCGTGTTATGTCAGGTAGTCTCAAAGGAGAAACACATGAAAAAATATTACGTTCAATCGTGGCTGGGGAAGTTTGTTGCATCGGCAACTCTTGCTGCTGTCGTCAGCTTTGCTCCGACAGCCTCGGCAGAGCCGGTGAAGATGGCAGTGACAAACTGGGCTGATGTGCTGGCTACCGTTAATGTCGCCAAATATGTGCTGGAAACCAAGCTGAATCAACCAGTCCAGCTTGTTCAGGCCGCAATTGGCATCCAGTATCAAGGCGTTGCACGTGGAGACCTGGACCTTATGCTAAGCGGCTGGTTGCCGGTGACGCATTCGGTCTATTACGAAAAATATAAAAATGACTTGGTCGATAGCGGCGTTATTTATAACGGCGGTAGAAATGGCTGGGTAGTGCCGGCCTATGTTCCAGAGTCTGAAGTATCGACGATCGCGGATCTGAACAAGCCTGAAGTCAAAAGCAAGCTGAACGGGATCATCCAGGGGATTGAGCCGGGAGGTGGCTTGATGATGGCATCAGACAAGACCATTAAGTCGTACAAGCTGTCCGGATACAGCCTGCAGTCATCCAGTGAGGCTGGCATGCTTGCTTCTGTGGCGCGGGCTTACCAGACCAAGCAGTGGACGGTCGCTACTGTCTGGAGCCCACATTGGTTGTTCCAGAAGTGGAAAATGCGCTACCTCAAAGACCCCAAAGGTACCTTGGGCGGTGAGGAACATATCCATGCCTTTTCCTCCAAGCAGTTTGCCAGCAAGTTTCCGCGCGCCGCTACCTTTGTGAAAAACTTCAAGTTGACCCTGGCTGATGTGGAGGCCATTGAGCTTGAAGGCAACAACACGAATGACTATGCCACTGCGGCGAAGAAATTCGTAGATGCCCACCCGGACAAGCTACAAGCCTGGTTGCAGCAATAACTTGAAGAGCGCGCTCTTGGCTAAGGTATTGGCTGAGAGCGGGCTTCAACGGAGATAGCTGCTTGGTGTTAGCCAGATAAACCAGTTTTTGTTGCATGCACCATGACGCGCACTCATTTTTCTATGATTGACGTGAGAGAATTTCTTGAAACGTACATATGTTGCCTTCATCCTCCAGGGGATATTTGGGGGGGCAAATTTCATCTATACGAAGTGGGCTGCCGAACTCGTCACTCCGGGTCAGATATCGCTATTACGGGTTTTTTTTGGATTTTTACCCTTAGTTTGCATGGCGTTGAGCAACAGATCTCTCAAGCTGGCTCAGGCGCGTCATCTGCATCACTTTGTGGTCATGGCAGCATTGGCGACTGCTTTTACCTACTTTGCGATGGCAAAAGGAACTACTCTGCTTCCATCTGGTATCGCCGGCGTACTGGGTGGCTCGTCACCATTGTTTACTGTGCTGGCTTCTGGCTTATTTCTTCGGAATGAAAAAATGAACCGGATGATGGTATGCAGTGTGGTGACGGGCCTGTCAGGTATGGTACTGATTGCACGTCCATGGATGAGTCTGGGTAATGGCGATGCCATCAATTTGGCAGGCGTTGCCTGGATACTGGCGGGCGCAATGGTGTATGGCTTGTCGTATATTTACGTTCGCCTTTTTCTATCCCCTTTAGACATTGAGCCGCTGGCTATTGTGACCTGGCAAACAGGCCTGGCATTTTTGATACTTCTGCTTTTTACAGACATGAGTGGTATCAGCCACATATTGCTGGATTGGCGAGCCACCGCAGGTTTAGCGATTGGCCTTGGGCTGTTAGGCACAGGGGCGTCATTTGTCCTTTTCTACATCCTTCTACGGGAGTTGGGTGCGGTAGCGGCGACAGGCTGGATATACATGACGCCAGTAGTTGCGCTTTGCATTGGTTGGATGGCGGGTGAACAAGTCGGTCTCTTGGAAATACTGGCTGTGATTGTGATATTCGGCAGCATTGCAATGCTGGAGTTCGGACGCCAGCAGATCACGAACAATGGTGAAAAGAAGGCAAGGGCAGCATAGGCTTTGACTGACCTGAACCGGCTAAAGTTGACCGAACGATAAGGCCAATTAGACAGCAAACGTAGTCGGTGATGACCGTTTAAGGCCGAAAACAGCCGATCCTGAGATTGGCTCCCTCAGTCCGCTTAGGCCGATGCTCTGCCACTACTTCAGGACGGAAATCAGAAGGAAGGTGGCCAGCAGAAGCCATTGTTCATTGATGGAATGACCCGCAGCCAATGGATGATTGGCTTACTTCGCCTGTAGTCCACTATCCACACTTAGGATATGGCCTGTAACAAAGCTGGCTTCCTCAGAAAGAAGCCAACACACAGCCCTGGCCACCTCATCTGGTGTACCAAGACGCTGCATCGGGTGCATCGCCCCAATCGTTTTTTCGTCTAAGTTGCTCTCAACGATTCTGGCAGAGAGCCGTTCGGTCAGGATGCTGCCAGGTGCTACGGCATTGATACGAATGCCTTGAGTTGCATACTCCAGAGCAGCAGTTTTAGTCAGGCCCACTACGGCATGCTTGGTGGCCGCATAAGGACCGACCGATGGCATCCCATTCAGGCCGGCGGCCGAGGCGACATTGACAATTCCTCCCTTGCCGCGTAGCAGCATATGTTTCAATGCATATTTCATACAAAAATAAGAGCCAAGCACATTAACAGCTAACATCTCACGGAAACGATCACTGCTGCTGTCCGCCAGTAGCTTGGTTTCTAGGCCAAGCCCTGCACTGTTCACTAAGTAGTCAATAGCGCCATACTCTGTGGCGACCTTGCAAAACAGTGTGGCAACGTCCTCTTCATTTGATACATCATTGCGTTGATATTGCACCCGAGATCCAGCAGCGGCAGCTGCCTGTACTTCGCATGCAGACAGCTGCCCCTCCTGCTCTCGCCGCCCTGTAATAACGACATGAACACCAATCTGGGCCAAATGTTTTGCTACTGCTAAGCCGATACCAGAGGTACCGCCACTCACTATTGCGACTTTCGATGGCATCGTAAATATCCTGTGTTTAACGGGAATGTTGAGTGGCAGATAATGCCTAGTCCCGTCTGCATTTCTGCTCAAGCTAAAGCTGTCGTACGTTTACTCTGAATCAGGATTGAAAGCGCGACAGACCGGTAGCCATGCGCATGAAGCCGTCAAACGCACGGTCAGAGAGTATGCGTCGCAGGAAAATCATCGGTTTGGCACCAAAACCTACGGCATAGCGGGTTTTGGGGTGGTGCGTGCTAACTGCTTTGGCAATGGTGTTGGCAATCAGCTCCGGGGGAGATTGGCGTTTGCGGCTGGCATCGCCAACCATAGACTTGGCCATGGCGTGGGCCTGGCTGGCATAGGCCCCTGCACCGGACATCGCGCGCAGCTTGTCGGCTGCAATATCCGCCCACTCGGTCTTGATGCCGCCTGGTTCGATGACGACCACATTAATTCCAAAAGGCTCGACTTCCATGCGCAGGCAGTCGCTGATGGCCTCGAGTGCAAACTTGGTGCCGTGATACCAGGCTCCCAGTGGAGTGTGGATTTTACCGCCCATGGAAGTGATGTTGACGATGGTGCCGGCATGTTGCCCGCGCATATGTGGCAGCACCAACTGGGTCAGGCGCACTGCACCAAAGACATTGACGTCAAATTGCGCCCTGGCCTCGGATAGTGGCACTTCTTCTATCGAGCCATAAGAACCGTAGCCGGCATTGTTGACAAGAACATCAAGCCGGCCGGAGCGGGTGATAATTTCCGCAACGCCCTGGGACATGGAGCCGTCATCGGTGACATCCATGGCAAGGACATGAATGCCGGCACTGTGTAGTGACAGCATGCGATCCGTACGGCGTGCCGCCGCATAAACGGTAAAACCCAATGCTTTCAATTTGAGTGCAGTGGCTTTACCGATACCGGAAGATGCGCCCGTGACCAACGCTACTTTTGCCGACATGTCTGGATTCCTTTGAGTGGGATTGGGCTAAGTACCTTCAAGCAACAGCACCGCCATATCAGCCACTTTACGCAGAGCCCAGTCTGCAAACGCTAGCAAGCCACGCCATTAGCCTGCGAAACGTGCCAGCGTTATGCGCCGGTATCAAGGCGCTATCCCTTGGCGTGTCTCGACTGCTGCGGAGCCATTGGTCATGGCATTGGACGATAACGTGACAACGCCGCTCATCCGTGGCAAACCACGCAGCATCGCACACGCGACATCGGCCGCGTTTACCGGACGATAGCGGCCCGGCAACAAGGGGGATGCCAGTCGGGCAAGCAGGATGGCAATGCGCTCTCCCAGCCGGAAGGGCTGCTGCAAGGCGGTACGATTACCCAGCAAGATAGAGGGTTGGGCAATCAGCAGGGCATGGGGAGCTAGCGCACGCAGTGCATCTTCCAGCTCACCTTTGACCCGGTTGTAAAATACCGGCGAGCTGCTGCTGGCCCCTACTGCGCTGACAATGCCAATACGGGTAACGCCAGCCTGCATGGCCGCCTTGGCAACGGCCAGGTTGGCATCCAGATCCACCGCCTGGAAGGCGGCCTGACTGCCGGCGACCTTGATGGTTGTTCCCAATGCCAGATACAGTTCGTCAGCCGAAGGCAGTGCCGGTAGCGCATC
>Ga0318572_10000570_pt1 | contig 13962 bp, 11 predicted proteins | sample GRESIP089b5f20_FD_202528 | JGI IMG/M metagenome (GOLD analysis project Ga0318572, IMG submission 202528) | Tropical soil microbial communities from Luquillo Experimental Forest, Puerto Rico - GRE.SIPMG.089b5f20 | ecosystem: Environmental > Terrestrial > Soil > Tropical forest > Bulk soil...
AGAGAAGACGATGCCGAAGAGCGTCACCGCCGCCATGACGATGGTGAGGAGGGTGAAGCAGATGTTGGCCAGCTCCCGCGCCTCATCCTCCCCCTTCTGGGTGTACCACTCGGAGAAGGTCGGAACAAACGCCGAGGTGAGCGCCCCCTCCGCGAAGAAGCGGCGAAGCATGTTCGGGATCTGGAAGGCGGCGAAGAAGGCGTCGGTGGCGAACCCCGCCCCGAACAGGCGCGACACCACCATGTCCCGCACCATCCCCATGATGCGGGAGATGATCGTGGCAAAACCGAGCACGCCGGCGGCCCGGGCGATGTTTTTCTTTTCGGACATTGGCTCCCCTGGTTGCATGTGTGCCGGAGGAGTATGTACCACAGTTGCAGAGAAATTGGGAGGAATCTTTTGCCGATCATAAAGCGAACTAGGCACGTTGACAATTGGAGGAAGTGAATTAAAGTAAATTACCTGAAAGGGGGAAGGCATGAAAATTCTGATCTGCCTGAGCAACGTCCTGCTCGGCGAGGCGTTGCGGGAGCTTCTGGCCAGGAATGTCCCAGGGTGGCAGATAGTCGCAGCCAAAGATTTTTGCATGGCTGACGGTTTTCAGCCCGACATGGTCATGGTCGATGCCCGCAACCTGACGCAGGACCCGATGCCCCGCTGTCCCGAGGCTAAAATCATCCTGATCGACACCGGACTGGAGCCGGACGAGGTCATCAACCTGCTCCTTACCTATCGGTTGGACGGGGTGATCGACAGACACACGGACGTGGCACTCTTCAAGAAGGCCCTGAAGGCCATCGTTGCGGGGCATATCTGGATCGACAGCGGCAAGATCCGGACGATCCTCAATCAGGCTGTGCCCTCGGGGAAGAACCACCAGGCAGATACCCTGAGCAGGAAGGAGCAGGAGATCGTCGTGCTCGTCTCGCAGGGTCTGAGGAACAGGGATATCGCCGCCAAGCTCTACATCAGCGAACAGACGGTAAAGACCCACATCAGCAGCATCTTCAAAAAGGCCAAGGTTACCCGGCGCTCGCAGCTCGTGCCGCTGGCGTTGAAATTCCGGGTGCCGGATACAATGTGAAACCCCAGCAAAATGCCCCTTTCCCCACTCCTTCCTAAACACCCGCTCCTCCAATGCCTGCGTTGCTTCCTCATATCTTCCTAGGCATCACTCCCATGTAACCGTTTTCTTAGCTAACCCTTTCAGGGTAATGCTTTTTTCTTAAATGGTAACCCTGTTACCTGCAAAATAAATGACCATTCGGGTGATTGTCTCCCCTTCCCCTCCTGATATTAAGTAACCACTAACGAAAATCACGACGATGCCGAACTAGCAACATGCGGGCTTACTATTGATTAGAGACCGAAGGAGTTGTCCGGGACTGATACTATTTTGGGTATTAGGTGGGAATTACGTATGGTGTCCCCAGAACCTTCGCTTGAGCGATTGTCTCCCTTTCCCGTCCTGATATACGTAACCTCTGGGGACGAACGCACGCCCAGCCGATACCGATCCGGTGACATGCGACACAGGGAATCTGACGAGAGGAAAGGAGACTCTCACCTTCAACGAGGATGACATTCGTACAGTGGTCCGCCAGATAATGGCCTTCGCCCCTGGAATCACCCGCTCTCTCCTCGGGAGTCACCGGCCGTTCCGCCAGCTGGCCATAGCCGTGCATGGGGAGGGTTCACCGGTCGGGATATTAAGCAATGACGAGAGTATGGCACCATTTTCACGAACCGAAAAAAAGTCTGTCCTGCCGTGAGATCGTCAGTGCTCTGGCTCAGGCTGGCATCAGCAACTACCCTCTGGACCAGAAGGTGCCAAAAGGGTTGGGCATACTCTTTTTTGATGAAATCACCTCCAATCTCTGCCAGTTCGTGCGGGAAGCAAGTTGTAACGGCATCGAACGGGTTTTAGCCGTCTCGGTCTCGAAATCTCCTCTTGATTGCAGCCTTTGGAGCCTCTTGCAGGCCGGGGCATCCGATGTGATTACCTGGGACGGGTCAGCCAGGTGCGCCATTGACATATCCCACCGCCTCGAACGCTGGCTCGTCGTGGATCAACTGCTGGAATCCACGCTCGTGAAGGAAAACCTGGTCGGACAAAGCACGATCTGGCGATCCGTTCTCCGCCAGATCATCGAGGTGGCGCGTTTCACCGATGCATCCATGCTGATCACCGGAGAAAGTGGCACCGGCAAAGAATTGGCGGCCCGTCTGATCCACACCCTCGACCAGCGGCCGAACAAACGCGACCTGGTGGTCCTTGACTGCACCACCGTCGTGCCGACCCTGGCTGGGAGCGAATTCTTCGGTCACGAGCGGGGTGCCTTCACCGGCGCCGTTACCGCCCGCGACGGCGCCTTTGCCTTGGCTGACGGCGGGACGCTGTTTCTCGACGAGGTGGGAGAGCTGCCGACGGAGTTGCAGGCGCAGCTCTTGCGGGTCGTGCAGGAGAAGACCTACAAGCGGGTGGGGGGGAACAGCTGGCAGAAAACGGAATTTCGCCTGGTCTGTGCAACCAACAGGGAGTTATTGGAAGAAGTGAGGCTGGGGAAATTCCGCAACGACCTCTATTACCGGATAGCCGCGTGTAAGTGCTGCCTGCCTCCGCTCCGTGAGCGGCGGGAAGACATCATTCTCCTTGCCCGGCATTTCATGCAGCAGATGCGTACCAAGGAGGAACCGCCGGAACTTGACAAACCAGTGGAGGAATACCTCGTCCGGCAGGAATATCCGGGGAATGTGCGGGACCTCAAACAGCTTGTGACACGCATCATGTACCGTCACGTGGGGAACGGACCAATTACTGTTGGTGATATCCCTGAAGATGAGCGGCCAAGATCCGAATTCATCCCGTTCAAGTGGAACGGAGACCCGTTTGAGAGGGCAATCCACCACGCAGTCAATACCGGAGTCGGGCTCAAGGAAATCGGCCGGACCGCGGAAGATACGGCAATCCACATCGCGGTAAACGCAGAGGACGGCAACCTGCAGCGCGCGGCAAAGAGGCTGGGGGTGACTGATCGCGCCCTGCAGTTGCGGCGGGCGAACAAGCGGCACAACGGTCAGGGAATGGAACCGGAGAAGACGGACGAATTGCTCTTGGATCCCCTTATGGAAGCTGCCCTGCCTGCCATGGATCGAGGTATTCCTTCAGATCTGCCGTTGGCAGGAATAACGATTCCGATCCTATCGGAACCGGATTCCTCCTGACCCGGCCAATCAACTGCAGGAGCTTCTTCCCGAGTATCAGGTAACGATCCTCTTCTGACAGGTCAAGTGCCAGAACCTTGGCCAGTTCGACTCCCGGATGGAGCCACGGCCCGTCCGAACCGAACAGAAGCTTTTCCGCTCCCCCTCTTTCAACTGCCTCTTCCAGGAGATCAAAGCGCCTGACCCCCGATGTGTCGGTGTAGACGTTAGGATATCTCTCCAAGAGGTCGATGAGCACCTTGTGGGCCCGCCAGTCGTCGGCGAAGCTCCCCAGGTGAGGGATGATGAACGACACCTCCGGGTATTCCGCCGCCAGCAATTCAACCTGTGACACCTCCCCCATGACGTCATAGATGACCGGGAGGGTAAATGCCCGCAGGGTCTCGCAGATCTCGCGGGTCATGCGACCGTCGTGGCGGTGCACCTTGACCCCGCAGAAACCATAACGGAGGACGGCGGTCTCCACCATCCGGTAAACCCTCCCCCGGTCCCGTTCCGGATGAAGGCAGGCGAAGCCGAAGTACCGCTCCGGTCGGCTTCGTACCATACGCGCCACGTTCAGGTTGGCGACGGCGTAGTCGGAATGGAAGAGGGAGAAGAGGACCGTGCGACTAATCCCAGCCCGGTTCGCCCGATGCAGATATTTGTCGAGCAACGCGGATGTATCCCACGGGCCGGACAGTCCGTCCCCCTTGCCGTAGTGACAGTGGCAATCGATGATCATGGGCGATTCCCCCCGTGAAGTATGTGCACACGCCCCAACTCATCGAGGAGGTGGAACGAGGTGGCTATTCCCCTTAAGAAGTTGGGCAGGTAGAGGCTCTCGTTGGGGGCGTGGATGCAGGCACTGGCTAGGCCGAATCCCATGAGGGCCACCGGCATGCCGCCGATCTCCTGCAAAGCTGCTACAACGGGGATGCTCCCGCCACTGCGCCAATATGCAGGCTTTCTGCCGAACCCCCGGAGATAGGCGTTTTCCACTGCACGGAACAGAGGATGTGCTGGGTCGATTGTCACCGGCCGAACCCTGGAAAGGGTGCGTATATTTGTCGTGATGGTGGGAGGGGTGAGCCGCGAGATGTGGAGTCGGAACAGGCGCTCTATTTCCCGTGGGTCCTGTTGCAGAGCGAGGCGGATCTCGATCTTTGCCCGGGCGCTGGCCGGGATCACTCCCTTCCCCCCTTCGCCCTGATACCCTCCGCTAATGCCGGTTACGATCAAGGCAGGGCGGACGGTCGTCCTTTCGTAGAGGGTATATCCTGCTTCTCCCCACCCCCTTTGGGCTCCGGCGTTTTCGAGGAGTTCCGCATCGCCCGGGCCGGTTTCCTTCATGTAGTGCCGCTCCTCGATGCTCAGGTTTTTGACACGGTTGTAAAAGTCGGGTACGGCGATCTGCATATCCGGGTCATGGAGCTTGGCTATAATCTCGCAGAGGGCCTGCAGAGGATTGTGCACCATTCCCCCGAAGTGACCAGAGTGGAGATCGTTCCGTTGCCCCGCAACCTCCAGCTCAAGACCGAGCACGCCGCGCAGGGCATACGTAACGGTTGGACGGTCTGGAGTCGGCATGAGGGTATCCGAGACGATCGCCATATCGGCCTTTAATCTGTGTCTGTTTTCCTGAAGAAAACGGTGCAGGTTCTTGCTCCCTGTTTCCTCTTCCCCCTCGAACAGGCAGATGACATTGACCGGCAGAGTGCCGGTCGTTGCCAGCCATGTTTCCATTGCCTTCACGTGGGTGAACAGCTGCCCCTTGTCGTCGGTGGCCCCGCGGGCGAACAGGTAATCACCTCTCACCACAGGTTCGAACGGTGGCGTATGCCACTCTCCGGGGGGATCCGGCGGTTGCACGTCGTAATGGCCGTATATCAGGACCGTCGGACGGCCCGGCGCATTGCGCCATTCGGCAAAGACCAGTGGATGTCCCCCCGTGGTGACCACGGATGCGTTGTCCATCCCGATCCGCCGGAGGTGGCCCGCAAACCAGGCGGCGCAGCTCTCCATTTCAACAGCAAATCGAGACTGGGAGCTGATGGATCGGAAACGGAGGAATTCTCCCAGCTCTGCCAGGAAGCGCGGAATATTTGCCCGGACAAAGCCGGCTGAGTGCAAGATTGAGGAAACCGGCATTTACTCTTTCCTCCTCCAGCCTTGGCCGGTCGGTCACCATCCCGCGGGCACGAAAGCGTGGATCTTCGCGGCGAGAGCCATTTTTTCATCCACGTTCTCCGGCCTGAATATCGATTGCACCAATGTCCCCGCAAGCGTCGCATACTTGCCCCGCAAAAAGTCCCAGCGTTGCTCCTCGGGCAACCGCAACAGGTCCGCGCCATGCCTCTTCAGGAATGCCCGGGTCCATCCGGCTCCCACCGCGAAGGAGAAGAGGATCGCCATTCTGACATACCATTCCGAATGCTTGTTCGGAAAAAGGGCCGGATATTCGCAGCGGATGCGGTCGCCCGTGCTCGCCAGGTCCCACAGCCCGATGCGCACCTGCATCACCGGATCTTGCCAGTTCCGCTCGGTGGGATAGGTCCCCGTAATAAGAAACCACCCCTTGCCGAACTGGCTGCCAGCGACATTAGGCCCCGGAGGACGATACGCGCACACCTTCTTTCCGTTCTCGTTCCGGCAACCGTGAACACCCGCAGGCGTCTGAAAGACCCCGAGTTCGAAGAAGGCGGGAATGTAGCGTTGCCTTTTCGCGTCCCATTTGCCTGCCGTGGCGTCATCGAAGAGCCTCCCTCCCGCCTCGTAATAGATGAAGGCGAGCAGGACCTCAATCGGGATTTCAGGGGACTGCGTCGCCCGATGCCGTTCCAGAAGTTCCCGTAGTGATATGCCAAGCCCCGGCATGCTCCGGGCGGCCATATTCAAAAAAGCGGTGACCTGTTTGTCGCGCACGGCAGGAGATACCGCCGCACCGGGCTCTGCTCCGGCAAGCACGGGCAAAACGATGTCGCGCGATATGGCCATCCATTCGTTTATAAGGGCACGCTGACCGGCCTGGATCCTGAGACCCCGGAGATTGGGATGGCGGCGCCAGAAGATGTAGTCGGTGAGGCTGTTCCGATCGTGATCGCCCGCAGCGATCCGGGCTCGCACCAGCTGACGTTCCATTGCCGGCGCGGCGTCGTTCTCCAAATCTTCCGAATCGTTCCATAACCCGGAATATGTCGTGAGAGGTCGTGCATCAAACCTGAATGGCCCTTCCATATCCGCCCCCGCAATTCCGATCGAGTGGTTTCTTTCCCGTTATTTCATTCAGCAAATTCACGGCCCTATCGATGTCAAACGGGCTGTGTGCGGCAGTGATGATAAAGCTGAGAAGTGGAAGTTTTCCGCGTCCACCTTTATGCAAAACAGCCTTGACACCTGAGCGCAGAAGTTTTTCATGCAGGGATATGGCATTGAAAGCGGGAACCGGCATGAGGGTCTGGAACGGAAAGATACCGCCAGACGATGAGAACCCGGCCGAGGACAAACGGTTGCGAAACCGGGTTACGAGCCGGACCAGGCGAAACCGGAGCGCGTCGCCTACCCGTGAATTCACCCTGAGTGCGTAACCGGCCGCATTGATAACCGCGGAAGACGGCTGGCTGCAATGAACCCTGGTTTCGCTTCCTTCCTCAAACACCCCGATTATATTCCTGCTTCCGCTCAGGACCGCCATCGGCACCCCGAACCCCTTGGCAAGGGAGCTCACCACGATAATCTCCGCGCCGCCGATGCCGGACCACGTCAGTACCCCGCCCCCTCCTCTGCCGTAAGGCAAAGTATGATCGGGTGAATGGCCGAGGATGCCGAGAGACTGGGTATCGTCGATGACCAGCAATCCGTTGAACTCCCTTGCGCATGACTGTAATTCCCTAGCCGGCGCGGGTCTGCCGCACACAGGACAGAATCCGTCGGTGACGATCAGGGGTCTGGCGCCTCCCCTTCTGCGTCGCTGCAGAATCCGCCGGAGTTCAGCCGTGTCATAGTGAGAGAAAACCTGCACCGGCGTCCCGCGCCCTGCCACCCGTTCCACCCCCCAGCGGGCGATGGGGTAAATGCCCGCATCCGTGTAGATCTCCACCCGCTCCCTGCCGAGGACAACGAACAGATCCCAGAAAAGGTGCAGGGTCGAAGGGGCGAGAACGCCCCGTTCGCATCCCTGCAGCCGCGCCAGTGCCTGGGCGACCGCTCTGTTGTTGTCCGGTTCGGCAAGTGCCGCCGGTGCGCCCGTGGTGAGGCTTTCCCACGGGCGGAGAGCACAAGAGGGATGCCGGAAACCCAGGTAGAGGGAAGAACTGAAGTCGAGCACCGGCACCTCCGTTTACCATTGGGTTGCGCGTTTCTTCTCTTCCTGCCGCCGCAAGTGGACCCACGGCGGGGATGCATCGACCGGTTCGGAGTTCAGGTCTACCCCGGTAGCGGCCCGGTAGGCGTGGATATATCCCTGGATTTCCGGCTTCCAGTAGCGCGCCCAGTTCTTCGCCTGGTCCTCGTTGTTGACGACGATCCAGTCGCCGTAGCGGATCGAGAGGAGGATCTGCTCGCCGTACATGCCGAGCTCCTGGAAGTGGGTAATGGTGGTGTCGGTCCACCCCTGGAGCTTCTTCATGGCGTCGACCCGCCCCATCCAATCCTCGCGGTAGGGGACCATCGGCCTGCCGCGGAGGAATTCCTGCATTTCCGGCCGCGCCAGGAGCCACTGCTCGATCATCATCTCAATCCGGGCCGTCCAGGGAAGGTCGCCGAACTGGTTGTGGGCGCCCTCGGCGAGGATGAGGTGGACCTCCCGGATCACCTTCAGGAGCGGGAACGCATCGGCGATAACCGTGGTATCGGCGTCCTCGCGATAGAAGATAGAGGTACGGTAGAGGAGGTTGTGGAACGCCTCCAGGAACTTGGAGCGGCTGTCGGCGGAGCGGAGCTTGGGGACCGCCTTGCCATACAGCGACAGGCCGTACTGCGAATCATACTCGTAGGTGCGGCGTGGAATGGTCAGTCGGTTGTGCTCGTTCTGGATGTATCCCCAGAGCAGATTGTTCAAGGGCCTCAGCGGGTCGATCACCAGTTCAGCGAGCGGGTCCCGGTCGGCAGAGCCGCGCCGGTTTTGGAAGCGGAGGGCAACGGCATTCATGGTCTGCACCAACATCCCCTCTTCGTGCCAGTACGACCAGATGAGTTCCAGCAGGCTCGGACTGCTGAACCGGTATTGCAGGATGCCGTCGCAGTATGGCAGCTTCTCCGTCCCCCGTTTGGGGTCGAGTCCGACCAGGGCACTCAGTATCCGGTCAAAATAGGGAAGCTTGCCGTTGGTACCGCTCAAGTATTTGGTCAGTTTTGTCTCAAGGAGAGAAAACATCACGTTCTCGTTGAATCGGTCGCTTTCCTCCGATTCATCGAAGAAATCTTCGGCTGTGAGCACTGACGACGTGTTCTTCTTCTGAAGAATAACGCCGCTTTCCAGCAGGAGAAAAACTTCCGTTGCCAATTTCAAGACGTTGTAGGCGTCAACGGAGTTCAGGCTCAGGCGCGCATCCAGAGAGTTAAGATCTTTTGCGCCAAACTTCTTGTCATAGTCGCTTTTGGTCGTTTCAATTACGTTCTCCAGCGGATCTCCGCAAAAGACCGCCTGTACGAACTCGTTGTAACGCGGGAAGCTAACCGCCTCGCACCGGTTGCGGATGGCGGACCAGAGCCCCTGGTCGTCCGTCGGCATTGCTGCCGTGCGACGCATGGTGACCGGGAGTACATCGCCTTTCATCACCTTTCTCGGGTTCACGATGACGGGATCAAACTGCCCTTCACCAACATTGACATCACCTTCATGAATGGTAACTGTGGGTTGATAAGTGCCGGGCGAAAGGCCCGCCGTGTCCCATTCCCATTTTCTCGAAGAAGGTTGCGTTGCTCCTGTTACACCAGACTTCTTAACCTTTCCTTGATTGCTTATTTCTACGATAGAATCATTGCCCACATCCCACGCGAATTGGTACTTCATGATATCACGTAAATTAGATTGTTTACCGAGTGATACAGTCAAGTAAACCGGTTGCCCTTCATTTAAGACGGGTTGACTGGGAGGGCTGCAGGTAAAATCCAGTTCCATCCGGAATGAACCGTCGCCGGTGAGTTTTGGTTGTGATTTTCCCTTAGGAGTAGCGATAACATTCACCTGGTATTCTCCTAGAGACTTCAGGTTATTAATAGCTATTGTTGCCGAACCTTGTGGAGTTGATGATGGAGCATCGACTGCTAAAAAGTTTCCGTCAGGATCGGTAACTGTCCATTCATACGTGTAGTCAAGTTGTTCCAGCCCCCCGCTCCTTTGTACCACAAGGAGTACATTTCCGTTTGTGCCCTCCGGAAAGGATTGAGGGTCGGCTATAATGGTTAATTTTTTCTGCGCGCTCATGGCAGCCTCCTAAAGCCTGGTCTGTTTAATGGTAACGTCCAAGGTGCACTCACGCCAATCAACGAGAGTGTGTCGCCGTTTTCTTTCATGGTGACCCACGAACCTATATCGAAATACTCGGGTGGTTTTTCATATTCACCGGAATTGTTGCACAGATTGCCGACGTATCCAGCGTTATCTTCAGCGCCCAGTATCTGAGCAACTCCGTCAAAACTCTACTCTCCTCCTCAGGCGTTATAGCCCCGTCCATCTTCGCCTGGCCGATTACCGCGAAAACAAGGGATGGCGGCGCATCGCGCATGAGGAGAGGCGATGCCCGCCAGGACCGGTGCAGTGCGTTCAGGCGGGCCGGTTGGCGGTCAATCGAAGCGACCGCTACCCGGAGCGTTCTTCCCCCCAGGCTCCCGGGGCGGTGTTCCAGCAGAAGCCGTACGAATCGCGAGATGGCATTCTCCAGTAGCGCGAACAACTGCTGCCGCTCCGCGTCGAGCCCGTCGCGGGGATAGAACGCCTCCCAGATCCGGGCGAGCATATCCCACTGGGGATGGGGGTAGAGCGCCTGCCCCATGGCGCAGGAGAGCTTCACCCTGATCCAGGGGGCCGGGTGAGGGTCCTCCATATCCACCCGGAAGACGAAGGTCCGCGGGAGGCTTACCACCGCCATGAGCCCGACGGTGGCGGATACCCCCAGTTTGGCGACAGCCCAGAAGTCAGCGAGGATCTCCGATATCCACCGTTCCCAGCAGGTCCAGGCTATCTTCTCCGGTCCGGCGCTCATGGCCGCTTTCCGCAGCTCCGGCCGCAGCGACTCGATCAGACCGAGGAGCGCCGCCCCCTGGTGCCCCACCTCGTGCACCAGCGACGAGGCGATACCGCTGCCGATCATCCGCTCGCGGGGTATCTGGATGACCGCAACGGGGCTCTCGTCGCCACCGGGGAGCCTCGTTCTCGCCCGGCGTATCGCCGCTCCCGCCCCGCGTTCGAGAAAACAGATGACGGGCGGGGCCTGGTAGTATTTCACCGGCAGTTCGAGAGCGTCGGCGGCAAAGACATCCAGCCCGGACAGCCAGACCCCGGTGTCATGCTCGCACCTCTGGTTGATGACGTCGGCAAAGATGTCGAGTTGCGAGAGGATGGCGATGAAGCGCAACCGCAGAAAGGAGAACCGCCGCTGGACAAGAGGAAGGGGAGCGCTGCGCCCCTGCCGGCTGTCGAGCCACCGCAGATAGCCGGTCACCATGGCGCGCAGCTTGCGCCGCCGGGTAAGCAGGTGCTGTTCGATGGCAACTTGAGCGGAAAGGGGCACCGCTGCCGCCGGAAGCATCGGCGTGCGGAGGGCGAAGGGCACCATCCGGTCGATCCGGGTGAGGAGTCCTTGCGCCTCGCTCCTGAGCATCTGCAGTGCTGGGCCGGTGACGGTCATGGTCAGACCCCGAAGATGATGATGTTCCGCCCGCGGCGGATCCAACGGCCGCTCTGCACTGCTTCCGGATAGACTGCCGGCGCCGTGCCCCAGTATGGCTCCTGGTACGGGGTCGGCGCTGCGACCCTGTAGGGGACCTGATATGTCGGCTGCGGCGTGACACCGTAATTCCGCGGGTAGGCTGCCGGCGGCGTGACACCGTAACTGCGCGGGTAGGCTGGCGGCGGTGTGACGCCATAACTGCTCGGGTAGGCTGCCGGCGTTATGCCGCGGAACGCGGCCGGTGCCGGCCCCGTCGTCGGGCGCGCGGGCATGGCTTGTGGCACGGGAACCGGACGGACGAGGAGGCCTGGAGCATACCGGCGTGCCGCGATGGTCACCGCCCTTCGCGCTGCATGATGAGGCGGGATCTGTTGCGGCGCGGTCGCGGCGTGACGGGCCGCTGCCGTGGCAAAGCGGACGTAGCGCCGCGCCACTTCGTATTCCTTGTCCTCGTTGCTGAGCCCTTCCAGCTCCAGGCCAAACAGCTTGCCGGCGGCGGAGCCGAGGGAAGAACCGATTGCAGTCCCCACCCCCGGAGCCACAAAGCTGCCGATGGCGCCACCGACGATGGGAAGGGCCTTCTTGGCGACCACTTTGAGAATGCCGCCAAGCGCCCTGCCGACCGGGCTCTTGATGAAACCTGCCGCCTTCTTAATCAGTCCGCCGAGGAACTGGTTGAGTTCCGCTTCGTTGGTGACCGCCAGGAGCTCTGCCGCCAACTCCATCTCCTGCATTTCGGTAAGGGGTGACTCACCCTGGAATTCGCCACTCATCTCACCCTGGAATTCGCCACTCATCTCGCCTGGGAATTCGCCACTCATCTCGCCTGGGAATTCGCCACTCATCTCGCCTGGGAATTCGCCACTCATCTCGCCGGCAAATTCGAAGTTTTCCCCCTGGTACTCGCCCATTTCCAAGCCTAATTCCTGTCCCCACATAGTCATTTCTCCTTTTTCTCGTTAGTTTGGGTTTCATGTATGACATCAGAAACCGACGAGGATGATTTTGCGGCCGCGGCGGTACCAGCGGCCGCTCCGGCCACTGCCGCAAGAGCAGGCCGACGTATCCGGTGCCGCGCCGTATACGCCGAGCAGGCCAGGCAGATACATCCGGGCCGCGAGCGCAACTGCCTGCCGGGCGACGCTGACCGGGTTGGAGCCGACAGGCGTGAGAGCCGCTCTCCTGACCGTAGCGCCGCCAAACCTCACAAAACGCCGGGCAACCTCAAACTCGCGGTCTTCCTGGTTCATCCCCTCAAGTTCGAGGCCGAGTATGTTTCCGGCCGTGGATGCGAAACTCCCTCCTACGTCGGCACCGGTCGAGCCGCCGAAGTAGCCGCCGATGGCTCTGCCGACGACCGGCAGGGCCTTTTTCGCCGCCTGTTTGAGAATCCCGCCGAGAGCCTTGCCGGTGGGAGAGGACACAAAACTCCCGATGGCGCTGCCAGCTTTCTGAATGAGATCGCCCAGGAATTGATTTAACTCGGCTTCGCTGCCGATGGAGAGGAGTTCCGTGGCCAGTTCCATCTCCTGCATCTCGTTGAAGGGGCTGGCCATTTCTCCTAATTCCGCACTGCCGAATTCAAGACCAACCTCACCCATCCCCATTTCCCCCGGCCCAAATTCATTGCTGCCAAACTCCGCCATCGTTCTGTCAATGTCATGCATGGCATCCTCCTCAGATAAGTTTGTTCAAGAATAGATATTCGAATGTATATTTGGCAAGGAGTATGCCAACGTAACATATTGAAATTACGTCATGATAAACGAAATATGTTTCGGCTGGTCGTGATTAGCGATATAGGGGAGCGAAATAAATTTCGGCAGGCAGAAGATGGTACTCGTAAGGGAGTGACGGAAACAGGTCCGGAAAGTTAGGAGCACTTCCCGACAAGGGGGAGGGGTTCACCGAGATTAGCGATGCAATACACCGCGATGGATGGCAGAACGCAATGTGTGTAAATCTATGGGGTCAGTGTAAATCTATGGGGCCCATGGCACGTAAACCTCGCATCCATTATTCCGGCGCAGGCTACCATGTCATACTTCGTGGTTTGAGGTCCATGAAAATCCTCAGGGTTGTGAACACGTTTCGGTTAATTCATCGCACAGGACTCTAGTCAAACTTGATCTCCGTTTCGTTATCTCCTCCACCTCAGCATAGGCCTTTTCCAAACAGGCGGGGCAGAGGCCATGGGTGAAGAGGGCCTCCGAATGCTCGCTGATGTAGTCTTCTAACTGGTTCCAGTACCCCTTGTCATCGCGGATCTTCTTGCAGCCGGCACAGATGGGTAGCATGTCGCTCAGCGTCTTCACCTTGGCGAGCGCCTCCTGCAGCTCGCGAATGAGCGACAAGGGGTTCAAAGCCCCTTACCTTCAGGATATCAGCAAGGACACGCCTCAACCTGGGGTCGTCGTCTATGATCAGGATGCGGTTTTCCCCCATCGCTTATTCCCCTTTCGGTCGAATTCAATTATACCACCTCATCCAGCAGCAGCCCCAGTTCCTCCGCCGTCTTCGCCGGCGGGCGGCACGCGCCGGCGGCACAGACCCGGGCGGCCGTCCCGGGCGCGCCCCCGTCCTCATGCCTGAGGACCAAGTTCGGTATGAAGCGCCCCTTCACGGCCTTAATCATCCGCCTCGTCTCGTCCGCCTCCGCCGGGCCGACCAGGGTGACCTCCACCTCGGGGCCGGCAAAAAAATCGAGGGCCGAGAGGAACTGGAGGTAGCCGGCTGGCTGGCGGGACGCGCTTCCCATGAAACTTCGCAGGACATTCTCCCCTTCCCGGAAAAGCTCTGGGTCCTCCGTGATCCTGCCGAGCCGCAGCAGGTTCATGGCCGCCACCGAGTTGCCGGAAGGGATAAC
>Ga0318572_10000580_pt1 | contig 13863 bp, 12 predicted proteins | sample GRESIP089b5f20_FD_202528 | JGI IMG/M metagenome (GOLD analysis project Ga0318572, IMG submission 202528) | Tropical soil microbial communities from Luquillo Experimental Forest, Puerto Rico - GRE.SIPMG.089b5f20 | ecosystem: Environmental > Terrestrial > Soil > Tropical forest > Bulk soil...
GCCAGGAACTCGGCCGTTCCATCCGTGGACCCGTCGTCGACGATCACGATCTGGATGGAGACGCCTGTTTGGCGGCGCAGGCAATCGATGATCTCCCGCGTGTGCTGGAGCCGATTGAATACCGGGATAAGAACAAATATCTTCGAGTTCACAAATCGCTATTCAATTATTTAACGTTTAAGCAACAGGAATAGAAGAATAACTACAAGGGAACCGAGCCAATTACCTTTGCCGGATTGCCAGCCAGAATGACACGCTCTGGAAAGACGCCATGTACCACGGAACCGGCGCCCACCACCGAATCATCACCGATCTGCGTACCTTTCAAAATGATGCTGCCGACGCCGATGAACACATTATTCCCGATCACGACCGGAGCAACGCCGATTTTTTCAATATCGTCGGAGTGTCTCCGGTTGGTTGCCGCGATCGGATGAAAATCAGTATCAAAAACACTGACGTTCGCCCCCATCAGCACTTCGTTACCAATGGTCACGCTCTTGGCAGCAACAATGGTGCCGCCGCTGATCCCGGTGGACTTGCCAATGGTGATCTGCGCCCCCGGCCGAAGGGTGGATAACTTCAGCGGATGATTCAGCGCAAGCGCGGTAAAGTTGGAGTCGGAACACAACACCACCTCGTCTCCAAGTTCGATAACGCTGCCTTCCGCCATCTTGACAAGTGGAGCGCCGTAGAACGTGCCCTGTCCTTTGAATACAACCCCTTTTTTCGCGAGATCTTTCGCGATTTCCGCCGACGTCATTTGCCTAGCATGGCCTCCTGTCTCCACGGAACCCAAAGCCCGGCGCACGCCATTCAGGACGCGCCGCATTTGCAGGAATACGCCCTTGGCAAAGTCATAGATCATCGTCAAGACTCCGCGAACTCCCGGGCAAATCGATCGCCCAAATCAAATCATGCTGTAGCGCTTGACGCTTGCCAGCTTTGCAAGTGAAAACGGCGGCAATCATGTCGTCGGTCGGAAACTGCATAGTAAGTAATTCAAGAATCAAGCGTGTTCGCGCAGACGAAAGAGCACATCGTGATGAGAAAGCTCGGCCACGGCATCGTAATACGGCAGCAGCCGCGCATCGACGTCCGCGCGATAACGCGCTTCCACCAGGATGTAGGTCGGCCGGTGGCGCGACAGATCCAGGCCGGCGAGCGCCTGTGCCTCGAAACCCTCGACGTCGAGCGAGAGCAGGTCGACATGCGAGATGCCGCACTGGTCCAGGATGCCGCTGAGCGTGGCGCAAGGTGCTTCGGTTTCGTAGGCTTCCAGCTTTTGCACCTCGCAGCCCGCATCGATATGCGCGTCTTCTTCCTCGATGCTGCGCATCCCCCCCCTGACGACGGACATCAGGCCCGCATATCGGATGGTCACGTTGCCGGGCACCTGCTCTGGCGAGGCCAGCGCCGACCACACGACCTGTGCATGCGGCCGGTGACGACGACACTCCTCGTACAGGGCGGGCACGGCCTCGACAAGGATGCCGCGCCAGCCACGCTTGCTCTCGAAATGCAGGCTGTTGCTCTGGCGGATGCCGTCATTCGCCCCCGCCTCGACAAATACGCCGTTGTCGAAGTCGAGATACGCGGCAAGCTGACGGTCCAGGTCGTTGAGAGCGAACCACTGCTGACTCCGACGCAGGAATATCGTGCGCCAACAGTAGTCATTGTAAGGCCCCGGCCCCCAGAACTCCTGAACTTCGAACCCCAGCTTGACAGCAGTCTCTTCGATGAACGCGTACGACTCGCGCTCAGCGTTGTCCAGGATGACGTAGCCGCCGAAGCGAACCTTGCTCATCGCATGCAGGAAACACGATGGACGCGCCCTTCCGTCGACCAGCACCACGTCAAAGTACTGATCTGGGTACTCGTCGATCAGAGTGGCGTACGCATGGAATGAGAGTCCGGCCAGCGTCTCGTCGGATGTCGTGTAGGAAAGCGGATCGTCAAACGGCAGCGTGATCGGGTGATCAGGTTGCGTTGGAGCGGCCAGGACACCGCGCCACCGACATCCGTGCTGCTGCTCGCGCTCCTTCATCACTGCCTGGGTCTGCTCGAACCAGTACGGATCATGCTCGACGCTGACCAGTTCGCCCACTCGTGAAGAAAAGAACACCGAAGAGCCCCCGGCGCCAAATTCGAAGACCCGCGACTCCTTGGTCAGCAGCGTCTCCAGGAACTTGATCGCAGGAAACGGCATCCACGGCCAGCCATCGCGCAAGGGACCCTGGCTGAATGCCATCGACTTCAGCCACGGCTGCAGCGATGCCTCGGCATCCTCACGGCTGAAGCTGTTTTGGTGTGCAGCGAGAACCGGCTCGACTGCGGCCCAGTAGCGTTGTTTGAACTCACGCCGTCCGGGCAAGCCGCGCAGGGTACGCCACGCCCATTGAATTTCCCTGCACGTCCATTCGACAAATCCCACTTCGCAAGACACCATCCTAGCCACGCCTCTCCCACAGGGAATTATTTGTATACAGATTCAGTCCCTGGATATTTTCCAGCCCCGACTCGTCGCTCAGCAAAAGGATCCGGGTATAACCTAGCGGATCAATGACGCTAGCCACTTCTGACCACTTGAAGTGCCGCTTCACGTAGCGAGCCACGTTGTTCTCAATATCGGTCATGCCTACGTCGATTTGAGCACCGTGCTCTCTGTACCTGGATTCCTGGATCGTGAACGCCTCCTCCTGCTGATAGGACTCGGGCAGGAATGAGGTGCGGCCAAAGTAGACGAACTCCGGCGGCGCCTTCTCGATATTGCGATACACGGACTGGACCAGAAAGCGATTCAGATACGGCAGCACGCTCGACAGGATCAGCAGGTCGCAGGCATCGCCGTCGTACACGTCAAAATACTCGCACCGCTCGCGCCACGCCGCTGGCACCTTCTGCACGAAAGCCGGGCTCTCGATGATTCTGTAGCTGTCCAGTGAAGCCGACAGCCCCAATTGATGCATCAAGAAGGCGATTGTGGGAGCGCCACCGCCGAAATCGAGAATGCGTACCGGACGACCAAGCCGGGAGTGCACGACTTGAATCACCCACAACAGGTTGCATAAGTGGGGCGGCAAAACAAACTCGTCGACACGCAGCCCATCCAGCCAGCGCGTGGACTTGGCGATGATGTACTCGTTGAGCGAGCCGTCCTGGTAGCCGCCGAGGTGGGCCTGCACCTCCGCCTCGCTGGAGAAGATCTCGTGCTGCTTCGGCAGGTTCTCTTCGCTCGACTGCTCGGCGTCTAGTTCATGCTTCAGGCGCGAACCGGCAGCCTGCTGAATGCGCTTTCCCGACAAGCGAGAAATGAGGTTGGAGATCAGGTTGGCTGGCATCGATTCCCTCTGCGAAGAATGCACTCATACCACTCAAAGCACATCCCCAAAACTCTTGGACAATCGCGTAAACACACGCGAACCAAACCACAACAAGAATGCTACCAGTGCCCAGAAGTACAGCGTGATCAGCCAGAAGTGCGCGCCGAAATCCATCGAAAGCACCGACGCGCGATAGCCGTGGATGGGGTAGTACAGCGGATTGAGGTACATCAGCAGGGCCACCGGCTTGGGGAAGCGTTCAGGCTCCCAGAAGACCGGACTCACCCAGAACTCTACCTGCAGGAAGATGCTGACCAGGTTGCGCATGTCCTTCCAGAAGGTCCCCAGTGCGGACAGCAGCCAACCCATCGCCACGAGCAGACAGCACATGGCGAAATAAAAATATACCACGCCGAGGGTCAGCCAACTGACGCGCACGTGCAGCAGCAGCGCAAGGGCCAGCAGCACGATAGCCATCAATATCACGTGCACGAACGAGCCCGACAGAATCTTGATGACCGCGACCAAGCGCATGTCGAAGCTGCGGTGCCGCATGAGGTAGCTGTATTCGCGCACCGAGCCGATGCTGGAGTTCAACACTGTATTGATGAAGGTCCAGAAGATGATGACGGGCATCACCCAGGCCACGTACGGCACGCCGCCTGTAGCGCCTCCCTTGATGGCGAACTGGAAGAACACGAGCGTCAAGACCACATACACCAATGGATCGATCACGACCCACAAGCTGCCCGCAACCGAGCCACTGTAGGCGGCCGTGATATCGCGCCGGGTCAGTCTCAGCAATAGCTCGCGATGTGCCAGAAGACTCCCAAAGAACTTATGCATGTTTCTTGTAATTGAAGGAACCCGCCGGCACGATCACGTAGCCGCCCTGACGGTCGGTTGCATCTGATTTTTCCCAGTTCACCTGCACGGCACTGTCGTAGTCGTACTTCTCCATCAGGACCCCCTCCCTGCCTTCTGAGCAGCCAAAGGAGATGGAATATTCCCCGCCAGCCAGCTGCGGCGCGTCGAAGCGGAACGCCGCCTCATAGGCGCCACTTGGCTCGGGCTCGAAAGCGCCGACGCCGAAGAATTCGGAATTCAGGTGCAGGGCGATCATGCCGTTGCGGTCATGCAGGGTGAACGCGAATGAATGCAGGACGCAGGGCTCGAGGGCGCGAAACACGATCTGGAACTCCAGCGTGCCGCCAGGACGCCAGCTCGTCAGCACCTCACGGGTCTGGTAGTCGATGAATCGGTAGCGCTCGATTTCGATCTTTCCATTGCTGACCGTTCGCCGACCGGCATTGGGCCGCAACCAGTCGATCTGAGACGAAGCAGCGGCGGCGACAGCGGCAGTGCCACCCTCGTCTGCCACGGAGGATTCCCCACTCGCTTCGCCATCACTGGTACTGAGGTCGCTGATCACGCCGTACAGCATGAAATTGCGAAAATCATCGGCCACCAGCTTGGCCGGGCCAAGCGTGATCATGCGGCCGTCGTTGAGCCATACCGCATGGTCGCAGAATGACTTGACTGCATTGACGTCGTGCGTCACCAGCACCACCGTCTTGCCTCGCTCCTTGAACTCGCGCATCTTGGCCAGGCATTTTTGCGAGAAGCTCATGTCGCCCACTGCCAGCACCTCGTCGGCGATGAGAATGTCTGGGTCGCCCGCGACGGCGGTAGCAAAACCCAAGCGCGAGTGCATACCCGAGGAATAGGTCTTCACCGGGTAATTGATGAAGTCGCCCAACTCCGAAAACTCGCGCACGAAATCTTCGATCTCCTCGAAGTCGCTGCTGAGATTCTGCAGCATGCGCGAGTGCCGGATGTTTTCCAGGCCGGTGAGCTCCGGATCGAACCCGAGTCCCAGTTGCAGCAGCGTCACACGGCCGGCACAGTCGATCGTTCCGCTGGTTGGCTGGAGATGGCCCGCCACCATTTTGAGCAGCGTCGACTTTCCCGAGCCGTTGCGGCCGAGGATGCCCCAGAACTCGCCCCGATGGATATCGAAGGACACGTCATGCAGCGCGTCGAATTCCTTATACTGAGCGGTCCAACCCATCGCATCGCGCATGCGATTCCAAGGGGTGGGATAAATGCGATAGCGCTTGGTGACATGCGAGATCCGAATCGCCGCATCACCCCGAGCACCGCTGCATACAGCCCGCGGCCCCAACGCCTCTGTTGCCGTGCCCTCGGCCCCGGGCAGCCCGCGTGAGTTATCCGCCGCCGCGCCTTGCTCCATGATTCTCATATGCCGAAAGCCTCGATCGCCCTGCAAACCGCCCGCACCTCGTCGGCTGTATGGCCGTTGGAAATCGGCAGGCTCAACTCGGTCGAGTGGAGCTCGTCGGCGATGGGATAGGTCCCCTCCAGAATGCCACGCATGGCTTCCTGCCGGTGCGGCGGGATGGGGTAGTGGATTTCGGTCTTGATGCCCCGCTCCAGCAGAAAGGCCTTCAGGGCATCGCGCTGCTTATGGCGTAGACCGAAGATATGGAACACGTCAAACTCGTCGGAGCGACGCACGGGCTTGACCACCCAATCGGGCAACTCCGAAAAATAGATCTCTGCAAGGGCACGCTTATGCGCGGTCATTTCGTCCAGATGCTTCACCTTCACACGCAGCATCGCCGCCTGCATTTCATCCAGGCGGGAATTGACGCCCGCGTAGCGATTGACGTATTTCTGCTTGGAACCGTAGTTGCGGAGGTGGCGCAGCCTGTCCGCCAATTCGTCGTCGTTGGTCACCACTGCGCCAGCGTCGCCAATCGCTCCCAGATTCTTGGTCGGATAGAAGCTGAAGCACCCCGCGTCACCAAACGTGCCAGTCATCTGGCCAGCCAATTGAGCACCGTGGGACTGCGCACAGTCCTCCACTACTTTGAGCCCATGTTCGCGAGCAAAGGCCCCAATGGCATCCATGCGGCATGACTTGCCGAACAAGTGTGTCACGCAAATTGCGCGCGTCTTTTCTGACAGCGCCGCCTTCAGCTGTGAAGGATCCATGTTGAAGGTATCGAGCACCGGCTCGACGAGCACCGGCTTATACCCCGCCCGAATAATCGCAAGAATGGTAGCGATGTAGGTGTTCGATGCAACCAGGACTTCGGAGCCCTTGGGCAAATCGAGAGCCTCAAGGGACAAAATCAATGCGTCGAGTCCATTGGCTACACCGATACAGTGACGCGCGCCGACCCACGCAGCAAATTCCTCCTCGAAGGCTGCGACTTCCTTGCCGAGCACATACCAGCCGGAACGGATGACCCGAGATGCTGCATCTTCGAGTTCCGCCATGAAACGGCTGTTGGAACGGGCCAGGCTCTCGTATTCAATGACTGCCGTATTACTCATAACGCTGATCTATGTAGTCACTACGATCGTAGTGGTGAGATGAAATCACCAGCAAAACGGAGTCTCGGCCAAAAGTCATGGTGTGCCAATCTTTCGGCTCGACCAGAAGACATCGACTGGGGCTGTCGAGTAACACGGTAGCCTCCTCGACACCGTCGTCCATAAATACGGACACGCTGCCGGCAACGGCGATAAGAGCTTGTCGCGTGACATGATGCCGGTGGCCGCCACGCGTCTGGCCGTCGGCCCCATAGATCCAATAGCTTCGGGCAATGGGAAACGGCAAGACATTGTCCAGCACAGTCAGTGAACCGCGATCATCGCTGAAGGTCGCCAGATCGAGTAGGGTATAGCGTTTCATTCATGGTCCTGTTTATTACCAACTGCTTCGAGACAGCCAGTGTGGCCGGGCGCAAGTGCTTCCCCAGGCCTCCTGCCAAATAATGCCTTTCCGATCCGCCATGACCGCCTATTCGCGATTGACCGTTATGGCATATCCGTGATGTTTGAGCAGGGCATGCTGGCGCGCCCGCTCCAGATCGTGCTCGACCATCTCGCGGCACATCTCCTGCACCGTGATAACCGGCTCCCAGCCAAGCTTCTGCTTTGCCTTGGCGGGATCGCCAAGCAACGTCTCCACTTCAGTGGGCCTGAAGTAACGCGGATCCACCCTGACGATGATGTCCCCAACCTTCACGGCAGGCGCGCGATCGCCCTCTACCGCGATCACCAGCGCGTGCTCTTCAACGCCCTGCCCACGGAATTCAAGATGGATCCCCAGCTCGGCAGCACTCCACTGAATGAATTGCCGCACACTGTACTGCTGGCCGGTAGCGATAACGAAATCTTCCGGTTCATCCTGCTGCAGCATAAGCCACTGCATTCGCACGTAATCCTTGGCGTGCCCCCAATCCCGCAGGGCATCCATATTCCCCATGTAGAGACAGCTTTCCAGACCCGTGGCAATGTTGGCCAAGCCCCGCGTAATTTTGCGCGTGACAAAAGTCTCACCGCGTCGCGGGCTTTCATGATTAAACAGAATGCCATTGCACGCGTACATGCCATAGGCCTCACGATAGTTAATCGTGATCCAATATGAATACAACTTCGCTACTGCGTACGGGCTGCGAGGATAAAACGGAGTCGTTTCCTTTTGAGGAATTTCCTGGACCAGCCCAAACAGCTCACTGGTGCTGGCCTGATAGAAGCGCGTTTTCTTTTCCAGACCCAGAATTCGAATTGCTTCCAGCAGGCGCAGCGTACCGATCGCATCCACGTCCGCCGTGTACTCAGGGCTTTCGAAACTCACCGCCACATGACTTTGCGCACCAAGATTGTAAATCTCGTCAGGCTGCACTTGCTGGATGATGCGCACCAAATTACTGGTATCAGAAAGATCGCCATAGTGAAGCGAGAAACGCTGATCCGTAACGTGCGGATCCTGGTAAATATGGTCGACCCTGTCTGTATTAAAGAGACTCGCACGACGCTTGATGCCGTGAACGACATAACCCTTTTCCAAAAGAAACTCGGCAAGATAAGAACCATCCTGCCCAGTAATCCCGGTAATCAACGCAATTTTAGTTTTTTCCGTCATTCCGTCCCCCTTCAGGGAATTGTCTTGTACACAACTCACGGAGTCGCCCATCCATAACGCATGCAAGATTTTGGCAGCAACATGAACGTCTTCGAGTCCGAACCAGATGGCTTTCGCGCCGGGTACGCCATTGGCTTTGCGGCAGAGGAAGCCGCCCGGGTGCGCGATCATGCGCAGCCCTCGCCACTGAGTTCGGGTTTGGCCGGCGGCTTGACTTGGGGTAGCAGGCAGTAGATACCCACCGCGAACCCCTACGGCGCAGAGGAACAGTTCGATCCGGATCCAGGCAGGCACGCTCCATACGCATCACGCCACCAGGATCAGGAACGGTGCCGACGCGCGTCGGATCCCATATCGGGCATGCAGAGCGGCACACGCTCGGACGTTACCAAGAGGTCCACGCCGGCAGATTCCGAGTCTGTCCAGCGGAGCGCACCCCAAGCCAGAATGTTCGCGCCATAAACAAGAACAAAGGCGAGGCATCCGAAGTTTAAAAGTGCTTACCGACTTCAGTGAGCCGAAAGCACTTCGTCGCACACAGCGCCATGCCTGCAGAATCGCGTACAAACCAACGCCATCAGAGTGGTGCGATTTGCTTTTCCAAGAAATCTGCGTAAGCCATTTCGAGCCCGGCCTCCAGATCAACCCTGGCCTGCCAACCCAAGGTGTTAATTCTGGAACTGTCCATTAGCTTGCGCGGGGTACCATCGAGCTTGCTGGAATCAAAGGCAATGTCGCCCTTATACCCAACAATCTTGCCAATGGTCTCCGCAACTTCACGAATCGTTATGTCGTAACCACACCCCACATTGATGTGGCTAAGCATGGATTTCGTATGCTGGTCGTATACAGCCTTATCAAGGCTCATGACATGCACACAAGCTTCCGCCATGTCGTCGACGTAGAGAAATTCTCGCTTCGGCGTGCCCGAGCCCCAAACGGTCACCAAAGGTAAATTGTTGACCTTGGCTTCGTGAAAGCGGCGAATCAGCGCCGGAATAACATGGGAGTTTTCCGGGTGGTAATTATCGCCTGGGCCATACAGATTGGTGGGCATGACGCTGCGGTAGTCCACACCACAGCTTTCGCCATATTGTCGGTTATAGCTTTCACAGAGCTTGATGCCCGCAATCTTGGCGATGGCGTACGGTTCGTTGCTGGACTCCAGCAGGCCGGTTAGCAAAGCATCCTCCCGCATCGGCTGCGGCGCAAGTTTGGGATATATGCAGCTGGAGCCGAGGAAGAGAAGCTTCTTTACGTCGTTTCGGAAAGCAGCATCGATGATATTGGCCTCGATCATCAGGTTCTGGTAGATGAATTCAGCCGGATAGGTGTTGTTGGCGTGAATACCGCCGACCTTGGCAGCCGCAATGTAAACCTGATCGGGCCGCTCGGTTTCGAAGAAACCGCGCACGGCTGCCTGGTCGGTCAGGTCGAGCTCAGCATGGCTACGGGTGATGATATTTGCCTGCGACCGAGCTTGCAGGGCACGGACAATAGCCGCCCCCACCATCCCTCGATGGCCGGCAACATAAATCTTTGGCTCTTTGCTCATTGACTGCTTCGCCCGTAATGGTCTTCGAAACGGACTATGTCGTCCTCTCCGAGATAGCTGCCAGACTGCACTTCGATAATCTCAAGAGGGATTGTCCCTGGATTAGCAAGGCGGTGGACTTCGCCCAAGGGGATATAGGTTGACTGGTTTTCACTAAGCAGGACAACCTTGTCGCCGCAGGTGATCTCAGCAGTCCCCTTCACCACGACCCAGTGCTCTGCGCGGTGATGGTGCTTTTGCAAACTCAAACTTGCCTTGGGTTTTACTTGAATCCGCTTTACTTTAAATCGGTGGCCATCGTCGATGCTGTCGTACCAGCCCCAAGGGCGATGAACCTTGCGGTGCAGCGTGTGTTCTTCGCGCTGCTGCCGATTAAGTGCGCTTACGATGTGCTTGACATCCTGGCTACGCGACCTGTCTGCCACCAAGACGGCGTCAGGGGTTTCAACGACCACTAGGTCCTTGACGCCAACCAGAGCGACCAAGCGGCTAGTGGCATGAACCAGGGTGTTGCAACTATCGTTGGTCAACACATCGCCAAGATGCGCATTTCCGACCTCGTCCTTAGGCGACATTTTCCAAACTGCGTCCCAAGCACCCAAGTCACTCCAGCCGGCGTCCAGCGGCACCATCGCAATGGGGAAGGCGCTGCCGGGGCAACGTTCAATGACAGCGTAATCCACCGATTCGCTCGGAATGGCCGCAAACTCATTCTTAGCCGGGCGCACAAAAGACGCATCGTTGCTACGCTTGCCCCAAGCCGCGCGCGTAGCTTCGGCGATGTCAGGCCGAAACTGCTCAAGCGCTTTTAACCAGATCGAGGCCTTGAGCACGAACATGCCCGCATTCCAGAAATAGCCACCCTCGGCGAGATAGCGTTCTGCCGTAGCCACGTCGGGTTTTTCAACGAAGCGCTCAACGGTGAAAACGGCAGAAGTTGCGCCTTCGCTCGAGCCCGCCTTGATGTAGCCGTAACCCGTTTCGGGAAGGTTAGGCGCGATACCAAGGATCACAACCTTGCCTTCCGCCGCCTGGCGGATAGCCTGACGCATGGATTGACTGAATGCCGCCCCATCCTCCACCGCCTGATCGGCAGGGGTGACCACCAAAATCGGATCCCCACCATTCTCGAGGGCCGCCAACGCTGCAAGCGTTAGCGCTGGAGCCGTGTTACGGCCTACCGGCTCCAACAGTGCAGCACCAAGCTCAATTTCCACCTCGCGCAACTGCTCCACCGCAAGGAAACGGTGTTCATCGTTGCTAACGATATAAGGCGGGGCAACTGGCATCTGAGCACCGCCCAACGCCGCCAGACGTCTCGCCGCCTGCTGAAACAGACTCTCGTTGCCCGCCAAACAAAGAAACTGCTTAGGGAACCCCGATCGCGACAGCGGCCAGAGCCGAGTCCCGGACCCGCCACAAAGAATTACGGGCTGGATTGAATCAGTCATGGCCGAACAGGTCACGGGTATAAATCTTGTCCGCCACATCGGCCAGAGCAGGCGCGTGGCGGTTGGCAATAATCAGATCAGCCTCGCGCTTAAAGGTATCGAGATCATTCAAGACGCGCGACTGATAAAACTCGGCCTCTTCCATCACGGGCTCATGAACAACCACCTCAATACCTCTGGCCTTGATCCGCCTCATGATGCCCTGGATGCTCGAAGCACGGAAATTGTCGGACCCCGCCTTCATGATCAGGCGGTAGACGCCGACCACCTTCGGATTCCTGCGAATGATCTCATCAGCGATGAAATCCTTTCGCGTGGTGTTGGATTCGACGATGGCATGAATGAGGTTCTGCGGCACGTCGCGGTAGTTGGCCAAGAGCTGCTTGGTGTCTTTGGGCAAACAGTAGCCACCATAGCCGAAACTGGGGTTATTGTAATGAGCGCCAATACGCGAGTCGAGACAAACGCCATCGATGATCTGTCGCGTGTCCAGACTATGGGTGGCGGCGTAGGTGTCGAGTTCGTTGAAGTAGGCGACCCGCATCGCAAGATAGGTGTTGGCGAAGAGTTTGATCGCCTCAGCCTCGGTGCTGTCGACGAACAGCACCGGGATATCTTGCTTGATTGCACCCTGCTTAAGCAGCCGGGCAAAGGTTTCCGCTCTCTCGGACCGCTCTCCGACCACAATGCGAGAGGGGTGCAGATTGTCGTAGAGCGCCTTCCCCTCGCGGAGGAATTCCGGAGAGAAGATCAGATTTTTTGTGCCGAGCACTTCCCGCGTTTTGGCCGTATAACCAACCGGCACCGTGGACTTGACGATCACCACAGCTTGCGGGGCGATGGCCATTACGTCGCGGACGACGGCTTCGATCGACTTGGTATTGAAGTAATTGGTCTCGGGATCGTAGTCGGTCGGTGTTGCGATGACGACATAGTCAGCCCCAGCGTAGGCTTCGTACTTGTCCAGCGTCGCCCGAAAATTCAGCGACCTGTTTTGCAGGTAATCCTCGATCTCAACATCTTCTATTGGGGATTCCCGACGATTCAGCCTGGCAACCCTATCCGCGACGATGTCGAGTGCGACGACTTCGTTATGCTGAGCCAGTAAAATGGCATTGGACAACCCCACATAGCCAGTTCCAGCGACGGCGATCTTCATTGGCTATCACCCATTGCAGAAGTTAGGTCCGCCTCCAACGCTCCGACTCGCTGCTCCAGCGCCGCATACTCAGGCGTCCTGCGCTTCAGAAACCCCACTGTCAATTTCGATTTCTCAGCACTCCTTGCCAGTGCGAGCAAGGACGCACGACATAACTTGCGATCACCCAGACAGAAGTTCCGCGTGTTGATCCAGCCTTTTTCCACCAAGAGCCGAAAGCCGCCATTGATGCCGACAAAGCTGGCGCCCAGCCTCCGCCGGTACAGACCAGGCATTTGGCGCAAACAGCACAGCACTTCGAACTGAATTTCCTCCTGGAAACCAGCGAATCGTGGTATTGGGGATATGGAGATCAAATCATTCCAAGCACGCTACCGCCATGCCGTATCACGATCAGCAAGCGCGGTCAGCGGGGCTTTAACAGGGGAGGAGGTGGTTGAAAAAACGCGACCGAATGTACCATTCGTACGCTCGACGAACGATGGGATTGTGCCACACCGTCATAACTTTTGGAACAGCCCCGTAAGCCACCTGAAACCGTCGCCTATTCGAGCTGGCGGGCAGGCACAAGACCGTGACCGTTACCAAGGTCGAGCAGGAAGTGATAGTTATGCTGACAGGCGCGGAGCACCGACGGCACGGGTCGATCGAACGGAAGCTGGATTACAACGAGCGGCATCCCCGTTGCGCACTGAAATATTGCTCGCCATGCGAGTTTCGGCGCTCGACGGCCCCATTAACCGTAATGTAAGGTCGTGCCCGGGCGACGAGGGCAAGGCCACAACAACGCCTCCGCTAAACGGGACATGTTCATTGTCGCGCTGCAGCCAACGGGATAAAATATTAAAGTACAGTCAGCTTTTGGAGGTCGCGATGCACTGGTATCTTGTTCATACAAAGCCAAGACAGGAAAGGTGCGCGCTGCAAAACCTTGAGCAGCAGGGTTATAAGTGCTACCTTCCGACCCTCCCCTCCGAAAAGCTCCGCCAGGGGAACGTGGCAGTGACGGACGAGCCGCTGTTCCCGCGCTACCTGTTCATTCGCCTGGGGCGGGGCGACTCGGCAAAGAGTTGGACGCCCATCCGCTCAACCAAGGGCGTCAGTCGACTGGTGAGTTTCGGAATGGAGCCCGCCAAGGTCGACGATGGCCTGATCGAATTCCTGCAGACGCAGGAAGCGTCCGTTCAGGTCGAGCCGGAACGGCTGTTCAAACGGGGCGAACGGGTTCACCTGACCGAGGCCCCCTTCGCTGGCGTCGAGGGTATCTACCAGATGGCCGATGGCGAGCGCCGGGTCATGGTTCTCATCGAACTCTTGAGCAAGCCGGTCACCGTTCGTGTGGCTCCTGCCGGTTTGCGCAAAGCGGGCTAAGCACTGCCAACACAACCGGACGTCAAGCTCTGTCGACGTATGAG
>Ga0318572_10000581_pt1 | contig 13856 bp, 9 predicted proteins | sample GRESIP089b5f20_FD_202528 | JGI IMG/M metagenome (GOLD analysis project Ga0318572, IMG submission 202528) | Tropical soil microbial communities from Luquillo Experimental Forest, Puerto Rico - GRE.SIPMG.089b5f20 | ecosystem: Environmental > Terrestrial > Soil > Tropical forest > Bulk soil...
TACGACGCCGCGTGCCTCGAGCGCCGCTGTCGCCGCGTCCGACGCGCGCCCGAGTACGAACGATCCCTTGCGTGCCCAGACCTCGACGCCCTGCTCGCGGAGGATCGCCTCGATCCCCGGCGAAAAGACGGAGATGCGCGGCGATGGGACCGATTGCGGCGCCGGTGCGGCGAAGGTGGTGACGCCGGCTGCGGACAGAGCGAGGCAGAACGCACCGGCGACCGGACGGAGCGCGGATGGGATCACGACATTTTCCCCCGGGGAAGAAAAGCGCCGAGAATATACCGCGAGATCTTCGGGCGTGCGGTCCAGGTTGAACTCCGAGAGCCCGCTTCGTGGCATCCTCGGCCGCATGGCAGGAATCCGCCGATCGGCCGCGGTCCTGGCGGTCCTTGTCGCGGGCTCGGCGCTGGTCACGCCGCAAGCCGGCGACTCGCGCCTCGCAACGTACGCGCGCGTGGCCTCGCTCTACCACGACACGGCGCTCGGATTCGCGTGCCGGGAGACGATCACCTACCGAGGTCCGACGACCGGGCGCATCGGCTTCGCGTACATCTTCGTCCACGAGAACGGCCGCCTCCACGACTACCGGACGTGGAGCTCCGGCACGCTCGCCGCCGATCGCGGCAAGGAGGTCGACCCCGCGACCTACCACGTGCCGCGGTTCCTCGCGAGCGCCTACCTGTTCCCGTTCGTCTTCCGCGAGGACCGGCAACCGCTGCACGCGTTCTACAACCTCGGCGAGGACGAGGCGCTCGGCCGCAGGGCTTTGAAGGTCGGGTTCCAGCCCAAGGGAGCCATCAAGGTCGGCGAGAACGACTGGGTCGGCACCGCCTGGTTCGACCTCGAGACGAGCCAGTTCCTGAAGGTGCAGGCGTGGTCTCCTGCCGACTGGGACAAGCGCGCGACGCGCGAGCAGGAGATCGCGGCCGCGCCCTCGAAGGGGCATTCGTGGGAGAGCGATCCGTACGAGATCGAGACCGTCGAGGTCGAGTACGGCGTCGTCAAGAACGGCATGCGCTTTCCGAGCAAGGTCACGATCGTACAAACGAGATCGAAGGTGCACGGCGGAGAGCGGGACGATCCGTTGAGCGAGTACGAGATCCTGCGCGTCACGCAGGAGTACTCCGATTACGAGTTCTTCTCGGTCCGCTCGAGCGAGGAGATCCGGAGGATCGGAGGGCCAGTCCAAGTACACCTTCCTGTTCGACCCCGCGAACCCGGCGCTGTCGCTCCCCGCGGACACCCGGTTCGACAGGCCGCGGCCGATCGACACGAAGACGCTTCCGGTCTATCCGGCGCGCGCGCTCGCAGATCGCTTCGGGCCGCACCGCGAGGTCGTGCGGATCGTCATCGACAAGGACGGGAAGGTCGCGGAAGTCCACGACTCGCCGCTCGGAGCTTCGGACAAGGACGCCTATTCGGAGGAGTTCAGGCGCTCGGTAGACGCGGCGGTCCGCACGTGGACGTTCACTCCGGGATCCCTGCGCAAGGTCGAGCCCGGGACAGATCTCGACGGAGACGGGAAGCCGGACTACGTCATCACGAAGTCGTGGGAGCGCGTCGCCGTCTACTACGACGTGCGCTTCACCTTCGAGATCGTCGAAGGGCAAGGGGTCGTGAGGCGGGAGCCGTGAGCGCCCGCTCTACGAGCACCCGCTCGTCGACCCGCAGTTCACGCACGCGTAGCACGCGCCGTTGCGGATCATGATCGACCCGCACTCGTGGCACGGCGGGGCGTCCGCCTGGCGGATGTAGACGTCGCGGACAGAATCCCCCGCCGACCGCGCGGCCACAGGCGGCTTCGCCTCCGCGGGCGCGTCCGACTCGGCGCCGATCGCGAGGTCGTTGCCGTTCCCGGCGGCCACCGGCACCGGCGGCTGCTCGTCCTTCGGCAGGAACTGGAGCGACATCCAGCGAAATACGTAGTCGACGATCGACTTCGCGATCGGGATCTGCGGGTTGCCGGTGAAGCCCGACGGCTCGAAGCGGACGTGCGTGAACTTGTCGACGAGGAACCGCAGCTCGACGCCGTGCTGAAGCGAGAACGACACCGCGGTGGCGAACGCGTCCGCGAAGCCGGCGAGCGTCGAGCCCGCCTTGCCGAGCGTGATGAAGATCTCGCCGGGCTGGCCGTCCTCGAACAGGCCGACGGTGATGTACCCCTCGAACCCGGCGACCGAGAACTTGTGCGTCACCGATTGCCGCGTGTCCGGGAGCTTCCGGCGGCGCGGCTGGAAGTCGGGGACCGCGACGGCGGGCTTCGCCTCCTTCGTCTCGTCCCGCTCGGTCGACAGCGGCTGCGTGCGCTTGCACCCGTCGCGATAGATCGCGATCGCCTTGAGGCCGAGCTTCCAGGCCTCGACGTAGGTCTTCTCGATCTCCTCGACCGTCGCCTCGTGCGGCATGTTGACCGTCTTCGAGATCGCGCCCGACAGGAACGGCTGCGTCGCGGCCATCATCTTGACGTGGCCCGTGTAGTGGATCGTGCGCGTCCCCTTGGCCGGCTTGAACGCGCAGTCGAACACGGGGAGGTGCTCGGGCTTGAGCCCCGGCGCCCCCTCGATCGTGTCCTCCGCGTTGACGTAGTCGACGACCCGCTGGATGTCCTCGTGCGCGTAGCCGAGCTTCTTCAACGCGAGCGGGACCGTGTTGTTGACGATCTTGAAGACGCCGCCGCCCACGAGCTTCTTGTACTTGACGAGCGCGATGTCCGGCTCGATGCCGGTCGTGTCGCAATCCATCATGAACGCGATCGTGCCGGTCGGCGCCAGGACGGTGGCCTGCCCGTTCCGGAAGCCGTACTCGGTCCCGAGCGTCACCACGTCCGCCCACGCGCTGCGCGCCGCCGTGAGGAGATCGCCGGGGACGAGCTTGCCGTCGATGCCGTCGGCATGAGCCTGGTGCTTGCGCATGACGCCGAGGAACGGCTCGCGGTTCCGCTCGTACCCCGCGAACGGGTTCATGTGCGCCGCGATCCTCGCGGACGTCGCATACGCCTGGCCGCACATCAGGGCCGTGATCGCCGCCGCGTACGCGCGGCCGCCGTCGGAGTCGTACGGGACGCCGCGGGACATCAGGAGCGCGCCGAGGTTCGCGTAGCCGAGGCCGAGAGGGCGGAAATCGTGGGAGTTCTTCCCGATCGCGTCCGTCGGGTACGAGGCGTTGTCGACCCAGATCTCCATCGCCGTGATCGTGACCTCGACGGCGTGGCGGAAGGACTCGACGTCGAACTCGCCGTCGGCCCGGCGGAACCGCATGAGGTTCAAGGACGCCAGGTTGCAGGCCGAATCGTCGAGGTACATGTACTCGGAGCAGGGGTTCGACGCGTTGATCCGGCCGGAATTCGGCGACGTGTGCCACGCGTTGATCGTCGTGTCGTACTGGATGCCGGGGTCGCCGCAGATCCACGCGGCCTCCGCCATCTCGCGCATCAGATTGCGCGCGCGATACGTGCCCATCGGCCTGCCGGTCGTCACCGCGCGCGTGACCCACTCGCCGTCCGAGACCACGGCGCGCATGAAGTCGTCGGTGACGCGGACCGAATGATTGGCGTTCTGGAAGAAGACGGAGTCGTACGCCCCGCCGTGCACGTTGAACTCGCCGGAGTAGCCGGCGTCGATCAGCGCCCACGCCTTCTTCTCTTCCTCGGCCTTGGAGAGGATGAATTCCTCGACGTCGGGATGGTCGACGTTCAGGATGACCATCTTCGCCGCCCGGCGGGTCTTCCCCCCCGACTTGATCACGCCGGCGAACGCGTCGTACCCCTTCATGAAGGAGACCGGCCCCGAGGCGGTCCCACCCCCCGCGAGGTGCTCCTTCGACGAGCGGATCGTCGACAGGTTCGACCCGGTTCCGGATCCGAACTTGAACAGCATCCCCTCGGTCTTCGCCAGGCCGAGGATCGAGGGCATCGTGTCCTGCACCGAGTTGATGAAGCAGGCGGACACCTGCGGGTGCTCCTCGATGCCGCAGTTGAACCAGACCGGAGAGTTGAACGACACCATCTGATGGACGAGCAGGTGGGTCAGCTCGGCCTCGAACGACGCGGCGTCCTCCTCGCTCGCGAAGTACCCCGCCTCGCGCCCCCACCGCGCCGCCGTCCTGGCCACACGGTCGAGGAGCTGGCGCACCGAGCTTTCCCGCTCGGGGCTTCCGAGGGGGCCGCGGAAGTACTTCTGGGCGACGACGTTGGTCGCGAGCTGGGACCAGAACTTCGGCACCTCGACGTTCCGCTGCTCGAACGCGACCTCCCCCGACCCGCTCGAGATCACCGCGTCGCGCAGCTCCCATTCGATCTCGTCGTAGGGGTGGACGCCCGGCTTGGTGAACCGGCGCGGGAAGCGCATCCCCTCGCGGGGGGTCGGGGCCGGGATCGGCGTCCCGGCGGCCTCGCCGGATCCGGGAGCGGTGCGCTCGTCCTTGGGGGTCCTGGGCTCGCGCTGGAGCATCGGGGGGTCCTCCTCACGGATTCTCGTCTGGTGCTCGTCTGTGATACCAGCCGTTACGAGTGTGTGTCAAGGGCGAAATGCACAAAATGTCGGGGTATGAGAGCTTCGTGCCACAAGATATGGTGGCGTGTCAAGTCAGTAGAAGGTCTTACGGGACGCGGCGGAAAGCCTTACTTCGCCCACGCCTTGAAGTAGTCCGGCCACTCCGGATCGGGGTCGATGAAGCGCACGCCCATCCCGCACTCGAGGACGTGGGCGAGCTGCGGCGGGACCGCCTTCGCCCAGAACACCCGCGCCCACATCGTGAACTGCCGGTCGGGGAAGACGAGCGTGACCTGGATCGTCGATCCCGGCTTGAACACGTTGTTGGTGCTCAGGAACATCCCCGACTGCGAGACGTTCTTCGTGAACGCGGTCTTGTCGGCCGCCGATGCGCCGAACCTGACCATCACGCGCTTCCGGGCGCGATCGGTCACCCGCTTCTCGCGTGTCCCCACGGCGAGTCCCCCTGCGCGTCAATATAGCCTCAATCGGAGCGGTGATCTCCCTCGATCCTGTCGATCGCCCAGGCCGCGTGCTCGCGCACGACCGGATCGGCATCGCCGAGCGCCCGGCGCAGGGCGGGCAAGGCGTCGCGGGATCCGGAGTTGCCGAGCACGACGCAGGCGTTGCGCCGCATCCCTTCCCACTTGGCGCGCATCAAGGACGTCCCGGAGTAACGGGCCCGGAACGCCGGCTCGTCGAGCTCGAGCAGGTCGATTGGATCGAGACCCCGCAGGTCGTCGCGGCGGCCGAACGGGTCATCCGTCCTGCCGGCCGCGAACGAGACGTTCCACGGGCAGACCTCCTGGCAGACGTCGCAGCCGAAGATCCAGTCGCCGAGGCCGGCACGTCGCTCCTGTGGAATCGGGCCCCGGTGCTCGATCGTCCAGTAAGAGATGCAGCGGTTCGCATCGACGCGCCCCGGGGCCTCGATCGCTTCGGTCGGGCAGGCGTCGAGGCAGGCGGTGCAGGTCCCGCAGAAATCCGCGTGCGGTCCCGGGTCCGGCGTCAGGTCGGCGCACGTGAGGACTTCGCCGAGCAGGAGCCACGAACCTCGCTCGCGGCTGATCAGGTTCGCGTTCTTCCCGATCCACCCGATTCCGGCGCGCTCGGCCCACGTGCGCTCGAGCACCGGCCCGGTGTCGACGAACGTGCGGGCCGGGACCGTCGAGACGGCTTCGAGCCAAGCGGACAGATCCCTCAGGCGGCGCGCGAGGACCTTGTGGTAGTCCCGCCCGCGGGCGTAGAGCGCCACGCGAGCCCGACCCGGGGGAACGCCGGCGTCGTCACGACCGGGGAAGTAGCTCATCGCGACCGCGACGATGAACCGGCATCCCGGCAGGAGCTGCGCCGGATCGGACCGCACGTCTTGCCTCCGGGCCATCCAGGCCATTCCCGCCTGCTTGCGCCCCGCGAGCCAGGCCGACAGCGCCGCGGCGTCCCGCTCCGGGCGCGTGGCCCCCGCGATGCCGACCGCGTCGAAGCCGAGGGAGACGGCCCGGTCCTTGACCGCGGCAGTCAGCTCCGCCGGGGTCATGACCCCGGAGTCCCCTTGCGCACCCGCTCGTCGATGCGAGCCTCGCGCGCGAGCCAGAGGATCTGCCGCGCGATCCCGCGCACCACCGCGACGTCCCCGTCCGACAGCTCGGCACGCCCGAGGATCCGGCGCACGCGGCGCATCATCCCTTCGGCCTGGGCCGCCTTCAGGAAGCCGATCGCCGCAAGCGCCTCGGCGAGGTGCGCGAACATCTCCTCCCGCGCGGGATGAGCCGCGAGCGGCTCGTCCTCGACCCCCTCGTTCTCGGCGCCCAGGGCCTTCGGCGGCACCGCCGGCTCGAGCGCGTCGACGGCGCGGGCGATCTCGTAGGCGATGACGGCGACCGACTGGGCGAGGTTCATCGCCGGGTACGATTCGGACGTCGGGATGTAGGCGAGGTGGGTGCACCGGTCGAGCTCGTCGTCGGTGAGGCCGTCGGCCTCGCGGCCGAAGATGACTGCGACGTCGCCGCGCTCGGCCAGGCGCGCGAGGCGCGGGGCCAGCTCGTCGATCCGGAGATGCGGCCGCCGCTGCTTCCCCATCCGCCGCGACGTCCCCACGGACGTCCGCACGTCGATCAGCGCCAGGTCGAGCGACCGCGACACCCGCGCCGCGCCGAGCAGGTCCCCCGCGTCGACCGCGAAGCGCACCGCCTCCTCGTCCGTCACCGCGCAGTAGGGAGACACCAGCGCCAAGTCCGCGAAGCCGAGGTTCTTGAGCGCGCGCGCCGCCGCCCCGACGTTTCCGGCATAGCGCGGCTCGACGAGGACGAAGCGAAACGCGGCGAGACGATTGAAGCTCATCGGATATCGTGGTTCCCCGTCGATTATGACGGATGGCGGTGTCTGATGCGGGTCGCCTACCGCGGAGAGGGACCTCTCGTCGTCAAGCTCGCCGGGATGGCGGGGGGGATCGGTCTCTACGAGGAGGAAATGAGCGCCGCCGCCGGCGCCGGATTCCGCGTCGCGGCCCTCGACACGACGGGGGATCGCCGCGACGATCCCGATCCCGTTCCCGGCGGCTGGGACGGCTTCGCGCGGGAGGTCGTCGCCGCCATCGACGGCGCGCACGTGCCGGCCGGTATCCTCTGGGGAACGTCGTTCGGCTGCATGGTGGCCCTGGCGACGGCGGCGCGGTATCCGGAGCGCGTGCGAGGTCTCCTGCTCTCCCATCCGCCGTTCGACCGGAGCCCGGGCCGCCTGTACACCCTTCTCCGCCGCTGGGCGCTCCGAACGCCGCGTCCCACGGATGCGATGCGCGCCGCGTTTTCGATCTGGTTTCTGTCCGCGACGTCCTGGGAGCTGATCGCGCCGCCCCTGTGGGCCCGCCTTCTCGCGCTCCGGCGCGCCGCGCGCGAGGCCGCGACACCTGCCGCCACGGTCCGGAGCAAGGTCGAGCTGCTCTTCGCCGAGCCGCCGGGATTGCCGCCGGCCGGCGTACGGGTGGAAGTCATCGCCGGCACGGGCGACCTCGTCGCTCCTCACGCCGGGGCCGTCGCGCTGGCCGCCCGCCTGCCCGGCTCGCGTCTCCACGTGATGCCCTGGTCGGGGCACGCGGGCGCCTACGCGAGGCCCCGGATGTACCGGGAGCTGGCGCTCGCGGCGCTGGCCCGCCTGTCGGACGCGAGCCCCTGACGGTTACGGGCAGGAGCCCCCGTTGTTCCGGGAGGTCATCCCGCACATCCCGGAGACCGTCGTCCCCCCCATCGGCCCGGAGGTCGCGGTTCCCCAGCTCCCCTCGATCGACACGTTGTCGTCGGAGACGATGACGAACCAGAGGTTGCCGGCCGGAACGTGAGTCCAGCTGTAGGCGCCGGAGGTTCCGAGGTCGCACACGCTCCCGGAGACCGTCGTGGTCGGAAGTCCCGAGAGCGGTCCGTAGAGCACGTGATAATCGCCGGCGACGCAGGTCGTGGTGTCCCACGTGAGGTTGATCGACGACCCGTCGGACGCGGCGCGCGAGGCCCTTGCGGGCTGCCCGAAGCTGCCGTCGGGGACCGGAGGCGGCGCCGGCGGCCCCGCGCAGACGTTCATCGAACATCCGGTCGGAGCCGTGTCGGTGAGCTTGACGTTGTCGACTTGCCAGTACCAGTCGTCGCTCCCCTGGTAGTAGTGGAAACGGATCTGGACGTTCGCGGCCCCGGCGGCCTGCGGGGTGATCGTGAGCGTCCGGTGGTCGGGGTTGTTGCTCGAGGCGCCCTGGTTGCGGAAGACGTTCACCCAGGCGTTCCCCGTGAGCGTCGAGCGGACGTCGACGTCGCCGATCTCGTTCCCGCCGCCGCTGTACCAGCGGAAGTACTGGTCGAAGTCGAGCGTCACACCCGTCGCCGAGGAGAGGTCGGTTGCCGGGGTGATCAGCTGCTCGTCCTGCGTGGCTCCGGCGCCTGCGAAGTCGCTGTCGACGATCGCCACCGGGTTGACGAGCGGCGCCGTGAACGTGCGCGACCCCGGGTTGGCCGTGGTCCAGGTCGATGCCGGGCCGCCGCCGCTGCCGCCGTCGATCACCGACCAGGTGCCGGGGATGCCGGAGGTGAAGGCTTCGTTGATCGGCGTGCCGCCGCCGGGGAGCACGTGCCCGATCGTCTGCGTCATCGGCGTGGTCCATGAGCCCTGGTCTGAGCTGACGACCACGTTGAAGCCGATCGAGGAGCCGCAGGCGAGCGAGGTCGGGAGCGACGCCTTGAAGTGCGGCGCGTTCGAGACGGCGGTCGCACCGGTCGCGATGCTCGGATACGTCGCGGTCGCCGTGATCATCGTCACGCCGGGCGTCGTCGGCACGAGGGTCGCCGAGACCCCGGTCAGGGCGACCGTGCCGTCGTTCTCGAGCGTGACCGAGAACTGCGCGGTCTCCCCCGGATCCCAGTAGGTGTCCCCGTTTCCCGGGCCGCCCGTGGCACAGGCGTCCTGCACGAGGGTGTGGGTCTCGTACTTGGCGTGGGGCCCGCAGGGCTCCCCGGGGTAGAGGAGCGAAAGCGTCCAGCCATCGAGCGTCCCGATGTCCTCCGCCTCGCGGTCCGCGACCTTCAGCTGCCAGTTCCCCTGGGCGCTGATGCCCGTGGCCGCCGCGAGCGGGCTTTCGGGGCGGAACGATCCCGTGAAGGGTGCCGACCCCGCCGAGATCGCGGTCGCGGCGGAATCGTCGAAGGTCGTCCCGACGAAGTTCTGGCCCGAAGACCCGCGCCGGGTCGCGAGCGGGACGCTCGTGCCGTTGGGCGCGATGAGGCTGATCTCGAGGTCGGCGTCGTAGGGGTGCGTGATGTTGACCGTCACGTTGACGTCGACGACGGTCTGTGTATCGGACACGGAGATCGTGCTCGTCACCCCGTTCGCGTTGTTGTCGGGAATCGCGAGGCCGCCGGGACCCGCGAAGGCGGGATTGGTGTTCCTGAGCGTGTCGAAGCCGTAGTACGCGCCCCCCGCGTTGTCGGTCGCGAGGTTCGTCGCCGCATCGGCCGACTCGACCGAGTAGATGTGGTGCGTGCACTCGGCGAGGCCGGTGAGGGTCACCGAGTGCGCGGTGACGAGCGGGGCCGCGTACGTGCTCGAGCCGGGCGGCGGGGCCGTTCCGTACCGGACGCGGCTGTCGGCCGCCTCGTTCGTGGTCCAGGTGATCCGCGCCGAGCTCCCGGTGACGTCGGTCGAGCCGACGCCCGAGATGATCGGCGCCAGGCAGTCGGCGGTCGCGGTGGCTGTCCGCGGAACGTTCGTCCCGCCGGCGCCGTCGTCCGCGTCGATGTAGGTGACCGTGATCGTGTCGCCGTTGGCGACCGAGAGCTGGGAGTCCCCCGTGACGGCGGCCCCGCCGGTCGTGGGGAAATTCCCCTGGAAATCGCCGGAGCCGGGCGCGACCGCGCTCAGCGTGACCGTCTCGCCCGCCGGCTCGCTCGTCGACTTCGCGTTGACGGTCTGGGTCGGGTTCCCCCTCAGGTTGTCGTCGCGCAGGTGGATCGTCATCGAATCGGAGCACGAGTAGGTGCTGCGGTTGAGCGTGATGGTTCCCGCGGGCTGGAAGTAGCAGACCGACCCGTCGAGGCCATCCCACACCGTCGCCCCGGTGTTTCCCGGATCGAGCCAATCGGACAGGCGCGAGGCGGCCGTCCCGCCGCCGCTCCAGGACACGGCCACCTTGCCGTACTCGTCCCACGTGAGGCTCGTGCACGAGGCGGTGCCGCTGTGGAGCTGGCCGACGATCCGATGGTTCTGGTCGAACAGCGGCCCGCCGGACGAGCCGGGCTCGGTCGTCCCCTGCTCATACTGGTTGATCCGCCAGTGGCTCGGGCCCCAGTTGATTCCATCAACCGGCGGGTCGTTGTCGTGGCTGATCTTCTTGAAGTCCCCGCTCGGGTGATGGATCACCCAGGTCATCGTGGCCGGGTTGGGGTCGTGGCTCCAGCCGCTCAGGTAGAAGTTGTACGAGTCGGGCGGGAGCGCGCTCATCTCGAGGAGCGTGAAGTCGCTCGTCGAGTAACTGCCGCGGACGGTCGCGCCCGAGACCATGTAGGTCGTCGGCCCCGGCGGGTCTCCGCTGCCGCAGGCGGACCGCTCGTAGTTGAAGCCGAACTGCGTGCTCGCCCCGGCGCCGCAATGCCACGACGTGAGGACGTACGCCTTGCAGTCGTTCGCGGTGTCGTTGATCATCGACCCCGAGCAAAACGACGATCCGCCCGACATCAGGATGACGACACCGCGCTTCTGGTCCTGCCAGTTCGCGCCGAGCGGGCAGTTGATGTCGATGTTGCACGACCCCGATGCGTTCGCCGAGAGATCACCGGCGCCCGGGAGGAGGTCGCGGCCGATCGACCCGAAAGCCTTGTACCCGTGGGACACCGTCCCGATGTGGAGGCGCGGCGTCTGGCCCGCGAGCGTCCGCGGCCACAAGAGCTCGACGACCGTCTCGCTCCCCTCGATCGGCGGGGGCCACAGCTCGCCGTGATCGCGGACGTCCGCGGAGGTGTACGGCCCGACCACCGTGCGGTGGCCGGCGTCGTAGACCCACATCGCCGCCCCCGCCCGCAGGCGGAACGCATCGAACCCCAGCTCGATCCACCGCGCGCCGCGGGAGACCACGCGGAGGCGCCATAGGCGGTCGCCGCCCGGGAGGGTCTCCCACGTTCCGCTGTTCGCCGGCTCGAGATCGACCGCCATCGGAAAACCGATCCGGAGCGGAATCCCGGGGATCTTCGCGTTGGCCGCATCCTCGGCGAGCAGGCGCGGGACGTCCACCGGAGCCGAGTCCCACGAGCGCACCTCCCCCTGGGGAACGCCGGCGGCGCCCGAGAACGAAACGGGCTGCGGCGCGAGGCTCCCCGCAAGGACGGCGGATCCCATCCCGAAGGTCAAGATCATCGCGAGCCGGGCGACCGGACGCAGGAAGCACCTCGAACACACGTGCCGTGACGCTATTCGCGGACTCATTACCGTCTCTTTCCGGGGGCGTCAACCGGTTTCGACGAAGCTGCGGAGGGAGCGCTGCGATATCATCGCGGCCCGCGCACCGGCGCTCGGACCTCGCTCGGATGCTCACGTTGGAAGAGGCCGCGACCCCGAACCGGAAGACCGTCGCGGCGGCGACCCTGCTGCTCGTGCTCGTCCTCGCAGCGTACCTCCCGGCGCTGCGGAAGGGATTTCTCTACGACGACTTCCTCCTGATCCTCAAGCCGGCAGTCCCCCGCTCGGCCGCGGACATCGCGAAGCTTTTCGCTCGACCGTATTACGAAGGCCTCCCCTACTACCGGCCGGTGACCTCCGCGAGCTTCCTCGTCCAGCGCCGCGTGTGGGGGGACGACCCCCGGCCGTTCCACGCGGCCAACGTGGCGCTCGCCGGAGCGCTGGCGGTGCTGACCTACGGGCTGTTCCGAAGACCCTGCTTCGGGCTCGCCCCTGGGATGGCGGCGGCCGGGGCGGCGATCTTCATCCTCCACCCGGTCGTCTCGTCGTGTGTCCATCCCGTCTCCGGTCGCGACACGCTGCTGGCGACGTCGAGCATGGTCGCCGCCGTCTGGATCTATCTGCGAGGGACCGTGGGGGCCGCGATCGCGAGCGCTGCGGTCTTCGCGGCCGGGCTGCTGTGCAAGGAAGCGGCGATCGTGACGCCGGGGGTCATCGCGCTGGCCGAAGCGGCCGGGCTGAGCCGGCCTGCCGGAGCGCCGCGACGGAGCGCGACGGCCCTCGCCACGCGCGCCGCACCGTTCCTCGTCGTCCTCGCCGCTTACGCCGCGGTCCGCGCCGTGGTGCTTCCCGGCGGACAGATGTCGACGGGAACGCCGGGGTACGTCCCCCTGACGTACGTCTACGCGCTCGAGGTCACGCTGACGCCGTTCCGCGCGCTGCTCTACGAGCCGCCGGTCGCGGCGTGGCTGTCGCCCTCGAAGCTCGTGGTCGTCGGGCTCGTGCTCGCGCTGGCGGCACTGACGGCATGGCGGTCCGGACGCGGCGTCCGATCCGTGCTCGTCTTCGGAATCGGCTGGTTCGTCGTCGTGCAGCTTCCCACCGCGAATCTCGTGCGGCAGGAGACGCTGTTCGACGAGCGGTACGTCGCCCCGGCGGTCCTCGGGCTCGTGCTGGCGGGCGCCGCGCTCGCCTCGGAGATCGCGCGACGGGCGGCGCGAGAGCGAACGGTCCTCGTGGCCGCGGCCCTCCTCGCCCTCGCTCTCGGCGCGCTCTCCCGCTCTCGCGCGCCCTACTTCGACGAGGTGGCGTTCTACACGCAGTGGGCGATGATTCGCCCGGACAGCATGACCGCACGGTTCAACCTCGCGAACGCCTATGCCAAGACCGGACGGCCCGGCCGGGCGGTGGAGGAGTACGAGCGCGCGCTCGCGATCGAGCCCTCCCACGCGGGCGCGCACAACAACCTGGGCGAAGCGTTCATCAAGCTCGGCCGCCGCGACGAGGCGATCGCGCAATTCCGCGAGGCGATCCGCTACGACCCGAACAACGTCAAGGCGCACAACAACCTCGGGAGCGGTCTGGCGCTCGGCGGCGACATGGACGGCGCGATCGCCGAATTCCGGGAAGCGGTGCGGCTCGATCCCGGATACGTCGGCGCGATCTTCGACCTCGGCTACGCCCTCCTGCTCGAGGGCGCAAACGAGGAAGCGATCGAGCGCCTGCAAGAGGTGCTGCGCCGCGATCCGTCGTACGAGAAGGCGCACCGGCCGCTCGGCATCGCCCTTCTGCGCCGCGGCCGAAAACAGGAGGCGGTCGTGGAGCTGACCGCCGCGGCCCGTTTCTCGCCGGGCGACGTCGAGCTGCAGCGTCTGCTCGCGACCGCGGAGGCGGGTGAGGCTCCGCGATGAGCGGACCCGTGGGGCCGGAGCAACGCCGGGGAGAATTCAGGGCACCTCGGTGAAAACCGCGATGCGGTCGTTCTCGCGATCCGCGACGTACAGCCCGCCACGGCCGTCGCTGCACACCGAGGACGGCCAGCGCAACAGCCCGTCGGTCCAGCCCATCCCCGACTGCCGCCCGCGGAAGGAGCCGTCCGTCGACAGGAACACGATCCCGCCGCCCGTCTGGTCGATCACGACGAGGTGCCCCGCGGAGTCGAGGCCGAGGCTTGTCGCGAACGCGAGATCATCCTTCAGGCTCGCTCCGATCGCGACGAATTCCGCCTTGCCGGCGGCCGCGGCGAAGATCCGCGCACCGACGCTGTCGAGCACGTAGAGGCGCCCCTGGGCATCGACCGTCACGTCCGAGGGGAACCGGCAGTCCGCGGGAAGGGCGACCCGGCGCTCGACCTTCCCGGCCGGGTCCGTCACGAGCACCCGCTCCCCGGCGATGTCGAGGACGTAGAGGCGGGCGGCGGGGCCCCCCGGGAAGCGCCCC
>Ga0318572_10000583_pt1 | contig 13819 bp, 9 predicted proteins | sample GRESIP089b5f20_FD_202528 | JGI IMG/M metagenome (GOLD analysis project Ga0318572, IMG submission 202528) | Tropical soil microbial communities from Luquillo Experimental Forest, Puerto Rico - GRE.SIPMG.089b5f20 | ecosystem: Environmental > Terrestrial > Soil > Tropical forest > Bulk soil...
GGGCAGGGACGAAAAGCGCACCTCGCCGAACGGATTGACGATGGTCACCCGGCGAATATTCTCTTGGCGGCCCAAGTGATAGACGATATCGCGCAAGCCCTCGAGATCGCGCTTGAGCATGGCGTTTTCCAGCGCCACCTGCAAAAGGGCGTTGACCTGGGCAGAGGCCTCGCCTCGCTCGCTTTCCAGCCGGTGGCTATAAAGCCAAAGGAACAAGAACAGAAACGCCAGCGATGACGTGAGAAGGCCAGCAGCCAACAGAAAGGAGAACTTTCGGCCAAGACGGCCTGTGATCCAGTTGCGCATTTGTGAAGCTATAACGCCGAACCGATCGTCACTCAAGCATGCGACGAATCATCGCAGAGTTGTTCCCCGTCTTCAAATCCGTACCGTCACCAGCCAACTCTGCAATTCGCGGCAATAGACCCGCGTGAAACGGGCCAGACAGCCATAGAAACTGTCGCCGCCTTTCTGCTCGGCCCATTGCAGGAATGGATCAAGGCGTGTCGGCAATGCCGCCTCCAGATATGAGGTCAAGGACAGACAGTCCCAATGGCCGCCACCACAGCCGGACAGGCGCGCCAGCACATTCAGACAGCTAATGAAATCGTCGCCGCGACGGGTCATGCGGCCGGCCTCGTCCAAATGATGCGCCGTCATATAGATGGACAGATAGTCCCGCGACAGGCGCGTCAGGCTTACCGGATCGATGGACATCTCCACCATATGGGATCGCAGCCGTGACAAGGCCTCGCGCCCTGCCCGCCCATCCGGGCGCAGATACAGCCCATCGGGAAAGCCGGCATCCATCAAAGAGCGGAAAACAGGCGCATCCGGCTCACGAACATGCAGCTTGACCAGGGTGGCGACGTCATGAAGCACGCCGATCTGGCCTTTGATCGCCGCCCCGAAATGAATGTCGAGATCAAAGCCGTCCAGCCCCGTATCACCCTCGGATTCGGCTATATCCTGGAAATTCAGCATGGAATCCCCCTTCGGACAGCAAGAACCGAAGGAAGCAATGGTGCGAGCCTCAACCCGTTTTCACGCTGCCGGCTGCCCGAGCAAAAGCATGTCATCCATGGCGATGCACCAAGTTTCATCACATCCTCCCATCCCGTCCCTCACTTTTTGTAAAAATCCGCCCTCTTCAGGGGCGTTGTGCGACTTGGGGGTCGTGAAAAATCGTAGCAACAATCAGGCCAGAAACCATCTACCTACACAACCTAATGATAAATTACGTCTTTTTACAATCCCCCATTAGTGATGCCATCTCTTCTTCTGACAGCCTGACAGCTCCGGAGGTTGGACCAGCCTTCAGCATCCTGACAAAGTGACAGCTTGAGCTCGCGGCGCCCCCTAGCGCCCTGGGGTGCGTTCGTCGGCGGCTACTGTCTTTTTTGTTCTGCACAAAACCTGATAATGAACTAAAGTGATGCTGCGATTGATTTCCATCCCACCATGGGGTAGCTATCAAACGATTAGTGGCTTGGGGGCCAGACAATGTCGAGGGGGTCCGGCGTGAGGGTGTCGACGAAGAATGCTGCCGTGAAGAGCCTGCTGCTTGCGGGAAGCGCATTGGCCTTCTCTTTCAACTTGGCGCAAGCCGCCAGCATCGAGACCGAGGTATCTGGTCTGCTGGATAGCCACCCGATGATTCAGGCTGCGACAAAGCAGGTGAAATCGTCGCAGGAAACTGTCGGGGCCGCCCGTTCCGGCTATCTGCCGACCGTGTCGGTCAATGGCGATATGGGCCCGAACTTCCAAAGCTCGAAGTCGCGTCAGGATACTTACAGCCAACCCTTCATGCGCAACGGCAACGAAGCGCATCTGTTGGTGACCCAGCATCTTTATGACGGCGACGCCACCAATGCCGCCGTCGACACCGCCCTGAGCGGCAAGCAGGTCTCGGAAGCGCAGCTGCGCCAGACCCGCCAGAACACTATTTTGGAAGGCGTGGTCGCCTATCTGGACGTCAATCGCCAGACTTCTCTGGTCAGGCTGGCCCGCGACAATGAAAAGCGCGTGCAGACCCAGCTGAACCTGGAAGACGAGCGCGTGCAGCGCGGCTCGGGCATGGCGGTCGACGTGCTGTCGGCCAAGCAGCGCCTGCAGGTCGCGAAGGAACGCCGCATCGCCTTCGAAGGCGCCTTGCAGCAGGCTCTGGACCGTTATCTTCAGGTGTTCGGCCATGCGCCCGACACTTCGGACTTCTCGAAGACGCCGCTACCGCCGGTGGATCTGATCCCGTCGAGCCTGGACGACGCCGTCAAGACGGCTTTGGACGAGAACCCCTCGGTCGAGGTGGCCAGCAAGAATATCGAAGTGTCGCAGAACCGCATCCGCACCGCGGAATCGGGCTATTACCCGACCCTCGATCTGGTGGGCAAAACCGGCTATGCCAGTTATGCCAACGCCACCGACGGCATCACCCGCGACTGGGCGATCCTGCTGCAGCTGAACTGGGACCTTTTCTCGGGTTTCAAGACCCAGGCCCAGGTGGCCCAGGCCTCTTATGATTATGGTGCGAGCAAAGACACCGCCAGCCAGGCCGGCCGTAAGGCGTCCGAGGCGGTTAAGCTGGCCTGGACCCAGCTGAACACCGCCAAGGAACGTCTGAAGCTGCTGGAACAGGCCGTCAATCTGGCGCACGAGGTTTACGAGGCCCGGAAGAAGATGCACGAAGCCGGCAAGGAAACCCTGATCAACGTGCTGGACGCCGAAAGCGCCATTACCAACGCCGACATCACCTATGCCATGGCCGACTTCGACCTGCGTCAGGCCGCCTATCAGCTGGTCCACGATCTGGGCCGGCTGGAAGTCGCCGACCTGGACCGCCGTGGCGCCGGCAATGCTCCGGCGCCTAAGCTGCAGTAAGCGAAACGATCCTTACGAAAAAGCCCCGTCCTTGCGGCGGGGCTTTTTGTTTGGGGGAACCGACTCGGCCTATTTGCTGGTCGCCGTGAAAACGCCATCCCAGTCGGCGCCGGGCGGGTTGGCTTCATATTCCTGCATACGCTCTTCATAGAGATGATAGAGCTTCTCCAGATGGAACTGGGGCCAGCTCTCAAGAACATGAGTGATATGGGCGCGGGTCGCCGCCCAATCCTGGGCGCGATAGGCCAGCAGCAGCTTTTCGTGCTCCTCCTTCACCGCCTGAAACTCCGGCGATTGGGCCATGGCCTCGTCGCCCAGCAGGGCGAAGATGCGCACCGCCTCGGTCTTGCCCTTCACCTTGAGCAGGTCCAGTTCCAGGCAGGCGAAGCCGGGGGCGCGCTGATGGGTGTTCTCGCCGATGACGATGCCGACGCCATAAGGCTTCGACTGGCCCTCCAGGCGCGAGGCCAGATTGACGTTGTCGCCCAGCACCGAATAATCGAAACGCTGATCCGACCCCATGTTGCCCACCACCACATCGCCGGAATTCAGGCCAATGCCGATATTGATGGGCACATGGCGGCGATTCTCGACCTTGGCCTGTTCCTCCAGCCGGGCATTCAGCGGGGCCAGATCCTTCATCATCTGCAAGGCCGAGCGACAGGCATTGACCGCATGGTCGGGATCGTCCAGCGGAGCGTTCCAGAAGGCCATGATGCAGTCGCCCATATATTTGTCGATGGTGCCCTTGCGCTCCAGGATGATGTCGGTCATCGGCGTCAGGAAGCGGTTGATCAGCTTGGTCAGGCCCTGCGCATCGGAACCGAAGCTTTCCGAGATGGTGGTGAAGCCGCGGATATCGCAAAACAGCAGCGTCATATCCTTGGTCTCGCCGCCCAACTTCAGCAGGCCGGGATTGCCGGCCACCTTTTCCACCAGGGCCGGCGACATATAGCGGCCCATGGCCCCGCGCACATAGCGCTTCTGCGCCTCTTCACGGGCGAAACTGGAATAGGTGGTGATGACATAGCAAGCCAGCGCCGTGACGATCGGGAACACCGGGTCGTACAGCGTCAGCTTCTGCGAGAACTCGTACCATGAGGCTCCGGCGATGCCCGCCGTCACCGTCAGGAACAGGATCATGGTCCAGCGGGCACCGATCAGCGGCACCAGCACGATCATCAGCAGACCGGCCACCACCGCCGCCAGCAACTCGATCAGCAGGGCGTCCGAGGGATAGATCAGCTGCTGAGCGAACAAGATGCTTTCGATGATCTGGGCATGCACCTCGACACCGGGGATTTGCCGTTCGGTGGCGATGGCGCGAATATCGCCCAACCCGATGGCCGAGGTGCCGACAAGCGCCAGATGTCCGGCCACCCGCGCCGGATCGAAAGTGCCATCGAGAATATCCTTGGCCGGCAGGTAAAGGTTTTTGTCGTGATGGCGTGCATAAACCCAGATGCGACCATGTCCGTCGGTCAGCACCTTGTTATGGCCCAGCTTGATGAACTGCACGCCGTCCGCGGCGGTGCTGATGCCGAAGCTCTCGCTGGCGGTTCCCAGACGGAGAAGCTCGGTGGACAAAGCAGGGTAAAGGTCGGTGCCATCGGTCACCACCGCCGGCACGCGGCGCACCACGCCGTCGGTTTCCGGTGTCACGGTGAACACGCCCCAGCCGGCCGCCGCCTTGTCGATCACCGGAATATTGCGCAGCACCGCCGGATAGAACGAGCCATGGATGCCCACCCAATTGATGGGATCGTCGGTGCCGAAACGGGCCCAACCGGGCACGTCGGGGGGCACCTCGTCCTTGATGGCGCGCGGCGCTTCCAGACCGCCCATGCCCAGCACCACGCGACCATTGGCGATAGCCTGGGCGAAAATCTGATCATTGCTGGGCAAAGCCGCCAGCTTCTTGGCGGTATCGCCGTCGATGCCGGCCACCGAGCCAGCCACCTTGTCCGGAGACAGGCGGTCAGGCTCGGCGAAGACAACGTCGAAGCCTACCGCCGCGATGCCGGCCTGGGTCAGGTTGCTGACCAATTGCGCCAGCAAAGTGCGCGGCCAGGGCCACTGACCGTATTTGGCCAGACTGGCGTCATCCAGATCGATGATCACCACCGGCGGCGCTTCCGGCGTCGGGCGCGGCTTCCAGTTCTGATAAAGGTCGAAGGTCTTGGCCCGCGCGGTCTCCAGGATGTCGGGATCGCCTAACCGCAAAGCCACCAGCGCCACCAGCACCGCCAAGGCGACCAGACGCCCGCCATTCAGAAATCCCGCCCACCAGGAGCGATTGAAGATGCGCCAGGCCGCCATCAGGCCCTCCCCTCGACCGAAACGGATAAATACGTTGAAATCCTATAACAATTTCGGATGGAGCTATAACTTTTTGTTTGCATCATGAACCCCTGTTCACGCACAACTTGGCCTATGGATATGCAGATTCCCGAATGGCTCCGCCCCGTCGTCGCGCCCTTAAAACCGGTGTTCCGCGAGGTTGTGCTGGTATCTCTGTTCGTCAACGCCCTGGCGCTGGCGCTGCCTATCTTCATTCAGCAGGTTTATGACCGCGTGGTGGCCCATCAGGGCATCAACACGCTTTATGGCCTGCTGATCGGCATGGCGGTCATCCTGACCTTCGACTATCTGCTGCGTCAGACCCGGTCGCGTATCATGCAAAGGGTGGCTCTGCGCATCGACATCGAGGTCGGCCAGATGCTGTTCGACAAGATCCTCGCCCTGCCGCTGCGCACTCTAGAATCCCGGCCCGCCGCCTATTGGCAGCAACTGTTCCAGGATGTGGACGTGATCCGCAATTCCCTGTCGGGCTCGATCGCCCTCTTGCTGCTGGATCTGCCGTTCATCCTGCTGTTCCTGGTGGTGATGATCATTGTCGCCGAGCCGATCGCCATGGTCTTCGCCGTGGCTTTCCCCCTTTTCCTGTTCCTGGCCTGGCGGTCGGGCACCACCTTGAAGACCGCCACCGGCACCGAGCGGGTTCGTCAGGGCAGCCGCGACACCCTGATCGCCGAGATGATCGCCGGACGCGCCACCGTCAAGGCATTGGCGCTGGAACATTGCATGCGCCCGATGTGGGAAGAGCGTCAGGCCGCCACCATCGAGCAATCGGTATTGCGCGGAGCCCGCTCCGACGGCTTCGTCAATCTGGGCGCGCTGTTCACCTTGCTGACCAATGTCGCCATGACCTCGACCGGCGCGCTGTTCATCATCGACCACAAGCTGTCGATGGGCTCGCTGGTGGCCGGCAATATGCTGGCGGGCCGGCTGCTGGCGCCGTTGAACCAGTTGGTCGCCGCCTGGCGCAGCTTCGCCGCCTTCAAGCAATCCACCACCCGCATCGGCTCGATCCTGGCGGAAGAGGAAGAGCGCCGGGTTTCAACCATTCATATGGAGCGCCCCAAGGGCACGCTGGCGGTCGAGGACCTGACCTTCTCCTACGATCCGCGTCTGGCCCCGATCATCAACGGCATCGGCCTGACCATCCCCGCTGGCGGCATCACCGCCGTGCTGGGCAAGAACGGCTCGGGCAAGACCACCTTCCTGAAGCTGCTGCAGGGGCTTTACCATCCCTCGAAGGGGCGCGTGCTGCTGGACGGCGCCGACATCGCCCAGTTCACCCGGCGCGAACTGGCCGGCTGGATGGGCTATGTGCCGCAGGAATGCGTGCTGTTTACCGGCTCGATCCGCGACAATATCAGCCAGGGCATGAGCAATGCCTCGGACGAAGACGTCCTGCGCGCCGCCAAGATGGCCGGGGTGCATCAATACATCATCGATCTGCCGAACGGTTACGCCACCGAGATCGGCGAAGCCGGGTCGCGCCTGTCGGCTGGGCAGCGTCAACGCATCGCCCTGGCTCGCGCTCTGATCGGCGACCCGCCGGTGCTGCTGCTGGATGAACCCTCGGCCAGCCTGGATCGTCAGGCCGAGGAATCCTTGCGCGATGTACTGGCTCAGTTGGGCCGCGATCATACTGTGGTGATGGTCACGCACAGCACCGTGCTGCTGCCGGCTTGTCGCAATATCATGGTGCTGGACAATGCCAAGGTCGCAGCCGCTGGCCCAGCCCATGAGCTGTTGCCGCGCCTGTTCCCCGGCTATAAGCCGCCGGTGGCCGCAGCTGCCGCCGCCCCGCAGGGAGCCGAATGAGATGAGCAAGCTGCAGGATCTGGCCGAGAATTATCCCCTGCCCGACTGGCGACCGGTGGGACGGGTGGTGATGGGCATGCTGACCCTGCTGTTCATCTGGTCCTGTTTCGCCATGCTGGACGAGGTGGCCACCGCCAATGGCGAAGTGGTGCCCGAGGGCAAGGTCAAGGTCATCCAGCATCTGGAAGGCGGCATCGTGCGCGAGATTTCCGTGCATGACGGCAGCATGGTCAAGGCCGGCGACACCCTGGTGCAGCTGGAGCTTCCGGTCTCGGCGGTGAACAAGGACGAGCTTCAGGTCCGCATCGACGGCCTGAATCTCAGCCGCGCCCGCCTGCGGGCCGAGATCGACGACAAGCCGCTTGAATTCCCGCCTGACGAGGCCAAGCGCCAGCCGGCTCTGGTCGAGGCCGAACGCCATAACCACGAAGCCCGCCTGCAGAACCTGAAGGCGACGCTGGCGGTGCTGGATCAACAAGAGCGCCAGAAAACCCTGGAAGTGCAGGAGTTGGAGGCCAAGTCCCGCTCGGTCAATTCCAGTCTCGGACTGGCGCGGGAAAAGCTGACCATGTCCAACAATCTGTTGAAGGACGGGCTGACCTCGAAGATGGACCATGTCCAGGCCCAGAATGATGTCGAGGCGCTGGAAGGCCAGGCCAACACTCTGCGCAGCTCGGTGCCCAAGGCTCAGTCGGCCGCCGACGAGGCCAAGGGCCGCATCGAAGAAGAGAAGATCAAGTTCCGCCGCACCTGCGAAGCCGAACTGTCCGAGGTGGAGCTGAATCTGGCCCGTAACCGCGAACTGATGAACCAGGCGTCCGATCAGGCGCGCCGCGCCACCGTCACCTCGCCCATTGACGGTATCGTCAAAAGCCTGCGCGCCAACACCATCGGCGGCGTGGTGCGTCCCGGCGAGCCGATCATGGAAATCGTCCCGACCAACGACCGCCTGAATATCGAGGCCAAGGTCTCGCCGGCGGATCGCGGCTATGTGACCGTAGGCCAAACCTCGACGGTGAAGATCTCGGCCTATGACTACACCCGCTATGGCGGGCTGGAGGGCAAGGTGGTGATGGTCGCCCCCGACACCACCACCGGCTCGGGCAGCGGCCCCGACGCCCAGCCCTATTACCGCGTGGTCATTGAAACCGACAAATCAGCCTTGGGCGAAAATGGCGAATTCCCCATCACGCCGGGCATGCAGGCTCAGGTCGATATTCATACCGGACGCCGCTCGGTGCTGCGTTATCTAATGACTCCCGTACTCAAATTACGCCACGAGGCATTTCGCGAAAGATAAGGATATCCGCCCTTTTTAATCCTTTCGGATCATTCCATATCATTGGGACAAAAGGCTATTTTAGGGTTTTCCAAGCCACCTGGGTGGGATATGACTCTTTTCAAATAGGAGTTGCTTCCGCCACAGGAGCCCACCATGAAAATCAAGAAAATCTCGATCCGAATTCTGGTTCTGGTGGGTGTGGCCGCCTTGGCTCTTGGGCTCTTGTCTACAGAGAGCGCCGTGCTGCTGAAAGACAGCATGACCCAGGACAAGATTGAAAAGACCCGCAACATCGTCGAAGCCGCCCGCGACATCGCCAAGAGCTTTGACGAACGATCAAAGAAGGGCGAGTTCGACCAGCAGACCGCCCAGACCATGGCCCGTAACGCCATCCGCAGCATGCATTACGGCGATGGCGATTACATGTTCGTCTATGACTATGACGGCACCAATCTGGTGCATGGCACGCTCGCCGACCGTGAAGGCAAGAACTTCATCGGCTCGAAGGATACCCGCGGCTATGCCTATCTGGTCGATCTGATCAAGGCGGCCAAGCAGGGTGGCGGCTATGTCTATTATTACTTCACTAACCCCCGCAGCAAGCTGGACGAGCGCAAGGTGTCGTCGGTAGTCGGCTATCAGCCCTGGAACTGGATGATCGGCACCGGCACCTATATGACCGACATCGACACCGAATTCGAGCGCTTCCTGTGGAGGCTGGTGCTGATCAGCTCCGTCGCCATGAGCGCCTTGTTGCTGGCCGCCTGGTTCGTCGCCCGCTCGGTGGCGCGTCCGTTGCGCTCGCTCTCGGAAGTAACCGAGAAGATCAGCCAGGGGCAGTTCGACATCGCCATTCCCGCCGATGACCGCGCCGACGAGATCGGCGCCCTGGCTCAGTCGGTGGCGCGGCTGCGCGACGAAGCCCGCGAAGCCGAGCGCCTGCGCCGCGACCAGGAACGCGCCAAGGCCCAGGCCGAGCAGGAACGCCGCTCCGCCCTGCTGTCCATGGCCGACAATTTCGAAGGCAGCGTACGCAGCGTCGCCGAAGCCATCGTTCAGGCCGCCCGGCAGACAGACGGCGCCGTGCGCACCATGAAGGGCGTCACCCTGGAGGCCCGGAACGACGCCACCAGCGGCGCCAGCGCCGCCCATCAGGTGAATGCCAATGTGCAGCAGGTGGCCGCCTCGGCGCAGCAGCTGTCCTATTCCATCCACGACATCTCGTCGCAGGTGCGCCAGTCGGCCCAGGTAGCCGAGCGGGCAGTGGGGAAGGCCACCGAAACCGACCAGCTGGTGCTGGGCCTGACCGATGCGGTCGAGCGAATCAACGAAGTGGTGCAGCTGATCAACGACATCGCCGCCCAGACCAATCTACTGGCCCTGAACGCCACCATCGAAGCCGCCCGCGCCGGCGAAGCAGGCAAAGGCTTCGCGGTGGTCGCCAACGAGGTCAAGCATCTGGCCTCGCAAACCGCCAAGGCCACTGGCGATATCAGCAGCCAGATCGAAGCGGTGAAATCTGCGACCGGCGACGCCGTGCAGGCGATCCGCGAGATCACCGGCATCATCGAGCAGATGAACGGCACCACCGCCTCGATCGCCCATGCCGTCGATGAACAGAGCGCCGCCACCCAGCTGATCAGCCAGAATGTCAGCCAGGCCGCCACCGGCGTCACTCAGCTGGCCGATTTCCTGAACCGCATGGTCGAAATCACCGGCCGGGTCGAACAGGACGCCGAAACCGTGTCGCACAGCTCTGAAGGCCTCAGCGGTCGTTCGGGCGATCTCAGCCGCGCGGTGGACAGCTTCCTGGCGACGGTGCGGCGCTAAGCCAAGCTCTTTCTATCTTGGTGGAATGGAATAAGTGCCGGTGACATGGGCGACCAGCTCGTCTGGTTCGTCCACCGAACTGAGCGAGCATTCCGCCACCGCCAGACGCTTCCCCAGCTTCAGAATGCGCCCCTGGCACAGCACGTCGGCAGGGCCGGGCTTGCGCAGAAAATTGATGTTAAGATTGGTGGTTACCGCCAGCTCGACCTTGCCGATCAGTCCCAGCACCACGGCATAGAGCGTCACATCGGCCAGCGCCATCAGGGCCGGGCCGGCCACGGTGCCGCCGGGCCGCATCAGGCTGGGATTGAAATGCATGCGCAAGGTGGCGGTGCCCGCGCCGATCTCTTGCGTGCGGATGCCAAACAGGCCCACCAGCGGCAGATGTTCCTCGATCAGAGCCTGGAAATCATCGACGGCGATCTTGCTCATGCCTTGATCTTGTCCTTGGCTTCAAGAATGCGCGAAGCCGGCAGGCGCACGGTCACCGTGGTTCCCTTGCCCAACCGGCTGGCGATCTCCAAGGCGCCGCCATGCAGCTCTACCAGCTTCTTGGTGATCGGCAGACCAAGGCCCGTTCCCTCCTCGCGCCGGACCAGCGGATTATTGACCTGACCAAAGGGTTCCAGCACCCGGGGAATATCGTGCGGAGCAATGCCGACGCCAGTATCGGCGACGCTGATGCTCAGGAAACCATCCGTCTCGCACCCTGCCGCCAAAGTCACACTGCCGTTCTCGGGTGTGAATTTGATGGCGTTGGTCAAAAGGTTCAGCATGATCTGCTTCAGGCGCAGATTATCGGCCCAGACGAAGGGTAAATCCGGCTCCAGCTCCACCGACAGGCGTACGCCCGAGCGGTTGGCCCGCTCCAGCACCAGATGCATCGCACCTTGGATGCTGTTGACCAGATTGACCTCTTCCTCTTCCAGCACCAGCTTGCCGGCCTCGACCTTGCTTAAGTCCAGCATGTCGTTGATCAGTTCCAGCAGATGCCGGCCGGATTCCTGAATATGGCCCAGATATTCGGTGTATTTTTCATGACCCAGCGCGCCGAACGGCTCGGTATCGATGAATTCGGAATAGCCGATGATAGCGTTTAAGGGCGTGCGCAGTTCATGGCTCATGCTGGCCAGGAAGTCGGACTTGGTGCGGCTGGCGCGCTCGGCCTGCTGTTTGGCCACCACCAGGGCGTCCTCCATCAGCTTACGGGCCGAGATGTCTTCCATCACCGCCATATATTGGGTGATCTCGCCGCGGCTGCTGCGCAGGGGCGAGACCACCAGGGACTCCCAGTAAAGCTCGCCGCTTTTCCGGCGGTTCAGCATTTCGCCATGCCATTCCTTGCCGCCCCGCAAAGACGCCCACAAGGCCTCGTAGACCGAAGGCGGCGTCAGGCCCGACTGCAGGATGCGCGGTGTATTGCCCACCATCTCGTCGCGGCTGTAGCCCGAGATTTCGCAGGCGCGCGGATTGGCATAGACGATCACCCCTTCTGTATTGGTGATGATCACCGAAGCGGCGCTCTGCTCCAGAGCGTAATTGAGGGTATGAACTCTCTCCTCGGCCTCGACCTGCTTGGTGACGTCGCGCACCACTACGATCAGCCGGTCGAAACCGTCCACCGAGGTTTCGCGCACGGTCACTTCCAGATGGAAGGGCATGCCCAGCGCATTGACGCCCTGGGTCTCGTGGCGGGTCCAGCGGCGCAGCTGCGGGATGCTGTTGCCGGTGGTTTCCGGCACCAGCTTATCCAGCGGCATGCCGACCGCATCGGTCTCGGGAAAGGCGAAGATTTCCCGGGCCGAGGGATTCAGCGCCTCGATGCGGCGTTGCACCGGGTCGACCACCAGAATGCCGTCGGCCAGAGCATCGACCACCGAGCGGTGATAGCCCTCAAGCGCCGCCAGCTGCGACACCGACTCGCCGGTCTGGCGCAGCAAGGGACGGAACACCTTCCAGGCCATCAGGATCAGCAGACCCAGGAATAAAAGCTCGCCGATCTGGGCAAAGCGATTCAGATCGCCCACCCGGTGACGCAGGCCGTCGGCCAGCACCGCGACCAGCTTGTCCTGCCCTTCGGACAGCCGGCCACGGCAGATGGCGGTGATGCGCTCTACCTGCCCGTCGGCTTCCGAAACCATGTCGTCGGGCTGTTGCACCAGGGCTGCGACGGCAATGTCCAGCTCCTGAACCTGGTGGGCCAGATGATAGGGCTCGCCATACAGGATCAGTTCGGCTTTCTTGCGGGCATCGGGGCCGGCGACCGAGAAATCCAGCGACTTCTGCACCGCCACCAATTGCTGAACCGTCGCCAACAGGCTGTCACGCTGAGCCTGGCGCTCGCCGCCTGCCGGCATATCCACCAGCCGCAGGGTGTCGGCCATGATCTTTTCGACCAGCACCCGCTGATGCGCCGAGACGGTCAGCAGCGCCGCCCCTTCGTCCTGGCCGCTGACCAGCGACGAGAACACCGCAAAGGCGCTCAGTGAAACCACGCCCAGCATCAGCAGAATCAGGAAGAATCGCAGGCGCAGCCATCGGCTCAGCCGATGGCCGATTTCCTGCCCGGTTCCGCGGCGCATGTCGCTTCCGCTGGCCAGTGCCAGATCCTCCCAACTCGTCCCGTCGCTCCTCCGGGATGAAGGGCGAAATATAAATATATTAAAATCTATTCGCCCGCCAAGCGTTCTCCGAACAGCATTTGATGACCGGGCTGGCCATGCACATACCCATTGGAGAATTCTGCATCACGACAAATATCTTGAAGTTGTAAATCGGCTTCCTGGGCCTCGATGCGGCTATCCAGCACATCGCGGAACAGACGCGCGACCGCCGCCATATCGCAAGCGTGAGGCGACAGCCGGAAGCGCCCGACCCCCAGCGAGGCCAGGTCCTTCACCTCGCCCAGCAGGTTCAGATAGTGATAGGACATGGTCTGGGTGCCGTTCACCGCCAGGAAGGGCTTGCCCTCCATGGTGTCCACCACCATGCCGTCGGGATCGTCGGCGCAGACATACTGGCAGCCGTCCTTATGCAGATTGCGCGACCGGGCATGATAGCAGCGGGCGGAAATCGCCAGCGGCAGACGGCCAAAGGCCATCACCTCGATCTCGGCCTGCTTCTGAGCGGCCATCACGGCGATGGTGGCGGCAGGAAGCTCGGGCGGCAGGCAGACGCGGATGGCGCCCTTGCGGGCCACATAGGCCAGCGTACCCTCGTTATAGACATTCACCAGCGGGCCGATGACATGGGGCTTGCCGGCCAGGGCGGCGGCGGCGGAATAGTCGTTGGCCTCGACCAGGAAATCCCCGGCATCCTGGGCCAGCGAACGAACGCCGTCGCGTTCCTTCTCGCTCATCACCAGGGCGAGGGAGGACAGCACCACTGCCTTGCCGGCAGCCGCCAGACGTTCGGCCACTTCGGGGATATATTTCTCGAAGAAGGGCGTACGCTTCGAGCAGACCACCTCGCCCAGATGCACCGTATCCACCGCCGCTTCATCGGCGATCTGGAAATAGAAATCGCGCCAGACTTCGGGCTTCCAGTTGAACAGGCAAGGCCCGATCGACAGCTTCGCAGGATTGCTCATCGCCAGCTCCTCTCATAGGCACCGGCGGTTTGCTTGTTGCCTTCGGTGATATTGTCCAGATCGATCTC
>Ga0318572_10000596_pt1 | contig 13680 bp, 14 predicted proteins | sample GRESIP089b5f20_FD_202528 | JGI IMG/M metagenome (GOLD analysis project Ga0318572, IMG submission 202528) | Tropical soil microbial communities from Luquillo Experimental Forest, Puerto Rico - GRE.SIPMG.089b5f20 | ecosystem: Environmental > Terrestrial > Soil > Tropical forest > Bulk soil...
GCTTCAGGAATCCCGCCATGGAATTTGCCGGCTTCACGCTGCGCAACAATCTCTTCGTCGCCCCCATGGCCGGGGTCACGGATCGGCCCTTCCGCGTCCTGTGCAAGAAGCTCGGTGCCGGCCTCGCCGTCTCCGAAATGGTGACCTCCAATTCCTTGCTCTACGGCAGCGCCAAGACCCGGCGCCGGGCCAACCATGAAGGCGAAGCCGATCCCATTTCCGTGCAGATCGCCGGCGCCGATCCGAAGATGATGGCCGAAGCCGCCAAGCACAATGTGGACAACGGTGCCCAGATCATCGACATCAACATGGGCTGTCCGGCCAAGAAGGTCTGCAACGTCATGGCGGGTTCCGCCCTGATGCAGGACGAAGCCCTGGTGGCAAAAATCCTCGAAGCCGTGGTGGGTGCCGTGCCCAACACCCCGGTCACCCTCAAGTTCCGCACCGGCTGGAACCACGAAAACAAGAACGCCCCCACCATCGCCCGCATCGCCGAAGATTCCGGCATCCGTGCCGTGGCCATTCATGGTCGCACCCGTTCCGATCAGTACCGAGGCAATGCCGAATACGACACCATCGCCCTGGTAAAGAGCCTGATCAACATCCCGGTCATCGCCAACGGCGACATCACCACGCCAGAAAAAGCCAAGCACGTCCTCGACGTCACCAAGGCCGACGGCGTCATGATCGGCCGCGCTGCCCAGGGCCGTCCCTGGTTGTTCCGCGAGATCGAGCATTACCTGAAGACCGGTGAACGAATGCCGGCACCCAAGGTGGAAGAAATCCACCAGATTCTGCGGGAACACCTACATGATCTCTACGCCTTCTACGGCGAAGACAGCGGCGTCAAGATCGCCCGCAAGCACATCAGCTGGTACACCAAGGGTCTGGTGGGCTCCGCCCACTTCCGCCACACCATGAACCAGCTCGACGACGTGGCTGCCCAACTGGCTGCCACCGACGAATTCTTCCAGCTACAGGCCGCCGCCAGCGAGCGGCTGTGTTACCAGGAAACCGATAACGACAACAACGAGGAAGCGCTCGCAGCCTGAGCGTAGGGATAAGTAAAAGAGAACATCATGAGTGCCGAACTTTCCGACTCCGTACGGCGGTCTCTCAACCGCTATTTCCGCGACCTGGACGGTCAGCAACCCCACGCCGTGTACGACATGGTGCTTTCCATGGTGGAAAAGCCCATGCTCGAAGTGGTCATGAAACAGGCCAACGGCAACCAGAGTGCGGCCGCCGAGATTCTTGGCATCAACCGCAATACCTTGCGCCGCAAGCTCACCGAATACGATCTTCTTTGAGTCCATACCCATGAAAGTTACCCAAGCCCTCATCAGTGTTTCCGACAAGACCGGCGTTCTCGAGTTCGCCCAGGCCCTCGTTAAACTGAACATCAAGCTGCTGTCCACCGGCGGCACCGCCAAGATGCTGCGCGACGCCGGCCTGCCCGTGACCGACGTGTCCGACTACACCGGCTTCCCCGAAATGCTCGACGGTCGCGTCAAGACCCTGCACCCCAAGGTGCACGGCGGCATCCTCGGTCGCCGCGACCTGGACGACCACAAGGCCACCATGGATGCCCACGATATTCCCCGCATCGACCTGGTGGTGGTGAACCTCTATCCTTTCGTTCAGACCGTGGCCAAGCCCGACTGCACCCTGGAAGATGCCATCGAGAACATCGACATCGGCGGCCCCACCATGGTCCGCGCGGCGGCCAAGAACCACGGCAATGAACAAGGTGGCGTCGGCATCGTGACCGACCCCGAGGATTACGAACTGATCCTCGAAGAGCTGGAAAACAACGCTGGCGTACTGACCTACAAGACCCGTTTCGAACTGGCGAAGAAGGCCTTCGTGCACACCGCCCGTTACGACTCTGCCATCGCCAACTGGCTGACCAGCCTGGACGAGACCAACAAGCCCGGCCCCTTCCCCGAGCAGTTCCAACTGGCCTTCGACAAGGTGGAAACCCTTCGTTACGGTGAGAACCCCCACCAGATCGCCGCCTTCTACAAGGAAACCACTCCCGCCGCTGGCACCATTTCCAGCTACCACCAGTTGCAGGGCAAGGAACTCTCCTACAACAACATCGCCGATGCCGATGCTGCCTGGGAATGCGTCAAGGCCTTCGATCCCGTCGCTGGCCCCGCCTGTGTCATCGTCAAGCACGCCAACCCCTGTGGCGTGGCCCTGGCCCCCAGTGCCGAAGCGGCTTACCGCAAGGCCTTCAGCACCGATCCCACCTCGGCCTTCGGCGGCATCATCGCTTTCAACACGGCCATCGACAAAGCCGCAGCGGAAGCCATTGCCGGCCAGTTCGCCGAAGTGATCATCGCCCCCGAAATCACCGAAGAAGCCCGCACCGTGTTCGGCGCCAAGCAGAACCTGCGGGTACTGATCGTTCCCCTCGGCAAGAACTCTGGCGCCTTCGACTACAAGCGCGTCGGCGGCGGCCTGCTGGTGCAAAGCGCCGACGAGGCCCGCATCACCGTAGCCGACCTCAAAGTAGTGACCAAGCGCGCGCCCACCGAACAGGAAATGAACGACCTGCTGTTCGCCTGGCGCGTGGCCAAGTACGTCAAGTCCAACGCCATCATCTACTGCAAGGACGGCATGACCGTCGGCGTCGGCGCCGGCCAGATGAGCCGCGTGGACTCCGCCCGCATCGCCGCCATCAAGGCCGAAAATGCCAAGATGACCGTAAAGGGTTCCGTGGTGGCCTCCGACGCCTTCTTCCCCTTCCGTGACGGTCTCGACGTGCTGGCCCAGGCCGGCGCTACTGCCGTGATCCAGCCCGGCGGCTCCATGCGTGACGCCGAAGTGATCGCCGCCGCCGACGAGCAAAACGTCGCCATGGTGTTCACCGGCTTCCGCCACTTCCGCCACTAAACCAGGAACAAGGACAGCCCCATGAAAATCCTCGTCATCGGCTCCGGCGGTCGCGAACACGCTCTGGCCTGGCGTCTGGCCCAGTCGCCCAAGGTGCAGAAGATCTACGTCGCTCCCGGTAACGCCGGTACGGCCCGGGAAGACGGCATCGAGAACCTGCCCCTGACCGAGATTGCCGACCTGGTGAACTTCGCCCGTAGCGAAGGCATCCACGCCACCGTGGTGGGCCCCGAGGCTCCCCTGGCCGCCGGCGTGGTGAACGCCTTCCGTGCCGCCGACCTGCGCATCTTCGGTCCCAGTAAGGAAGCCGCTCAACTGGAAAGCTCCAAGGATTTTGCCAAGCAGTTCATGACCCGGCACAACATCCCCACGGCCAAGTTCCAGACCTTTACCGATGCCAAGGCGGCCCACGCCTACATCGATGGCGAAGGTGCCCCCATCGTCATCAAGGCCGACGGCCTGGCCGCCGGCAAGGGCGTGGTGGTCGCCATGAACATTGATGAGGCCCACGCCGCCATTGACGACATGCTTTCCGGCAACAAGCTCGGCGATGCCGGTGCCCGCGTCGTGGTGGAAGAATTCCTCGACGGCGAAGAAGCCAGCTTCATCGTCATGGCCGACGGCAAGCACGCCCTGGCCATGGCTACCAGCCAGGACCACAAGCGCCTGCTCGACGGCGACCAGGGCCCCAACACCGGCGGCATGGGCGCCTACTCCCCGGCCCCCGTGGTGACACCGGACATCCACGCCAAGGTGATGCGCGAAGTGATCATGCCCACCATTCGCGGCATGGAAGCCGACGGCATCCTATTCACCGGTTTCCTCTACGCCGGCCTGATGATCAAGCCCGACGGCAGTCTCAAGGTGCTGGAATTCAATTGCCGTTTCGGCGACCCGGAAACCCAGCCCATCATGATGCGACTCAAGAGCGACTTCACCGACCTGATCGACGCCGGTATCGACGGCAAGCTCAATGAAGTGGAAGCCGAGTGGGATCGTCGCGTTGCGCTGGGCGTGGTCATGGCTGTCGGCGGTTATCCCGACAGCCCGAAGAAGGGCGACGTCATCCACGGCCTGCCGGGTCACAGCAATACGAAGGCCTTCGAGGACGCCCATGTCTTCCACGCCGGCACCACCGACCAGAATGGACATGTCGTCACCAACGGCGGCCGCGTGCTCTGCGTTACCGCCCTCGGCGATACGGTCAAGCTGGCGCAGAATCGGGCCTATGAGGTAACCGAAACCATCGCCTTCGACGGTGCCCAATACCGTCGTGACATCGGCTACCGCGCCATCAAGCGCTGACCAGTTGCACCGGTGAAGTCCGCACAGACGGGCTCACCGCCCCCTTAGTACACACGGGCCGCACTGCGGCCCGTGTCACAGAGAGCCCCGCCATGGACACCAATCTCCTCAAGCAATACTTCACCGGCCTGCAAGACCGCATCGTCAGCGCCTTGGAACAATTCGATGGGCAAGCCTTTCTCACCGACAGCTGGGTCCGCCCCGAAGGCGGCGGTGGCAAGTCGCGTTTGATTGAGGAAGGAAATTTCTTCGAACGGGGCGGCGTCAATTTCTCCCACGTCACCGGCACAAAACTGCCTCCTTCTGCCACCGCCCACCGCCCCGAATTGGCTGGCCGTAGCTGGGAAGCCATGGGTGTGTCCCTGGTACTTCATCCGCGCAATCCCTACTGCCCCACCTCCCACGCCAACGTACGCTGCTTCATCGCCAGCAAGGAAGGGGAAGAGCCGGTCTGGTGGTTTGGCGGCGGCATGGACCTGACCCCCTATTACGGCTTCGAGGAAGACGCCCAGCACTTCCACCGCACCTGCCGCGACGCCCTGGCACCCTTTGGCGACGACGTCTATCCCAAGTACAAGAAGTGGTGCGACGAGTATTTTTTCCTCAAGCACCGCAACGAACCCCGGGGCATCGGCGGTGTGTTTTTCGATGACCTGAACGAAGGCGGCCTCGGTGGTGCGAATCCTTTCGAGCGCTGCTTTTCCCTCACCCAGGCCGTGGGCGACAACTTCGTCAACGCCTATCTACCCATCCTGGATCGCCGCAAAGATTTGGCCTACGGCGAGCGGGAACGAGCCTTCCAGACCTATCGCCGCGGTCGTTACGTGGAGTTCAATCTGGTGTGGGACCGAGGCACTCTGTTCGGCCTGCAATCCGGCGGCCGCACCGAATCCATCCTGATGTCTCTGCCGCCCATCGTCAAATGGCGCTACGACTGGCACCCGGAAGCCGGCAGTGCCGAGGCAAAGCTCTATAGCGACTTCCTGCGTCCCCGAGACTGGGCTAAAGACTAGAGCCCCTCAACAAAAGGGGCTCTAGCTTGCCATCAGAAGTCGTACAGAACACCGAAAGAAATGAAGCTATCGTGCAGCTTGACCTTGGTTCCGACTGCCTCTGCAACGCTGGCCGCACCAACATCCAGATACTGGCCACGCAAAGTCCATTTCTTATCTAATGCATAGTCAACGCCAAATCCCAATAGCGGCGCTACAGATGATTTGGATTGACTATATCCTGTTCCGCTGACTTGGGCTCGGGCTTTACCCGTTGCCAAGAGCAACCCGGTTTTAGCGGTTAGTGCCCAACGATCATTTAAGGCATATCGCCATACCAGATTGCCGGTCACTCCTTTGAATTCTGCTGAAGCGGTATCGCCAGCTTGGTTCTTTAGTGAATACTTACCCAGATCCAGATAGCCCACCTCACCACTAACGAATTGATTAACTCGATAGCCAACAAAACCTGCGAACCCAACGTCAGACTTATCTTGCGTGAGTCCGGACTGATTGGTGGAATAACCACCAGGAAGTTTCAAGTTGAAGCTAGAAGAACCAATTTCACCACCTGCATACCAAACAGAATCACTGGCAAGTGCTATGGGAGACAAACAAACAAGCCATGAGAAAAGTGTTGTTACAAGGATCTTATTCTTTTGCACAGCTAGATACCCCACAAATTGAATGACATATAAAATTATGTCATTCAATTTACCATGGCATTAGCAACATCAGGAAAATGGTCCATATAGATCACATCGCATGCAATGATCGCTGCCGCCATACACCAAACGGATTCCCTAGCCGAATTAGTACTTGAGCCTACCAACGACCCAGAGTCGTGTATGGTTTGCAGGGCTAAAAACTATAAGGCCAAAGCCGCTGCGGCACGATAGTGCCGATTGGCCTCGTCGCTCCGTTCCAGTTGGTCCAGCAAGTGGGCCAGCTCAACATGAACGACCGCCGTGGCCTTGATGGACAGAGATGCGTCGAAATAACTTTCGGCCTTGCCCCACAGTTCCCGCTGACGACAGAGTCGTCCCAGACTTTGCAGGAGCACGGCGTCCCGGGGATGCTCATGAAGCCATTTCTCGCTGTGGGAAATACGGCCCAACACGTCGCCCCCTTCCAGTTCCCCGTAGAGGGCCACCAAATCACCATCCCACTGCTCGACGAGGGCAGACTCGATGACGCGGGCGGACTCGGTGACGTTACCGACCTTGGCCAAGGCGCGGGCCAAGGCGAGGGCAACGGCGGGATCGTTACGATCCGCTTCGTCCATGTCCCGCAGGTATCGTTCGAGCGTATCGGTGTCGTCACTAAGGTGATCGAGAATTTCCTTGTGAGCCTTGCGGCGTAGTGCGGCAGCCTGGACTGGCGTCATGGCCCGGTGTTTTTCCAACTGCCGCAGGATGCGCAGGGAAGCCTGCCAGTTACCCAAGCCTTGCTGGGTCCGCAGCGCCAGCCGCTGGGCCGCAATATGGCGACCACTTTCCCGATTGAGTTGATCGAGCGCCGTCTGTGCCTGCTCGAAATCCTGAGTTTCCACGGCCATCATCGCTTCGACCATCAATCGGGCATTGCGAATTTCACCATCCTGTTCCTGGGCCCGGGCTGACCAAAGGGCCTGACGCTCGTCATCGCGCATCAACTGGGCAGAACGGGCCGCCAGCAAGGCAGCCAGGCCCGGGGCATGCCCGGACTCATAGGACAACTCAGCCTTTTTCAAGGACTGGCTATAGCGCCCCTCCAACAGCAAGCGCATGGCATCCCGCAGCGCCGACTCGGAGACCGCCTGGGCGCGACGGAGACGAAAGGCCGCCACCTGGCCCGGCAAGCGCGCCATGGCGCCAGCAGCCCGCAGCACCAGATAGAACACCACAAAGGTCACACCGAGTGCGATCAACAACAGGTTGAGAGACAGCTCCACCCGCCAGGGCGGTAGCACCACGAGCACATAGCCTTCGTTGTAGCCCGCGATGATGGACAGCCCCACCGCCAGGGCGGCCAAGGTCAGTAACCAGAACAAAGCGCGCATCAGCGTTTTTCCTTCGCGGTCTTGAAGTTGCGCACGGCGTTGAGGGTTTCATCCAGACTTGGCAGATCCCGGGCGATGTCGAGGGCCGCCAGGGCCTTCACGGTTGCCTCAGCGGACTGAACCGGTTTGGCCCGCTCGTCGAAATAGCGGTCCAGCCATTCGCCGCACTGACGCATATCTTCCCGGAAGCTGCGGCCATCCCGCGAAAGCAGGGCCAGGCGAGCATTGACCAGGCGTAGCTTGAGATTCTCCCGCAGGAAGAAAGCCTGATTCGGCGACAGCAGCGTGGGGTCACTGTGGTCCACCCGATCCACCCGGACCAGTTGTCGCATCTCGCTCCAGAACTCCGTGGCCAGATTGTTCCACCAGGACGTATCCGTCTTGCGAGCCGGCGCCTTCGCCGTCACGGCGGGACGTTGTTCAAACGCCAGGGGCAGGCTATCCACTGTGGAGACCAGACTTTCCAGCTTCAGGACGATGCCCGACACATCGGCATTGGGCCGACTCTTGAGACGATCCATGTCCCGGTTGATCAGCTTACGCAGGGGCAAGAACTGCGGCTGGGCCGCCCGGGCGAGGCGGCTGTCGGCTGTTTGCAGGGCAATCAAGGCCGCCTCCACATTACCGGCCAGTTGCAGTTGCTGAGCAGCGATGGCCAGAGACTGTTCGATCTCCGCCAACAGCCGCTCGTCACGACTGCGAGAAAGCTCTTGGTACAGGGTTTCCAGCGCCAGCTGCTGGCTCTGGGCCTGGGAAACTTGGGACTCCAGCGCGCCAACCTTGCCCTGCAAGGACTGCAGGGTTTCCTGTTGCTGTTTGACCAAGGTCCGGCTCTCCTGGCTGACCGCGTCATCGGCAGCGAGGCGGCGGGCCAGTTCTTCCTGCAGACCGGCAATGCGGGTCCTGGTTTCCAGCCATTGCCAGCCCAGCAGCACCAGGGCAATGGTGGCAATCAACACCGGCGGCTTGCGCAGGGCTGCCAACAAGGACGAGGACCGCCGAGGAGCGGAGATGATTTTTTCAGGAGGCGTATTCATGGTGGGGAAGTGTCTCATAGTGGCCCAACAGACCGCTGACGAGGCCGTCGTCGCCGGGGCCGGTGAGGATCACCTGCTTGATGCCCAGCGCCTGGGCCTGTTCGGCAATGCGGGCATGGGGTACGAACAGGGGCGTATTGCGCAGCCAGGTCTGACCCAGTTTGCCGAGCATGTCGTAGAGATTGCGCAGGCCTTCGCTGCTGGTGATGGTGACCGCGTCGAGTCGACTATCGTTCCACAATTTGAGCAGGGCAGCCGGGGCTTGTTCCGGTTTGCCTCGGCGATAGGAGGTCACGTAATCCACGCTGGCACCCCGCTGTTGCAGGGTGTCACCCAGCAGTTCACGACCGCCATCGCCACGGAAGACAACCACCTTCCATCCCGTCACCGCTTGCAAAGCCGGCAGGGCGAGCAGGGCTTCGGAGTCGAACCGGTCCTGGGGGGCGATCACCTCGTTCAGACCGAAACGGGCCAGAGCCTGTTCGCTGCTCTTGCCCACGGTGGCCACCTTGAGGGCCGAAGGCCAACTGCGGCGGGCGAGGATCGGGGTCAGGGCGTGGTCCACCGCATTGGGGCTGACGAAGACTGCAAGGTCGTAATTTTCCAACTGGATGGCCGCATCCAGCAAAGGTTGCAGATCATCCAGAGGACGGATGGTCAGCACCGGGAACAACACCGGCTGGGCGCCCAAAGCCACCAGGGCGTCGGCCAGGTGAGTAGCCTGCCCCGCCGGCCGGGTGATGACGATATGGCGACCGGCCAGGGGTTTCGTCGCCGAGGATGTCATGGGGGTGGACGCGCAGGGCGCTCAGGCAGCCGGGGCTTGCCCCAGCTCGGCCAGAATGGCGTCGGCCCCTTGAGCACGCAGCTCGGCGGCCAACTTGAGGCCAAGGACTTCGGGCTCGCTGGCCGCACCAGTGAACTCGGCCCGGGCCATGCGCTCGCCATCGGGACTGGCGACAAAACCGCGCAGCCAGAGGCCCTCCGCATGGGGTACGGCATAGGCGCCCAGGGGCACTTCGCAGCTACCGGCCAATGCGCGGGAAACAGCCCGCTCGGCCCTTACGCAGGCGGCGGTAACGGCGTCATTGAGAGGCGCCATCCATTCGGCCACGTCGGGACGGGAAGCCAGGGCTTCGATCCCCAGGGCACCTTGGCCAGCAGCGGGGAGGGAGTCCTCGGCCGGGATCACGGCACGGATGCGGTCCTTCAACCCCAGGCGGGTCAGGCCGGCGGCGGCCAGGATGATGGCGTCGTACTCGCCACTGTCGAGCTTGCGCAGGCGCGTATCCAGGTTGCCGCGCAAGGGCGTCACGCCCAGGTAGGGGTAACGGGCGTGGATCTGGGCTTCACGGCGCAGGCTGGAAGTGCCGACGATGGTACCGGGAGGCATGTCGTCCAGACTGGCGTACTTGTTGGAAATGAAAGCATCCTGGGGCACCTCCCGGGGGCCGATGGCGACCAGGGAGAACTCCGGTTCCAGCACCATGGGCACGTCCTTCATGGAGTGCACGGCGATGTGGGCGCTACCGTCCAGCAGGGCTGTTTCCAGTTCCTTCACAAACAGACCCTTGCCGCCCACCTTGGCGAGGGGCCGGTCGAGGATCTGGTCACCGCGGGTAGTCATACCCATGAGTTCCACGGTACAGGCGGGATACAGGGCTTGCAGCAAGCTGCGCACATGCTCGGCCTGCCACAGGGCCAGACGGGATTCACGGGTGGCGATGACGATTTTTTCAGGAGTGCTCACGGGGAGAAGGGACCGAACAAGTGATTGAAAAAGCGCGCAGATTCTAGCATTCGCCGCCTGCTGCCGGCCTCAGGCCAGGTAGCGACCCACCCATTCCTTGATGGCGATCATGCTCTGTTGTAAAGCGTGAGCCGAGGGCAACCAAGCCTCCACTCCTTCACCCGCCGTATTGAACACCGTTGGGGCAGGCAAAACCGTCAGCCCCTGCGCCTCAAACAAAGGAATTGCCCTAGCTAAATGCCAGGCATTGGAGACCAAGGCGATGCGCTGAATACCGTCGCGCCGCAGTAGCTCGGCCGAATACAGGGCGTTCTCCCGGGTATCCCGGGAACGATCCTCCGGCCATCGCACGGAGACCCGGTACTCTTTGGCCAACACGCGCTGCATCACCTTGGCCTCCGCCTCACCGCCGAACACCGAACCGCCGCTAGTCAGTACCGGCAATTGGCTCCGCTGCGCCAGATGGGCGCCGTAACGCACCCGTTCCAAGGCAGGGCCGGCCAGGGAGTCATTGCCGTATTCCGGCGCATCCCGATAAATCCCCCCGCCCAAAATGACGATCGCCTGGGCCCGTCCTAACGCGGTCTCGGGCAAAGGCGGATAACGCTCCAGGGAATGGAGCAGTAATCCCGACACTGCCGGCAGGGCTAAAGCCCCCAACACCCCCTGCCCCAACAGGATGCAGAAGGCGCCGAGCCGATGTCGACGGCGCCAAAGCAGGAAAAGCCCGGCCAGGGTCAACAGCACCGGCCCCATGGGGGGAAATATCCAGGCAACAAGTAGTTTTTTCAGCAGAAACATGACGAAAACCCGGTCCTGATCAAATGATTAACCCCGCGGGGCAGCCCCTATTATCGGCGGAGTATGGCCTTGGTTTATCTCGGCCTCAACCCAATGAACGGGCGCATGACGGAATGATCGACACTTTAGGACTGGGACTCAAAGGCGGACTGCTATTGGCAGTCGGGCTGGTGGCCGCCTATCTGGTCTTCACCTGGCTGCGCCTGCGCAAGGTCAGCAAGCGTAGTCGCGCCAAGGCCCAGCAAGCCAAGACTACCGGCAAGAACGCCAAGGGCAAGGTCGAAGCCCCCAAGGCCCCCGTGTATGTGGAAGACGAGGACGACGACGAGGAACTGGCGGAAGTGGTCACCTACAGCCGCCCCCGCGCCGTCGGCATTGAAACCCGCGACGATGCCCGGCCCAGCACCATGGCCGCCGACCCGGGCTTTGCCGCCCTGCTGGGGGAAACCCAAAACCGCAATCGAGCCCAGGAACGGGAACTGGAAACCCTGCGCGGCGAAGTCGCCACCCTGCGCCAGGGCATCGAAACCCTGCAGAACGAACTGGACCGTGTCAAGGCGGCCCAGGCCGTCTCCCCCCTCTACAACGAGGCCGTGGGCTTGGCCCAGCACGGCATCGACGCCGAGGGCATCGCCTCCCGTTGCGGCATTTCCATCGCCGAGGCCCAACTGGTGGAAGCCCTGTCCAACAAAAAACGGAATCGAAAGGATGCAGGCTTAGACGAGCTCTACGGGGACGACTACGGAACGGAAAGGCACTATGAACGCAAAGAAAAACAATACGCCGCCGCCTGAAGAGTTCCTGGACGAGGAGGACGCCCTCCGGCGCAAGCTGGTCAATCGCATCGCCATTGCCGGCGTGGTGATCGTCGCCCTGCTGGGCGGTCTCGCCATCGTGGACGCCCTCTACGTACCGCCGCCCCCGGCCCCGGAGCCCCAAATGGCATCCATGCCGGAACCGGAACCCGAGAAGGAAGCCAAGGCCGAGCCGGAATCCCAGGCCCAGCCTGAGCCTGAAAAACAGGCCGAAGCTGAATCGACCAAGGAAGCGGCCAAGGAAGAAGACAAGGCCCCCACCCAGACCGTCAAGGCCGAACCGGAGAAGGTTGAATCCGCCATCGCCAACAGCCCCAAGGGCACCAAGCCGATCAAGCCCCTCACCGTGCCCGCCGAGGCTCGCCCCGCCAGCGTGGCCAGCAATCTGCGCTCTGGTGGCAATGCCGGCGGCGGTGCCGTGGCGGCAGCAGCCGTACCCAAAGTGGAACCCGGCCGGGAAGTGGCCCAGCGCCAGCCCGTACGGCCGTCCCAACAATACGCCCACAACGCCCCGGCTTCGCGCCCCCTGAGCCAGCCGGCGCCGATTATGGAATCGAGCCGCGCCCCCATTGCCGAGCCGCCCCGCCGCTACCTGGTGCAGATGGGCGTCTTCAACAATATCGCCAACGCTGAAGAGCTCCGTGCCAAGCTGGAACTGGCCGGCGTTCCCAGCCACATAGAAGCCCGCGTGCAGGTGGGTCCCTTCTCCAGTCGGGAAGAAGCCGAAGCCGCTCGGGAAAAAATCGCCGCCATGGGACTGGACCCAGGCATACTCATGGCCACCAAGAAGTGATTGGACGCATATGAACGAAGAACTCGCCCGTATCGAAAGTCCTCGTTTCGGCACGCTGGAAGTCAGCCCGGAACGCATCATCGAATTCCCCAAGGGAATCCCCGGCTTTGAGGACGTCCAGCGCTACACCCTGTTCCATCCGGAAGGTGAAGACCCCAAGTACTTCATCCTCCAATCCGTGGAAAACCCGGACGTGGCCTTCCACATCGCCGACCCTTCCCGCTTCGGCTTCACCTACGAAATCAACCTGTCCGACGAAGAAGGCGAACTGCTGCAACTGGAAGACCCCGCCGATGCCGTGGTAGTGGTCCTGTTGATGAAGGACGACCACAAGGGCAGCCAGCCCCTGCGGGCCAACCTCAATGCTCCCCTGGTGCTCAACCTCAAGACCCGCCGGGGCATCCAGCACGTTTTCGCCGAGTTGAACTACCAGGTCACCCTCAAGGATTCGAACACCCCATGAGCAAGAAGATCATCGCCACCGACCAGGCGCCCGCCGCCATCGGCACCTATTCCCAGGCCGTCCAGGTCGGCAACACCGTTTACATGTCCGGCCAGATCGGCCTCGACCCCACCGCCATGACCCTGGTGGACGGCATCGACGCCCAGATTGTGCAAGTCTTCGAAAACCTCAAGGCCGTGGCCGCCGCTGCCGGCGCCAGCCTGAACGACGCGGTGAAGTTCAACATCTACCTCACCGACCTGGCCAATTTCGCCAAGGTCAATGAAGTCATGGCCAAGTACGTCGCCCAGCCCTATCCGGCCCGAGCCGCCGTAGGTGTGAAGGAACTGCCCAAGGGCGCGCTGGTCGAGGCCGATGCCGTCCTCGTCCTCGGCTAAAAAGCCCACCGCACCCCGCCGCAAGAAAACCGGAGCCTCCACCGACAAGGGGGCTCCCGCCGGCACTACGCCGGACAGCAAGGCAGGCACTGCTGCTGCCAAACAATCTCCCGCCAAACGATTCCCCGCCGCCGCCATTCCCGGCGTCACCCCGCTGCTGGCCGAAAAGCTTGATCGCCTGGGCATCCTGCGCGATGAAGACCTAGCCCTGCACCTGCCCCTGCGCTACGAGGACGAAACCCGCCTTACCCCCGTAGCCGAGGCACTGCCCGGCGTCGCCGGCCAATTCCAGGTGGAGGTGATCAAGACCGAAGTAGCTTTCCGCCCCCGGCGCCAGTTGCTCTGCCACACCCAAGAGGCCGGTAGCGGCGATACCCTGCTGCTGCGACTCCTCAACTTCTACCC
>Ga0318572_10000597_pt1 | contig 13674 bp, 5 predicted proteins | sample GRESIP089b5f20_FD_202528 | JGI IMG/M metagenome (GOLD analysis project Ga0318572, IMG submission 202528) | Tropical soil microbial communities from Luquillo Experimental Forest, Puerto Rico - GRE.SIPMG.089b5f20 | ecosystem: Environmental > Terrestrial > Soil > Tropical forest > Bulk soil...
CTTGCATCATAATAGCGATAGCCGTAGCAGAACAGCCCCGTTTCAACATCGTAAAATTTGGTTGAGAACAGAAATGGATTGCTGCCTGCCAGCAGACCGGTTGCCCGTTGTGGATTGCCAAACGGGTCGTATTCCCATTGGCCAGCCACGCTGCCATTGGCTGCATTCACCAACGTCATCACGTTGCCGTTGCCATCGTAGGTGTAGTCATACGTCCCAGCATTTGGGCCAGCTGGCAGCGTCATCGCCAGCAATCCGCCCACACCACCAGCACCCTGCAAGGTGCCGCTCAAGTCCAAGCCCCACATGAATGAAGCTGACAAGGCGGCATCCGGGTTCAAAATTGCAACCAAGTTCCAGCCATCATAGACATATCGGTTGGTGGATACGGGTATCCATACTGAACCGTTGTTGGTAGAGACAATCTTCTGTATCCGCCGCCCCAGATAATCATAAGCACAATCCACCTTTCGCCGTGCCGCCGCCGTGGCACTGGCAACAGTGGTGAAGGACAATGCCCGATTCTCCGCATCCCAAGTGATCGCCCGCCGCCCATTGTTCGTCAGGTTCCCGTCAGCATCATAGCCAAATATTTCCGGAGTCTTGGGCAGAAACACGTTCCCGGTGTTGGTCGCCAAAATATCCAGATTGGTGCCCTGATTGAGCACGGCCAGATTGGTCAGGGACAGCCAGAGCGGGGAGCTAGAGTTGTCCACAGGCAACTCATCCCAGAAATAATCGCCCTGCCGCGCGGCCCGCTGCAGATTCACGGTCACGGTGGCATCCGGATTGGCCGAGCCTAGCAAAGTTACATAACCCGGCACATCTCGGCTGGTGTATTGATTCAGGTTATTAGCCGTGTAATTGGCTGTGCGGAGGTTGTTGCCCGAGGCATCACCACCAGACGCAGTGCTCTTACGGTTGCCAATGTCATCAAAATTATAGGTAAATTGCTGCCCGGCGACGGGAGTCCCGTCAGCCCAATATTTTTTCCCAGAGATGACTTGACCAAGCGAATCGTATTGGTATTGCCAGTAGGTGTTATCGTTGTTCGTGACCGAAGTGCGCTGTCCAGCCAAGTTGTAGTTGTAGGCAAAAGAATTGACGGGCAAGAACTGGCTTCTGGACGACCCGATGGACGTCAATCGGTTCAGATAATCGTATTGCTTGATGGTCGTCATCACGATTTGGCCGTTGCGCTGGAAAACAATGTTGCCCACAAGCGGCGAATTTTCAACGTAACCGTAAGAAGCAGAATTTGTGCCGTCGCTGACAGTCTGCAACCGCGAAACCGTGTCGTAACCATAGTTCGCAGATGACAACCGGATGCCGCCAGCCAAAGCAGTCAAGTTGGTTCGTCGCAACAAAGCATCGTATCCATTGGTCACGGAAACACCATCCAACGGGCCGCCGGTATAGGATTCAGAGGTCATCTGGCCGAGGTCATTAAAGGTCCAGTTGCACACCGTTGCGCCATTGGTCACGGCGATCTGGTGTCCCTGTCGATCATAGCCGTAGCCCAAACCCGGCGTGGAATCAGAATAGCTGACGGTGCTCAATCCGCCTGCATTATCATAGCCGTAGGTGCTAGTGATGCCACGCACCCAATTTCGAGTTTTCAGCCGTCCAGCCGAAGTGTAGGTGTAATTTGGGCCTTTGCCATCAGCATACGCCTTGTTGGTCAGGAAACCGCGTGAGTCGTCATAATTCCAAGTCGTCACGGCGGCCCCGGCGTTGCTGGCAAAATTCGTCCATGTAGTCATGGTCTTCATCCGGCCTTGGGAATCATAGGTGTATTGCACCGGATAGGTGCGTGAACCGGCGGTCTGTTGCAAGAGACCATTGGCGTAGTAGCTGTTTGTCACAGAAGTATCATCTGGATGGGTGGTTTTTACCACTCGGCCCATGCTGTCCAAAATATTGGTAGTTACCAATCCTGCCAGCACACCATCCGGCGAAGGCGTTATTGTGCTGACAACTTGATCAGCGTTGTTGAAATAATAGGTCGTGGTGCCATTACGGTCATCGGTCATGGTATTTTGGCGGCCGTAGGCATCGTAACCATAAATGGTTTGAGTGATTGGCATGGCTGTAGCATCTTTGCGGTTGACTGATACCAAGCGTCCATACTGACTGGTGCTGGTGGTATATGATCCATCAGGCGATACGTTTTTGCTGATCACCTTGCCGCTGGTGGGCAAATATTGGGTGAGGGAGTAGTTGGTGATGCCAACTCCACCGTTATAAGAAACATTCCATTTTTGCAGGCCATCCACCGAGGCTTCCACTGTCGAAACAAGGTTCGATGAATTGCTGCCAGGGCTCTTCCAGACAAAAGTGCGAGAGCGGTTCACATAGGTGCCATTATCAGAAGTGACATCATTGATGCTAGCAGTAATGCGATCCGATCCATTGAAATCAATTGCCCCATTCGCATTCATGTCTAAGGCTGTATAAACCAACCGGCCTGCCCCATCATATTGATAAAGTGTCAGGAGGCCGTCGGCATCCGTTTGAGATGAAAGCTGGCCAGCCGGATTGTAAGACGACAGGCTCGTACTACCGTCTGCATATATAGTTTTATAAACGTGCCCAACTCCATCAACGTAAGTCTTTGTCCAATTTCCAGTGTCGCTTCCATCAGAATTCAATTGAATGGATTTTGTGTAGTTACACAGGTTGCCTCCATCACTTTCAGCTCCGTATTCATAACGCACAGGTGAAACAGCTGTGCCCTCAATAGATTGCAGCGTGCCGTCTGAATAATAGGTTTCCAACCGAGTGCTTGAATCTGCGTATGTAGTTTGTTTCACCAACTGCCCAAGCCCATCAAAGTAGTTTGAAAAAGTAGTCGTGTGATTTAATGCGTCTGTAGACGCTATTTGTTGTCCGGCGTCATCGTAAGCTGACTGACTGGTTATCATGCCACTGTCATCGTTGCCAAACCGGTATGTAGCCAAGATATTTCCTGCCGCATCATAAGCATTGGAAGTCGTGATATTGTTTTGAGTCGAAGTAAGCAGACGATGAAGAAGATCGTGTGAATAGCTCGTCGTTGTGCCATCGCGCCCTTGCTGAGATTCAATAGTGCAACAATCATAATTCCGTTGAACATAAGTCCCATCCAAGAATACAGTGGTGACAGGTCGATTCAACGAATCATAAAAGTATGTTTCCTTTGAGGTTAATATGCCGGATTTGATGTCAACGACCGCCTTGGAAAGTAAAAGGCCAGCCGGATCAATTACTTGAATCGTTTCAAAGCCATCATCAATGTTTGTTCCCGTGCTGTCTAAATGCCCGCTCCATACCATATTTGTCACCGTTTGCCCCATGGCATCTGTGTATTGATATATTTCTGCGGTTCCATCTGGATGTTTGACCTGCCAAGGTTCATTCAACCGAAAGCCATTTGTGAAAAGATTGTAAACGGTGACAAGGTTGCTGGAATTATTCCATGCAACTCCGGGAGTGACACATTGAATTTCCCTGCGTTGCCCCGGCAAGCCAACAAAGTATTTCCGACTCACTTCCTGGCCTTGAATAGACTGGATTACACAGCGCGGCGTCATGAAAAAAGCCAAGCCGTTGTCTCCTGATCCAGAAACGCAATCAGTTGAATAATTGTTCACCGTCAATTTACATAGGGAAGAGTTCGTTGTGGGAGATTGATTTAAAAAGCCTGAATAAATCTGAATTGGGCGATTATAACTATCGTAAAAATAATATTCCCACGATCCGTCCCAACGAGTTGCTTGCTGAAGAAAGCCATTTGCATTATAAGCATACGTATTCGTCTTGGCCGCGCTGCCAGAACCGGTCACTTCCATCGTCAAGCGCTGGCCTCCGGCCGCCACTGACTGCCAAACCTCCATTTTGGTTAAAGCCGGGGCTGATGTTCCCGCGCTGATTGTCGTTGTGCTTATGCTTACACCATTGGTGTTGACCGTGGTTTTAAGCTTTTTTTGCAATCCGCTTCCAGAAGTCAAAAGCCAGCCGTTGGTTTGCCAGTCAAAATAATAAGTAGAACCATCATTTGAATCTGTAAAAAGAACCTGATTTGTATTTCCACTGGGATTTTCGACCGTGATGGTTCTGTAGGGCGTATTTGTCAACGGGTATACACCATTCGTCAATGCGCCGGCGATATTTGTCAAATTATATAGCTGAATAGAATATTTACAGTATGTGTTCGTCACAATATTAACCAAAAGTCGAGGTGCCCTGATTTGACTGATGCCAACGGCATTTGTGTATACCTGAACATCAGAATGTTGAAAGTCATAGTGCAATGCTTGCGGAGTTGTAATTATTGACGAAGGATTTTCCTCCCTTATATGCAAATAATCCGCCGTCCCGCCCTCAAATGACCAACCCAAGTTTAACTTGAAATCAACACATTGATTGTCCATTGTCAAATCACCGCCGCCTTGGCACGCCGCACAACCACCTCCGTTGCAACTAACCAATTTCAATGGTTGTCGTGTGCATTTCGTACCGGACCCGCTAACAGCTTTTACATATACTGTTCCTGTATTGGTTCCCGCTTGAACGATGACAACCGGGCCGTTCGTTAATAATAATTTGCACCCAAGATCTGCACCATCAAAGCTCCATGCGAGATTGTCAGAACCATTTGTGGCTGTCCCACTGATTATCGAAGCCCCATCGGCAAGCAAAGATTGGACACCATCTTTTGGATAATCCCAGTGGAACAAAACATCTTGAGCTTTGACCATGATCATTACATGCGTGACAGGGTTCCATGGGTCAAACGGAATCGTTGCATTTCCAACGCTTGCATTACCGCCCACGTAAAAAATCGCACTTGAGCATGCGTCAACGGCGGTAATCTGCATATATCGCGTATCATGGTCGCCACAACAATAGCCATGATTTGCAGGCGGCTCGATTTTACAGTCATAGGCGACACCATCTTGCAATACCAAATCAAATGGGGCGATCTCCCAAGGAGCCTCACCTGGACTACAGCACACGTAATAGAAAAAAGTATAACTTGACGACTCAACGCGAACGTTATCCATGGAAACTGAATAAAACTGCAAGCTGGGGCGTGGATAAACACTGAAATTATAATTACTCACCCTCACTTTTACAGGACTCGCTACGCACACAGCATTTGTTACAAATAGTAATGCCATTATAATTAGCTTCGCCATGCCGACTGAATTTCTGATGTTTTTCATAACTAAATTATTTCTTCGGATTATTGCAACGGCGTGAATGTGACCAAATTGACAATTTTATTTGAATCAGGACTTGTCAACGCACTTAATGGGTTTCGGCCAATCAAAAACTCCAACGCATCGGCCACACCATCCATATCCCTATCACTTGTATTTGGGTCAGTATCAACGGATATAATGACAGGATTGGATGTCAACTGCCGCCCGTTTACATCGGTAGCCACTGCGGATATGACATATACACCGGAGGACAAGCCAGTTTGCGCGAGAGCGTAAGGTTGTGAATAGGCAAAACCGGCACTTACGCCGTTCGTAAAGTATTGCAAACCACTGATTGAAGTATTATCTGAAACAGCCGCAGCTAATTGAATATCGGCCGGAGCAAGTAAAACCGCATCATTTGTCGGACTCGTAATAGTTATTCCAGCAACAATTATATTCGCCACACTTGAAGTTGTTATAATCCCGCAATTATCAGTGGCTCGTGCGGTTATCGAATATGTTCCAGGCATAGCATTAGTCCAAAATGATGAATAAGGCATGTTTGAAACAACCCCCAAGCTGGTGGCTCCGCGATAAAATTGCACTTGCAGAACCGAACCATCAACATCTGAAGCACTTGCGGTGAGGGAAATATTTGAATACGACAAATACAGCCCGCTGTTCGTTGGGCTGGTTAAACCAACTGAAGGAGGCGCGTCTACTGTGACTTGTACGACACTAGAAGTTGTAGCGAAACCTAACGCATTAATCGCCACTGCGGTCAGTTGATAACCGCCAGCTTGCGCGTTGCTCAAGATAATACTGTAAGGCGTCGATGTTGCACATCCAATTTGGTTTGTCCCTTGGAAAAATTTGACTGTGGAGATTGGATTGTCCATATCCCAAGCCGTCGCTTTCATCTCGACATTTGAACCAGATAAAAAAACAGTGTTACTTACCGGCTTTGTCAGAATTACATTCGGAACCGACCCCACGGCAACGCTAATTGTATTGGATGCTTGATGCCCACTCATATCAGTAGCAACCGCCGTCATTTGGTAAACACCGGTCAAAACATTGCTCCACAGCAAAGTGTATGGAGCGTTTGTTACAACCCCCAAGCTTATAGAACCATTAAAGTATTGAACTTGGCTAATGCCCACATTGTCAACCACTGAAACGCTCATCGGAATATTGGCCGGGGTTACGAATGCCTGACTGTTCGTTGGCGAAATAAATTCTATGGTCGGTATTGCCAGATATTTAGAATTTAAATAAAACGTTACCGCAGTACATTCTTCCTCTGACAACGACCTGTTAAAGACAAGCATTTCTGTTAGATCTCCGCCAAAGGCCGGCCCCAATGAAGATCCGTAACCAATCGATCTGGCCATGATTGATTGAGATCGCAATGACGGTTGACCAGTACGTACTAAACTGCCGTTAAAATATATGCTGGACTGTTGATTGGTACATCTGACGCCTATAATAGAAAGGCCAGCTCCAATATTACCTCCATATACAGTCATCGGCGAAGCCTGATCACCATACATATTATTATGCATGTACTGATAGACAGACGCTACATTTGTGCCTAACGAAAGACTAATTTCTGCCCCGGCGTAGCCTAAATCATAATCACCACCAAACAAGTAGTGCTCGCCAGTTTGTCCGATACTAGTGCTTGTCGAATTATTTTCTGTATCCACTCTCGCCCCCAGTGAAGTCCGAGCCACCACAAACACCGTGAAGTTATTGGTTGCAGGATACCGGGCAAGCTTTAGCTGGTCATTCGTCCCATCAAATCGAATAGCTGGAAGCCCATTTACGGCATTGGGCACCCAAAACGGCTGGTTATTACTACTACTTTGAATTGCATCATTACCACTGCCACTCTGATCCATCCAATAATTTACCGGTATATTGGTATTGCCCTGCATCAATCCTGTATCCGCCTTCAACCACACAATTAATGAATCGAGGGGCAGGCTGGTATTTGATAAAAGTGTTGTTGCATGTGCCGATTCAGAATAATCAGACCATGAGGTCGTGTTAATCGCTCGCACACGATAATAATATGTTGTCCCAGTTGCCAAATTGGTATCTACATAGGAAAGAGCAGAAGTCAACTGCGCTATCACTGAATATGAACCATTTGTTGATACAGAACGTTCTATGCTGATCTGTGTTGCGAATCCATTCAAAGTCTCGCTCCATCTTAAACTGATTTGGTTGCTGGAGATAGCGGTTGCAGTTAAATTCGTGGGTGCGGCAAGCGTGGCAGGAACCAGTCCATATTTGGAATTCAAGTAGCGGTTAACAAGTGTGCGCTCATCACCCGTTAAAGTGCGCTTAAAGAACATCACTTCGGCAATATCGCCCACAAAATTACCACTCCAATCATATCCTAGAACCATGCCGCCAGGTGTAAAATTATACGTATTCCCTGTGTTACGGAAAAATAATTGGCCGTTGAGCCAAGCTGACCAGTTAGTGTTATTGGCCGATAGTTCATACACATTAAACTGCTTCAGCGGTTGAGTCGGCAACCCTAAATTATAAGGGTCTGCCGTGGTGCCAAATGTTTCATGAATACTGCCGTCCGTACTTGGATATACCTGACTATACCAGTTATTACCCACATACCACAGCCCGCATGCGCTACCGTTTGTTATCGTAGACTTCAATAATACCACGGCTTCTCCTTGGCTGGCTGAACGCATTAATGAACTTAAACCAACAGCGATATTCAAAGCCTGCCCCCCACTGAATCGAACGATTGGCAAATTGTTCAAGGCGTTGGTTATATAGAATGGCTTGGATCCAGATGAGCTTTGAGTGGCATTATTTGTCCATCCACTGTTGTCTTGCCAAGTACCGATGGGAGCATTGTTCGTCAACCCCGTCAACGAATCCGCTTTCAACCATAGGGCCATGCTATTGGTAGCGAACAAAGGCGAGACTATGATGCTAACCACGGAAGAGGTGGCCTTATGTCCCTGATCATCTGACACGATCGCCATTAATCCATAATTCCCAGTTGAAGCATTGCTCCAGACCAAGCTGTAAGGTGCGTTGGTGACAACCCCCAAACTTGAGGTTCCTTGGAAGAATTCAACTTGAGTCACCGTGCCCGCCATGTCTGTCACAGCCGCCGCCAAACTGATGTTGGTCGGGGTAGCGGCAAACACGGAATTGTTGACGGGGTTGGTGATTGAAATGGTGGGCAAAGTCAACACTGTCAGGGTCGCATTGGAACTGGTGAGAGCGGTCACACTATTGCTGACAACTACGCAATACGTCCCAGCATTACTGGTCTGGACGTTGGTAAGGGTAAGGGTGGAATTGGTCGAACCCGTTAGAGGTGATGCGTTATAAAACCATTGATACTGCAAAGGGGCGACACCTGCCGCAGTCACGGCAAAAGTCACGTTGCTGGTTTGAACGGCCGTTTGGTTTGCTGGTTGCATCAAGATGGCCAGTGCCCAATTTGTTTCGCCCGTGTCAATCAGTCCGTTGCCATTTGAATCTTCCATGTAATCTGGCGTTCCATTTCCATTAACATCTAATGGATTACCATTCCCGTCCGCTGCCACATAGTGATACCCAATGTCTACCACAGAGTTGGTTTCCTTAACTTGGTTGGTCTGCGTCGTGAAATGATAAAGCCGAAGCAGGTTGGCGTTAGTGCTGCCTTTGTTGATGGCCGGCGAATTCGTTGGCAGATAAAAGTCGCCAAGCCAACTGGACTGCCAGTTAAAATTCGTCACGGTGACATTGTTCGTTCCCTGCGACGGCAATTGATTGGTCGTATTAAAAGCATTGTAATCGAAGTAAACATTAACGGTGTCGACATCAGGAAAAGTCGCGTCCTGGAACGCACAATTGGCCACGTAGACAGGAAAACTTGATCCCCAATGCTCAACCCCAAATGCTCCGTCAACCCTGCCAATGAATGTGCAATTGACCAGCGAAAGGCCGGCGTCATCATGATCGTTGTTCACCCCGCAGGAAGCCCGGTAAAAGAAGCAGTTGGTCACGTAAAGATTGACGTAATAGACGCCGAATCCGGTGCTGTAAAATTCACAGTTGTTCGCATTGACCACCAGGTGTCCGCCACCACAACAGCCGTCATCACGGAAAAAACCATCAACATTGGCCATGGTGGTGCAACGGGTAAAATTGACATTGATGGTTGCCAGATAATCCTCCGGGCCATCTCCCCAACTGGTCAGGCCAGCCGGGCCATAGCCACCACTCAAATCCTGCTCCTGAACCACGTTACAACGAACCCAATAACAGGGCTTGGATGCCGTTCCATTGAACGTTGCACTTACCTTATCCAGCAGGTGAATTCCGTCACCAGCCTCGAACCAACCTGAAGTGGTGCGGAACCACCCAACTGCCGTGCCCGCCGCAAAACTGATGTTGGTATCCGCTTCCACATTGGCGAACACATAATCCAATGGGCAATAGTGATAACCCAAATCAGGCAGATCCGCATCACGCTGGACTTGCGTCGAAAAATTAGTGATTGCCGAGATTGTAGTGTTGGAATAAGTGATAGGCGGATAGGTCGTCTTGGTGGCAATATCCGCCAGCACACACGCATCCACATTGGTCGTTCCCGCATTACGATAGGGGCTGTTCGTTTGGAGATAAGCCGAGCCACCGACAACCGTTTGAAAAATCTGGCCTCCCGTATCGGTCAAACGTGGCGTGCAGTTCGTGGTGATCGTAGCAAAATCACCATTTGATTGCACATTGACCAACAGACAGTTGGTCAATTCCAGCGTGTTACCAGTCCCCCCCCACCAATCCAACGTCAAATTTGTGCAACCAAAAACCGTCACCTGATAAGCCTTAATATCCGTATATTCACCAATGAACGCGCTATCCGCATTGACCACCAACATATTGGTCATCGAAGCAGGTGCAAATTCAAACCAGAAGGGATACTGGCAATCAACGAACTGACAGTTACTTAATTGTCCGCCCGCAAGATGAACCCCTGTGTGAGCATACTTCACCACGATGTCGTGCCAAACGATGTCGCTTGATGACGGCCCAGCTATGGCGGACCAATAATATGCCAGTGGCTTGCCGTCATCGCTGATGGGTTCTCCTACCGTGTCGTCGTTGTCGGAAGTGAATATCGCTGGATGATACGGAGCTGTCTTCAACGTGACGGTGCCCCAAAATTCAATGTTCACATAGCTTTCAGGGTCCGTGTTGTATTTCATCACCGCCCCTCCTTCGATGACGTCATTGCCTGAAAAATAGAGGCCGTGGCTGAAATAATACGTTGTATCACCTTGAAAAACGAAATCATCCTGATCCGTATCAATCAATACGTAGTCCAAGACAAAACCCTGGTTTGATGGTGTAGTGGATGCCAGTTTTATCGGCGCTCTGTTTGCCATCGCCAACGGTGTTTTAGGAAGAACTTTGTCCAGCGAAGCCATCATGGGCTTCTCGATGTTAACCGATGCCTGTTTTGGCAACTTACTTAAGCTCGCTTTCGCTTGTGGTATCCTCACTTTTTCCAACAACACGTTCCGGTCACCGACGGTCATATACACTTTTTTGACCGGGATGATCTTCGATGGGTCTTTTTGCTGGTCCAGTTCAAACGCCTTCCCCCGACCGATCCGTGACGCACCCCACGAGATGTCTTGACCCACATCAGCAACCTTGCTTTGAGTGATGGCTTCCGCTGGAGGGTTCAAAAATTCTGTGGCTACTTCCAATTCCGTCGTGGCCGGATTCATCCCGAATGATTCCGGTGACGGCGGCTGTTCCCGCAATATCACGTCCTGCTCGAAGCTGCCGATTTTATAGGTATAACGGACATCCGCTTTGATCCCTTTGAAGGCGTTAGGATATAGGACTTGGTTGTCGGCGATCAGTTCTCCTGTCGAATCTTGAATCTGCGCAATCAACACTGCATCGTCTGTGGCGGTGTCGTGATACATCAAGCCAAGGATATTGCTGCGCAACCGTTTCCCATCCGGTGTCTGCACATCAATCGCACCATAGGAATTGAGATTGTTGGCAAATATGACTTGATGCTGGCCTTGGCGCGCGATGGCACCACCGGCAAAAGATTCAACGACTTCCTTGGATTCTACCCACTGGCCTTTCGCATCTTTGTAGTGTAGTCCCGTGGCTAGTTCGGTGTATTTGTGTATGTGTGGTCTGATTGTTCCATCCGGTGTCTTCTCGTAAGTTTCCCACTGCCAATTGCGATGATTGGATCCCCGCCCGGTCACTCGTTGGGCTGTGGCTTGGGGTGCCTTAGAATCAATTTGTTCCTTGGTCTGTGCTTGTGTTGTGATGGCAAGCAATGACACCACAGCCATGGTGCTGAAAGTTTTCATAAGTGATGAATTGAACCGCAGTGGAGAGCGAACTGATTGACCAGACTGGAGACAATAATTTTCCTTACGCCCTGGCATCCCTGCCAGTCGTTTAACCATATCCACATCCAAATTCCTGCTAATTTGCATTTAGCTGACCTTCCCGAACCCGCCTTTACACCCGTTTGGCGTTTCGAAGTTGCGACGTTTTTACGCCCACTCAAAAAAACATTCAAAAACTTTTTTAAGAAATCCGCTTTTGTATACGGATAGTAACCAATTTGTTACTTAAATCAGTTTTCTGGCTCGCGGATCATTTTTTCACTTGTTCGCCCTAATTTCGTTCACAATTTTGAATTTCCTGTTCGTTTTTAGAGGATAGATTTACTATTGTTAGCGGCAACCATCAGTTCTGCGTTGCATTCGAATCAAAATTCAAAGCGGCATCACAAGTCAGGCTGAAATCGATACAACAAAAGCGCAGCCCAATGAAGGACTGCGCTCTTTTTGTGATGAATGGAATTACTTCGCGGACTTTTTGGCAGCTTTGATCTTGGCCCATCTCGCCTTTTGAGCCGCTGCAATTCTAGCCCTACCCGCAGCACTCATCTTGCCTTTTTTCTTAGCGGGTTTAGGTGCTTCGGCAACTGGAACCGACGCACCCAACAAAGCATTCAACTGCTTTTCGAGTTTAGCGATCTGTTCTTTGATTTTCGCAGCTTTGATCAACTGCGCCGAGGTTAATGAGGATATAGTGCTCATGGTGGATTTACTATAGGGCTTCCGACCCATAACGCCAATTCTTAGTTCGATCCTGGTCTATCACCTCTTGAAACAATCTGGCATTGAAAGCTGGCATCTGCTAAATGGCAGCTGATGAAGGTGAACCCGGAGCCTTCTTTTACCTTGGAGCAGCGTATGATCTAGGCAAGGGAGCGAAACAGGACAATGTCCAAAGCTACAAATGGACGTTGGTTTTCAAGGCATCGGGTCAAAGCGTCATCCCCAAAGACACATCAGATGTGGAGGGAAAGCTCAAGGCATTGGCTAACAAGATGACCAAAGAAGAGATTGAGCTAGCTAAAAAATTGGCTAACGAGACGATCCAGAGGCTATCCACCAAACCACGATTCAAAGACGGGGTTCAATAATGGCCAGGGAAGATATCGGAAAGCTTGATCTTAAGTTTACCCATCACAGTTTCGAGTTTCTTGAGTGTGATGTGATGTTCACCCTTTTCAATGCGGTAGAGAGTCATGACGGCCACACCTGCTTTCTTGGCGAATTTGGCATAAGGCATATCGCCCCTTGCTGTCTTTAAGTATTTGGCGAGCTGGGCATCAAGAGATTGCTTCATCCCGGAAGGATTTCAAATACCATATATCGTATGTGTTATGATTTGAGTTGACCTGCAGTTTGGGGCGGGAGCAAACTTCGGCTATGACAACTGGTAAAATCATCCTCGGGGTCATAATCGTTGGAGTGGCCTTGTCCATCTACAACATCCGGGAGATCAAGAATACGGAAGACGACATCGCAGCATGGTGGGCACAGGTGGATGCCAACAACAACCCTGGTGCCGGCTCGTATATCAAAGCCTTTTTTGATGGTGCAACTTTAGGTGCCCTTTCAAATGGTGATGCCTTTGCCGAGTATCACAGAATTGAACAGGCCAACCAACAATTGGAAGCAACAAGGCTCGTGTTGGTGAAGCGATACAATGATGAAAAATTCTACCGGAATTTGGGTTTTCTACTCGCGGCAGCAGGTGTTGTGGCAGGCATCTTGATGAAAAAGAATGCAGTACGTCTCCAGCCTTCAAATCATACTTTTGCAAGGTAGGTATCAGCTGGTATCCCCGGGAGGGTCCTGAATCCGGATTTTTTACAAATCGAAAAATGCTTTCTGCAGGGGGTAGGGGGTCTTTCCTTGAAAAATCGCTTAAAATCAGGGTGTCGAATTTTGTATGTTGCTCATTTACAGCATATTATGTTTTTGAAATTGTCCTTATTACGGACAATTTTAGAGTGAAAATGCCAAGGTATTCTTCCCTTCTTGGTGGGGCAGTGGGGCATGTTTGGTAATCCAACGATAAAAAAGAAAATAGTTTTGGTTCCCCATATCAA
>Ga0318572_10000600_pt1 | contig 13605 bp, 12 predicted proteins | sample GRESIP089b5f20_FD_202528 | JGI IMG/M metagenome (GOLD analysis project Ga0318572, IMG submission 202528) | Tropical soil microbial communities from Luquillo Experimental Forest, Puerto Rico - GRE.SIPMG.089b5f20 | ecosystem: Environmental > Terrestrial > Soil > Tropical forest > Bulk soil...
CCTCGCCTCTTCTCTTGGCGCGCCGTGGTGGAGATGCGCAGGGTGTTCGAGCCCGCGTCCGGCTCGGTGATGGCGAACACCATCTTGACGGCGCCGCTGGCCAGGCCGGGCAGCCAGGTCGCGCGCTGCTCCCCGGTGCCGAAATCGGAGATCATCTCGGCCGAGATCGCGGCCGACACGAGCAGCAGGAGCAGCGGCGTGCCCGCGGCGGCGATCTCCTCGCAGACCAGGGCGAGCTCGGTGAGCCCTCCCCCGCCGCCGCCGTATTCCGCCGGTATGTTGACCCCGATGAACCCGGCGTCCCCGAGGGCCTGCCAGAGCTCGGCGCAGGGGCGGCGCGCCGCGGCCCGTTCGGCGTAATAACGCGGCCCGAACTTGGCGGCGATGCCGGCCACGGCGGCCCGGAGCGCCTGGTGTTCCTCCGGTTCGGCAAAGTCCACGCGGCCCGTCCCTGATTGTGACTCCTCATTCACTAGCGACCTTAGCGCCTGGATGCCACTCGAGGTCATGGCGCACGGTTGCCCCGGCACCGCCCCGTCCTCTTCCCGCGGTGCTCAGCGAATTGCCACTCGCTATGGATGGGCATCCCAGTGGCGGCGTAGCGCTGCGGTGAGCTCGGCGGCCCGCTCGTCCGGGAAGAACAGGCGGCCCTTGTCGATCTCGACGACCTCGGTGGCGCCGGGGATGGTGTCGCGCAGCCAGTAGGCCCACTTGCGGCGGAAGAAGAGGTCGCCGGTGCCCCAGACGATCAGCGTCGGGACCTGCAGCCGGCGCAGGGCGGGTTCGGCCGCCAGCAGGTCGCGGGCGTGCAGCGACGTCAGCAGGCGCTGGGACTGGCGGGCCGCTTCGGCGGTGCCGGTCTGCGCTTCCAGCCAGACGCGCGCGATGTCCCCGGGCAGGTTGGCGATGTCCTGGTAGGTGCGGCCGTACATGCGCTTCGGCGTCCGCGGGTTGTCGTGCGGCATCAGGCGGGGCGCGAGGCGGGCGAGCAGGCCCATGCGGGCGAGCAGGACGGCGGGCAGCAGCGCCTTGGGCGGCACGTTGTCGTGCGCCTCGCAGTTGGTCAGCGTCAGCGTGTGCAGCCGTTCGGCGTGGCCGGCCGCGAACACCTGGGTGACGGCGCCGCCGGTGTCGTTCGCGACCATGTCGAAGCCGGTCAGCTCGAGCGCGTCGCAGCAGTCGGCGACGAAGCGGGCGAGCCCGGGCAGCGTGAAGTCCTGGTCGGGCGTGGCCGGGGTGTAGCCGTGCTGCGGCAGGTCGAAGGCCACGCACCGGCGCTCGCCGTCGAGCTGGCCGATCACGTTCCGCCACAGGTAGCTGCTGGTGCCCACGCCGTGGACGAACAGCACCGGGCGGCCGGAACCGCCGGTGTCGACGTAGCTCGCGGGACCGGACCGGGTTTGCACCTGGCCGCGGTACTTGTCGAGGCGTTCCATCTCGCTGGTCATGGTTTTCTCCCTCGTCTGGCGGCCACCGGGGTACAGTGGCCGAAAAAGACCGACCGGCGGTCTAACTCTTACAAACCGACCGTCGGTCCGTCAATTGAATTGGGGGCGGATGGTGCGCCGGGGAGGCCGATGAACGCCGGGGAGCGGATGAACAAGAACGTCGAGCGGGGCCGGGCCACCCGGGCGCACGTGATCGAGGTCGCGACGCGGCTGTTCGCCGAGCACGGCTACGACGGCACGTCGATCGAGACGGTGCAGGCCGCCGCCGGGATCAGCCGCGGCTCGCTCTACCACCACTTCCCGGGCAAGGAGGCGCTGTTCTGGGCGGTCATGGAGGATGTCGGTGCCCGCATCGCCCGGCAGGAGGAGGCCATCGCCCGGGACGCACCGGACCGGGTCGCCATCCTGCGCGCAGGCGCCCTGGCGTGGATCCGGCTGGCCGGCGACCCGGTCGTCCGGCAGATCATGCTGATCGACGCGCCCGTGGTGCTGGGCTGGCGGCGCTGGCGGGAGCTCGACGAGCAGGGTCCCCTGGGGGTGATCAGGGACTGCCTCGGGTACGCCGCCGAGACCGGCCGCATCGAGCACCGTCACGTGGACACGTTCGCTCACATCGTGCTGGCCGCGGCCAACGAGGTGGCCATGATGATCGCCCGCGCGGACGATCCCGCCGCCGCTCTCACCGCCGGCGAGAGCGCGTTCGCCGAGTTCCTCGACCGCCTGCTGGGCGAGGCTCCCCCGGCCGCCTGACGAGTAAGAGCGATCGCGGTAGCCCGAACCAGGGGAGCACGCTGTTCTCGAAGCGGGTCAGGGCGCAGATCCGGTCGCCGCTGAGGGTGAGCACGTACAGGCCGACGCCGTGGCGGACGCCGTCCGGGGCGCGCAGGTAGGCGCCGAACGCCGGCTGGCCGTTGGCCCGCGCCGGCACGAGGTCGAACCTGCGGCCCGCGCCGAAGAGGCTGGCGGAGAAGCCGGCCACGGCGTCCCGGCCCTCGTACTCGAAGGGCATCGGCGGCATCGACATGAAGACGTCGTCGGTCAGCAGGGCCACCAGCGCGTCGAGATCGGCGGACTCCCAGGCCGTGACGAACTTCGCCACGAGCGCGTCCTCGGACGGTGAGCCGGGGGCGGGAGGCGGTTCGCGGCCGGCGACCGCCGGCTGCCGGTGCCGCATGCTGGCACGCGCCCGTTTGAGCGCGCTGGTGGCCGATTCGACCGTCGAGTCCAGCATCTCGGCCACCTCGCTGGCGTGGAATCCCAGGACGTCCCGCAAGATCAGGACGGCGAGCTGGCGCGGCGGCAGGACCTGAAGAGCGGTCACGAAGGCCAACGAGATGGATTCGGCCTGCTCGTAGCGGGCTTCCGGGCCGGCCGCGCCCTCGAGGAGGTCGTCGGGAAACGGCTCGAGCCAGACGACCTCGCCGAGCCGGGTCGGCTCGGGCGGCTCAACCCCGGGGATGTTCCACTCCCTGGCCGGGCGCCGGCCGGCCGCGCGGCGCACGTTGAGGCACCGGTTGGTGGCGATCTTGTACAGCCAGGTGCGCAGCGAGGCGCGCCCCTCGAACCCGCCCAGGCCTTGCCAGGCGGCCAGCAGCGTGTCTTGCAGGGCGTCCTCGGCGTCGGCGAAGGACCCGAGCATCCGGTAGCAGTGCACCTGCAACTCCCGGCGGTACGGCTCGGTCAGCTCGTCGAACGCGTCACCGTCGCCGGCCCTCGCTCGTGAGATCAGGTCGGCTGTCATCACCCTCACCGTCGCGTCACCTTCTTCTGGCACCTGTCGCGCTTTCATCCTGATGGAGACACCGGCCGGGGGGCGAACTGGGCGGCCGGCGGGCGCCCACTTTCCCGGTGCCACGGGGCCTGCATCGCCGACGGCCCGGACGATCCGGGCATCGGTACTCGCCGGACCGTACGGCGACGACTGACCACGACTTCGGAGGTTGATGATGGAATCGCCCGCGCCGGCGGCGCGCCTGGCGCCCGCCGGTCTCGATCCACGCCGCTGGTGGGCGCTCGCGCTTGTATGCGGCGCCTTCTTCATGGTGCTCCTCGACGGCACGATCACGATCGTGGCGCTGCCCTCGATCGGAGCCGATCTCGGCTTCTCCAAGCAGGACCTGCCGTGGGTGCTGAGCGCCTACGCTCTTACCTTCGGCGGCCTGCTCTTGCTCGGAGGACGCGCGGCCGATCTGCTCGGACGCCGTCGCGTGTTCATGGCCGGTGTCGTGTTCTTCACGGCCGCGTCGGTGCTGTGCGGGCTTGCCTGGTCGCCGGCGGCGCTCCTCGCGGCCCGCGTGGTCCAGGGCGCCGGCGCCGCGATCATGACCCCGACCGCGCTGTCGATCATCTCCACCACGTTTCCTGAGGGCTCGGAGCGGAACAAGGCGCTAGGGATCTGGGGCGGGCTCGGCGGCATCGGCGCCGCCGCGGCGTGGCTGATCGGCGGCCCGCTCGTGGACGGCCCCGGCTGGCGGTGGATCTTCTTCATCAACATCCCCGTCGGCCTGGCCGCGCTCGCGCTGTCGCCCGTGCTGCTGCGCGAGAGCCGGGGCTCGCTGACGCGGCGGAGCTACGACCCCGCTGGGGCGCTCACCATCACCGGTGCGCTCGTCCTGCTCGTCTACGCGGTCGTCAAGGCGCCGGACGTCGGCTGGGGCGACGCGCGGACGATCCTCCCTCTGGCCGGTTCGGCCGCGCTCCTGGCCGCCTTCGCGCTGATCGAGTCGCGCCACCACGCGCCGCTCGTGCCGCTGCGCATTTTCCGCTCGCGTACGCTCGTCGGCGCGAACGCCGTGACGGTGCTTATCGGCACCGTCGCGGTGGGCATGCCGTTCGTCCTCACGCTCTACGCGCAGCGGGTGCTCGGCTACTCGGCTCTCAAGTTCGGGGTCAGCTCGGTCGTGCTCGCGGTCGCGGCCACGGTCGGCGCGATCGCCGGCCAGGCCGCGGCCCTCAAGGCCGGCTTCCGCTCGGCCGCCGCGACGGGCATGGCGTTCATGGGCGCGGGGTCGCTCGTGCTCACGCAGGTCTCCGCGGGTGGCAGCTACTTCCCGGACATCTTCTTCGGGCTGCTCCTGTGCGGTCTCGGAATCGGCCTCGCCTTCGTCACCGCCACGGTCGCGGCGCTCGCCGGCGTCGCCGAGCACGAGTCCGGGCTCGCCTCGGGCCTCAGCAACACCGCCTTGCAGATCGGCACGGCGCTAGGCGTCGCCATCGTCTCGACCGTCGCCGTCTCCCGCTCGGCGGGCTACCTGGCCGCGAACAAGGGCGCGAGCCCGCTCGTCGTGCTGACCGAGGGCTACCGGTCCGCCTTCGTGGCCTGCGCCGTGCTGGCCGGGATCGGCTTGGCGCTGGCCCTCCTGCTCCCCGGCCGGCCGCGATCTCCCGCGCGCGAGCTGCCCGAGCCGATTCTGGCGGCCCGCGCCGGGGACCGAGCAGGGACGTCTTGACACCCATGGATGAGCACAGAAAGGAACCACGGATGATACTGCAGGGCAAGGTCGCGGTGATCTACGGAGCCGGAGGCGCGATCGGCGGTGCCGTCGCCCGCGCCTTCGCGTCCGAGGGAGCCAAGGTCTTTCTCACCGGGCGCCACCGGGCGCCGGTCGAGATCGTCGGGAAGGACATATTCTCCGCCGGCGGATACGCCGAGGTGGCCGAGATCGACGCCCTCGACGAGCAGGCTGTGGACAGGCATCTGCGGTACCTGACGGGCATGGCGGGCCGCGTCGACATCTCGTTCAACGCGGTCGGCATCCCGAACACGAAGCTTGTGGGTGTCCCGCTGGCCGAGCTGGATGCCGGGCAGTTCTCGCTGCCGATCACGACCTACACGACGTCGTACTTCCTGACCGCACGCCTGGCCGCACGGCACATGATCCCTAATAAATCGGGGGTGATCATGACCGTCACCGCGCTCCACTCGCGGACGGGCATTCCGTTGGCGGGAGGCTACGGCCCGGCGATGGCCGCCAAGGAGGCACTCACCCGCGATCTGTCCGCCGAGCTCGCACCTGCGGGCATCCGCGTGGTCGGCCTGCGGCCACAGGGCATGCCGCAGACGCGCACGATGAGGGAATTCTTCGAGCCTCGCGCCAAGGCGCCGGGCATGACCTGGGAAAAGTGGCTGGAGTTCGGCGCGAGCAGGACCCACTCGCGACGGCTCATGACGCTTGAGGAGATGGCCAACATGGCCGTCTTCATGGCGTCCGACAAGGCGAGCGGGATGACGGGAACGACCGTCAATCTGACCCTGGGCAGCCTGGATGACTAGCGGCGAAGCGAGCAGGCTCTGCCAGGCGAAGCGAGCAGGCTCTGCTAGGAGTCTGCTCGCTTCGGTCGCCCGTGCCTGCTCTGGTAGAGCGCTCCAACATCGCTCGGGCGCCGCCCTCGTCCGCTAACAGGCATCCGGTACCGTCGGCGACTCGGTACAGGCTCGGTGCATAAGACGTGAATGCCACATCCACGCCGTTCTAGTGGCGTGGATGTGGCATCCACGCCATAAGAGCTCGGGCACGCCTTGACACGCTCCGGCTTGGTAAGTCACGATGAAACTGTTGGAGCGCTCCAACCCGGAGTGAGCGCGGTGCGTGAGCGCGGTGCGTGAGCGCGGTGCGTGAGCGCGGCGGAGGGTGACGGATGGGCGGCGACGGAAATGGGCAGTGACGCAATGGGCAGCGCCGGGACGGGCAGTGCCGGGACGGGCAGGGAGCGGCTGGAGCGGTACAGCCTGACTGGGCCGGAGAACCAGGCGGCGGTGGACGCCGGACTGGCCGGCGGGGCGTGGTTCCGCAGCGCGGTGCCGCGCAAGCGGATGAAGGAGCTGATGCGGCGCTCCGACTACCCGGCCGTCCGGGACACCGTCATCTGGCTCGGCCTGATCGTGCTGTTCGGCGGCCTGGGCGTCACCTTCTGGCTGGTCTTCCACAGCTGGTGGGCGGTGCCGTTCTTCCTGGCCTACGGCGTCCTGGTCGGCTCGACGTCGGATTCCCGCTGGCACGAGTCCGGGCACGGCACGGCGTTCAAGACCCGCTGGATCGATGAAGGCCTGTACCAGCTCGCCTCGTTCATGATCATGCGTGACCCGACCACCTGGCGGTGGAGTCACACCAGGCACCACACCGACACGCTGGTCGTCGGGCGGGACCCGGAGATCGCGGTGATGCGCCCGGCCCGGCTGGTCAAGCTGCTGGCCAACTACTTCGGTCTGGTCGACGTGCCGGCGGCGTTCTGGCTGATGTTCCGGCACGCGGCCGGGCGGCTCACCGCCGACGAGGCCGACTACGTGCCCGAGTCCGAGCGGCACCGGGTCTACCGGACGGCCCGGGTGCACCTGGCCATCTACGCCGTCACCATCGCCCTGGCGATCGGGTTCGGGTCCTGGCTGCCGGTGGTGCTGATCGGCGGACCGAGTCTCTACGGCAGGTACATGCTCCAGGTCTACGGGTTCACCCAGCACGCCGGGATGGGCGAGAACGTGCTCGACCATCGGCTGAACACCCGCACAGTGAAGATGTGCGCCCTCAACCGGTTCCTGTACTGGAACATGAATTACCACGTCGAGCACCACATGTTCCCGATGGTCCCGTACTACCGGCTGCCGGAGCTGCACGAGGAGATCAAGCACGACTGCGCCCCGGTCTACCCGTCGCTGTGGGCGGCCTACAAGGAGATCATCCCCGCGGTGCTGCGCCAGCTGCGGGACCAGGAGTACTACGTGCGCCGCGAGCTGCTGCCCGGCGCCGCCCCTTTCAACGAGCCCACGCCGCTCAACGACGGCCGGGCACTGCCGCTGCCCACCGTGACCGCAGCCTGAGGAGACACCGATGCCACAGTGGATCGCCGCCTGCGAGGCGGACGACATCGACCCCGAGGACGTCGTGCCTTTCGAGCACGGCGGGAGCGACTACGCGATCTACCGCTCGCCCGACGACGCCTACTACGCTACCGACGGGCACTGCACGCACGAGAAGACGCTGCTGTGCGACGGCCTGGTCATGGACGGCGTCATCGAGTGCCCCAAGCACAACGGCCGGTTCGACTACACCAGCGGCAAGGCGCTCGGCGCGCCGGTCCTGGTCGACGTGCGCACCTACCCCACCAAGGTCATCGACGGCACGGTCTACATCGAGGTCGGCTGATGCCGGGGATGGCGCCGGCCATCGTGATCGCCGGGGCGGGCGAATGCGGCACCCGGGCGGCGTTCGCCCTGCGCGAGGAGGGCTGGGACGGCCCGGTCATCCTGGCCGGAGCCGAACCGTCCGCGCCGTACGAGCGGCCGCCGCTGTCCAAGACCGGTGAGCTCAAGCCGATCTGCGACTCCGGCGCGCTGCGGGAGGCGGGCATCAGCTTCCTGCCCGGCACCGAGGCGGCCGGCCTGGACACCGCGGCGCACGTGCTGGAACTGGCCGACGGCCGGCGCCTGCCGTACCGTTCGCTCCTGCTCGCCACCGGCGCGCGGGCCCGGCGCCTGCCCTCCGGCGGCGCCCCGGTCCACGTCCTGCGCACCCGGGCCGACTCGGCCGCGCTGCGCGCGCGGCTGCGGCCGGGCCGACGGGTCGCCGTGATCGGCGGCGGGTTCATCGGGCTCGAGCTGGCCGGCGCGGCCGCCTCGCTTGGCTGCGCGGTGACGGTGATCGAGCTCGGGCCGCGGCTGATGGGCCGCGCGGTCCCCGCCCGGGTGGCGGCGGTCATGGCCCAGCGGCACATCACGGCCGGGGTGGACATCCGGTGCGGGACCGGCGTGACCGGGCTGGCCGAGACCGCCTCCGGCGTCGCGATCGCGCTCGCCGAGGGCGGCACCGTCGAGGCCGACGTGGTGGTGGCTGGCGTCGGGGCGGCGCCGGAGACCTCGCTCGCCGAAACGGCCGGGATCGAAACCGCTGACGGCATCGTGGTCGACGCGCACTTCGCCACCTCGGCCCCGGACGTCTTCGCGGCCGGCGACTGCTGTCGTTACCCGCACCCGCTCTACGACGACCGCCCGCTGCGGCTGGAGTCGTGGCGGGCGGCGCAGGAACACGGCACCGCCGCGGCCCGGGCGATGCTCGGCGGCACCGAACCCTACGCCGGCGTCCCCTGGTTCTGGAGCGACCAGCACGACTACACCCTGCAGGTCGCGGGCCTGGCCGATGCCGTGGCAGGCGAGGTCGTCCGGGCGCGCCCGGACGGGGTGGAGATCTGGTTCGGCCTGGCCGGTGACGGGAGGCTGATGGCCGCGGCCGCGGCCGGCCCGGGCAACGTGGTGGCCAGGGACATCCGGCTCGCCGAGATGCTCATCGCGCGCCGGGCCGCCCCGGACGCCGCCGCGCTGGCCGACCCCGCCGTCGCGCTGAAGTCCGTCCTCCGCTCGCCCGTGGCCAGCTAGCGCGCACTAGCATCCCGGTAGGCGAACCCTGAGGAGGGCTGATGTTGCGTTTCGGTCTGTTCGGCGCCGGGAGGATCGGCCGGGTCCACGCCGCCTCCCTGGCGGCGAACCCGCGGACAGTACTGGCCGTCGTGCACGACCCGGTCGAGGTCGCGGCGCACGAGATCGCCGCGCTCTACGGCGCGACCGCCACCGGAGACGCCGACGCGATCCTCGGCGACCCCGGCATCGACGCCGTGATCATCGCCTCGCCCACGCCCACCCACGTCGACCTGCTGACCGCGTGCGCCCGAGCGGGCAAGGCGGTGCTCTGCGAGAAGCCGATCGACCTCGACCTGGCCCGGGTCGATGCCTGCTGGGAGGACATCAAGGGCCTGAACGCCACCGTCATGATCGGCTTCAACCGCCGGTTCGACCCGACCTTCGCCGAGGTGCGGGAGCGGGTGGCCGGCGGGGAGATCGGCCGCCTCGAGCAGCTCATCATCACCAGCCGGGATCCCGCGCCCGCGCCGGCCGCCTACATCGCCTCCTCCGGCGGCCTGTTCCGGGACATGACCATCCACGACTTCGACATGGCGCGGTTCTTCCTGGGCGAGGTGGCAGAGGTCCAGGCCATCGGGGCCAACCTGATCGAGCCGTACATCGCCGAGGCGGGCGACGTGGACTCGGCCGTCGTGTCGATGCGCGGGTTGGGGGGCGAGCTGTGCCAGATCACCAACAGCCGGCGCTGCGCGTTCGGCTACGACCAGCGGGTGGAGGCGTTCGGCGCCGGGGGGATGCTGAGCGCGGGGAACCAGACCGCCACCAGCGTGCGCCGCTCCGGCGCGGACGGCACCGAGACCGCCCCGCCCTACCTGAACTTCTTCCTCGACCGCTATGCGGCCGCCTACCGGGCCGAACTCGATCACCTGGTCATCTGCGTCGAGCAGGGCCTGCCCCCGAGCCCCGGTTTCGCCGACGGCCGGGCCGCGCTGGTCCTCGCGGACGCCGCGACCGAGAGCATGAAGACCGGCCGGGCGGTGCGGGTGGAATCCTAAACTGCGGCGATTTTCCCGCGGCCGCCTGGTCTATAGATAGAAGGGACCAGAGAACGCGGGGTAGCCGATGACGGTCAGCGAGGAGTTCACCGGCCTGACCGGCCGGTTCCGGGGTGAGCTACTGGCTCACTGCTACCGGATGCTGGGCTCGGCCGAGGAGGCCGAGGACCTGGTACAGGAGACGTACCTGCGGGCGTGGCGCTCCTACGAAGGGTTCGAAGGCCGTTCCTCGGTGCGGACCTGGCTGTACCGGATCGCGACCAACGTCTGCCTGACCGCGCTCGAGCGCCGCGGCCGCCGGCCGCTGCCGTCCGGGCTCGGCGGGCCGGCCGAGGACGCCGAGACGCCGGTGGTGGCCGGGTCGGAGGTGCCGTGGCTGCAGCCGCTGCCCGACGCGCTGCTGGCCGGGGAGCACGACGATCCGGCCGCGGTGACCGTGTCGCGGGCGGGTATCCGGCTGGCCTTCGTCGCGGCGCTGCAGCATTTGTCCGCCCGGCAGCGCGCGATGCTGATCATGCGGGACGTGCTGCAGTGGCCGGCCGCCGAGGTGGCGGAGCTGCTGGGCACGACGACGACCGCGGTGAACAGCGGGCTGCGGCGGGCCCGCGCCCAGCTCGCGCAGGCGATGCCGGCCGAAGACGAGCTCGCCGAGCCCGCCGAGCCCGACCAGCGGGCGCTGCTGGACCGGTTCGCCGCGGCCTTCGAGAACGCCGACGTGAGCGGGCTGGCCGAGCTGCTGCGAGAGGATGTCGCGCTGGAGATGCCGCCGCTGCTGACCTGGTTCACCGGCCGGCGGGCGGTGGCGCGCTTCTTCGCCGCCTCGCCCGTGTTCGCCGCGCCGGGGCAGCTCCGGCTCGTTCCGGTCATGGCCAACGGGCAGCCGGCGTTCGCGGCCTACCAGCGCGGACCCGACGGGACGTACCGCGCCTACGCGGTGACGGTGCCCACGGTCACCGCGTCCGGGATCGCGCGGATCGTTACTTTCTTCAACCCGGCCCTGTTCGGGTCGTTCGGCCTGCCCCCGCAGTACGACCCCGTCACCCCGCCGCCTGGCCAGTAGAGCACCCCGCCGTCACTTCTTCGCCCCTGGTGCTGCTGCGCTCCTGGCACGCTACCGGAACTGGTGGTATGTGGCTACCGTCCGCACGGAACATCGTGGATGTCCCAGCAATGTCGCTCATACACGATGCCGCTGAGCTTGCTGGCGCGGCGGATAACCGTGCAGGCGCGAGAGTGGGACTTTGGCCACTCTGGCACCGCCCGAAACGGAACCTAACGACGTGGTTGGCACAGCCATGCTGCTGGAACAGCGTGGATGTGGCATCCACGCCTTATTGGCCGGAGGCGGGTGCTTCTCACCAGGCACGGCAGTGTTCCCGAAGCCCGGCAGCACCAACGGGCCGGCGCCGGGCGCGCGCCTCTGGTCCACGATCAACTCAAGCCACGCGGCATTGCGCTCATACAGCGTGGATGTGGCATCCACGCCATAAGCCTGGTCACCCCCGGAGGGTGGTCGCATCCGCGAGGGAATCTGATCACTGTTGTCACACCGTTCCCGGCGTAACGAGTCTCTCGGTCAGTGGCGCCGGTTCGGGCGGGGGGCGCGGCGACTTCGGGGGATCCGGCTGGTCTGTAGTGGTAGGCCGCCGAACGGGCGGCGGAAACCCCAGCACCCCGGAGCAGAACATGAGCATCGCAGACAAGACCGTCCTGATCACCGGCGCCAACCGCGGCATCGGGCAGGCGCTGGTCGAGGAGGCCCTGAGGAGGGGCGCCAGCCGGGTGTACGCCGCCGCGCGCCGGCCCGCGGGCCACCCGGACGAGCATGTCACGCCGTTGACCCTGGACGTGACCGACGCGGCGCAGGTTCGGGCGGCCGCCGATCGGGTCGGCTCGCTCGACGTCCTGGTCAACAACGCCGGCCTGGCGCTGTTTGACGGCCTCGGCGACCGCGCCACGCTCGAGCGCCACCTGGCCGTCAACCTGTTCGGCACCTACGCGGTGACCGAGGCCTTCCTGCCGCAGCTGACCAGTGCCCGCGGCACCATCGTCAACAACCTGTCGCTGAACGCCCTGGCCCCGTTGCCGGTCCTGGCGGCCTACTCCGTCTCCAAGGCGGCGGCGTTCTCCCTGACCCAGTCGCTGCGCGCCTCGCTGGCCGAACGCGGCGTGCGGGTGCACGCCGTGCTGACCGGCCCCGTCGACACCGACATGGTCCGGGCCCTCGACATACCCAAGGCCTCCCCGCAGTCCGTCGCGCGGGCCATCTTCGACGCGGTTGACCGCGGCGAGGAGGACATCTTCCCCGACCCCCTGTCCCAGTCCCTGGCCGACGGCTGGCGCAACGGCGCCGCCAAGGCCTTCGAGCGCCAGCTCGCGGAGCCTCGCTAGCCGTCGAGCAGCGACGCCAGGCGGGTGAAGATCCGCTCGACGTTCCAGCGGTTCTTGCCCCAGTCGACGAGGGTGAGGGGAAAGCGGCTCTTGCTGGTGATGTACACCCGGTCCTCGGGGTCGACGTAGACATGGATGTTCTCGCCCCAGGTCCGGACGTTCACCCCCGCCTTGGCGGTTATCTGCCCGGCCGCCAGGTCCGACTCCCTGACCTTGAAACCGCTCTGCCGCACGGCCTCCAGGCAGGCCTGGCTGATCTGCTCCCTGGTGCCGGGAAAACGCATGTTGTTCCGATAGGTCACAGTCATGTCCGCGGGTGAACTCCGTTCCGGCTGAACTGGCGGGCCCGGGCGGCGTCTTCACCGGGCCGGGCGGGATCTTCCGCCATCATGCAGGCCAGTGCTGAAGCGCCACTGAAACGGCACTGGAAGCACCAGCCGACCGCTGATCGTGGACAGTAACCCGCGGAAGATGGGGGGTAACTGTCCACGCTCTAGAAGGGAAGCGGAGCAGCCCACCGGACGGCTGCACTCTAGGGCGGGGCGGGGCCGCTGGAGCCGCGGATTTCCAGGCGCGGCGGCAGCAGCACGGTCTCGCCGGGGGCTTCGGGGTGATCGATGCGGGCCAGGAGCTTGCGGGCGGCTTGCTGTCCCAGCTCGAACGCGGCGGCGTCGACGCTGGTGAGCCACAGCGCCCGCAGGCGGGCGAAGACGGAGTTGTCGAAGCCGACGAGGGACAGCTCCTCGGGGACCCTCACGCCGAGGGCCGCGGCGGCGGACAGCGCGCCGACGCAGGTCAGGTCGTTGGCCGCGAAGACGGCGGTCGGCCGGCCGGGGCCGCTCAGCAGGCGCACCGCGGCGCGGTACCCGCCTTCCTCGCTCATGTCCCCCGCCTCGATGTGGATGTTCCCGGCGAGGCCGGCCGCGCGCATCGTGTCCTCGTAACCCTGCATACGAAGCCGGCCGGCCACGCTGGGCAGGCCGTGGATGTGGGCGATCCCGGTGTGCCCGAGCTCGATCAGGTGCCGGACCGCGAGGGTCCCGCCGAGGTGGTTGTCGTTGGCGAGGATGTCGGCGCGGGGGAGGTCGACGTCCAGGCCGCGGCCGCCCACGGCGACGGTGGGGATCTGGCTGGCCGCGTCGATGATGGCCTGCGACATGGGGATCGATCCGGCCAGGACGAGCCCGTCGACCCCGAGGTCGATGAACGACCAGGTCAGGGTCTCGTCCAGCATCCGGTCGATGCGGCCGTCGCCGAGCAGGATGTGCTTGCCGCCCGCGTGCAGGACCGGGGTCAGGCCGTCGAGCATGTCCGCGAACCAGGGCTGGCGCAGGTCGTTCAGCAGCACGCCGATCGTGTGCGA